>Ga0272444_10005217_pt1 | contig 11285 bp, 9 predicted proteins | sample SSMForm13_FD_201033 | JGI IMG/M metagenome (GOLD analysis project Ga0272444, IMG submission 201033) | Marine sediment archaeal communities from Little Sippewissett salt marsh, Falmouth, MA, United States - SSM-Form-13 | ecosystem: Environmental > Aquatic > Marine > Wetlands > Sediment ... | reverse complement strand
GCGTTTCGTCGGGCATTGCGTGGAAGGTAAGGAAACCTTCCTTCGCCCCGCGCCGTATGGCCAGCACGCGGTGCGAGGGCGCCTTGGCGAGCGATTCGGACCAGTCGAAGTAGTCCTTGTACTTGGCGGCATCGGGGGACTCGGCCTTGCCGGAAATCACCTTCGAGACAAGCATCGCATGGTCCTCGAAGAGCTGCCGCATTTCGCTGCGGGCATCGGCGTCCTCGTTGATCCACTCGGCGATAATATCCCTGGCCCCGGCCAGTGCGTCAGCGGTGGTGGGCACTTCCTTTTCGACATCTACGTACTTGCCGGCCTCGGCGTCGCAGTCGAAATCTCCCTGCTCGAAAATCATCGTCGCCAGCGGCTCCAGGCCGCGCTCTTTGGCGATGGTAGCGCGGGTTCGCCGCTTGGGGCGAAACGGCAGGTATATGTCTTCCAGGACACTCAACGTCTCGGCGGCGAGCACCTTTGTCTTCAATTCGTCGGTGAGTTTGTTCTGGTCCTGAAGGCTCTTGAGGATCGCCTGGCGGCGCTTGTCGAGCTCGCGGAGTTGCTCCAGCCGGTCGCGAACTGCGATGACCGCGACCTCATCGAGTCCGCCGGTGGCCTCCTTGCGGTAACGAGCGATAAACGGCACGGTCGCCCCGCCGTCCAAAAGCTCCGCCGTCGCTCGAACCTGGTGGACACCAGCATCCAACTCGTCGGTAATCTTTGAGATGTGGGCGTCAGAAACGTTAATGGCGCCTGTGGCTGAGTCAGTCATACTCTCTGCAAATCCTTTCGCACGAACAAACAAAACTCCATTCACTACGATAACTCGACACTCACTCCATGTCCGGCTTGACATCCACCCAATCGCCACCGTTGGAATAGGTGGACTCGTACATCGCATCCAGTACCGCCCGCGATCGCCTTCCATCACGCCCGGAAGCCGTCAGGGGCGAGCCGGTTCGCACTGCCGCGGCAAAGTTCTCAGCCGCGCACAAATGCTCGCTTTCGGTAGGATCGGGCGGCACATCGGTCCAGGCGGCGTCGAGGTAATATCTGGCCACGACCTTGTCGTATGGCCCGCCGGAACAGTAATGGTAGGCGCCCTTGTCGCCCTCCAATTCCAGGTGTACATACCACGTCGGTTGTGGGTAGCTGGTCGTGGCGAAGAAGTTGATGATCGTCCCGTCCTCGTACATCCACACAGCCGAGCCATAATCCTCGGCTTCTATGTCGTGAGTCTGCGTCCATACATTGCACCGAACCCGGGCCGGGGCGCCCAGGCAGAAGACCAATTCATCGATTTGATGGATTGCCTGGTTGCTGAGCACTCCGCCTCCGTCGAGCTTTTTCGTGCCTCGCCATGCGCCGTTGGCGCGGAAGTAATCCATACTTCGCAAAATCTTCAGCGAGCAGTTACCGCTCAGCAGTCGCCCGAACCTTCCGGCTGCGATGGCGGCTTTCAGAGAGAGCGTATCCGGGTTGTATCGTCGGTCCAAATCCACGCCGAGGATCAGGTTCTTACTCTCGGCCAGGCGTATCATGCGGTCGCAGGCCTCGACGGACGCCTCCATCGGCTTGGTGCTCAGCACATGCTTGCCGGCTTCGAGAGCCTGGCAGGCGACGCTGCCGTGGTTGCCCGTCTCTGTCATCACGTAGACGACATCGACGCTGTCGTCTTTCAGCCACTCAGCCAGGTCCAGTTTGTACGGTACGGAATAGGCCTCGGCGCTGCGTTTGGCCCTTTCCTCGACCAGGTCGCATACGCCAATAAGCTTGCAGCCGGGCGATTCCTGGACATCCTTCGCCCGACCGTGCCCCATGCCAAGGCCCACGACGACGAAGCCGACAGGATTGTCGTGCCAAGGCAGGTGCGGGCGCTCTCGCTTGCGGGCCGGCTCATCGACCAATCCGCCCGGCGCAGCCGTTGGCCAGGCCTTTTTGACGACATCGACCACTCGGCGTGACATTTGTTGATCGCTGAAGTTTTCCGGGTCCGGGTTGTGCGTTTCCACGGCGACGCTGCCCGGCACGCCGGCAGCGTCGCATATCTGCAGGACCTTCTCGTACGGTATGGAGCCTTCGCCGTAACCGGTGACTGCGCGATTTGCCTTGACGTGCACCCCTTTGGCTCGTCGGGCCATGCGCCGAATATAGGCATCCTCATCGGCCAATCGTTCTGGGCAATGCCACGTGTTGTTGACATCCCAGGCAAGGCCCCAGCCAGGCTCGCCAAGGCCGTCGAGAAAGGCGAAGACCTCATCGGGTGTCGTGCCGCAGTTCTCGAACGCCAGCGTCAGCCCGGCTTCTTTGGCTCGTTGGGCAAGCGGCGCGAACATCTCCTGCACCTTGGCCATCTCGTCGGGCAGTTCCGCCAGCCGGCCCTGAGATTCATCCCTTGGCTGCCAGTAAAAAAACGCCCGGACAAGGCGGCAGTCAAGCGCATCGGCGGCGCGAATGATGCCTTCGAGCTTGTCGGCTTCCGCTTGCTGGCGGGCCGCGTCCGGCAGATGCACCTTGGCCAGCGAAGTCTGGAGGCAGCCTGTCTTCATGCCGTGGTCGTCGATCAGCTTTCGCAGTTCGCCAAGCCGCTCGGCCGGGACGGACTCAATGCCGCTACCGAATACCTTCGCGCGAAGGTCCACGTGCTTGAGGCCCCAGCCCTGGATAACCGGCAGGGCTTCAACAATATCCTTGCCGAGTTCGTCTGTGAAGATCGATGGAAACATATGGGTCGCTCCTTCGGATTACCAACATCGCTTAGTGAGCCTACGCCCGCCAAGTCTGGAAGGCAAGCCACTTGCATTACGCCAGAAGACGAAAAAACGGGCGCAGCCCGGGAATATGCACCCGTGCCGCACCCATGAGTTGTGTCCGTGTCGTCGCGGGGTCGAGCGTGCGCAGTGGCGGGGTCAGTCCTTATGGAAGAACCTGAGCCGCCCTGCACTGTCTTTCTGCCGCTTGACCTGGCTATACGTCAACACCTTAACGTCACCGGAAGCCATAAGGAAACCGCATCGGCCAAGTTCCTTACGAGCTTCCTGGTCCCATTTCTTGACGTGCCCCGTCGGCCAATTGTCGGGCGTTACCATGCCCTCAAGGATAGCGGGCTCAAGCGTGTAATCGCTGCAATGCCCTACGAGGAAAGTCATGCCGAAATCGGTGATCTGCATTATCGTAACAATGCCGTCACCACCTTGGCTTTCGGGGTCCGTGAGGGTGTCGTTAAAGCCGTAGCTGCATGCAACCATACTGCTTGTGTTCGAATGGGTGTTGTCGCTGGCACACTTGTACAGACCGTGGTCTCGCTGACCCAACGGGTAAATCTTGTTGCACCACCAGCGATTGGTCGAATTCGTGCCCGGCAAACGGTTTGCCTTGCCCTCGTCGCTGTCGTCGGTGGGTAGATCCTTGTTGCCATTAAGCGGCAATCGGTCGTCGTACCGTTGGGTGTAGGCCAGGATGGTCTTGCCGATAACCGACAGGTGGGAGTTGCAGTTCGCCTCCTGGGCCATTGCATAAGCTGCCCCCACCGTTGGCACGATCATCGCCAGCAGAAGACCTACGATAGACACCACGGTCAGAAGTTCCACAAGTGTAAATGCCTTGCAATGATGGTGCATGCGTGACTCCTGGTAAGCAAAACTACGGTTTCCGGTAAGCGCCTGTGACTAACCTATATTCTAGCAAACCCCGACCCACTGGTCCATAGTTCTGTCAGACTTGAATCATATCGCCAAGTCAGCGCGTACAAAGAGCCGCGCTTATCCAGCGCAGCTCCTGAAGTAGTCGCTTGCGATCGATTCAGCACCAGGCAGACCGCAATACGCAGGCCTGGCTAATGTCATGCCCGAAAATCAGGCGACGATCGACTTTACCCGAATCTGCATGAATTTCTGGCGATGGCCGATGCGACGCTGGGAATCCTTGCGGCGGCGGAACTGGCTGACGTAGACCTTCTTGCCCTTGAACATCGGATCCACGACCTCAGCCACAACCTTCGCGCCGGAAACCACCGGGGTGCCGACGCTAAGCTTCTCATCGCCACTGACCAGCAGAACGCGGTCGAACTCGATCTCGGTCTGGTCTTCGGCCAGGTCGCGCAAATCCACTTCAAGGACATCGCCCTCCTGGACCCGAAACTGCTGACCACTGTCTTCTATCACTGCGTACACGCTTAGTCTCCTTGAACGTTTCTCTTCCCACGAAGAGATAAGCACCTCATTATGTAAAATCCCCGCCCAGTGTCAAGCCTTTCCGCGCCAAAACCTTACCCGACACCCAGCATGCGGTTTACTTCGCCAGTAGTCGCCCTATGTTGCACATCATTGCCGCCGAGGCGACCGCACCGCCGTAAAACTGCTCCAACCTGTAATGCTCGTTGGGGCTGTGCAGGTTGTCGTCAGGCAGGCCAAAGCCCATCAAGACCGCGTCGAGCCCCAGCAGTCGCTGGAAAAGTTCGGTAATCGGCACCGATGCCCCGCAGCGGGTCATCGCCGCCTCCTTCCCGAACGCCTCCGCCATTGCTTCCTTGCCAGCCTCCATGGCGGGCGACTGGGGAGGAACCATCACCGGACGGGCACCAGCGTTCAACTGCACCTGGGCCTGGATGCCTGGCGGGGTGTTTTCTGCCACATACTCCCGAAAGCCCTCGACGATCCTGGCGGGGTCCTGGTTGGCCACGAGACGCATGGAGATCTTCGCCGAAGCCTCGGCTGGGATAATCGTTTTGGAACCGAGCCCCGTATATCCGCCCACAATGCCGTTGGCGTCTAAAGTTGGCCTGGCCCAGCGACGCTCGAGTACGCTGAAGCCTGATTCCCCGCCGCCAAGTGCGTCAACGCCAAGGCTCTTGGCGTATCCAGCCTCGTCGAACGGCAGTGCTTCCCATTGAGTTCGTTCGGCGTCGGTGAGGTCCAATACGTCGTCGTAGAAACCCGGCAGAGTCACCCGACCATTGCTGTCGTGCATCCCCGCGACCAAACGGGCAAGGGCGTTAACGGGGTTGGTTACCGCCCCGCCATTCAGGCCGCTGTGAATGTCGACAGACGGGCCTCGGAAAGTGACTTCCACATATGAAAGACCACGCAACGAGTACGTTATGCTGGGCAGGCCCTCGGCGAAAAACTCCGAATCGCTGATGACCGCGGCGTCGGCGGCAAGTTCATCGGCGTGCTCAATCAGGAAGGGCTCTATGTTGGGCGAGCCAATTTCCTCCTCGCCCTCCAGCAGAATCCGAAGGTTAACCGGCACGCCATCACCAGCCTCGGTGAGGGCCTCGATGGCCATCAAATGGGCATAGAGTTGGCCCTTGTCGTCATCGGCACCGCGAGCGTAAATCGCACCGTCGCGGACAACCGGCTCGAACGGCTTGGTGTCCCAAAGTTCCAACGGGTCCGGCGGCTGAACGTCGTAATGACCGTAAATCAACAGCGTTGGCACGTCTTCGCTTACGTGCAGCGAAGCCAGGACGTTGGGCCGGCCTTGCGTCGGCACGGATCGAGCTTCCAGACCCAGCTTCCCAAGGCGTTCCACAAGCCAGTCAGCCACTTGATTACAGGCCTCCGGTTCGGTGTTGGCCACGCTGGGAAAGCGCAACAGCTCGATCAATTCCGCCAGGTGTCGCTGGCGATTGGCACTGAGGTATTCGGTTACAGTTTCCGGTAGCATAATTAACTTATCGAATTCTTTTGCGGGGTTGGTTTATCCATTGCATCGCCAATGTCGCAGGGGCGATCGATCACGTCCTGTCGTAACCACCGATTGGTCGATACCAGATATTGCGGAACCGGACCGGGTCCCCGTGGTCCTGCAGGACCAGCGGGCCGGTTTCGGCATGCGGTTGGTAGCTGGCTACCTGGCGATACTGCGTCGGTCCCATCAACACACGGTCGTGGTGGAGCAGTACGCCGTTGTGCAACACCGTCACGCGGGCTGGAATAACCCGCCCGTCGCCGATGAACCGCGGGGCGACCCAGATGATGTCATATGTCTGCCATTGTCCGGGTTCGCGGCAGGCGTTGGCCAGTGGCGGGCACTGTCCGTAAACTCCGCCAGTCGTGCCGTCGGCGTAAGTCAGATTGTCGTAGCAGTCGAGAATCTGTATCTCGTAAAGGCCCATGAGGAACGCGCCGCTGTTGCCCCGGCCCTGGTCATCGCCGGAAACCTCTGCCGGAGAAGCCCATTCGAGATGGAGTTGGCAATCACCGAAGTGCTCCTTCGTTGCAATACCGCCGCCCTTAGGCGTTACCTCCATACAGCCATCAGCGACCTTCCATGTAATCGGACTGACTCGATCGGACGCCTTGACCCAACCAGAGGCGTCCTTGCCGTCGAAGAGGATGATCGCGTCCGACGGCGCGGCGCCTGGCGAGTCCTGTGTGCTCTCGCATCCGGGCGTTACCACCGGCGGCTGGGGACGCTGCCCGTCATGCACATGCCACTTCGTGCCGGGGATCAACGGCGTGTCGTCAAAACCAAGTTTCTTGTCTTCAGCCATGATGTATGCTCCTTAAGTCACCATATCTTCCACCACGCTTTGCGCGTGGCTGTTTCCGTATCCGGTTCGTTTCCCAGTGTTTTGTCCGGATCACTGTCCGTCTCCCCGCCGTCGAAAGCTGTCCTGCCCACTGCGGGCAGCATCGCTTGAAGCCCTTGCAGGCGAGTCCTTGCAAAGTTGGCGGGATTGTTGCGAAACGCCGCGACCGACTCGGCCTTGCCGAAGGCGGACTCCGGCGGCATCTCCTCCTGGGAGTAGAATTTCAGCGCCTCGGCGAGACATTGTGCGGCCAGGCGAGCCGTCCTTCGCGTCTCAGCCGGGGAGTCAGCCTTGTCCATCTCGTCTGAATAAAGGTGGTAAAGCCCCACCCATTGGGCAAGATCAACCACTTCGCTGGGCTGGTCGTCAGAGACCTTGACCAACTGAACGTGAAAGGTTCGCTGGGCGTGACAGTTACTGCAATGAGCCCGAAGTGTCAGGAGGTCTTGGCTGTCTGGGGCCAGTTTATCTGCCAGGCGACCGGCCATGAGCCCTCGTCCGCAACGAGCGCAGGGAGTAACTTCGAGAAAAAACCTCAGTTCCTTCGGCGAATGTACACGAAGTGGCTCATCCATGATTTATGCGGGTTATATCCCGATAGCCAAAAGCAAGCGTCGGCTAGTACGTAGCTTCTGACGGACAAATCCGCTCCCATCACCAAGGAATCCTGATTGCGTGACCACGGCCCGTTCGGGCAAGAGGCCCATGTCTCGCCCTATTTCACAGCCAGGCCAGATGCCTCGAACGGAACGGACACCTCGCGGCTGTCTGTGACCAGCGTAATCTTGAGTTCCACACCGGATGGCAGGTCGCCATCAGGGCTGAAGGAATAAGTCGGCATTCCATTGACTTCGCCGCGCCCTACACCCATGCCGTCAGGAACGTTGCCGCTTGAATCGACAATCGCCATGTCGTACACGGCGTCTGCGCCGGCGGTAACGTCAAGTTGAATACTTCCCTCGCCCTGCCGCAGTTTCAACTCCACGCCGGCTGCGCTCAGGGAATCATTCGCAGGCATCTCCTTGGCCTGTGCGATTCCTTCTATCTGGACAACCATTCGCTTGCCGCCTGTCCTGATCGCTACTGATCCCTTGATCTTATCAATGACCGTAATGTCACCTGGAAACGCAAAAGGCAGATTCACTGCTACACCATCTTCCGGATGCTTCGCGAAAGCGCCGCTCCGCGAGACCTTGACAAACTTTTTCCGCGGGTCTTTGATATCCCATTCAAAGGGAGGATTGAGACGCATCGCTTCCCCGTTGGACTCCGCCTGCTCGATTTTAATCATGCCGAAATGCGTGGCCGCCTTGGCATTCGGACCTGTCAGCAGGACCTGAACCTCCAGATCCTTGGGCTTTTGCTTTCCATCCGAGCCCATGGATACCGTTTTGCTCCATGCGGCGTTGACGTCGACTTTGATACCCGAGGTATCCGTGGCACCCGTGGTATCGCCCGGCGTAGTACCTGATGTCGTGCCTGTGCCGGATGACCCCGTCGAAGATGAAGACTTTCCGGCGAGCTTTGCCTGATCGGCAAGCAGGTCCGGATTGGGGGTAACCACCAGCGTATTTGCCGGCGCGTCGATATTCGGATCGTACACGGTTGTGTCTTCCGGCGGCTGGGTCTTCTCGCAGCCCAGCAGAAGCCCTGCGACCAGTACGATGCCCAGGACCCTCATTCCCATTGCCCAGTGCCTCATATCCAACTCCTTCAGGCCAGTATTGGTATTGGCAAATAAACTTACACAACAAACTATCATGCCCGCAGCGACGAGTCCATCCTTCAACGCGGAAAACGCCCGGAACTGTGGCAATTGCGTATGTTGCCCAGGCCGGCGGGAACTGCTAGCTTTCTTCGCTATCGTGTGTCTGAGCGATCGCCTCGCCGGGACGGGCGATTCCAAGGGCCGTCAACGCGTCCCTTTCCACCATGCTCCGCAACGCTTCCCGCGGAACCGAAGGCAGGTTGGTGCCCTGAGTTAATTCGTTCATTCGGTAAATGCTCTTGATAGCCTCGGCGGCCGTGTAATACGGGAAGTCACTGCCGAATAGAACCTTATCCATAACATTAAACTGGTGAGCCAGAACCAGCGCGTTGTACGCCTGCCAGGGCCGATGCACCAGTCCCGCAATGTCGCCAAACACCCGTGCGTGCTTGCCGATCAAAGCGATACCTTCCTCGATCCACGGATGACCCATCGATGAAATCACGATCACCAGATCCGGATACTCGCGGGCGATCTCGTCCAGCAACGACGGGCGGGCGTATTCCATCCGGCCCTGGGCGGGAAAGTGAGTGCTCTGACAAAAGAACACCGGCACGCCCCGGCTGCGGGCAAGTTCGTATGTCACCATGGCCCGGCTGTCGCAGGGATGGATGTTCTGCGTGGCCGGACTCACGGTCAACCCGCGGAACTCTGATCGATCAAGGCACCGCTCGGCCTCGTCGGGAGCAGCCTCGTCAGATGGATCCACCGCCGCCACACCGATCATCTTTTCGCTGCGACGCGCGACGTATTCGGCAATGTAATCATTGGGTACAGACGCTCCGAGATCCACGCTACGCGATCCGAAAACCAGCGATTTGTCCACGCACTCGGCCGCTCGCCCATGCTCGGCCCCGCCGGCAGCGACATTATCGCGTCCGCATTGGCGACGAATGTACTCGCCGGCATTGGCTCCGAGTTGTTCGGAGTTCGCCCATATGTGAGTATGACAGTCTACTATCATGTCCATTTCCCGGCCAAGACCAGTCCGTCCGGCCCTATTAACCGCATTCTAGAGCCCTTTAGGCCTTTACGCAATGGTCTTGCACACGTCAGCAACACACATGATCGCTTCTTTTGAGGCCCGCCGAACGTTTGCCGGCATGCGACTACCGATCCTCGTCGCCAGGTTCATCCAATTCACCGGCAACTTCGAGTTGCCCGTCATCGCCCCGGCCCAGCAATTGGATCTTCTTTTCCGCCCGATCCAGTATCGCCCGACACTTTTTTACCAGTTCCACACCCTCGGCGTACTTGTCGATGGACTCCTCCAGGGTCACTTCGCCCTGCTCTATGGCAGTAACCAACTGCTCCAAACGCGCCAACGCCTGCTCAAAACTCAGCTTTGGACTGTCTTTAACGTCATCATTCATGTGTCACCATGGCTTTCGAATGTAACTTCCGACACCGTTTAACCCCTCAAACACCGTTTGTTCACCCCGATTCGGCATCTTCCGACCCTCCAAACAACGTCGGACCACCATCAAATTGCTTCCGCGACGCGCCGGAACGCGCTTTGGCACGCTCCTTTTTCAACTTTCCGCGATTTTCCCCCGCTTCGCCGTCATCAACCCGGCTGCGGACTTTCCCATCGACCAATTCCGTCTCGATGACCTCGCCCGCGACCGCCTCACCAGCCGACCGGAGGATATCGCCCACCGCCGACCGAGTCACGCTGAACCCGCGCTGAAGAACGCGGCGGTAGCTCATCGCCTCCAGTTGCCGCGCCGCGCCGAGCACCTGCTGGCGCGCAAGCTTCACGCGGTTGGCCGGACTCGCCGCCAGCAGCCGCGCCGCCACCGACGACAATCCCTCGCCCGCAGATTTGCTCCGCCCGCCGAGCGCCCAGCCAAGTCGCGACAGCAAACCATCCACCCGCGCCGATGCTCGCTCCCAAAGCCGCGCCGGATGAAGCGCCGCAAGACGACCCGCCGCCGGCTCGGCCGCGCGACGCGCCTCGGCCACACGATGGCGAACGCCACCCCGCAGCCGATGCGACAACTCATCCACGCGCTGAACCCCCACCCGTACGCGACCCAGCGGATCACGTAACACACTGCTCCGCTCCAGCGCCGCCACCGACAGCCGCGCCGAATCAAGACGCTCCCGCATCCGACGAAACGCCCGCGACGCCGCCTGCGAAATCTGCTCACCCACGGCCAGCGCATCCGGCACGGCAAGCTCAGCCGCCGCCGTCGGAGTCGCCGCGCGAACATCCGCCACCATGTCGCATATCGTTACATCCACCTCGTGGCCCACGCCGCTGATCACCGGCGTCCGACACGCGAAAACCGCACGCGCCACCGGCTCCTCGTTGAACGCCCACAGGTCCTCCAGGCTTCCGCCGCCGCGGGCGACGATGATCGTGTCGATCCCAAGCCGATCCGCCGCCGTGTCAAGCAGGGCGATCCGTTCGGCGATCTGCCCGGCCGCTCCTTCGCCCTGAACCAGCGACGGCAGCAGGTACACCTCCGCCGCCGGCCAGCGACGCCGCAACGTCCGGCTGATGTCGCGAACCGCCGCCCCGGTCTGACTGGTTATCACCCCCACCGCTCGCGGAAATCGAGGAATCGCCTTCTTCACAGCCGCCGCGAAAAGCCCCTCCGCTTCGAGCTTCTCCTTGAGCTGCCGAAACGCCAGCTCCAGCGAGCCCTCCCCCTTCGGCGTCATCCGCTCGACGTACAACTGCAACTGCCCCCGAGCATCATAGACATCCACCCGTCCCTGGGCGACCACCTCCAGCCCGTCCGCAGGCCGAAACTTCAACTTCCCCGCCGCCCCGCGAAACATCACCGCGTCCATGGCGCATCGGGCATCCTTCAGCCGGAAGTAAACATGCCCCGACCCGTGCATCTTCACGTTGCTAAGCTCCCCGACCACCGTAACCCGTCCGCCCATCCCATCAGCCAGCACCCCCTTCACCCGAGCCACCAAAGCCGAAACACTAACCGCCCCCGAGGCCTGACCACCAACCTTCCCGCCAGCCCC
>Ga0272444_10005216_pt1 | contig 11285 bp, 10 predicted proteins | sample SSMForm13_FD_201033 | JGI IMG/M metagenome (GOLD analysis project Ga0272444, IMG submission 201033) | Marine sediment archaeal communities from Little Sippewissett salt marsh, Falmouth, MA, United States - SSM-Form-13 | ecosystem: Environmental > Aquatic > Marine > Wetlands > Sediment ... | reverse complement strand
CGAACCAGGAGGTGATGACCGTAGGATTCACACACGGCACCACCAACGTGGAGGAGTACAGCTCCGGAATGATCGAGCTTGATGTGTTCAACAGGTATTTCGAGTCCCAGGCCGTGGCATTTACGAATGGTGCCATTTCCGTAAGCCAGGACGATGGCGAGGTTCTGACAGCTGGACCGCACCTTTTAATTAATTACGAAGGTGGTGAGTTCACGGTAGAGATCATGCTCATCAGATTGGTGGGCATGGAGGATTCGGTGCAGGGGGCCGGAAGTACCAATATCAAGACCCACGTGGAGTACGTGGATTACTGGCAGTACACTGGAGAGGATGTCTTTGACTTCAATATCTCGTTCGAGACAAAGCATCCTGATGCATGGTACCGCTATTTCGAGGAGGTCATGTCATATGAATTGACGGACCTCTCCCCGGCACCTGTCGAGAAAGAGGTTTCAAATGCCAATAGGATCAAGCTGTACGTGAACAGGACCGATGGCGTGCCATATTATTCTCTAATGGGAAACAATACACATGTGATGCTGGAGCTTGGAGGACAAGCCCTGGCTGGAAACATGCCAGTAACCGACGTGAACATAATGAGGTCATCTGTAAGCGTTGGAATAGGGGTAAAAGCAGTGAAGGAGTTGTGAGGAGAACATGACCGAGACCAATGTAGAATTGGATTTGGAGGAAGAAGAGGAAGAGCCGGAAGAGGAGAAGGAAGGCTCCTTCCATAAGATGGTCCAGAGCTATAACTCCCTCCTGCTCAAGATGGGAAAGGCCCCCAGAAAGGTCAGGATACCCAAGGGCTCAGGAGAGGTGGACGAGAGCATTGGACGTGGATCACGATACACGGTCATTCCCACAATTGATGACGACAATATGGAGGAGATCGAATTCTATGCGATCCAGGAGCCCTTTTCCTATGCCAGGATCATGTACAACAAGCTCGAGAGCGAGTACACCTACAATGTAATAGAACCCCAAATGTCAGAAAAGGAGTCTGAGATCCTCGCACTTGTCAAAGATACCCTGGAGAGGACATTGGGGTACAACTGGGAAGAGATGGCAAACAAGGACAAGACAGAGTTCCTGATGGAGGCCCTGAACAATTTCATAGAGAGCAGGGACCTGCACATAGACCCCATAGCCAGGGAGAGGCTTCAATATTATGTTATCAGGGATTATGTTGGCTATGCCCATGTGGACCCACTGATGCATGACACGTACGTTGAGGACATGTCCTGCGACGGCCAGGGCATACCAATATTCTCATTTCACCAGAAGTACGAATCAATAAAAACGAACATCATTTTCAAGGAGAAGGAGACACTAGACTCCTTCATTATCCAGCTAGGCCAGAGATGCGGCCGCCAGGTTTCGGTGGCAATGCCCATCCTTGATGGGACCACATACGAAGGTCACCGTGTCCAAGCGACATATTCAGATGAAGTCACGACCAGAGGTTCTACCTTCACCATCAGAAGGTACAAAGAAAAACCCTTCACACCAGTGGACCTTGTCAAGTTCCACACCGCCTCATCTGAGATGCTCGCCTACTCTTGGATAGCTGTGGAGCATGGAGAGTCCATGATATGTGCTGGAGGCCCAGCCTGCGGCAAGACCTCTACACTTAATGCACTGATGCTTTTCTGCCCTCCAACAGCCAAGATCGTCACAATGGAGGATACAAGGGAGATCAACCTGTACCACCAGAACTGGATACCTGGTGTGACCAGGGCAGGCTTTGGAGAAAAGGGAGCGGACGGCAAGTCTGCTGGTGAGGTGGACATGTACGACCTTGTGAAGGCAGCGTTGAGGCAGAGGCCAAACTACATCATGGTGGGAGAGGTCAGAGGTAAGGAGACCTACACCATGTTCCAAGCCATGGCAACTGGCCACACTACGTATTCCACAATGCACGCGGAATCCCTGACAGCCATGGTGCACAGGCTTGAGAACCCTCCTATCAGCTGTCCCAGAATACTTCTTACAGCATTGAACTTCGTTATTATCCAGGCATCTGCAAAGGTGCAGAACAAAGAGGTACGTAGGATCAAGTTCATCACTGAGATCGTGGGTTTCGAACCAGAGACCAACGAGATGATCACCAATAACGTGTACGAATGGGACCAGAAGAACGACAAGTTCATCTACAAGGGTCACAGCTACATCTTTGACAAGATACAAGAGATGAAGAACCTCACACATGATGAGATGAACGAGGAGTTCCTCAGGCGTGTGGACATCGTGAATTACGCCGTTGAGAAGGACATAACGGAGCTGAAGGACATGGCAGACCTCATTGTCCGCTATTACAAAGAACCCATGGAGATCGTGGAAGCCATCAGGAACGAGATGGGATGGGTCAGGGAATCCTTGTCAGACTCGGAAGAAGAAAAAACGGAGGCGTGGTAGATGCCAGACATAGCAGACCTCTTTGCCACACTGGAAACAAGCAAGGATGATTACATCAAGATCAAGCAGATCGAGGATAAGACCGGAGCGAAGATGGGCCCACATCTTGTCAAGCTCCCTAAAGGCTCTGTACCGCGCTACATCTCACTAACTCCTTACCAGCAGTTCTGCTGGAAGACCCTGGGCAGGGCCGTTAAGATCAAGGCCAAGCCAAATGCCGCCCTGGAGGATGCGCTAATAAAGGCACACATGAAGATCAGGCCGGAGGAGTACACCGCCGTAGTCTGGATGAACACGATATTCGCAGGAATAGGCGGTGCGATAGCAGGTATTATCATAGGCCTGTTGTTGTTCAGCATCCTTGGCCTGCTCATCGCCATAGCACTGGTGGCCATGGTCCCGATTATGACCTATTTCATAAGCGGTGCAATGCCCTCATCCAGGGCGAAGTCCAGGGAATCGGATATTGATAAAAAGCTGAACTCTGCAATGAGCTTCATCTCGGCCATGGCATCAGCAAATGTGAACATAGATGTAATATTCAAGGAATTGTCCAGGCAGGAAATTTACGGTGAGGTCAGGGAAGAGGCGGAATGGATCACAAGGGACACGGAGCTTCTTGGCTTGGATATCCTGACAGCTATCAAAGAGGCTGCGGACCGAACCCCGTCGCAGAAGTTCAGGGATTTCCTTCAGGGCGTCATTACCACATCAACTTCAGGTGGCCAGCTCAAGCCATATTTCCTAGTGAAAGCTGAGCAGTACGAGAAGGAGAACAAGCTGGAGATGAGGTCAAGGATGGAGACCCTTGGTATGCTGGCAGAATCCTTTGTCACTGTAGGAGTGGCCTTCCCGCTTTTCCTTGTCATTATCATGGCCATCATGTCTGTTGTCAGCAAGAACGCTGGCGGTACCATCATGCTGCTTTATGCTGTTGTTCTGGGCATGATCCCAGGAGTTCAATTTGCATTCATTTTCGGCCTTTTAGCCGTAGGAGGATCGGAGGATTAACATGGCCGAAGAACAAGCAATGTCCCAGGAGAAGCCCGAGGGTATCAGCCCATTGATTATTGTGATGGGAATATCAATAACGGGCTGCATTGTAGCAATTCTTCTTGCAGTGATGGACTTCATTGGTGCAATGGTCTTGCCAATGGAATGGATAGATTACGTGATATTTGGAACCCTATTCATCTTCGGTCCTTATGGATTCTATTCTGGAAAGCAGTTGAAGCGAATAAGGCAGATTGAATCGCATCTACCTGATTTCCTAAGGGATGTGGCAGAGGCAGGCAGGTTCGGTATGACCCTTGCAGATGCCATAGTTGTTGCTTCGAATGGCAGATATGGACGATTGACACCAGAAATAAGGAAGATGGCCGCCCAGATAGACTGGGGCATACCAGCCACTGAAGCCCTTAGATTGTTCTCTGAGAGGGTGAACACCCAACTCGTGAACAGGGTGGTGGCCATTGTCATCAAATCATCAGATGCAGGCGGGGATGTGGCCGATGTTCTTACCATGGTCTCTAGGGATGCCAAGGAAGCCCAGCTCATGATGGAGGAGCGGCGTATCCAGATGTCCACGTATCTGATGGTTATCTACATTGCTTTCTTCGTTTTCCTTGTTACAATCATCATTATGAATGCGACGTTCCTTCCTAAGATGAAGGAAGCCGGTGAAAGCCTGAAGGAAAGCCAGACCGAAGGTATGGAGATGGACCTGGTGCAAACCGAAGCATTGGACACAATTTCCTTCCTGTTCCTGCTGGCAGCCTTGGTGCATGCTGGAGGCGACGGCCTCATTGCAGGAACCATCATGGAAGGGAAGGTCGTAACAGGTATGAAGCATAGCTTCATCATGTTGATAGTCGCCTTCGTCATGCTGAGGGTAATGTGAGGTGTTGTGAATGGTAGAGATTCAAGAAGGAGAGCTGCTTGAGGAGGAACTCGAGGAGGAGGACCTTGAGGAAGAGGTCCACCAGGAGTACAAGCTTCCCTTCAAGGACAGGCTCAGCACCGCATTATTGAAGACCAGGAAGCCTCCGCTGAAGGTCAGGGTCAGCACCCACCAGATGGCAACCTCTGGTCTAAAGGGAGAGGACATCACGCCCATCCCTCCTATAACCCAGAAGAACATCAAGGAGATCGAGGTCACAACTGTAGAGGAGAAATACACCTTTGTAAGGGTAAATTACGATACCATAGCCAACGAGTACCTTTACGAGGCCATCGAACCTCCGCTCACAGAGGACGAGAAGAACATCATTGAGCTGCTGAAGAACAAGATCATTGACAATTTCACAAGAATGGACTCAAAAGACCCAGAGGAAAGGGAGAAATACCTTAGGGATGAGGTGGACCAGTACCTGGTAAAGATGGGAGTTGCCCTCTTGCCACTGGCCAAGGAAAGGGTCATATACTACATACTTAGGGATTTCATAGGCTATGGTGCTATCCAGGTAGCCATGATAGATACCGAGGTAGAGGATATCTCTTGCGATGGTGTCGGCGTGCCCATATTCATCTATCACAGGAAGTACGGCTCTATCAGATCAAACCTTGTTTTCAGGAGTGCTAGGGAGCTGGATTCCTTTGTTGTCTGGATAGCCCAGTTATGCGGCAAGCACATATCTGTTGCAACACCCATGCTCGATGCCACCATGCCAGATGGTTCGAGATTGCAAGCCACTTTGGGCACTCATGTCACAAAGAAGGGCTCATCATTCACCATCCGAAGGTTCAAAGAGAACCCATTCACCCCACTGGACCTGCTCAAGTTCAAGACCATGTCCACAGAGATGATGGCATTCTTATGGTGTGCCATCCAATACGGTACATCTGCCCTTGTATGCGGTGGTACGGCTAGTGGAAAGACGACCACATTGAACGCAACTTTGCTGTTCATACCGCCCCAGATGAAGATCGTCAGCATTGAGGACACAAGGGAGCTAAACCTGCCTCACGAGAACTGGGTGCCAGGACTTACGAGGAGTGGTTTCGGTGCAAAGAACCCACTGACAGGAAAGGCACCAGGAGAGGTGGACATGTTCGACCTGCTCACAGCCGCCCTGAGGCAGAGACCCCAGTATATCATGGTTGGAGAGGTCAGAGGCGCAGAGGCATATACTGTTTTTCAGGCCATGGCCACTGGTAAGACTTCCTATTCCACTTTCCATGCAGAGGACGTCCAGGCCATGATACACAGGATGGAGAGTGATCCGATCAACCTTCCAAGGGCCCTGATCACCGCTTTGGACCTTGTAATGCTTCAGGCCCAGGTCAAGGTTGGAACAAAGATGACCAGGCGTGTGAAGGGTATCCACGAGATCGTTACCTTAGACCCTGAAACAGGCGAGATCATCAGCAATTCCGCATACACCTGGAACCCTGCAGATGACACCTTCAACTATTCCGGTCACAGCTACACCTACGAGAAGATCGAGACAATCAACAACTGGACACCCAGGAGAATGGAGCTTGAGATCAAGTACAGGGTGGACATCCTGACCTACATGCGTAAGATAGGTATAACCAACTATAGGGATGTGGCCAGGATCATCTCGGCCTATTACGATAGGCCTGAAACTGTCCTGGAAAAGGTCAATGCCTACAAGGAAGAGGTCGGAGAGGACAAATTCTACCAGATAGAGTGATCCTGCCCTTGATAATTCTCATTTCTATGCCACAGCAGTTATTGGAGCCATTACTTTCACTTCAGCATGGGAACGTTTAGCCCTTTGCTCTTTGCAGTGTCGATGGCAATATCATAACCAGCATCTGCATGTCTTGCAACTCCAAAGCCAGGGTCATTGTTCAGAACCCTTGACAACTTCCGCCTTGCAAGGTCGGTGCCGTCTGCCACACAGACCACACCAGCATGAATGGAATACCCTATGCCCACGCCGCCGCCGTGATGCACAGACACCCATGATGCCCCTGACGAAGTGGTGAGCATGGCATTCAATATCGGCCAGTCAGCGATGGCGTCAGAGCCGTCCTTCATGGCTTCCGTTTCCCTGTAGGGTGAGGCAACGGAGCCTGTATCGTGATGGTCCCTGCCTATGACTATTGGAGCCTCCACCTTTCCATCCTTGACCAGGTCGTTGAAGGCCACACCTGCTTTCTCCCTCTCACCGTAGTTCAGCCACAGTATCCTTGCTGGAAGGCCCTGGTACTTCACCATCTTCTCTGCCTTGTCCAGCCATTGGATGACATGCTTGTTATCAGGGAAAAGCTCTCTGATGCAGTCATCGGTGACCTTGATGTCCTCAGGATTACCAGACAGTGCGGCCCACCTGAAAGGTCCGCTGCCCTCTGAGAACAGGGGCCTGATGTAGGCCGGCACGTATCCGGGTATCTCGAATGCATCCTGGTACCCGGCTTTCTTTGCCTGGGTCCTGATATTGTTGCCGTAATCGAAGACCTTCGAGCCCATATTCTTGAGCTCGACCATGGCCTTCACATGAAGCTTGACGGAGTCATACGCTTCCTCCAGGTATTTCTTTGGGTCGGATTCCCTTAGTGTATCTGCCTCCTTGACTGTATATCCCCTTGGCACGTATCCAGTCAGCATGTCATGTGCCGCTGTCTGGTCCGTGACAACGTCCGGTACGATCCCCTTCCTGACAAACTCGGGGTAAATGTCAGCAGCATTCCCCCATAACCCAATGGATAAAGGTTTGCCCTGGGCCAGTGCCTCATCCTTCATCCTCAATGCGTCATCCAGATTGTCGGTCCAGGTATCGAGGTACTTGCCCTCAAGCTTCCTTTGAATGTGGCTCTTGTCCACCTCTACAACTATGGCAACACCGTTGTTCATTGTAACGGCCAGGGGCTGTGCGCCTCCCATCTCTCCAAGTCCACAGGTCAGTACCCATTTTCCTGCCAGGTCATGGCCACCGAACTCCAGATTCCCGATAGAGCCCAGTGTTTCATACGTGCCTTGCAGTATACCCTGGGTACCGATGTAGATCCAGGAGCCAGCGGTCATTTGTCCGTACATGATGAGTCCTCGCTGCTCCAGGTCCCTGAAGTAATCCCAGTTGGCCCAGTTCGGGACCAGAAGGGAGTTAGCTATGATAACCCTGGGTGACCATTCATTGGTCCTGAAGACCGCAACAGGCTTTCCGGACTGGATACACAAAGTTTCATCGCTTTCCAGGTTTTTCAATGAATTCACTATCGCATCGAAGCATTCCCAGTTCCTTGCTGCTCTACCGGTTCCCCCGTACACAATCAGGTTTGCAGGGTCCTTTGCGACCTCTGGATCCAGGTTGTTCATCAGCATTCTCATGGCACCCTCCTGGGGCCATGCCTTGCAGCTCAACTCCTTGCCTGTGGGGGCTCTTATTTCCCTTGTCATTTCCATCCCAAGACATCAATGATTTAACCCAATTAAATCTTTCTTATATATTCAAAAGCCTTAAGAACCAAACCTCGATACCATTTACATGGAGCTCAAGGAATCCCTAAGCAACAGCGAGAAGAAGGTACTGCTCGCACTTCAAGAGCTTGGCGAGTCCAGCCCAGATGAGATCGAGGAGAATGGCGATTTTTCTGGCCGGGTTGAGGTAATGAACGCCTCCTCGTGGCTTCAAACCAAGAAGCTCGTCTCCATTGAGGAGCACATTGAACGGTTCTACGCCCTGGCAAAGAAGCAGTTGGAGCACAAGGACCTTCCTGAGAGAAGAGCACTGAAACAGCTGAAGAAATCTAACGGCTCCCTTTCAATAGCAGAACTGGGGAAGAGCGGCAAGGTCAGGCCCAATGAGATCCCAATCGCCATAGGTTGGCTGAAGAGGAAGGGATGGGCCGCCATTGAGAAGAGGAATGGCGAGACCTTCCTTGTACTCACAGAAAAAGGTAAAGCCTCACACAACAAGAAAGGCAAGGACGAGGTGACCATTGCAATACTCGCGAAGGGTGAGGTTCCAGAGACCGAGCTGGACCAGGGAGTAATTCAGGAGCTGAAGAAAAGGCAGGACATCATCAAGGAAAGGGAAGTACTTTCCAGGACCATCAAATTGACAGAAGAAGGGGAGAAGATCGCTGGATCAGGCCTGGAAATCAAGAAGGAGGTCTCGCAGCTCGAACCCCAAATGCTTCAGACAGGGGAATGGAAAGATGTGCATTTCAGACCCTATGATGTCAATGCCTTCGCACCGCCCCTCATGCACGGCAAGCAGCATCCAATGATGGCCATCATCGAGGATATCAGGAGCGCGTTCCTCGACATGGGATTCACCGAGATATCCGGCAATTATGTGGAATCCTGCTTCTGGAACATGGACGTGCTTTTCATACCCCAGGACCATCCTGCAAGGGAGCTGCAGGACACCTTTTACCTTAAAAGGAAGCCAGTAGACCTTGACCCCAAGCTTGTCGAGATAATCAAATCCATGCATGAAGGAGGCTGGAAGACCGAGTCCCAGGGCTGGAACTACGACTGGGACCTGGAAATTGCCAGAAGGTCATTGCTCAGGACCCATACCACAGTTAGGACGATTCATTACCTCTCGCAGAACCCCAAGCCTCCAGAGAAGACCTTCATAATAGGAAGGGTGTTCAGGAATGAATCCCTGGACATGACCCACCTCCCAGAGTTCTACCAGGTGGATGGCATAATCATGGAGGAGGATGCCAATTTCCCGATGCTCATAGGCATTCTCAAGGAGTTCTACAGGAGGCTGGGATTTGAGGATGTGCGGCTGAGGCCAGGCTACTTCCCGTACACTGAACCAAGCATGGAGATCGAGGTGCTTTACCAGGGGAAATGGATGGAGCTTGGTGGCTCAGGAATATTCCGGCCAGAAGTTACCGCGCCCTTCGGAATAGATGCTCCCGTGCTTGCATGGGGCCTAGGCCTGGAAAGGTTGGCCATGCACAGGCTTGGATTGAAGGACATCCGGGAATTATACATTTCTGATCTCAAGTGGCTGAGGGAAGCATCTTTGCTTGTGAGGGACTAGCGCCTCTCAAGCCTGATAACAAGAGCATCCAGGGATTCCACGTCGTTAATATCCTTTTTGCATAGCATTGATATCTTTGCCCTCAGATTCAAGTTTGATTTACAGCCGTTGGCAGCCAATGCTTCGCTCAAAGATCTTGCCAGCATTCCACCTCTCCTGTCCCAGTCTGTGAGAATGATAATTTCGTTGTACTGCATTGCCAGTTGCTCTGCAAGGTTGAAAATGTGAAGGCCTTGATTGATCTGGATGATCTCTCCTATCACACCCAATTCCCGCAGGGCCTTTTCATCCCTGCTCCCTTCCACTACAATGGGTTTGTCTACGTTCTCTTCCTTCAGCTCATTGAGGACCTTGGTTAGGTCTTCAAGCTGCTGTGCGGCCCTGGTGCTTTGTCCCATGCTCAATCCTCTGTGCTTTCAATTGGCGGGGTGTAGCCATATATGCCTTTCTCTCCCTTCATCTTTTTCTCGTGAGCAGCCAGCAGTTCCTCGTACCTGCCTTCCTCGCATGCCCTCTTTCCAGGGCAGAAGAACCTGCCGTATTTTTCGCAATAACCCTCTGAGAAGTGCTTGCAACCTACCCTCTTCTTTGCCTCAAAATACTTGCACTTATCGCCGATGCACTTGAAGCCCTTGTACTTACCATGGCACCATCCTTCCTGGTCCAGGAACCTGCATTTGAAATCCTTTAGTGCATCACCCATATGAACGCTACATTATTCACTTCCATTTAAAAAAAACTTACGGCTGAATGACTTCCACTGCAACTTCATTACCTGCAGGATCAAAGGCCTTCCAGCAATTTTCATTGTATGGCTGGCCAGTGATAATATGTACCCTCCCGTACTTGCTGAACATGTGCAGGTCCGCTTCAGATGGTCGGATAACGCTGGATGGATGGCTGTGCACCGAGCCTACAATGGACATGTCAAGAGGCCTCATGTGAAGACCAATGATGGCATGTCTTGCTCCAGATAAGGACCCAGGTAGCAATATGACCTCCGTGATGGTGCTACCCTCGGCTCTCAAGGTACCAGCAAATTCCCTTGGATACATGGACTTGGAGCTTTCCAAAATCATCTCCAGGGTTGCTTTATGTATTTTCCAATCTGTTGGCTGCTGTTTTTTTCCGAACATGCGCAATTATAATAAGGGGTTGGGTTTGATATAGGTTTTGATGAAAGAGCAGAGCATGGGTCCAGAGTTAAAAAAAATGCTTGGTGATCAGGAACTGGGCAAGACAATAATCCTGGAAAATTCCGGAGCAAGCTATCTGTTCAACCCCAATACCAGAGGCTTGTTCAGGTTTGTTTGCCAGAGACCTTGCATTTGGCCCAGTGCTCTATGCAAATTATCCGGTTTTTCCATTCCAACGGTAAAATGGCACTTGGAAAAGCTGCATAGCATCGAGCTGGTATTCACTTCCACCCAAGGAAGAAGGACCCTATACTATCCTTCATCCTTGATCTCATTTGAGCATGTTCAGATAGCCAGTCATTTGAACAACCAGACCACTAGAGCTATTGTTATGGCCATTATAGATGAAGGAGAGGTGACGCAAAGAACCCTGGAATCAACGTTTGGTTTTTCTCAACAGAACCTTTCATATCATCTCAAGAAACTGAGGGGAGCAGGTTTAATAACCAGGACGACCAGCAAGCCAAGGAGAAAGTATAGGCTTGGTAATGAGTTCAAGGCAATTTACCAGAACATATTAGATAGAAGGGATGAATTCATCAAGCACCTTCAAAATGTAATTATCAAGGACACCAGTGGATTGGCTTCAGTTAAAAAAACAAAAACAAAGTTCCTAATCACATTACCAGATAATGAGATATGGGAGATACCCCTGATGCCTGAGATCTTTAATGGTTTTAAGGGCCGGAATATGTAATGT
>Ga0272444_10005215_pt1 | contig 11287 bp, 10 predicted proteins | sample SSMForm13_FD_201033 | JGI IMG/M metagenome (GOLD analysis project Ga0272444, IMG submission 201033) | Marine sediment archaeal communities from Little Sippewissett salt marsh, Falmouth, MA, United States - SSM-Form-13 | ecosystem: Environmental > Aquatic > Marine > Wetlands > Sediment ... | reverse complement strand
ATTACCATGAATCTTCCTTGTCGGCAGGACTTTTAGCAAAAATCTTTTTCCTTTAAATCGTAATTGATTATTTTCTTCACTGCCTAGCTCAGGCACAATCACTATTTTCTGCCGAAATAAAATAAATCTTTATTATGACTCCCGTGCTGTTCCTCCCTTGGAATAGTGACCTTGAAAGTATGCTTAAAACCATCATATGAAAAGTCGATATGATAAACGCCCATTCTTCCCCGATTGGTCTGTGCGGGCAGCTCCACCGAAGCATTCCCATAATCAACAACAGGATCCTTGGCATGATTATTTTTTCGGACGCGCAGGATTTCAACTGGAACAAGGATTCCCAGAATAGTATCTACAGCTGATATCTCGATCACATGGCCATCCGAACCTGCCATATCAGACGTGAGCACCGGCCACTTCGTTGCCACGGTCCATGCCCCAATAGGTTGTTCACCAGTCAGATTATCCACCGGACTCATGAGACCGACAGTGTTATCATCCGGGTTCCCGTTCAGGTCGTCATTGAAGTTACAGGTGTTATCGGCGGGCCAAGAGACCCAGTGATCCTGGGCTAATGAACGGGGCAAGGTGTAGTAGTTTGGAATATCCATCATACCAAGTTTTGCTATTTCACCCTCATTTAAATAGCTTTCGGGTATGGGACCGGGGAAGCCCATCATCGGATTGGTGATGGCGCCGTTCGTAAGCCCATCCTCATTGCCCGTGCGACCTAGATAGATACATACGTCGTCGGTGGGATCACCAATAGGATAAGGGTTTAGACCGCAAGCGGTCGGTGGAAAATAGAGATCAGAATAACAATCAGTAACAAGATTTGGCGCCGGGAGACCTAGTTCCATACCTCCGAACATGGAGGCCTTCAGGGGGGTCGTATCCCAATAGTAACCTATGCGCCAATCGTCTATCCCCGCATAGTTCAAGTCCCTGATCCATGCCAGCTGCTCGGGTAAGGTCAAATCAAAGGTGTCTTCCAGGAAGGGATACCAGATTTTAAAACCGTAATCTGGATTGGGAGCCCAATCCAGCCCCTCCCAATATCCGGGTTCACCGGGTTCAGTGTCTTGCCAGGCCTGCTCCTCCGGAACATAGTAATCGACAACCACTCTTTCACCATCGATATCGACAACGTACAGTTTAGCCATAGCGGAGCTGTTCATGCAGAGTAACAGCACCGCACAAAAGGCTAATGCAAGGCTAATCTTTCTCACAATTCCACCTCCTTCATCCCCATTTGCAGATAAGCCCATTAATATTCAGTAGTTCCCCACCTCCTTTCTCCTTCAAATACACATATTCAACTGATAAATAAAACGGTTGTAAGCTGCTAATTATTAGCAAGAAATATGCCCCAATTTCGCACAAATACGAAAGGTAGTGTTTATGCCCAGAAGACGAGGATCTGAGCATGAGTTGCACTCTGTGATGGGTAATGGACACCATAAAAGTGGAAGAGGACTACACAATAATTGCACCGATTACCAGGAAATGGGAGTGATTCAACTGGAAAAAACCCGGTTGATTATACGTATACTTTTGGATCAATCCATTTCAAACTCATGACATAGATCCCACACATGTCGGGCTTGGGGAGTAAAAATTTCTACCCGGGGCTGGAAATCAAGGCTTTTGACAGGGACCAGAAGGGCCAGAAACCGACGGGGTCAGAGCTCAGATTCTCGGGTTTTATATTCAGGAACCTAAAAAATAACTTAATCCATCTTTGGCATCCTTACCGAGGTGAAAAAACGTTTTTCGGAATCTTGGGTGGCCTCTGGCTTAATATGTTTTGATGCAAGGGCCCAGTTGGTGGCAGGAGAAAACCTGAGAATCTGAGCTCTGACCACATTCACCCCATTCACCTGCATTCACACGCAGGGCTGTTGCAAGCCGCCTGAGTGGCAGGTAAGCTTTGCTTTTAAAGCTTTCAATGTCATTAGCCAAAGGAGGGGCGCCGTGAACCTGCTCGCTGTCATGGGAAGTCCGCGAACGGGAAAGGCAACGGACACCCTGGTGGACAAGGCCATTGCCGGAGCCGTCTCTTCTAATCCCGGACTGATCGTGCGGAAAATCGTCCTTGCCCAGCACGATATTAATCATTGTCAAAACTGCCTTGCCTGCAGGGACAGGAATACGGACGGGCCCTTTTCCCGCTGCTTGATAAGTGACGATATGGACTTAATTTACGGGGATGTCCTGGCCTCCGATCTTCTCATTCTCGGAACACCCCTCCATATGGGGTGCGTGAGTTCCCTGATGATGGTTTTCCTGGAGAGGATCTGCTGGACCTTCGCGAAACCGGAGGGAAGGGTGCTCACGATCTCGCACTGCCCGGTCCCAAGGTCGGATAAGAAGCGAAAATCGGTTACCATCATCACCAACGGGATCGTTCCCCCCATCTACAGGAAACTGTGTGACGACGCCTCATCCCTCATTAAAAACACAGTCCAGGACTCCCTCAACGCAAGGACGGTGGGTACTCTGTACGCGGGGGATATCGAGGGCAGAGGGGTTGAATCCTATTTCGAAAAGGCTTTCGCACTGGGAAAAAAGATTACAGCAGCGTAAGGACAAAAAGGAAACCCAAAATGGATAGGAAGGCAAGGATTAGAGAATACAAAGACACCCCTGTTGCCATGGGAGTCTTCCAGATTATCAGCAAGGCCAACGGAAAGATGTTGATAGGGTCCAGTGTCAATCTGCCGGCAATACTCAATCGGTATAAGGCGGAACTCAAGATGGGCAGTCACCCCAATAAGGCCCTGCAGGGAGACTGGAACAATTTCGGGCCCGGGAATTTTGAATTTAATAAACTCGAGTTGCTTAAAATCCCGGATGACGCGGCTCATGACCCTGCCAAGGATCTCCGGGTTCTCGAGGAACTCTGGATTAAGCGTTTATCCCCATTTGGTGATAAGGGATATAATAAACCGCCGAAGGCCGGCACAGTTTAGCAATTAGAAAGTAGGGGAGCTTGATTGGGTCAAGGTTTCACCTTCGTTGCGGTTGCGGCGGACAGGAAGATTCTCAAGGTTTAGAAAGTGCACTGGTGCACCGGTGCACATGTGCACCTAAAAACTCCCACTTCCACATTTTCCCTTCCCAATCCTCAATTCCCAATCCTCAATTCTCTTAAAGGATCTGGCTCAGGAAAAGCTTGGTCCGCTCGTGCTGGGGGTTGTCGAAGAAGTCGCTGGGGTTGTTCTCCTCCACGATCTGGCCGTCGTCCATGAACAGCACGCGGTCGGCGACGCTCTTGGCGAAACCCATTTCGTGGGTCACCACCAGCATGGTCATCCCCTCCCTGGCGAGGTCGATCATGACGTCGAGGACCTCCTTGATCATTTCCGGGTCGAGGGCGCTGGTCGGCTCGTCGAACAGCATCACCCTCGGGCTCATGCAGAGGCTGCGGGCGATGGCGACGCGCTGCTGCTGACCGCCGGAGAGCTGGCCGGGGTATTTCTTCGCCTGCTCGGCGATCTTGACTTTTTCCAAATATTTCATCGCCATTTCCTCGGCCTCCTTCCTGGGCATCTTCCGTACCCAGATGGGGCCAAGGGCCAGGTTCTGAACGATGGTCAGGTGGGGAAAGAGGTTGAAATGCTGGAACACCATGCCTACCTCGGCGCGGACTTTCTCGATGTTCTTGATGTCGTTGGTCAGTTCGATGCCGTCAACGATGATCTGGCCGCGCTGGTGTTCCTCGATGCGGTTAATGCAGCGGATCAGGGTCGATTTGCCTGAACCGGAGGGACCGCAGATGACGATCTTCTCTTTTTCCATAACCTTGAGGTTGATGTCGGAAAGGACATGGAACTCGCCGTACCATTTGTGCATGCCGATGATCTCAATGATCGATCGGTCGCCGGTGGATAGTGTTTGCTGGGTACTTTCGTCGGTCATGAGCTTTCCCGCCTTGAGTGTCAGTGGCCCCTGTGAAGGGCCTTTTCAAGTTTGCGGCTGTAGTTCGACATGGCGTAGCAGAAGATGAAGTAAAGCACTGCCAGAAAAAGGTAAGCCTCGCTGGAATAACCCATCCATTCCGGGTTCGAGAGGGTGACCTTGGTCGTCTTGAGCACGTCATAAAGGGCGATGATGACCACCAGCGAGGTGTCTTTGAAGGCCGAGATGAGGATGCCGACGCTGGGAGGAATGACGATCTTCAGGGCCTGCGGGAGGACGATCAGGCGCATCGCCTGGCCGTATTTGAGGCCGAGGGAGTCGGCCGCCTCGTATTGTCCCTTGGGGATCGCCTGGAGCCCGCCGCGGACCACCTCGGCGATGTAGGCGGCGGTAAAGAGGATGATCGCCACCTGGGCACGCAGCACCTTGTCGAAGGTGACCCCCTCCGGGAGGAAGAGAGGGAACATGATCGACGACATGAAAAGCATCGAGATCAAAGGCACCCCTCGGATCAGCTCTATGTAGACCACCGACAGCGAGTGGATCACCGGAAGTTTCGAGCGCCGGCCCAGCGCCAGCAGGACGCCGAGGGGATACGCTCCTACCATGCCGAATAACGACAGTATCAGGGTCAGCGGCAGTCCGCTCCACTTGGCCGTCTCCACCACCGGCATGCCCAGCCCGCCGTGCATCAGCCAGCCCATCACAAACAGCCCGCAGACCCAGATCGGGAACAGCGCCCGGTTCCAGCTTTTTCGGTTCTGAGTATAGAAGACCAGGACGAACAGCAGGATCATGGCAATGAGCGGCCGCCACTGCTGGTCCTCGGGGAAAAAGCCCAGGAATATGAAGCGTGCGTTGGACGGGATGATCGACCAGCAGGCCCCGTCGATCTCACGGCATGCCTCCGGACCGCTGAACCAGAGGCTGTCTACGAAGGCCCACTTGAACATGGGAGGGATAGTCACGAAGAGCCCGTAAAGGGCCAGCAAGGTCAGCAGGGAGTTGAACCAGCTGTTAAACAGGTTCTGGTGGATCCAGCCGAGGACACCGACCTCGGTGACGGGCGGTTTCAGGTGTTCCCTGGCCTTTACGGGATTGGATTGACTCATCCTCTCACCTCTCCACCAGGGCGGTTTTCTTGTTGTACCAGTTCATGAACGCCGAAGTCGAAAGGCTGAAGCACAGGTAGACCGCCATGATCAGCGCCACCCCTTCGATGGCCTGGCCGGTCTGGTTGATCGTGGTGTTGGCGACCGAGACGAAATCCGCATAGCCGATGGCGATGGCCAGGGAACTGTTCTTGGTCAGGTTGAGCATCTGGCTGGTCAAAGGCGGGACGATGACCCGCAGCGCCTGCGGCAGTACGACGAGGTGAAGCACCTGCCCGGAGCGCAGACCGATGGACATGGCCGCCTCGATCTGCCCGCGGGTGACCGCCTGTATGCCGGCCCGAACGATCTCCGCGACAAAAGCCGAAGTGTAGAGCACCAGCCCGATCAGGAGGGCGGAAAACTCCGGGGAAACCGTCACCCCTCCCCCGAAATTGAACCCCTGCAGCACCGGAACGTCCATTGCCTTCGGAGCGCCGTAGGCCAGCCAGACCAGTGCTGGAAACAGGAGACAGAGGCCCAGGCCGGTGCGCACAACCGGGAAGATCCTGCCTGTCCGGTCCTGAACTTTCTTTGCCCAGCGGGCCAGCAGCCACCAGAGTACCGCCGCGACTGCCAGGGCGATAAGCATTGGCAGGTGGGCGGGATGCTTTGCGGGAACCGCCATGATCAGACCGCGGTTGCACAGGAAAATTCCCGGCAGGGGATTAAGCGCCTGGCGCGGGGCCGGGAAGGCTTCGTAGAAAATGGCGTACCAGAAGAACAGCTGCAGCAGCACAGGGATGTTCTGCATCACCTCGATGAATATCCCAGCCAGTCGGGATACCAACCAGTTGCGGGAGAGTCGCGCAATACCCACGAACACCCCCAGAATGATCATCAGGACGATGCCGATGAGCGACACCTTGATAGTGTTCAAGGTTCCGACCAACAGGGCCCTGCCGTAGGTGTTGGCGGATGAGTATTCGATCACCGACTCGCCGATCTCGAACCCGGATTCGACCTGTAGAAAACCGAAGCCGGTGGCGATGGACTGGCGCCGCAGGTTGCTTTGGGTGTTAGAAAAAAGGACGTAGGCTGTGCTGAAAACGAGCAGGAGGACGACAATCTGAAAGATTATCGCCCGCTTCCTCGGATCGCGCCAGAAAGGTACCGCGCTGGGCGTGAGATCTGCGTTGGAACGGGTAGCCTTGCTCACGTCGTTTGGCCTCTTTTAGGATCAGGGCTTGGCGCCGTGGGGTGCGACAGCGGAAAAAAGGTGAGGTACCCGAGCAGGTACCTCACCCCGTTTTAATACAGCGCCTATTTGAAAGGCGGGGAATACATCAGGCCGCCATCGGTCCACAGGGCATTGAGGCCGCGCTCAAGGCCGAGAGTGGTATCCGGACCGACGTTGCGATCAAACATCTCGCCGTAATTGCCGACCGCCTTGATTACGTTGTAGACCCATTTCTCGTCCAGGCCGAGGGCCTTGCCGTTGCCCGTGGTGACACCGAGGAAACGCATCACGGCGGGGTCTTTGCTCTTCATCTTCGCGTCGACGTTTTTCGAGGTGATGCCGAGCTCTTCGGCGTTGATAAGAGCCAGCACGGTGAAGTCGACGATGTCGCGGAACTGGTCATCACCGTGACGGACGGCCGGGGACAGGGGTTCCTTGGAAATGATCTCCGGGAGGATCATGTAATCCTTGGGGTTCGGGGCCACGGCGCGGGTGCCGGCGAGCTGGGAGGCATCCGAGGTCAGAACGTCGCAGCGGCCGGCGAAGAAGGTCTTGGCCAGCTCCGTGGTCGATTCGATGACCACCGGTTGCCACTTCATATTGTTCGCGCGGAAATAGTCGGCGGCGTTCTGCTCTGTGGTGGTGCCGGGGAGGACGCAGACAGTGGCGCCGTCCAGTTCCGTTGCGCTCTTCACGCCGAGCTGCTTCGGTACCATGAAGCCCTGGCCGTCATAGTAGTTGACATGTACGAAGTTCAGTCCCAACTGGGTCTCGCGGGTCAGGGTGCGGGTGGCGTTGCGGCACAGCAGGTCGATCTCGCCGGTCTGCAGGGCGGTAAAGCGCTGCTGGGCGGTCAGGGGGGTGAACTTGACCTTGCTGGCATCGCCGAAAATGGCGGCGGCAACGGCGTGTGCCGTGTCGACATCCAGCCCTTTCCAAACACCCAATGAATCCGGCATGCCGAAGCCGAAGACACCCCCGTTGACGCCGACCTGGATAAAGCCCTTCTTTTTCACGGCATCGAGATCCTTGCCGGCAAAGGCAAGGCCGCACGGCAACAGGCACAGGCAAAGAACGATTGAAAGCATTTTAATTGGTTTCATTTTTGCTTCCTCCTTAGTGAATATGCGAATGGCATGGACCCTAAACGGCACAATCTTCCATGAAGGAAAACCCGATACAGCGGTTACCTTAAAAGAAACTGGAATCAGGTGCAAAGGATAAATTATATTCTATCCCTAAAAAACTGTTTAGAGAACCTCTGATTTGATTGTCAAGTTCAAACTCAAGATTTGTTTGCCGCAGTCTTGTAATCCAGGGAGACCGCCAGTCGATCTCTGAAAAAAGTGTTTAATTATAGATAGTTAGAATTTTCGCGTGTTTCAGGTTTCTGATCATTTTTTCGACGGATCTGAGTCATGCCAGTGAAGTGAGGAGGTATTTATCCAGGATCTGTCCTGTTTTTTTCCTGTCCCGCCAAGCTGATTCCGCAATTTCACCCAGGTAAATTTCCCCGCTCAGGATCCTGAAATTCAGATTTACACACCTCCTGCCGGGAATTTTTTGCTATAATTTCACCTTAATGAAGATAGAAGGCTGAATGTCGTCGATGGTCATTGGCTTCCCATTGGCTTGGAGGTCATCTTCGATTGCGACCGAGATCTGAAGGGGGGGATGATGAAAAGTAAGGCCGCTCAGAAATCTTACGATCACGTGGGATCACGCACTTTTAATCTCGAAACGGGAAGGGAAGACTACCGCCCGTCAGTCATTCCCGCCGGGCTTTCCAGGTCCAGAAAGGACCAGGTCCAGTTTGATTCCATGAAGGATCTTAAGAAATTCCTCAAGAACTGCTGCTGCATTCCGGGATCCGGCGCCACACCCTGTCCATCGACCTTTTAAGAGGTCAAAGCTCAAATTTTCATGAAAAGGCAGTGTCTGGATTCCAGTCTCCAGGCTCCGGAATTTTGACTCTAGGCTCCGGTCCCTTTTCTTTTCCTCACGTATTCCTTGAACCTCTCCAACGCTTCGGGCATGTTCCGGCGCCCGAAGCCCACCCTGAAGGCGTTGCACCCTTGTCCGAAGAGGGTCCCCGGTGCAAGGAGGACCCCTTTCCTTTCAAGGAGATCCTCGCAGAACTCCTGGACCGACCCTTTTTTCAGGAGGGGGAAAGCTATGGATCCCCCTTTGGGGCGGTTCCAGGCAAAAAGGTCCTCGTGGCCCGGGAAAAAACGGTCCAGGAGGTCAAGGTTGCTGCGAATGATCCCCAGGTTCTCCTCGACGATCCTGTCGGCATGGCGCAGGGCAAGGGCGGCAAGGAACTCGCCCGGCGCGCTGTTGCAGATGGTCGTGTAGTTTTTAAAGGCCGCGAGCCTTTCGAAAATACCCCTGTTGCGGGTGGCGATCCATCCGATCCGCAGCCCGGCCAGGCCGTAGGTCTTGGACATCACCCCCAGGGACACGGCCCCTTCGCACAGGTCGGCGAAGGCAGGCAGGCGGTCAGCCGGGTCGAGCTCGAGTCCGCGGTAGACCTCGTCCGAAAAGACGGTGAAGCCCCGGCGATCTGAAAGAATGGACAACCCGCGCACAAACTCCGGATCAGGCAGGAACCCGGTGGGGTTGTGCGGAAAGTTGACGACGACGGCCTTTGTGCGGTTTTTCAGGTGTCTTTTCAGGTCATCGAGATCGAGTTCCCAGGCGCGCTCCGGGTCTCCCTCCCACAGGGTCACCTCGGCGCCGATTCCCCGGGCCACTTCCGCGAGGGACTGGTAGCAGGGGGCGTGCACGATGGCGTGGTCGCCCGGTTCAAGGGCGACGTTCATGAAGTTGAAGATCGCTTCCTCGGCGCCGGTGTGCACCAGGACCTGGTCGGCAGAGATCTTTTCATAAAGGCGCGCGATGGCCTGGCGAAGCTCTAGGGCTCCAAGGGAATCGGTGTAGCCCAGCCACAGCGAGGAGAATCGCTCAGTCGCTCCGGCGCCTTCGAGAGCCAGGAGTTCTCCAAGCGTCATGGCCTCGCAGTCCGAAGCGCACATGAGGAGGGGGGCGGAGAATTCGTGCCTGGCGAAATACCGTTCAAGGCGAAAAGGGTCGAGCTTCATTCTGTGCTCCTCCTTTGTACCAATGGCCCAGGGGAATAAAGCCGCTGGTCTTTTCCGGTCTTTATAGCACGGCTGGCTCTCTGTACCCTCGGGTCAAATACGGCCTTTTTACCGTCCGACGGGTTTAGTTCATCTTTCAGGCCGGGTTTATCCTGGGGGGATTAGTTGAGAGAGAAGGGAGTGGGAGAAACCTCCGGCTTAATCTTCCGGTACAGGAATGTGATGCAGGCCTTCTTTTTCGGGTGCCTCCGCGAAGAGTGGGCAGAACCTGGAGCTGCCACGGTAAACGCGGTTGTCGAACCCGGAAAAACCTACTATTTATACTATTAAACAAATCCAGGGAGCGTTGGGAGGTCACAAAGGTCCAACAAGGGGTTTAAAAAAAACAAGAGGGAAGGGTCAAGATTCGGCTCCAAAGAGCTTGTCAGGTGCATCAATTCAGCAGCACGGGTATGAGTTTCATGGGTCTGGCCTTTTTCCACTTTCCACCCCCTCGACCATTCGACAAGCTCATGGCAGGCAGGTCAGGAGCTTCCGGCTTCCACTTTCCACTAGCAACAGGAGATCTTTCATGAACCAGCATGTCCTCACCCCCGCCATGGGAAAGCGTCTCATCGCCAAAGCTCTCGCGGCCGACCCCTCCGTCATGGAGGCGGCCCGCACGCGAACGCTGGTGATCATCGCCGGGACCACCAACGGGTACGTGGCCGAGGAGGTCCTGGGGGCCCTGGGCCAGACCGAGGGGTTTTCGGCGAAACAGTTCTTCAGAGGCATCACCCTTCCGTCCTCCAAACCTGTCACCGGGACGGGAAGGCTTGCAGATGTGAGCAGCTTTCCCGGGGACGTGGTGATCAGAAAAGGGACCTGGGAACAGGGGAAGACCGTCCTCGACGTGGTGGATGACATGAAAGAAGGGGACATCATCCTGAAAGGGGCCAACGCCCTTGATCTGACCAACCGGCGCGCCGGCATCCTCATCGGACACCCCAGGGCTGGGACCATAGGGGCGGCCCTTCCGGCCGTCCTTGGACGGAAAGTCCGGCTTATCCTGCCGGTGGGGCTCGAGAAGCGAATTCCCGGCGACCTGGACAGGATCGCCGAAAGAATGAACCGTCACGGCACTTCGGGATCCCGCTTCTGGCCTGTCCCAGGTGAAGTCATCACGGAATTAGAGGCCATTTCCATGCTCACCGGCGCGTCGGCGGAACTGGTTTCCGCCGGGGGCGTGGGGGGCGCGGAAGGCTGTGTATGGCTCCTTGTCGACGGGGAAAAGGACCAGTTGGCGGCCGCGTCGGAGGTGATCAGGTCTGTCCAGAAGGAGCCGGCATTTTCGGTATGAAAGGCTAAAAGTGCACATGTGCACAGGTGCATATGGATTCAGAATTGAGCATTGAGGATTGAGGATCGAGGATTGGTGATTGGCGATCGGTGACGGGTGGATGGCACCCGGCGACCTTCGATGATCCCGAGAAGAAAATGACCTGTCGTCGCGCCTGCCCGCCGAAGCTTGATGCGAAGGTGGAAGCAGGTTTTAACGCGAAGCGATCTCAGGGAATCACACAGTCCTGGTCATCGCGAGCCGAATCCGTGCGAAGCGATCCGCCCCTGGTTCACGAGATTGCTTCGGTCAGGGATCGCCTCGCAATGACAGGCTTTTTCCCATCTTCCCCGTGCTTGCCACGCCGCAGGTCGATTCTCAATCCTCAATTCTCAATTCCTGTTGTGAGGCTGCCCTTCAGCGTTTTGGCGCAAGAGCCGGGATGTCTCACGCCCGCTCCCCGTGGTTGGTCGCTCGAGCCCACAGAGGATGCAGAGAAAACCAGGGATAACTGTTCAACCCTTAATTCCCGTCTTGCCTTTCCCTGCGGGCTCCGCGAGCTCTGCGTGAGGCTGGTTTACAGCGTTTTCGCGCAAGAGCCGGGATGTCTCACGCC
>Ga0272444_10005214_pt1 | contig 11288 bp, 9 predicted proteins | sample SSMForm13_FD_201033 | JGI IMG/M metagenome (GOLD analysis project Ga0272444, IMG submission 201033) | Marine sediment archaeal communities from Little Sippewissett salt marsh, Falmouth, MA, United States - SSM-Form-13 | ecosystem: Environmental > Aquatic > Marine > Wetlands > Sediment ... | reverse complement strand
ATCACAAAGATGGGCTAATCTGCCAAGATGATGACGTAACCACCGAACGACTGGGAGAGTTTCTTGGCATTTCCAAACGCGCGGTACTCAAGCAAATCGACAAACTGAAGAAACAAGGCCGTCTCCGTCGCGTGGGCGCAGCCAAGGGGGGCCACTGGGAGGTTCAATGACCTACAACGAGGCTGAAACCCGCTATTTTTTGATCGATCCGGTCCTGCGTAAAAAAGGTTATGGCGATCATCAGTGGCTGAAGCTGGAGACAGCTGTGCTGGTGGAACACACTATTTAAAATAAAATGGCTGACAAATAAATTATTAGGGTTGGATTAGCCGGTGTTGAGACAATCGATAATAGGCGTTTGAACAAAAGGGAAAAACAAAGATAATATGGCCATCAAGAAAAGCGAAATTTACAGCTCTTTATGGAAAAGCTGCGATGAGTTGCGCGGGGGAATGGATGCCTCCCAGTACAAGGATTATGTGCTCACCTTGCTGTTTGTGAAATATGTTTCGGATAAATATGCGGGCGATCCCAATGCCTTGATCATTGTATCCAAAGGCGGCTCCTTTGCCGATATGGTCAAGCTCAAGGGCGACAAGGAGATCGGCGACAAGATCAACAAGATCATCGGCCGGCTGGCTGAAGATAACGATCTGAAGGGTGTGATCGATATTGCCGACTTTAATGATGAAGACAAGATCGGCAAGGGCAAGGAGATGGTGGACCGGCTCTCCAAACTGGTGGCCATTTTCGCCGGCATGGACCTGCGGGCCAACCGGGCTGAAGGCGACGATCTTTTGGGCGATGCCTATGAATACCTGATGCGTCATTTCGCCACTGAATCGGGCAAGAGCAAGGGGCAATTTTACACGCCTGCCGAAGTGTCCCGCATTCTGGCCAAGGTGGTAGGCATCACCAAGGAGACCTCCCAGGACAAGACCATCTACGACCCAACCTGCGGCTCGGGATCGCTGCTGTTGAAAACAGCCGATGAGGCCCCGCGCGGCCTTTCCATTTTCGGGCAGGAGATGGACAACTCCACCTTTGCCCTGGCGCGAATGAATATGTTTTTGCATGGTTACCCAACCCACGAAATCTGGAGAGACAATACCCTGGCCAATCCCTACTGGAAAAACAAGGACGGAAGCCTCAAACGATTTGATTTTGCAGTGGCCAATCCGCCCTTTTCCTACAAATCCTGGAGCAATGGCATTGACACTGCCGGCGATCCCTTCAACCGCTTTGAATATGGCACGCCGCCGGCCAAAAACGGGGACTATGCCTTTTTGCTGCACATCATAAAATCGTTGAAAAGCACGGGCAAGGCAGCGGTGATTCTGCCCCACGGCGTGCTGTTCAGGGGTAATGTCGAGGCGCATATCCGTCGCAACCTGATCCGCCGGGGGTATATAAAAGGAATCATCGGTCTGCCGGCCAACCTTTTTTACGGCACCGGCATCCCCGCCTGTATCATCGTAATCGACAAGGAACATGCCCAGGCCCGCACCGGCATCTTCATGATCAACGCCGGCAAAGGATTTATGAAAGACGGCAACAAAAACCGTTTGCGTAGCCAGGACATCCATAAAATCGTGGACGTGTTCAACCGCCAGTCGGCTTTGCCGCGATACGCACGCATGGTGACCTTTGCCGAGATCGAGACCAATGATTACAATTTGAATATTCCACGCTATATAGACGGCAGCGAACCCGAAGACCTGCAAGATCTGGATGCGCATCTCAACGGCGGGATTCCCATCCGGGACATCGACGCCCTGGAGAGTTTCTGGCAGGTATTCCCGAGCCTGCGAAAAATCCTGTTCAAGCCCCTGCGGAAAGGCTATGTCCGGACAACGATCCTTGCCAAAGATGTCAAGCCGGCCATCTTGGGACATCAGGAGTATCAGGCGTTTGCCCGGCGCATTCTGAAAATCTACCACCAATGGGAGCAGGCCCACCTTAAGCGCTTGAACGGGCTGGCAAATGGCATCGACCCCAAAGGCTTAATATTCGTCCTGTCCGAAGATTTGCTGGCACGCTTTGCAAAGGCAGAATTGCTGGACAAGTACGATATCTATCAGCACCTGATGGATTACTGGGCTGAAGTGATGCAGGATGATGTGTATGTCATTGCACAAGACGGCTGGCAGGCGGGCAACGTGCTGCGCCAACTGGTGGAAGAAAAAGGAGAGAAGCTCAAGGAAACCCCCGACCTTACGATCAACAGAAAAAAGTACAAGGCCGACCTGATCCCGCCCGCATTGATCGTTTCCCGCTATTTTACCGCCGATCAGGCGGAAATCGACAGCCTGCAAGGTGAAAAGGAAGCCATCAGCCAGGAGTTGGAGGCCTTTATCGAAGAGCACAGCGGCGAGGAAGGCTTATTAGAGGAGGCTAAAACCGATAAAGGAAAAATCACCAAATCCAGTGTCAAGGCCCGCATCAGTGAAATCAAAGACAGCAAGGATATGGAAGATGAGTTGTCCGTGCTCGAACAGTGCCAAAATCTGCTTGACCGGGAATCTGCTGCCGAAAAGGCCGTCAAGGATGCCAAAAAAGCACTGGATACCAAGGTGTTCAAGAAATACCCTACCCTGACCATCGAAGAAATCAAGGACTTGGTGGTACGCGACAAATGGCTCACTGCCATTGAAACAGATGTGCGGGCGGAGATCGAACGAATGACCCACCAACTGGCGGGACGGGTACGATTGTTGGAGGAACGGTATGCCGATCCAATGCCCAGGTTGATGGAGGATGTTGAGGTTTTGAACGGGAAGGTTGAGGGGCATTTGCAGCGTATGGGGCTGGTGTGGAATTGATGATGGATAATGGCCAATTAAAAAAAGGATATAAGCGGACGAATGTTGGAGTTATTCCAGAGGAGTGGGATTGTCCACAATTATCAGAAATTACTGATATTATAGATGGCGACAGAGGTGTTAATTACCCTTGTCAAAGTGACTTTTCACATGACGGATCCTGCCTTTTTTTAAATGCAGGGAATGTTACGAAAGAAGGTTTTAAATTTTTTGAGTGTGCATTTATTAACAAAGAGAAAGACCTTTCTTTAAGCAAAGGGAAGCTTAAACGAGGGGATATCCTTCTCACAACTCGAGGCACAGTCGGAAACTTCGCTTTTTTTGATGAGACTGTCGAATTTGAACAAATCCGAATAAATTCTGGAATGGTGATAGTACGCATTGCAAAAGAAAATCTAAACAACAAATACTTGTATATGCTCCTACGGTCCAGAATTGTTGGAACTCAGATTGATAGAGTTGTTTTTGGAAGCGCCCAACCACAGTTGACAGTTAAAGTCATTAAGAAGTTTTCTATTCCGATTCCTTCATCACAAGAACAACGCGCCATCGCTACCGCCCTATCTGATGTGGATGCCCTGATTGCCACGCTGGATAAGTTGATTTCCAAAAAGCGCGCCATCAAAACCGCCACCATGCAGCAACTGCTCACCGGTAAAAAACGGTTGCCGGGGTTTAATGGTGACTGGAAGAATTTTGCAATAGGCGATCTGTTCGAAATAACAGCAGGGAAAGACTTGGTGAAAATTAGATACTCAGATAATAAAGATGAGAACCACCCCTATCCGATTTATGCTAATTCAGTTTTTGATAGTGGTTTGTATGGATATAGCACTTTTAAGGAATATGAGGGAGATTGTATTACAGTTAGTGCCCGAGGTACATTAGGCGTCGCATTTTACAGGCCCAATCCATTTGTTGCAATTGGCAGGTTACTTGTCCTTAAACAAAAAAAAGCAATCAACAATTATTTCGTATCCGAGTTGATAAATCATCGAATAGAATTTGCATCAGAAAGTACAGGTGTTCCTCAGTTAACCGCTCCGCAAATCGCAAAATATCATATATCTCTTCCTGATATTGACGAACAAAATGAAATCGCCTTAATTCTCTCCGATATGGACACTGAAATCACCGCCCTCGAATCCCGCCGCAACAAAACCTATGCCATCAAACAAGGCATGATGCAGGAACTACTCTCCGGGAGGACACGACTGATATGACGATTCCAATAAATATTCCACAAAAAGAAAACCCATGGTTTAAATAAATGGCTATTTGCAGTGTTTGTTTATGCAAATTGAACATATTTTAAACAAATGGTTTGCAAAACCTTCTGAATGCATATATAAACTATGCATTCAGAAGGTTTTATGAACCATGGCGCCCAAATCCAAAAATAACCTGGAACAGTACCTACCCGAAGGACAGTTGGTGAACCGCACCTGGCTTAAGGCACGCGGATTCAGCCGTCCACGGGTGGACTATGCCTTGCGGGCGGGAAAACTGGAGGCTGTGGCCCGTGGGGTTTACCGGCGGCCGGGGCCGCCGCTCAAGTGGGAGCATGTGGTCTACTCCCTTAACGAGATGGGCTACCCTGTGCATGTGGGTGGCCGTAGCGCCCTGGAGTTGCAAGGCTTGGCTCACTACCTGCCGGTTAGCGGTGTGCGGCGCATCGATTTGTACAGTCCCAGCAAGATACCGCCCTGGGTGGCCAATTTCCCGGTGCCGTTCCGGTTCGACATTCACACCCAAAACTTGTTTGACCCACTACCCGAGGATGCCGTGTACTCCAAACCTTTTGGCGCATGGGATTGGCCCATCCCCTACAGCACGCCCGAACTGGCCCTGCTGGAGCTGCTGGCCGGGGTGCGGGATAAAGCGGATTTTTCAGTCACCGACAAGTTCTTTGAATCAGCCGTCAATCTGCGCCCTGACCTGCTCCACGCCTTGCTGCGGGCCTGCACCCAAGTAAAGGCTAAACGCCTGTTTTTGTGGTTTAGCGACCGCCACGGGCATGCCTGGCGTGAGGCCCTTGAAACCGGCCAGATCGATTTGGGCCGGGGCAAGCGCATGCTGATCAAAGGCGGCGCCTATGATGCCGTCTATCAAATAACCGTTCCCAGGGAGATGGCCGGTGGAAACCAACAACCCCTTTACTGAACAGGTGCGCCTGAATCCGGTCAAGCGCCGGCAGGCTGCAGCCAAGCTGGAAAAGGTTCTTTTTGAATAAGGATTGGATATGATGAGCACCGTCGGCCAAAGAGAACGAGCGACACAGGAGCGGGTGATCAGGCTGTTCCAGGATCACCTGAACTACACCTACCTCGGCAATTGGACAGACCGCCACAATAACCGCAATATCGAGCAAGGGCTTCTTGCCCAATGGCTTCAGCGGCAAGGTGTCAGCGAGGTGCTGATCAACAAAGTGTTGCACAAACTGGATCAGGCGGCGGCCCTGGGAGAAGGCATCAACCTTTATGATGCCAATCAGGCGGTTTATGGGCTGTTGCGCTACGGCGTTAAGGTCAAAGAGGGGGCAGGCCAACAGTTTCAGACGGTTATGCTAATCAACTGGCAGGAACCCGAGAAGAACGATTTTGCCATTGCCGAGGAGGTCACAATCTCCGGGGAAAACAAGAAACGTCCCGACATTGTGCTCTATGTCAACGGCATTGCCCTGGGGGTGTTGGAGCTGAAACGCTCCACAGTGTCGGTGAGCGAGGGCATTCGCCAGAATCTGGACAATCAGAAAAAAGCCTTTATCCGCTCTTTTTTTACCACCCAGCAGTTGGTGATGGCTGGCAACGACACCGAGGGATTGCGCTACGGCGCCATTGAAACCTCTGAAAAATATTACCTGGCCTGGAAAGAGCAAGGCCGGGAACACCTTGCCAGTCCTTTGGATCGTCATCTGGTTCTGATGTGCAACAAACAACGCTTTTTGGAAATCATCCACGACTTTATTGTGTTTGATGTGGGTGTGAAAAAGGTACCGCGTCACAATCAGTATTTTGGGGTCAAGGCCGCCCAAGAGCGTGTACGCCGCCGCGAAGGCGGTATTATCTGGCACACCCAGGGCTCGGGCAAAAGTCTGAGCATGGTGTGGTTGGCCAAATGGATGCGGGAAAATGTCTCGGAAGCGCGGGTACTGATCATCACCGACCGCACGGAGTTGGATGAGCAGATCGAGGGTGTGTTCATCGGTGTCAACGAACAGATTACACGCATCAAGAATGCCAAGGTCAAGGATAAGAGCTACTCATCCGGCGGCGAAGCCTTGGTGGCCACCCTGCGGGCAGGTCAAGAGTGGCTGATGTGCGCCCTGATCCATAAATTCAGTGGGGATTCGGACAAGGCCACGGAGCAGTTCATCGAAGAACTGCAAAAATCCTTTGCCAGCGATTTGCGTATTCCCGGCAACTTGTTTGTGTTTGTAGATGAGTGCCACCGCACCCAATCGGGCAAGCTGCATGAGGCCATGAAAGCCATTTTGCCCAATGCTATGTTCATTGGTTTTACGGGCACGCCCCTGCTAAAGAGTGATAAGCAAAAAAGTCTTGAGGTGTTCGGCCCCTACATTCACACCTATAAGTATGATGAAGCGGTCAAAGACGGCATGGTGCTGGATTTGCGCTACGAAGCCCGGGACATCGACCAGCACATTACCTCCCAACGCAAGATCGACCAGTGGTTCGATGCCAAAACCCGCGGCCTTTCCGATATGGCCAAGGTGCAGCTCAAACAAAAATGGGGCACCATGCAAAAAGTGCTCTCCAGCCAGTCGCGGCTTGAAATGATCGTGGACGATATTTTGCTTGATATGGAAACCCGGCCCCGGCTTTTAAATCGGCGTGGCAATGCCTTGCTGGTGTGCGCCAGCATTTACCAGGCATGCAAGTGCTATGAGCTATTTTCCGAAACCGACCTGGCGGGTAAATGCGCCATCATCACCAGCTACCAGCCTTCTGTTGCGGATATCAAAGGCGAGGAGAGCGGCGCGGGTATGACGGAAAGGCTGCGCCAATACGAGATTTACCGCAAAATGCTGGCCGACTATTTTGATGAACCCATTGATACAGCCATGTACAAAACCGAAGAATTTGAGAAGCAAGTCAAGGAGAGCTTTAAAAAAGCACCGGGACAGATGCGCTTGCTGATCGTTGTGGACAAGCTGCTGACCGGATTTGATGCGCCTTCGGCCACCTATTTGTACATCGACAAACAGATGCGGGACCACGGTCTGTTCCAGGCCATCTGCCGGGTCAACCGTCTGGACGGAGAGGATAAAGAGTACGGCTACATCATCGATTACAAGGATTTGTTCCATAAGCTGGAAGGGGCTATTACGGATTACACCAACGGCGCCCTGGACGAATACGATAAAGAGGATGTGCAGGGGCTGCTGACCGATCGGCTGGAAAAAGCCAAAGAGCGCCTGGAGGAAATGCGTGAAGTGGTTAAGGCTTTGTGTGAACCGGTTGATCCGCCCAAAAACACGCCGGCTTATCTGCACTATTTTTGCGCGCAAGATACCATGGACAAGGATTCTCTAAAGGAAAACGAGCCCAAACGGGTTGCGCTCTACAAACTGGTGGCATCGTTGGTCCGGGCCTATGCCAACCTGGCCAATGAAATGATCGCGGCGGGGTACACCGAACAAGAGTTTCAAGAGATCAAGCAGGAGGTCACCCACTTCACAAAAGTGCGAGAAGAGGTGAGATTGGCCAGCGGTGATTACGTGGATATGAAACAGTACGAACCGGCCATGCGCCATCTGCTGGACACCTATATCCGGGCGGATGAGAGCGAGGTGGTTTCCTCGTTTGAAGATCTGGGATTGGTTGAACTCATCGTTGAAAGCGGTCTGGGGGCCTTGGAGAAACTTCCCGAAGGCATCCGCAACAACCCTGAGGCTATGGCCGAAACCATTGAAAACAACCTGCGCAAGATAATTATCGATGAACAACCCATAAACCCCAAGTATTACGAACAGATGTCCGAACTGCTGGACGCGCTGATCAAAGAGCGCCGCAAGCAGGCATCGGACTACCATGTCTATTTGAAAAAAATCAAGGAGTTGGCGACCAGAATTATTAAGCCGGGCGCAACGACCAAATATCCCGCCGGTATGGATACGTCCGCCAAAAAAAATCTATACGACAACCTGAATCAGGATGAAGAACTGGTGGTTCGGATTGATACAGCCGTTCGAAACACCAAAAAAGATAACTGGCGCGGACATCGAATCAAAGAACTGGAACTGAAAAATGCCGTTAAGGAAGAAGTGATGCCCTTTGGTTATGATGTGGATCAAGTTTTTGAAATAGTGAAAAAGCAACGTGACTACTAAACGCCATTATATCGAAGTGAGCGATATTCAAGTGGAGGTGGTGCGCAAGGCCATCAAGAACCTGCATCTGGCCGTGTATCCGCCCGAAGGCAGGGTGCGGGTGGCTGTACCCCTGCATGTGACGGATGAGAATGTCCGGCTGGCGGTGATTACAAAGCTGGGTTGGATCAAGAAGCAACAAACCAATTTTAAAGACCAGCCGCGACAGTCCCGCCGGGAAATGGTGTCCGGTGAGAGCCACTATTTCATGGGAAGACGCTACCTGTTGAATGTGGTTCAACGGCATGGGCGGCACGATATCGCCATTAAAAACAATACCCGTATGACCTTGTATGTTCAGCCCGGCACTTCAGAGCGGAACAAGGAAAAGGTCTTACTCGAATGGTACCGCCGGCAGCTTAAAATCCTGATACCTGATTTGGTTGCCAAATGGGAACCGGTCATCGGTGTGCAGGTCAGCCAGTGGGGTATAAAAAAGATGAAAACCCGCTGGGGCGCCTGCAACATTGCCGCGAAAAGAATCTGGCTCAATCTGGAACTGGCCAAAAAACCGCCGGAGTGCCTGGCGTATATCTTGGTTCATGAAATGGTGCATTTTCTGGAAAGGCACCACAATGACCGGTTCAAAACGCTGATGGATCGGTTTATGCCCCAGTGGCGCCTATATCGGGAAGCATTAAACCAGACACCCTTGGCGCATGAAGAGTGGTATTACTGAAATTTTGTATAAAGATCTCTCTAAGGCCTGGGGTCACCTTGATCCTTAATTAAAGAGCTCTAAATATAGCCGCTTTTTAGTCTTAAACATATCATTTTCAATCACAAAGACTATTATAGTTTTTTAGAAAAAATGAACTGAAGAATTGGTTAAGATATTATTTAATTAGCCGATATCTAATGTAATCAACGATATTTTGTTTTTTTAATAAATTGTTGACAAAGTATCAATTGATACTATAATAAATGCAAAGACCATCTCACAAAGAACTCTATAATAAAATCCGAGAGGCCAGAAAGGCCGTAACATCCGGATCGGTTTTATTGCTTGAACAGGATGCCATCGCCCAAGACGCCATTGATTTAGAGTACGATATCGGAGATGAGCTGTTCGATGTGCTCTCAGAGCTGCTCGATGAAACTTCACCAAAACACTATGCCGGCTCCAGGCCGCCTCAGCGATCTTACGAGCGAAAAATAGAAGGTCTGGAATTGTTTGCCTTCGCTGTCGAGAGCAGCAGATTCAATTGCCGAGTCTATTATAAATTCGCCCTTGCCGAAGGAGCGTTTTGGCTTTTGTCTTTGCATCAGGACAGGCCTCTCAAGGAGGAAGAATGAAAAATTTGAACTGCCCCAAAGGGCACGGCCCCATGGCGCTTAAAGAATTAGAAAAGCAAACAACTTTTAAAGGCGTTGATATTACATACTCGGCGGATACATTTGTTTGCCCGAAATGCGGGATCCAAGCCGGTACGGTCAAAACTGCCAGTAACGTGCAGCGGGCCATTGCAGATGCCTACCGTTCCAAGACGGGGCTTTTAACAAGTCATGAAATCAAGTCGTTGCGTATATCACACGGCTTGAGTCAGCAACAGCTTGCGGACTTGATAAATGTAGGAATAGCCAGTATCAAACGCTGGGAAACCGGCTTGATTCAGAGCAAATCTATGGATCATGTCTTACGCATGCAACTTCAGTGCAGGCTTGATTCAGATAACTATTCCGGGAATCGAAAGATCTCTCTTCCTAGAATTAAACTTGTTGCCAAACAATTTGAAAAATTAATCGGCAAGCGCCTTTTGAAGATTCATGACCAATTTTTATTCCTGGCTAAATACTTATGGTACGCAGATATGCTGGCTTTTCGACAGCTCGGACGCAGCCTCACGGGGGCCACATATGCTGCAATTCCATACGGGCCACAGCTCAACAACTATAAAGATTTAGTAAAACCCATCAAGGCGTCCGATGAATCGGATGCCGAACCGCTTTCAGCCGAGGAGCTTCGTATTATCCGACAAGTAACGGAAAAATTTCCCGCAGAGGAGGCCGTATATGAAGCTGCACACCGTGAAAAAGTATGGCAAGAAGCGGCTACGGGTTCATTGATCCCTTACTCATGTGCATATGAATTAACGGAAATTTAGTTACAATGAATGTGCCCCAAGCGGAAGCAGGGGCTTAGACTTGGCAGGCTTGAGGATGAGACGGTCTGGTTGACCCAACATCATGGCCGACCTTTTTCAAAGCTCAAAACAGAACATCAACCACCATATTCAATGCATTTACCAGGAGGGTACGCTGGCGCCGGAGGCAACTGTCAATAAAGACTTGACAGTTCGCCGAGAGGACAAGCGGGGAAAAAAAATGAAACGAATAGCTCTATTAATTATGTTGACGGCATTTTTCGGCTTGGCTTTTCTGGTTGCATGTGGTGATCAGAAAGAGGCTGAAAAGTCTAAAACAGAAGTGACCTCAGCGGATGTAAAAAAAGAAGCAAAAGAAGCAATGGAAACTGCCAAAACCTATGCCCAGCAGCAAAAAGAAGAATATTTACAGCAGATAGAGACCAAGATGAAAGAATACGACCGAGAAATGCAGGAGCTGCTGGCCAAAGCACAATCCGGAGCAACGGACCTGAAAGAGGAAAGCAAGGCACAATTTGATCAGAGCATGGAAGAGTTGCGCAATAAGAAACAGGCGGCCGCCGAGAAATTAAATGAACTAAATTCTGCAAGCGGCAAAGCCTGGGAGGACATTAAATCCGGGATGGATTCGGCAATGGACGAACTGAGCAAAGCGTTTGACCGGGCGCGTTCACATTTCAAGTCATGAAGCCAGGCCACGAAAAGTAAGGTGCGTCGTGACCCGTTGACGACGGGTTCAGGATCAACACGTTTTAGCGAAACGATTTTACCGTTTCCGCGTAAGCGGTTACCCGGGTTCTCAATTAATTAATTTTTTTTTCGGTATTGTTCATCAAGTAAGGAATGATGAACTCGTAAAAAGTCCGATTTAGACGGTTTCGTAAAAAGTTCAAATTCAAGGCGTGCAAATTTTGTAATCATGAGGCGTACTTTTCGTACGTTGAATGATTGCGAAATGCAGCACAACGC
>Ga0272444_10005213_pt1 | contig 11289 bp, 9 predicted proteins | sample SSMForm13_FD_201033 | JGI IMG/M metagenome (GOLD analysis project Ga0272444, IMG submission 201033) | Marine sediment archaeal communities from Little Sippewissett salt marsh, Falmouth, MA, United States - SSM-Form-13 | ecosystem: Environmental > Aquatic > Marine > Wetlands > Sediment ... | reverse complement strand
CTTCGGCACACGATTTGCTTTACCCCATACAACCGAAAGGATGGTTGCGATGAAGATCGCGTTGACCGTATGGGAGGGGCGCATTTCACCGTTGTTCGACGCCGCCGGCATGCTGATGATTGCAGACGTGGAAAACGGTGAGATGACCGCGAGGCGCTTCGAACCGCTCGACTGTGAATCGGCCTTCGAACGGGCCGCCCGGCTGGATGAGTTGAATGTAGAGGTCTTGATTTGCGGGGGAATATCCGATATCTTCGCCGGATTTATCGAGGCCCGTGATATCCACGTCATCCCGTTCGCGGCGGGAAACGCCGAAGAGGTGCTCGAGGCTTTCCTGGGGGGCACTCTTCTGGCCGACCGGTATCGCATGCCGGGATGCGGCAACCATTTCAATTTTATTTATGGCAAGGAAAAAAAAACGATGGCGGACAAAAAATATCTGTTTGGCCCGGTGCCTTCCCGACGCTTCGGACGGTCATTGGGAGTGGACCTGACCCCTTTCAAGACCTGCAGTCTGGATTGCGTGTTTTGTCAGCTGGGCCGCACCACGAACAAGACCCTGGATCGTCGTGAATACGTTCCGATCGACGATGTGCTGGCGGAACTGGGAGAATGGCTCCGATCGGATGGCCGGGCGGACTATGTGACCCTTTCCGGTTCCGGAGAACCCACCCTCCATTCACAGTTCGGACGGGTGCTCGAATTTATTCGAACCAACAGCACCATACCGGCCGTGCTGCTGACCAACGGTGCCTTGCTGCATCTGCCAGAGGTGAGGGAGGCCGCGGCTCTTGCAAATGTCGTGAAGGTTTCGCTGAGTGCATGGGATCAGGCATCCTACGGCTGGGTCAATCGGCCCCACGGCGACCTTGTTTTCGATCGTTTGATCGAAGGACAGAGGGCCTTCCGCGCCGGATTCGGGGGACAGCTGTGGATGGAAGTTTTTCTGGTTGCGGGCATGAATTCCACTCCGGAGCGCGTCAGCCGGATCGCCGAATTGGCAGCAGAGATCGGGCCGGACTGCATTCAGCTCAATACGGCGGTGCGCCCCCCGGCGGAGGATTTCGCCGTGCCGCTCTCCCCGGAGCGGCTGGCCTCCCTGAGCCGCCTTTTCCGGCCGCCGGCCGAGGTCATCGCCGAGTTCAGCACCGAAAAAGACCCCAAGCTGCAGGGCAACAAGGAAACGGTACTGTCCATGCTGCAGCGCCGACCCTGCACGGCGGATCAGATTGCACGGGTCTTCGGCATGCATCTCAACGAGGTGTCAAAATACCTCGGCAACCTGATGCGGACCGACCAGATTCAAGCGCAGCGCAAGAACAGCACGGTATACTACACCGCCGTCAGGACAAAGAGCACGTAAACTGCCGGCCTGTGAACGGGGCCGCCGAAGGTGCCGGCGGCTCGAAGTCGTCGACGCCGGCATCGGTCGTTTGGAGCAGTTATCGAAAAGCTACGGCAGCAGCAGCAAGAAGGACGGACAATGAAAAAAAAAGTCATGGACGAGCAAGAACGCAAGGCCCAAATGCAATTGCAGGCCCTTGAAATCAAACAAAGACTCCACCGTATGACCAGCAAGATTCTCGTTATGAGCGGCAAAGGGGGCGTGGGGAAAAGCAGTGTCGCCGCCCATTTGGCCGTGGCTCTGGCCAAACGGGGCTACCGGGTCGGTCTGATGGACGTGGATCTTCACGGTCCCTCCATCCCCCGCATTCTGGGCTTGAAGGGGAATATACGCCCGGGCGGCCAGAGCGGAAAGATGATGCCCGTCAAATATCTTCCCAATATGGAAGTGATGTCCATCGAGGTCCTGATGGAGAACAAGGACGACGCCACCATCTGGCGAGGTCCCCTCAAGGGTGCGGTGATCAAACAGTTCATAGCGGACATCGAATGGACCGATCTTGATTATATGGTCATCGATTCCCCGCCCGGTACCGGCGACGAACCCCTGACCGTGGCCCAGACCGTTTCGGATGCCAGGGCCTTGATCGTGACGACCCCCCAGGAGGTCTCTCTGGCCGATGTCAGAAAATCCATCCGCTTCTGTCGTCAGGTAAATATGCAGATTCTGGGTCTGGTGGAAAATATGAGCGGCCTCAAATGCCCCTATTGCGGAAGGGAGATCGATCTGTTCAAGAGGCGCGGGGGCGAGTTGACCGCCCAAAGGGAAAACCTGAATCTGTTGGGAACTCTTCCCATAGAACCCGAGGTAGTTCAAAGCGGCGACGCGGGGACCATGGCCGTCTTGGCAAACGGTCGACTTCCCTTCACCCAAGCCTTCGAAAAAATTGTGAATCAAATCGAAAACGTGATTCGGGCCGAGACGGATCCGGCCGGCGACGTCAAGACCGGTGAGCGCGGGGAGCGGTCGGATGGTAAAAGAGTGCTGGCCGTTCCCGTGGCCGGGGGCCGGCTGTCCCCCCATTTCGGCCACTGTGAGCAGTTCGCATTCATCGAAACGCAGGACGGAAATATCAAATCGACGAAAATGCGTGTGCCCCCCACACACGAACCCGGCGTGCTGCCGGGTTGGCTTCACGAACAGGGAGCGGATGTGGCGATCGTCGGCGGGATGGGAGAGCGGGCCCAGGAGCTGCTGAGGCAACACGGGATCGAGGTCGTTATCGGCGCTCCGGCGGATGACGCGGAGTCTCTGGCCCACCAGTATCTTGCGAACACCCTGGCGGCGGGAAATAACACTTGCAGCCGTTAAAACGGCAAGGAGTCGACGATGATTATCAGTATCGCAAGCGGAAAGGGCGGGACAGGCAAGACAACGGTCGCCACGAATCTGGCCCTTGCTCTGGGAGGCGATGTTCAGCTCTTGGACTGTGATGTGGAGGAGCCCAATGCCCACCTGTTCGTGCAACCGGATGCTTTAGAGACCAGGACCGTCACCACCCCGGTTCCCGAAGTGGATATGGCAAAGTGCACGCTTTGCGGCAAATGCGGGGAAATTTGTCAGTTCAAGGCCATTGTGGTCCTGGGTGATACGGTGCTGTCGTTTCACGAGTTGTGCCACAGTTGCGGGGGTTGCATGCAGGTATGCCCCGAAAATGCCGTGATCGAAACGGACCGTGAGCTCGGCGTCGTCGAACGGGGCCGCAGGAACGGGCTGGAATTGGTCCACGGTAAATTGAGGGTCGGCGAGGCCATGTCCCCTCCCTTGATCCGCAAAGTGCGGCAATACACCCGGCCCGAGGCCGTCACCATCATCGATGCGCCGCCCGGTACGTCGTGTCCCGTGATTGCTTCCATGAAAGGGGCGGATTTCGTTCTGCTGGTGACCGAACCCACTCCGTTCGGTCTGCACGACCTCGAGCTTGCCGTGGGCGCCGTCCATATCCTCGATATTCCATGCGGCCTGGTGATCAACCGGTCGGACGTGGGGGATGACGGCGTCAGGAGATACGCAGCGGCCGAAAAGGTGCCCATCCTGATGGAAATCCCTTTCGATCGCAGAATAGCGGAGGCTTACTCCAAGGGCGAGATGCTCGTTGAGATGATGCCCGAGTGGAAAGAGGAATTCCAAAAATTATACCGACGGATTGAAAAAAAGACGAAGGAATGATGATGAAAGAACTGGTCGTCATAAGCGGAAAAGGCGGAACGGGCAAGACGAGCATACTGGCCGCTTTCGCCTCGCTGGTCGAAAAAAAAGTGGTCTGTGATGCCGATGTGGATGCAGCGGACCTTCACCTGATTCTGGCGCCCCGGGTTCGGGAGCGCCATGATTTCGATTCGGGACACACCGCGGTCATCGACCCGGACAAATGCAGCGGCTGCGGGATGTGTCGGGATTTGTGCCGGTGGGATGCGATCAGCGAAATGTTTGTCGTGGATCCGATTGCCTGCGAGGGTTGCGGGGTGTGCCACTACTTTTGTCCCGAGAGGGCCATCGATTTTCCTTTGAATACATGCGGCGAATGGTTCATTTCCGATACCCGCTTCGGCCCCATGGCGCATGCCCGTTTAGGCATCGCCGAGGAAAATTCGGGCAAGCTGGTCGCACTGATCCGACAGGAAGGCAGAAAGCTTGTGGAGCAAAACCATTTTGATTGGCTGCTGACGGACGGTCCCCCGGGAATCGGCTGTCCGGTCATCGCCTCCCTGGGCGGAGCGACGGGGGTTCTCATCGTGGCTGAACCAACGGTTTCAGGCAGGCACGACATGCAGCGGGTGGCCGACCTGGCCGCTTTTTTCAAGATTCCGGCCATGGTTTGCGTCAACAAGTTTGATCTCAACCCGGAACAAGGAAAGGCCATCGAAGCCTTCGCAAGGGATAAAAACGTGGCCGTGATGAACCGGGTTCCTTTCGATCCGTTGTTTACGAAGGCCATGGTGCAGGGGCAAACGGTTTTTGAATATGACGGCCATAGCCAAACCGCCCGGGCAATCGTGTCCCTGTGGGAACAGGTGGCCGAAAGGCTCGAGGGATGACGCCGAACAAAAAGTTGAAGCAGTTTGTGAGTGCCAGCCCTGTGGCTTTCTGCGGAGAGGTTGCGATGAGATCTCTCGCCTAAAAGAGTATCGATTTCCACTTTGATCTCAGCCATGGTGGCGGCGGGAAACACCACCAGGAGCCATTTGCTGCTGGGATTGATTCCCTGCTCCATTCGGCTGGAGCCCTATGTGCCGACGGTGACGACTTATCCGCAGGTGAACTCAAAAGAACTGGGCCTCGACATTCATCCCGAGGGCATCGTCGAAGTGCTGCCCGGCGTCGCCAGTTATGTGGGGGGCGGCATTGTGGCCGGCATCCTCGGCTGCGGGATGGCGGACCGGCCGGAGGTCAGGGAAAATAGGGGTTGCAGCCGATGCGGAAAGTTGATGTGAAACCCGGACGGAGAGGATTCGGCCGCTGCCGGGGCGCAAGCGGTCGGGGCGGGATGCAGTCGGCTGCCCGCCTGCCGTCTTCGCTGCCGCACGACCCGACGGACGCCCCGGGGACCATACGGCTTGCACACCTTCGGCATAAGATCCGGGAGCTTAAGCTTCGCCTCGATCGTTTGAATGCGCAAGATGGGCGGGCGGCGCGAGACGCTCGCGGGGTCGGGATCGTGGCCGTGGTGGACCGCGAGAAATGCCGGGGATGCGGCATCTGCCGGGAGGCGTGCCCCCGCGGGGCCGTCCGGCTGGAGGCGGCGGCCCACATCGACCCCAAACGGTGCACGGGATGCGGCCTATGCATCGATCGATGCCCCCAGGGTGCGATCGCCCTGATCGAGAACGGCCTACAATACAACGATCGAGCAGCCATATGATGTAATGCATGCGAGCGGGTGCAGGCTTGGGCGGGGAAAATGTGACGGTTTACTTGGCAGAGCCGCCACGCCTCCTCGACAATTCGGTTTTACCCGCCCAAGCCTTTCTTTAAGCGGAACAGAGGAACGAACAGTGCTGGACAACCACCGTCGGTCGATCAATTATCTGCGCCTTTCCGTCACCGATCGCTGCAATTTGAGATGCATCTACTGCATGCCCGAAGAAGGCGTCGCGTTTTTGCCCCACAGCGACATCCTCTCCTATGAAGAGATGCTGCACATCGTCAGACTCTGCATCCTGCAGGGGATCCGCAAGGTCAGGATCACCGGAGGAGAGCCCCTGGTGAGAAGGGGGATCGTCGATTTCATCGACATGCTCCGCCGACTGGAGGGATTGGCCGAAATCACCCTGACCACCAACGGCGTTCTTCTGAAAGAATTTGCCGGCCGCCTGCGGGACTGCGGCATCTGCCGCATCAATGTGAGCATGGACACCCTCAGAGCGGATCGGTTTCGGCGGATCACCCGACGGGACATGTTCGATCGGGTATGGGAGGGGATAGAAGCCGCCGAATCCCTGGGAATGCACCCGATCAAAATCAATGTGGTGGCCATCAGGGGCGTCAATGACGACGAGGTGTTGGACTTTGCCCGTCTGACCTACCACAAGCCCTATCATGTGCGGTTTATCGAGATCATGCCGGTGGGCGGGGACGGCAGCTGGCATCCGGACCGCTTCCTTTCCCTCGACGAAATCTTCGACCGCATTGCCGTGCTGGGCCCCCTGACGCCCGTGGTGTCGGGGGCCATGGCCGGTCCGGCCAAATGTTACGCCCTCCCCGGCGCCAGGGGTGAGATCGGGCTGATCGGCGCCCTCAGCCACCATTTCTGCGACACCTGCAACCGGCTTCGGCTGACGGCTGACGGATATTTGAAGGGATGCCTCTTTTCAGACCGGGAAACCGACATGAGGACCCCCTTGCGGCAGGAGCGGGGGGATTCCTATTTGCTCGACCTCATCCGGCGAACCATTCTGAACAAGCCCAAACACCACGGCTTGGCATTCGACCAGCCCCGCAAATGCGTGCGCCCCATGAACCGCATCGGCGGTTGACATAAGGCCGGCTTGATGGGGTCACGGCATCGGGACCGGTGTTGCCAAGAAAGAACGCCCCCTGCCTCCTTCCGGTGGCTGCCCGACCAAAGCAGCCCGCGCGGCATGACAATATAATGGTTGATCATTGACCGCAGATTCAATATCTTCCCCATGGGGCACCCTCTTTAGACGAAGATGGCTGCATCGCCGACCGGGCAAAATCGCGCCTGCCGCGGACGTCCCGCGAACAAGACCCGCCGAACCGACGACGGTGATGCAGCCGTCCTTCACGCTTTCCGGTTGACCCGGATTCAGGGTTGTGTTGACCCCAACTCAACCGTGCTTATTTTAACTTACTGATTTTTCTAACAGCTTGCTGCGGAAAAGACTGTCCGTCCCGATGGGGCCGGCCGCATCGCTATCCCAAAAGAAGAGGTGTTGTCATGATGCGAAGGTCGCGTGTCCTGTTTTGTCAATGGGCTGGTGTCGGGCTAATTGCCCTCTGCCTGGTTTTGTTGGCGGCATCGGCAACAGCCGCCGGGCCGACATTTCAAAAGCGCTATCCCATGAAAGCCGGCGCCACCGTCGGGATGGTGGCCGACATCGTTCGGGAGGTAGCCGGAGACAAGGCGGAGGTAAAAAACATCATCGGATCGGGGGTCGATCCCCATGTCTACAATCCGACCCGTAGCGACGTGGCGACTCTGCTCAAATCGGACATCATCTTCTACTCGGGGCTGCTGCTCGAGGGCCAGATGGCGGACGTTTTGGTCAAGGTGTCGCGCAGGCGCCCGGTCTATGCGGTAACGGAGCTGTTAAAACGGGAGTATTTGCTCCACGATGCCCAGACCAACCATCACGATCCCCATGTATGGATGGATGTGAAAGGCTGGATGAAGGCCGTCGAGGTGGTCGCCGATGCGCTGGCAGACTTTGATCCGCCGAGCAAAGAGGTCTATATGAACAATGCAGCGGCATATCTTGCAAGACTCAGACGGCTGGATGATTACGCCCGCCGCGTGATTGCCTCCATTCCGGACAGGCAAAGAGTGCTGGTGACGGCCCACGATGCGTTCAACTACATGGGCCGGGCCTATGGCATCGAGGTATTGGGCATCCAGGGGATATCCACCGAATCCGAAGCCGGCATCAGGGACATCAACCGGATCGTGGATCTCCTGGTGACGCGCCGCATTCCGGCGGTTTTTGTCGAATCCAGTGTTTCCGATAAAAACGTCAAAGCCCTGATCGAGGGCGCCGCATCAAGAGGTCATCGGGTCCGGATCGGCGGAGAGCTGTTTTCCGACGCTATGGGCCCCCCGGGAACCTATGAGGGCTCCTACATCGGCATGATTGATCACAATGCCACGACCATTGCCCGTGCGCTCGGCGGCAAGGCCGCCCCAAAGGGGATGCTGGGCGAACTGACGATATCTCCGTAAAAAGGAATCGTTATGCTGACATTGGTGAAACGACCCTTCGAAAATGAGCATCCGGACCAGGTCGGTCCTGACGAGATCCCCCTGTGGGTCAACGATCTCACCGTCGCCTACCATCGCAAGCCGGTGCTGTGGGACGTGGATCTATCTCTGCCGGAAGGGCAGCTGATCGCGGTGGTGGGGCCTAACGGGGCCGGCAAAAGCACCTTGATCAAAGCCGTTCTGGGGTTGGTGCCGCGGGCGTCGGGCGCCGTTTCCATCTACGGCAGACCCTATGAATCCCAGCGCCGTCTGGTCGCTTATGTTCCCCAGCGGGAAAGCGTCGATTGGGACTTTCCGGTCAACGCCATGGATGTGGTGGCCATGGGAACCTACCGCCAGATTGGGTGGCTCAAACCCGTTACCCGGCGGCACCGGCGAAAGGCCCTCGAAGAGCTCGAGAAGGTGGGCATGGCGGCCTATGCCAAACGCCAGATCAGCCAGCTGTCCGGGGGACAGCAGCAGCGGGTGTTTTTGGCGCGCGCCCTGGCCCAGGATGCCCGCATCTATTTCATGGATGAGCCCTTTGCCGGGGTCGATGTGGCCACGGAGCGCGCCATCATCGCCCTGCTCAAGGAGCTGAAATCCGCCGGCAGAACCTGCGTCGTCGTCCACCACGACTTGCAGACCGTTCCATCCTATTTCGATCATGTGGTCCTGCTCAACATGCGCGTCGTCGATTCGGGCCCCATCAATCGGGTCTTTACCGAAGAAAACCTCAAAAAAACGTATGGGGGGAAGCTGACACTGTTGTCCCAGGCACTGCACGAGTATGCCCAAGATCCCCGCCTTCCTTCCGGCGAAAGGCAGGTGTGATGACGATCAGAAGTCAAGATGTGCTTCGCCTGTCCATTCCCGTGGGGCTGGCCGCCGCCGCGGCTGTTGTGCCGGTTGAGGCCGCCGCAGGAGGATTGTCCGGAGCGCAATTTCAGTGGCCCACCGGGCCGGAGCTGCTGCGGGTGCTCACCTTTCAGGATTACAATACCCGGGTGGTGATCATCGGCACCACGCTGCTTGGGCTGGCCGCCGGTTTGGTCGGCACCTTTCTGCTGCTCAGAAAACGGGCCCTGCTGAGCGATGCGATCAGTCACGCCACCCTGCCGGGCATAGCGCTGGCCTTCATTGTGATGTCCCTCGTTTGGGGCAACGGTAAGCATCTGCTGGGATTGATCAGCGGCGCGGCTGTTTTTTCGGTCGTGGGAACCGCATCGGTGATGTTCATCCAGAAATACTCGCGTCTGAAGGACGACGCCGCTATGGGCATCGTTCTCAGTGTCTTTTTCGGTTTCGGCATCGCCTTGATGGGATTGGCAACACGGATGCAAAGCGGCAATGCCGCAGGCTTGTCTTCTTTCATATACGGCAAAACCGCCTCCATGCTTTTTTTCGATGCCATGTTGATTGCTGTGACGGCCCTGGCCGCCATCATTTTTTGCATGCTATTTTTCAAGGAGTTCGCCCTGATCTGCTTCGATGCGGATTACGGCGCCACCCAGGGGTGGCCGGTCACGCGGCTGGATTTTCTCATGATGAGCCTCGTGGTGGTGGTGACCGTCATCGGGCTTCAAGCCGTCGGCCTGATTCTCGTCGTCGCCCTGCTGATCATACCGGCTGCGGCGGCCCGCTTCTGGACCTTCAGCCTGCGCCATATGCTATGGTTGTCGGGATGCTTTGGCGCACTCAGCGGCATGCTGGGATCGGGAATCTCCGCCTTGATGGCCAATCTTCCCGCCGGTGCGGTCATCGTACTGACCGCATCGACCTTGTTCCTGTTCAGCATGACCTTCGGCTCCGCAAGGGGCGTTCTCAAGCTGGTTGTCGAGCGGTATCGGCTGCGCAAAAGAATCGCCAGTGAAAACCTGCTGCGCGATCTCTACGAATGGTTTGAAAACGTCCGCCCTGCCGACGGGGCCGCGGCCGTCGAATTTCAAAGGCAGGGCCCGCGTATCGCAGACCTGCTGGCGCGGCGGTCGTGGTCCTCGAGACAACTGCTTCGGACCGTGAAGCACTTGACAGCCTCCAGGGACCTGACCATCGATGCCGGCCATCGGCTGCTGTTTACGGATCAGGGGGTGCAGGCGGCCAAAGCGATCGTGCGCAAGCATCGACTGTGGGAGGCCTATCTCGTTGCCCATGCCGATGTGGCCACCGGAATGGTGGATTTGAGTGCGGACCGCATCGAGCACGTCCTCGATGAAGAGATCATCGGCCAACTGGAGCGGCTCTTTCCGAGCGTCAATCCCAAAGAGCTGCCCAAGAGTCCCCATGCCCTCGCAAGCTGGCAAGGAGCCGTGTAATCATGGAGTGGACGTTTCTGGATACCTGGATCGTTGTCGTCGGCATGCTCAGCGCCATGTCCTGCGCCCTGCTCGGAAATTACCTGGTGCTTCGCCGCATGAGCATGATGGGCGATGCCATCAGCCATGCGGTGCTGCCGGGGCTGGCCATCGCCTTTCTGGTCAGCGGAAGCCGGGAGAGTCTGCCCATGCTGATCGGTGCGATCCTGATCGGGGTTCTGACGACCCTGTTCATTCACGGCATCGACCGGCTGAGCGGGCTGGATCGCGGCGCCTCCATGGGGGTGGTCTTCACGACCCTGTTCGCCCTGGGGCTGATTCTGATCCGTCAGGCGGCCGACCAAGTGGATTTGGATCCTGGATGCGTCCTTTATGGCGCCATCGAATTGACGCCGCTCGACACCATTGTCTGGCTCGGCAGGGACATACCCCAGGCGGCGCTCACCAATGCGGCCATGCTGCTGATCAACCTGTTTTTTGTGCTCCTGTTTTACAAGGAATTGAAAATAACATCCTTTGATCCGGCCCTGGCGACCACCATCGGTATCAACGCCAATGCGATGCAGTACACCCTGATGACACTGGTTGCCGCCACGACCATCGCCGCCTTCGAGAGCGTCGGCAGTATTCTTGTGATTGCCATGCTCATCGTTCCTGCGGCGGCGGCCCATCTTCTCACGGATCGGCTGGGCCTCATGCTGCTGATCAGTCTGGTCTTCTCCGCCCTTTCAGCTTTTCTGGGACATGTCGGCGCGATCACCGTACCCAAGTGGTTTGGATTCGAAGATACCAGTACAGCCGGCATGATGGCGGTCATGGCGGGCATTCTGTTTGCGGGCGTGCTTCTGTTTGCGCCGCGCTATGGACTGATCAGCCGGCTGATGCATCAATTTTTGCTGGGTCTCAAAATCGTTCGTGAAGACATCCTGGCATTTCTTTACCGCTACCATGAACTGGCCTCCCCCGACGAAGCACCGGTTCAAATTTCCCAGCTGAGAGAAGCACTGAAAGCAGGCCTCAGGGTTGACGTGTCGTTGTGGGGCTTGGCCAGACAGCAACGGGTCAAGCGCGCCGCGGATGGCTTGCGCCTGACAAGATCGGGGCTCGAGATGGGTCGGCATCTGATCCGCTCCCATCGATTATGGGAGACG
>Ga0272444_10005212_pt1 | contig 11289 bp, 6 predicted proteins | sample SSMForm13_FD_201033 | JGI IMG/M metagenome (GOLD analysis project Ga0272444, IMG submission 201033) | Marine sediment archaeal communities from Little Sippewissett salt marsh, Falmouth, MA, United States - SSM-Form-13 | ecosystem: Environmental > Aquatic > Marine > Wetlands > Sediment ... | reverse complement strand
CCCTGCGCGAGGACCCGCAGGAGTACGCCACCGCCAAGGAAGCCGCTTGTGAAGCCGTGATCGACGCGCTCGAACAGCGGATCCCCGGCGTGCGCGACAAGATCGAGATGCGCGACGTCGCCACGCCCATCACCTGGAACCGCTTCACCGGAAACTGGCGCGGCTCGTTTGAGGGGTGGCTTCCCAGCGGGACCAACCTGAACATGCAGATGAAAAGGACCCTGCCCGGACTCGACAACTTCTACATGATCGGCCACTGGACCACACCCGGTGGTGGCCTGCCGCCCGCCGTCTCCGGCGGTCGTCACGTCATCCAACTGATCTGCAAGAAAGACAAGAAGCGCTTCGTAACGACCGAGCCGTAGCGCCCGCCTAGCCGGAACTAGTCCAAGCGAATCCGTGGGTGATGACACAATCGGAATTCGGGGGCACAGTGCTCATCTCTGCGCAGCCGGAACGAGGTTAGGTATTGCGTCCCCGGAATTCCTGTTCTCAGCAATGCCTCCAAGAGCCAAGGGTTGGCCCTGAGCAAAGGATAAAGCGCCGGCCTTGAGGTGGTAGCACGATGAATTTGCGGGCCTCTACCGCATGATCCTCCGCGTGATTGGGATGTGCACGGTTCTGAAACACCAACAGCAAAGACTCGACCCCGAGACGTGTTCTTGCATACGCGAGAACCGTGACAAGAGTCGAATCCCCTCCGACCGTTCGCTCTACGGTCAACGACTCTGCTCTATGTTTCACTCTGCGAATTGTCGTGGCTCAATAGATTGATGACGATCTGATTGTATTTGTCGCATTCTGTCCACTGTGGAAAATGAGCAGACTCCTCAAACCAAAGCAACTGCTTCTCTGACCTGATGTTGTTGTAGAATCTTTCGACGATTGCTGAAGAGGCATGAAAATCATGGCGCCCCTCAATGAATATCACGGGTACCTCAAAGCTGTCCACACCCTCAAACGTAACCGTCATAAGCTCCGGCCACAATTGCCTGATTGATTGGATCGATCCTTTCTGCCTTCGTATCAGGTCGGCGAAGCTGTACTCTCTCGATACCAAGAACTGCCAGATGAATGTGTTGTAGCTTGTTTTCGTGTATAGCGAGCCGCCGTTTCTCACGACTTCTCTTGTCACAAAGAGGAGATCGTCAAGCCAATCGTCACCCTGATAGGAACAGTCTATCTCTTCCAGCCGCGCTACGACCCGTTCGTTGCCCTGCTCTGTGTTTCTATCCAATGCAAATTGATACGACGCTGCGGTGGTTTGTCTCATATCAATGACCTGGCCACATCCGACATACGCAGTAACCACTTCGGGATGCTCCAAAATGAATCTCATCCCGATTACACTTCCCCAGGAATGAGCGGTTACAGTTAGCTTCTCCTTTGAGAATCTCTCCAGGAGATACAGAGTCAGTTGATACGTGTCTTCCACGAAATCGGCAATACCAAGTTCTTCATTCTCGGAAAATGGGTAATAGGATTTTCCGGCTCCCCTTTGCTCTAGCACGACGACTGTGTAGTACTTCTCCAACTCCTTGTTGTACCTGCTCACCAGCGGTAAGGATGTATCTCCTGGCCCGCCGTGTAAGACAAGAAGCAGGGGATTTTCTGTGTTTTCTCCTTTGATGGAACAATGCAGCTCGGCGCCGTTGATACGTATTCTTTCAATCACGTTGATATCCTTGCTATGTGCTTCTTCGGGAAAGGAGGTGGACTCCATAACTGTACAACCTAGCATCAATATAGAGAGTGCGAGAAACAACACTGATTCGATTTTCATATTTGCCTCTATCTAGTAGTTTGTGTCTGAGCGACATTGGTATGCCCGCCACGCAAGGCATGTGGGAATTTGCTCTGCCGTGTCAGGTGCTGCAATGTGTCACTGAACCCGTCATCGTTCCCTTCAAGTTCTCTCTCAAGGTCCCTCTTGTCGTCGAACCCGTTTGTGTTGTCAAGTGGTGAAGACAATGGACTGCGAGCTTCGGCAAGACATCTTACACCATTGCACTCGCGCGCTTGAGGGCATGGCTGACGGCTGCCACTTGATGCTGTGCAGAGAGACGGAAGCACCAACAAAGAAGGCCTGCCCGCGAGCCACCAACGCCGCCAAACAACTGTGCTTCCTCACAACGTCCTTCTCTTTCCATGTTGCTAGGGAATGGCGATGGCCTCCCGCCAGGAATGCTGTACCGAAATGGCTTTCTCAGGACAGCGCTCGACGCGCAATAGACAATGGGTGAAATCGGCTGCCCGGACTCGACAACTTCTACATGATCGGCCACTGGACCACCCCCGGCGGTGGGCTTCCACCCGCCGTCTCCGGCGGCCGCGACGTCATCCAACTGATCTGCAAGCAAGACAAGAAGCGCTTCGTGACAACAGAGCCGTAGGAGTTCACACAGGAACAGAGAGTGTTTGGATTTCTTCAAGCGAGCCGCAGCCACACAGAGGTACGAGCCGACATCATCCCCCTCATCCGTAAGGGAAACTGGGTCAAGCCCATGTATCCGCGAGGTACGGTCAAATCATCGATGCATCAATTGGCCAAGGTCTTGGGCGTGCTATCTCGACGAGCAGTCCCCACCAGTCCGTGATCGGGATGCGACAAATCCTGCCTCTGGGGCTTCCGCGACTTCTTGGCTTCCCTTGGGAAGGGCTGTGGCAAAGACTATCCGCATTTTCCCTCGCCTACGTGACGTATTCACCTGTAATCCAGCCGTGAAAGGCAGTCCCCAGCTCCTGAATCAGTTTCGTGGCGGAACTCTCCGCTCGAGCCACAAGCTTGTCTTTCTCCGCATCCGAGAAGTCCGACGAGAGGCCAAGCCATTCCAGCCGTTGGATCAGAACCTGTTTCAAGAAGCGCGATGACTCTTCGTCGCTCATGTCGAGGTTCACTCCGAAGTCGATGAACTGGTTTCCCTGGAGGTGGGCCTTGGGCAGGCCAACTCCCGTAGTGGCAACACCATCCAGGACGAGAAACACTGAGGGTATCTGCGCGACAGGGCGTAGCTCTTGCAGTAGGTGATCTAACCGCTGCCGGGCGTCGCTTTCTTGAAAACTATCCACGCCTTCGACTATCACGACAATCGTGCCGAGATCTGAGCCAGCAATACGTTCGATCAGTGCTTGTCTGATCTCCGTAGTGCGGAAGTGTCTCTCCCTATGCGATGTACTACGAATTCTACCACGGCGTGCCGCCAGACCTGTGTGACCCACACTCACTCCATGCTGCTGCTGATCCCCGATGGTGGTTGTGAATTCGAGGCGTGATCGAAGGTGCTTGAGCTCTTTCGAGATGGATGAATCAGTCAGTTGCGGACACATCTGAACCCCCTCTATCAGCTTGAGAAGGACTCCACAGAGCAGCTTCTCAACCGTGTCTGAACCAGAACACGTCTCTCGCACGGTGATGCAGCCGATATCACACGCTAACTGCGACATCACAACGTTTGCCAGAGTGGATCTCCCAGTACCAACGCTGCCGTATACAGCAAACAGCCCGCAGGGGCGTGTGTCGATCGCGATTCGCAGATCGCGCATTTGCTTGCGATGAACGAGGAGGCCGTCTTCATGATTCGTAATGGGTGCCGTTGAGAGAGGTGAGCATCGCCGCAGACGATCGAGCGTGGAAGTGACTCGGCTGGCGGCTTTTCCATCACCAGACTTGGAGAACATGGTGCTGGCAAGCTCCATGTTTCTGAAGGCCCAGCCGACCTCAATCAGATCAACAGCAGGCTCTCGTTCTTTACCCCTCAGGAACAGGGCCGTGGCTTCTGCTCGATCAGCAAGCTCTTGCAGATTGGGGAGAGCCGCCGTCCGCATGCCCTCCCGCACAAGAAAGGAGATCTGGTGCAAAGCGACACCGTGTTGTACGGACTCAATGACGGCAGCGGCGGCAGACTCCCGTACACGCTCTGCCATCGGATGCTCTCGAGTAATCTCGTGCATGAGCTCGAACAGAGTGAGAGCCCGGGTGAATGACAGAGGAATCCTCTTTGCGCGTGAGTAGGCATTCTCGAAGTTCTCGAACGCCATGTCCATTCGCGCCAATCCTCTCCTAAGCTCCGATCGCACGCTGTCGTGTGGATAGTCTTCAGCGATCTGTTCCGCGGCTCCCACAATCTCTGTTGCCTCGGCAACTCGGCCCATTTGCCGAAGGTCAGCAGCTATCCACGTCTTGATCATTCCTTTCACGAGATCCTGTGCTTGCTCTGACACCTGGCATGCCTCTCTTACCACCTGATCGACCCGATGCTTCTGCAAGGCTTCGGCGATGCTGGTCACAATCTGCCGGTCGCCTTGGGTGTGTACAGGTGCATCAAGTCCGAGGTCTACATCGGGGTCACTGAGTTTCTCGAGTACGAGTTGATGAAACGCCCGCATGCTCCGCGCGCAGTACATAAGCGCGAGCGCTCTCGCATACGGTTGATCGATGGACCGCGCGATCTCCAGCGCGAGATCAAACTTGCAGTAACTGGCTGCCTTTTCCGACACTGATCGCAAGAGGCTTGGTGTCACGTCATCCTCATACGCCACCCGCATATGGTTTAGGATCGCCTCGATGTCGAGGTCGTCACCGCAAAGGATGCCTTCATACACATCATCAAGAACCTGCGTTCTGTACGGGACTGCAGCATTCAGCATCTGGACCATATCGAGCGCCTTGTTGATCTCGCCGTTCTCTGCAAACGCCAGTGCCACCTTCTTCACCAGGATGCCGCCGTCCCAGCAGGCGTCGGCATCAGCCGCGAGGAATCTCGCAACGAGAGATCGCGCATCATCCGATCGCCCCTGGTTGATTAGCGGCTCCGCGACGTCACCGACAGCCCATAGGGTCGTACTCCACGTGACCGAGGCATCCGAGCTGTTCGTGTCCTCAGCACAGGAGCCGCTTTCCAACCACTCAAAGATCTCGTCACCAATCCGCTTGGCGAATCCGGTGTTGATGCTGTCGCATTGCAGCGCGATCCTGAGCAAGACGTAGACCTGAGTCCAAGGACGATAGATCCATTGTGCCTGCACGTAGAGAGTAGCCAGAAGGACGGTAGCTTCGCCAGTATCGCCTGAAGCCCGCAGCTCTGAAACCCAGTCCAACGCCGCATCGAAGAACTCACGTCGATCGAGATTGCTCCAGGCCAGGAGAAAGAAGGAAATATCGTAGCTGCCATGCTGCAAGTATCGGAGAACGAATCGGAAATACCGTCGCCGCTTTTGATCAATCTCCGATTCCGCGAGCTTCTCCTTCGCATGTCGAGACGAACGTGTAGTTTCCAGTACCCGTGGAAGCACACTCTCTAGAAAGAATCTAGCCTGAGCATCCTCCCAGGACTCATCAACAAGGGTCTTGTAGTGCTTCGTGTAGGCAGACTCGACTTCCGCTGGAGACTGGGTCAGACGAAGCATGACCGACTTGGCTAGCAGTTCTGAGGACGTACGCTCCAGCCAATCGACAAGTCTCACCCCGGCACGTTGATATAAGTCTCTAGCTTCCCTCGTGCGACCCCGCTGCGAGGCTTTCCACGCACGAATCTCACCAATGGATGCCTCAGTGAACGCTGACCAACTACTGGAAACTTTCCCCTCGAGGCTCTTGACTTCTGCTTCTATCCTTTGCAGTTCCTTATGCCATTCAGCGTTGCTCTCAATCATGCGGCGACGTACAAGTGCCAGCGCTGGAACTACTTCTCTGGCCTTGCGTTCGCTGTCATCAGTCCGCGAGTTCGATTCAAGTAGCACGCGTTATTCTAGCTGAACAGTGGTGTACATAGAAGAGGCGTGTGACTTAGAGGAAACGCGCGGGGTCACTTCCTGCTCGTGCGCTCTACATCCAGTGCGACTAGTACTCGCTCAACACAAGCGTCCAGATCTCTTTCGATCTGGTGTTGCCAAAGCCGCACTACATGCCAGCCCATACGGCGAAGCTTGGCGTGATTGCGTCTATCACGGGCTCGATTCGTTTCGATCTTGGCTTGCCAGAACCTAGATTGGGTATGCTTCCACTGCGGGTACCTGTAGCCATGCCAGAAATCCCCGTCCACGAAGACCGCGACCCGCCGCCGCCGGAAGACAACATCCGGAGTTCCAGGAAGCTCTCGAACATGCTTACGGAATCCCAATCCTCGTCTATGCAGCTCGCGACGAAGGCTCAACTCCAGGCCAGTGTCACGGTTCCTGACTCGCGACATGCAACGACTTCTCTGTTCAGGCGTCAGGTTGTCTGCCATGTAGCCCGCTCACCAACCCTAGTTCTCTCAAGGCTGTCTTCCACATATCGATTTGTGATCACACTCGGCGCAACGCTGTCCAAGATCCTCGACGCCCGCTACTCCGAACGCCCTTTGACGAATCAGCCTCCCCGCCTCTACAATCCGCTCTCTTGCTGCTGCTATCTCATCATCGTTGAGCGCGATTCGCGTCTCACGTCGCTGAGGATCCGACTCCCCAATGTACCTCACAAGTCCAGTATCGGGCTCGTATTCAAGCTCATGCCGTGCGGCAACTCCATAGATCCCGATCTGAAGTTGCATCAAATCATCAGACAAGCCACTTTGGCGTGTCTCACCATGCTCTCCTGACTTGAAGTCTATGATCGCCACACGTGGCGGGGCATCAAGACGCAAGAGATCGATACTTCCACTCACCAGCAAATCCTCTTCCGGTAGCATTGCTTCGAACTCTCGTTCAGGCTCAAACTCCATGGTTGCCAGTTCCAGTTGATACGTCATCACATAGTCAGTGAGTCCCTGCAAAGCTGTAGCACGCATGTTCTCAAGTGGGTCTGAGGTTGTATACCGGAGATAGAAGTGGCCGCTGTGGACAAGCGATTCAAGTTGCTGTCGAAGAGCATCCTCATTGTTTGCTACCTCAGCCCACATCCTCGGATTGCGATGAATCTCCCGCAAGATGTTGTGGACAGCGCGTCCGTATCCAAAGGCCTGATCGATGGTCGGCGAGAATCCGAGAACTTTCCGCAGGTAGAAATCGTGAGGACACTCAACGAAGTACCTCAAATCAGAGAAGTTTGTTGCAAGGCGCTGCTCTGACCGCGCACGCTGCGGCAGAAGCTCATACCGATCCGTGCACCCATCCCAGTGCAGCTGGACGGGGATCTCCAGATCCTCGCAAATGGCTTGCAGCTGCCGCTGGAAACGTGATCGTCGATTCCCAGAGCTAGAGACGTAAAGGTAGCGTTCTGCCCGTGTAAGCGCTACGTACATAAGCCTTCGCTCGCCGTCGTAGTTCACGTTATCTGCAAGAAGCTCTGGGTTGATCCGTTCGCCAAGGGGTCCTTCGAACGGAACAGACTCAATCCGTCGGGAATAGGAGCTCGGGAACCGTTGTGCATTCACGTCAGCAAGGAACACGCCAGCGAATTGGAGGCCTTTCGCCGAATGGATGGTGGTGATGGTGACTGCATCTGGGGCCACAAGGAGCGGAGCCTCTTCACTTCTGGCTTTCCGCGTCCCCCACATCGAGAGTGCAATGACTTGGAAAGGCAGATTGTCGGCTGTAGACCAGCCTGGAGTCTCCATTGCCGTGATGAGCTTGCTGAGCTGTCCCAAGTGGAACATCACGGGCTGCGCTGTATCTTCCGTGTTGTCCCAGTTGCAGACTTGCATTTCCTCTAGAAGCCAGTGGTAGAGCTGCTGTGGGAAGATGCGCCTAGGACGTCCCGGAGACCGAACCCAGCGAACTGCATCATCGCAGAGGAGCGCAGGCGCTGCGAGATGCACCGGTCCGCCGAGAGTCATCTTCCTTCGTATCGCTGCCGCAAGCCTCATTAGTCTTACAGGTGCGTCGTCCCTCACAGTGAGTCCCGTGTCAGCAAGGGCTTCACAAGCAGCCTCGATCATCTCAGCTGGAATTGGATCGCAATCGAGCGTGTCACGGATTCGCCAAGGGAGGGATCGCCGCCGAGTTTCGTTGCCGTAGAACTGCTCGATGCCTGCTATCTCCGCGAAGAGGGAGAGAAAGAGCAGAACCTCAGGTTGAGAGAAGAGGTCAGGACCTCCTCGGACAACAGCCGGGATGCCCCTCTGTCGCAGAGCTTGCTGATATGCTCTGACATCTGTTGTGGATCTTGTTAGGAGTGCTATGTCGCCGTAGGAAACTCCCCTTCCACCAGCTGCATCGTCATGCGCTGCTCCGCGGCGCCCTGCGCCATCCACCATCCTTGATATCTCCGACGCAATCCACGCAGCTTCCTCTGCTCGGTCTCCGAACTGACCGAGGCCAACATGAGCCTCAGAAGAGACCTGCCGCCTGGTGTTTCCCCAGGTCATTTCTGGACTTGGGAGAGTTCCAAGTACGCCAATCGTCTGCGACCACGCATTGGCTAGGTCGATAATCGCGGGAGTTGAACGGAAGTTGCTGAGCAACTCTACTACATGTCCTTCAGGATCCTCACTGAGCTCAGCGTGCAAGAGCGCCATGAGATCCACGCGGCTTCCTCGGAAAGCATAGATCGCCTGTCTGTGGTCACCGACCGCTGTGAGTCTTCCGCTATCGCCGACCAGTGTCCTAATCAGCCCATCCTGTACTGGGTTAATGTCCTGAACCTCGTCAACCACGACGTGTGTCCACGTCTCACGGACCAGGGCCAGCAGATCTGGAGACTCCCGAAGAAGTCTGGTGGCTTCAGTTTGTGAAGTGCTGAAGTCGAGGAATCTCCTGGCTCTCATGTACGCATAGAGCCTTGCTGCTGATACCGCAAAGGCTTGAGCGAGTGCTCCGGTTCCAATGTCGGTCTCGAGAACGGCCTGGCGGATCCAATCCCGCTCCTGGGCGACGTCGCTTGGAGCTTCAGGTGTCGGCAGAGTCACTGACAGTTCATCGTATTCGTTGAGAAGATCATAGGCGCGGAGAAACTGGTCTATCGTCGCAAACTGGCCTACGCCAGTCTCGTGCTCATATGTTGGCAGACCTAGTACCCCATGGTAACCTCTCTGGACAAGCGCAATACGTCCTGCTTCATCGAGTATGTCGTAGTTGTAATAGATTTCGGGAGAGAGATCTCGGAGAAGCTTCAGGCAGAACGCGTGAATGGTTCCAATAAACATACCGCCGAGATTCGGTTGCTCACCGCTTGGCGTGACTTGATCGATGTAGGTCCGAATCCGGAATCGCAGTTCCTCTGCTGCTGCCTCAGTAAACGTGAACGCAGCAATCGAGTCTTTTGGAACACCTTGGTCGCGGATCCACCATGCGACGCGACGAGCCATCACGTCAGTCTTGCCTGAGCCTGCACCCGCAATCACCAGTAGGCGTCTTGCCTGCGATGATATTGCAAGCCGCTGATCTTCTGTCATCTGGTCCAGCAGAATGTCTCCCGCGCCTCCATTCCGGTTCAATGGGAGTCACCTCTCGATTCTGATAGCTGAATACATGCTTGGAGCGCCAGGGCTTGGAATTTCGCGAAGGCAGGAGGAAGGGCGTTGCCTATCATGCTCGCAACCGCATACTTGCCGCGGCGGAGCGAGAAGCGGTAGTCCCGCGGGAATCCTTGAAGCAGCGCAGCTTCTCGCAAGGTGATGCTCCGGTTCTCGTCAGGATGCAGGAACCTTCCCTTGGAGGGATTCACACACCCGCCCGTGATTGTGGGAGCGACCGCATCCCATGCCATCCGCCCGTAGACATCCTTGAAGCCTGCACATCGCTGATGGCAGGGCAGTTGCTCATCTTGGGGCAGGGCAAGCCTACTCCCTCCATTCTTTGGGATCCTCGCAATCCTGTCCTGAACCTTCGCTGTTCGCCTTTCCGGCAGATCGTGCAAGACATCACCACTCGCACCTGCTTTCTTCAGTTTCCCAATCCTATCGCGGACAGTTGAACGCTCCTCCGTTTGACGTACAAGCGCAGGCTTCCCCTTCCGACTCGCAACCAGGATCAGACGCCGTCTTCTCTGCGGAACACCAAAGCCAGCCGCATCGAGGACGTCGAAGTCGTACTGGTAGTCAAGCCTGTCGAGGTCAATCAGCAGCGCCCGAAATCTGGGATCTAGCCGAAGCCGAGGCACGTTCTCGAACATCACAGCCCTGGGAAGGAAGTCGCGGACGAAACGCACAAACTCTAAGACAAGATCGTTCCTTGCGTCGGCAACCTCGCGATTCCCATTCAGCGTCCGCAGCGTGGTAAATCCCTGACATGGAGGACACCCGGCGAGCAGGTCAAGCTCACCTTTCCTTATGTGCAGCTTGCGCTTCATCGACAAGGTATTGATCTTCCTGATGTCCTCGAAGAGCTTGACCTCTGGATGATTCAGGTTGTAGGTCTCACGCGCCAGATCACTGATCTCAACACCGGCAATGACACGGAACCCCACATCTTTCAGGCCTTGCGTCAAACCGCCGCAGCCCGCGAATAGGTCAATAGCTGTTGGTCGTTGCCGCATGGCTATGCCTAGAGCCTCCTTGTTGCTCCGCAATAATACACTACTCAACGGATCAGAGACGAGGGGGCACGTCCGACTCCGACGCGAACGCCTCGACCTTGTCTTGCTTCATTGCGTTCCAGAGAGCGTGGAATCACTCCCATCCGCCCGTAGCCCATAGTGATGCTGCCGCCGTGAAGCCATGAAGGGCATGACGCCGAATTCCGCAGCCCGCTGCTCTAGCATACGTCTGTGGCTGTTTCGCTTCCCGGTAGCTCAGACCATCCGGCACACAATCTCCCTTGACGGGAATCGCGTTCACGTAGTCATCGATCTGGTACCAACGGGTTCGGGCAGGCCAGCGCTTCCCCTACCCCGCCCGCAGTGCCCGCACGATCTCCCGCAGGCGGGGGCGTTTGCCGTACATCAGCAGGTAGATGCGTAGCAGCTTCGCGGCGATCCACAGTCCGCCGAGGACGGAGGCGATCAGGATGGCCATGCTGGCGATGGGTTGCCAGGTGGGCACGCCGGTGATGCCGAGCCGCAGCATCACCAGGACAGGCGCGCTGAACAGAACCAGGCTGAGCACGACTCAGATGGGGCTGCTCGGGATGGTCAAGACCACCTGTGGATTGTCTATTCGGAATCCACTGACTGCTGCAGATAGAACTTCTTGTGCATGCCCCGAAACATCAGGCGGAGCATGAGCTTGGCAGCGGATGTCTTCAACGGATTCACTTTGGTTTCGTAGAAGAAGTCTCTTCTGTGCTTGTAGAACTCGTAGTCGGCAGGGCATAGTCTTTGCTCATTTCGGACAGGGTCTTGAACACCTGAAACCAGATGACGTTCAGGAAGGTGGGCGCGAGCGGTCTACCAGACTTGAGTGATCTGTAGAACTTTCGAGATGCCCGATCCAC
>Ga0272444_10005211_pt1 | contig 11290 bp, 12 predicted proteins | sample SSMForm13_FD_201033 | JGI IMG/M metagenome (GOLD analysis project Ga0272444, IMG submission 201033) | Marine sediment archaeal communities from Little Sippewissett salt marsh, Falmouth, MA, United States - SSM-Form-13 | ecosystem: Environmental > Aquatic > Marine > Wetlands > Sediment ... | reverse complement strand
ACCATCCGCGGGTGAGGCCGCCGACACTGCCATCACCCAGTCCTCGCTTCCGTCCAACTCCGTCGCCTGGCCCTCGGTACCTGGCAACGCGGTAGCATCTAGCTCACCCCAGGCCCTCGGCAACCAGTCCTGCGACAATGAGTCTCGGAGCAAGAACAGCCCCGCCTCGGTCTGCTCGACTCTCGTTCGACCCCGGGACTCATCCAGCAGAGCTCCGCGAGCGCACAGCACGACCATAGTGACAGCCTGGACGGCTACCGCAATCCCCAGGCAGACCATCAGTACGAATAGGACCGCCGAACCATGGCTTTGCGTAGGCAAGCCGGCGGCCGAGTCGTCCGTTCCGAGCATCCGTGTCACCGCCCCACTCCGCTCCCAACCCACAGCGCCGTCTTCCAGTCGCCATAGGAGTCCACCCCGGAACCGGTCAGCATCACCCCTTCTACATACGCCAGACTATTGGGAGGCACACTTCCGTAGACCATGGTCCCGTCCACCAAATACGACAGACACGCGTCGCCGCTCAGTCCTGCGACCATCGTCTTGTGGTCTGCGTACAGGGAATGCGAGTACTCGCCGGGCCTCGTGGGGGGACAGGGGCCCCACCTTCTCATCAGCCGCCCTCCGTCGATCTCCCACTCGATCATGCGGCACTCAGACTGCTCGTCTCCCCTGCCCAGAATCACCAATTGGCCAGGCGTGGCCTGCAGAACAGGCCCCGTCGCGTGAAAACTGCAATCTACAGCAGTCGCGGATCGCAGGTCTTTCTCAAACCTCGCCGCAGCCACTCTGCCTTGCATCATCATGACCACGCGGTCTGCGTCTCTGAGCCCCGCCTGCTGTGAAGAAAGGACCAATGGAGAGACGGTCATGGCCAGCCCAACAGTCAGAGCCATGCCCACCAACAGCTCCAAGACCGTGAACCCCTGTGCACCCCGCCGATCTGCCGCCCGTACCCTAGAAGTACACATCGAGCAAGCCTTCCTTCCCCGGCTTCCACCACTGGGTACGACCATCCAGAGTCACTCCCAGCGTGTCGCCATACGGTGGAGATGACAGATACACGAGTCCGGCAAGCGTCTCGTGCAGCGGCTCACTCGACCACGTGCCCAAGATCTCCGGCCTCGCGACGAACGGTACGTGTACCGCTACTCCTTGCCCCCCAGTGCTGACCTGCGGCTCTGTCGCCGGTTGATCTCGCAAGGAATCTGGCATCTGCGCGTATACGTCCGGCACGATCGTCCGCCAGGGAGGCCCCCAGGCGCCGTCCTCGTTCCTTATCCGGACGGTGACCGCCTCTCCGACCCGACCAGCCCACACCTCCTGCCCGATCTGGGTCACAGTCACATCTTCGGCCAACCATTCACCCAACGACCACCCATCCGCCCAAATACCGATTGCACCACGCTCAGCACTCGGGACATGTGGATGCAGTTCCAATTTCGGACCCGGTGACCATTCCGCGTGTCGCACCATCGGCCCCCAACCCCACTCTTCCATTTTCGAGCTCTCCCATGCCGCTACCGCGGCCACAGTCGCATCGTCTCTGACCGCAGCAGCCGCAGCAATTGCCCTCTGTGTACCCGCAGCCAACCCCGTCACGGCAATTCCCACCAACAGCACCGCCACTGCCACTTCCATCATCACCACGCCGCCTGGTCCGCTCAGTTGCGATGTAGAGTCCACTCGAGAGCCCCTCATTCTTCCACCCACCGTCGTATGGTAAGCCCACTCTCGGGGCGCACGACGACTCGATACGTCCCGCCCGTGGTCTGGAAGTAGACCGACCCTCCTGAATCTGGAGACCCAGCGGGCCCCCCGAAAGTTATGGCGACACCTTCAACGGTGTTCCACCGAGCGATATTGCTGGCCAATTCGCAATCCGCCAGCCTGTCGGCTAGTCTTCCCCCGCAACTATCGCTGTCGTGGTAGACCGAGAGCTCCTGATCGGCCAGCTCGACCCTCGACTCTCCTCCGTGGTGAAGAACGTCGAGCTGCGCCCATGCCGCGCCCGCCTGTAGGCACTGCGCACTCGTCCTGCTCTCTTGTCGTCGTGCCCCATTGGAGAGACACGTGGAACCCACCGCGAGGATTACACCGAGCAGGAACAGCACTACCGTCAGCTCCACCAAGCTGTAGCCCAAGCCCCGAAATAGAATGTGATTCCCGCGATCCATTGCGGATCACGGTAGCCCCGTATAGGTCCCTCTGCCCTAAAGCCTTAGTCCTATCTTGGCGCGAGCGGCCCGAGGGCCCACGAGCTACCAGCCCGTGCTGGCCTCACCTTCGTACACCTTGACCTTGATGTAGCCGATCTCTCCCAGGTCGACCGCGTCGACCTGTATGCCATACCAGTTGCCGCTCTCGCTCATGCTGGCTATGTCCACCACATGGTCGGATTCGATGTGGAACACCAGCTCTCTGAAGCGGGCACGGGCGGGTGTCTCATCCGATATGCTGGGTGTCCCGCTCACTGTCACCAGATCAGTCCCGGTGAACACCACCCAGGTGATGGTCTGCTCCATGTCATGGAGCATCGCCGCGTTCACACCCTCATATCCGCCAGTCTCCACGGTCGCGCTCTGAATGACCGTCAGCCCGTTGCGAACAAGACTATACGCAGCCGCGTCCTGCGCCTGCGTCCGCTGGCTGAGAAACGTGGGTATAGCGATCACCGCCAGCATCGCCACGATGATGATCACGATCAGAAGCTCGATCAGGGTGAACCCCGCGCTGCGGCGGATCCCCGCGAGGGCCCTCAACGTCATCTTGCATGCGCCCATCGCGTTGCCCCCTTTCCTACCCCTACGACTGTGCCGCTCACGACTCGCCAGCCTGCAGCACTATACCCTGGGAGGTAGCTTCCGTTCTTACAACATCGGCCTCTTGCTTCCGGTCTTGTTGTTCCAGCAGATCGATCAGCTGCGCATAGGCGTACCCGTAGCCCGGATCCACGACTGTGGCTTCTCTCAAGGACTCCTCGGCCCCGTCCAGATCACCCGCGGCCTCCAATGCCTGAGCCAAGAACACGTGGTGCTTGGCGCTCGGTTCAAGTTCGACGGCCTCCGCCATGACACTAGCGGCATCGTAGGGCCGATCTTGGTGATTGAGGTAATTGAATCCCAGTTCGATCCTGGTCAACACATCGGTCGGGTCTTTCTCCACCACAAGTTCCTGGTAGCTTAGGGCATCGTCGAACCGTCCTAGCAACTGCAGCGCTACCGCCGCTCCGGAAAGAGCCTCGATGTTGTCCGGCTCACCCTCAAGCACTTCCTGGTAAACGGCCAAGGCACCGTTCCAGTCATTGCCAGCTTCAAGATCCCTAGCTTCCGAAAGACTGTCCGCACAGCCGACAACGATCGAACAGCAGAGCACCGCCACGATGGCCGTCAGGACGACACGGGCTACCACACGGGCCTTCTCCAAGACCCCCGACTCTCTCACCTCTCTGCAGTCCCTCCTGGGCATCCACATCCTCCCAGTGACCGAACCCATCTCCGCCGGACCGACGTCGTACTTCCTTCCTACCTGAGTCAGAAAGGGGCAGCGTCGCCATCGACGCCGCCCCTCCCCTCTCAAGGCTGTCATCTACAAGACGCAACCTCTGCCGTTAGGGTCGTTAGATCACCCTGAGATTCTCAGCCTCTACCAGCTGTCGACGCTGTTGCCGCTGATGTAGAAGACGTTGCCGCCTCCTGAACCCTTGTCAACCGTTACAGCGAAAGTGGTACCCGACTCGGACTCGGAGCCAACAGCATAGGTGTTGGCCGTGCCGAAGTAGCCCACCGCGTTGTCTGTAGCAAGGCAGGTGCCGGGCAGGTCAGCAGCGATCACAGTAGCCTGGTCAGCCAAGGCCGTCCATGTAATCGTAGGCTCAATCAACAGTAGCTCGGCCGAATCCATAGTAGTTGGGTCGAACGTTCTTAAGTCGACATAGGCGGATTCGATAGCAGTCATGGCGTTACGAGTAAGCGACTTAGCAGCTGCATCCTGGGCCTTCTGCCGCTGGCCAAGGAAGGTGGGGATCGCGATCGCCGCCAAGATGGCGATGATTATGATCACCACAAGCAGCTCGATGAGGGTAAATCCTTTGCCGCCCCTCATCCTCTTGCGAATCAGACTCATCATTTGTGCTCCTCCTTGCGTGTCCACGCTGTTGCTAGAGGTCTGAAACCTAACGACGCCCTACTTATCGGCATCTTGCGCCCAAACTTTAGCACCTTCAACCAGCCTCAAGGCCTATCTAGGCGCGGCCATGGCGGCCATGCCAAGGCTCCCTTCGAGGCCATCGACCGCGCGCTCCGTCCGCCCACATTCACCGATCCAGACCTATCGACCGCTGCTGCCGAAGCCTCCCCCGCCTCTTTCGGTCTTCTTCAGCGATTCCCTTCTCTGGAATTCGGGAGTCTCGACGCTCTGTATCACGAGCTGAGCGATTCGATCACCGGGTTCGACCACGAATTCCACTCTGCCCGAATTGAGCAGACACACCCGTACTTCACCCCGGTACCCCGAGTCGATGAGGCCGGGGGAGTTGACCAACATGATGCCGTGTTTGAAAGCCAGCCCAGAACGAGGCTGCACGAATCCGGCATACCCCGGAGGTATGGCCAGAGCGATCCCTGTGCCTATGTCGCACCGATCCCCTGGGTCGATCCGCGCCGACTCCAGCGCGAACAGGTCCGCCCCTCCGTCGCCCGGGTGTGCGCGCTCCGGCAGCCGCGCTTCCGGGTGGAGCATCATAACCCCTATCTTGAAGTCCCTCTCCACCAGGCTAGAGACTGAGCGATCTCTGGATCCGCTCGACCGCTTCCGCGATGCGCTCATCGGGCGTGGTCAGCGACAGGCGTACGAAACCCTCCCCTGCAGGTCCATAGCCCGGTCCCGGCGTGACCACCACTCCAGCCTGATCCAGCACGTGATCGCTGAAGGATCCCGAAGTGTACCCTTCGGGGACGGGTACCCACATGTATATCGTTGCCTTGGGCTTGGGAACATCCATCCCCACCGACTTCAGCGCTTCTGCCAGCAAGTCCCGCCGTCCCTCGTATACGTCGCACATCTGATGAACGCTGTCCCACGGCCCATTCAGTATGAATGCAGCCGTCCGCTGTAGAGCGTCGAACATGCCTGAATCCAGGTTTGTCTTCAGCCGCCATAGATGAGCCAATACCTCATGGTTGCCGACCGCGAAACCTACACGCCAGCCAGTCATGTTGAACGGCTTCGAAAAGCTGAACAGCTCGATTCCCACATCCTTCGCCCCGGATGCGCTCATGAAACTTGGCGCTACATAGCCATCGTAGGTGAGTTCCGAGTATGCGTTGTCGTGGATCACGACGATCTCATACTTCTTTGCGAACGCTACCACCTCGTCGAAGAAGCCCTCCGTAGCCAAACCAGCAGTAGGGTTGTTAGGATATCCAAGGAACAGCACCTTGGCCCTTCTGGCTTCTTCCTCCGGCACGCTCTTCAGATCAGGCAGAAATCCTCTTTCCGGGCTGAGTGGCAAGTACTTCACTTCCGCGCCTACGATGATCGACCCCCCAGCGTATACGGGGTATCCCGGGTCGGGGACCAGAGCAAGATCGCCCTCGTCCAGCAGGGCCAAGCAGAGGTGCGCCAGGCCCTCCTTCGCACCCAGCAAAGGGAAGAACTCTCGTTCGGCATCGATGTCTACACCGAAGCGGCGCTTGTAGAAGTCAGCGCCAGCTTCCGCGAACTCCGAAAGTCCCCAGTTACTCGGATAGCGGTGGTTGGCCGCATCGGCAACCTGCCGCTGCATCTCCTCGACGATGTACTTGGGCGTGGGCATGTCGGGGTCGCCGATACCCAAGCTGATCACGTCGACTCCACTCTCGCGCTTCTCACTGATCTTGCGCTCCATCTCCGCGAAGAGATAGGGAGCAAGACCTTCCATGCGCCTAGAGAACTGCACACCCGCCTCCTATTCGCGACCTTCGCTCGTCGACCGCTCGCCTACCCACCGACCCGTGTGGCTAGCGCCACCCGAGCCTCAACATGAGATCCTCCGCGATCTCGGCCGTGAATGACTCCTCGGCAGGACCAGACATGTACGCATGCATCGCGGCCCCATCGCCCTCATCCTCTGCAGATACCGCTTCTATGGTCAGGTCCCCGCCCGGTAGGTGGACCAACACCGGGCTGATAGCCCTACCCAGTCTGACCAGCGCCGCCCCCACCGCTGTGGCACCCGTGCCGCAGGCCTTCGTCTCTCCGACGCCCCGCTCCCACACCCGCATCCGCGCAGAACCATCGTCCTCCACCCTTACGAACTCCACGTTCGTCCGGTTGGGGAAGAAAGCGTGTCGCTCAACCAGAGCACCCACCCCATGCACATCGAAGCTTGCAGGGTCATCTACCTGTATCACACAGTGGGGATTCCCCACATCGACGAAGGTGAACCGGTACTTCGCTCCGCCCGCCTCGAGTACAGACTCGACCGCCTCCGTAGCCGTCTGCTCGGCGCCCGACCCTGCTGTGATGCGTACCGTCTCCGGAGAAATATTCGCGCTGTTGAATCTGGCCAGTCCCATGTCCACTCGGACCCCGTATTGACCCACCAGAGTCGGCCTCATGGGTCCTGCCAAGGTCTCAACGACGAACTCTTTGCCGTCCACAAGCCCTCGCGAAGACAAATAGCGCGCGAACATGCGGATACCATTGCCGCACATCTCAGGCTCACTACCGTCCGGGTTGAACACCCGCATTCGAGCCACCGCCTCGGGCGTTTCCCCGCTGGGTGCACTATGCAGAAGGACGCCATCTGCGCCCACGCCGTAGTTCCGGTCGCACAGGGCGCCGATGACAGTCTCCGTAAGTTCTCCGGGCAGTTCTGCCTCATCGATTATGAGGTAGTCATTGCCGATCCCCTGCCATTTGGAGAGTCTCATCGCGCTCACGATCCCTTGGCCGCGCTCATTTCGTCTGCCAGAGCCAGGATCTCACTGGCGATCTGCCGCGCATTCATACCCTGGACATCAATCATAACAGCGTCCTTGGCCTTGCGAAGCCACGTGTGCTGTCTGCGCGCGTACCTGTGGGTCGCCCGTTCGATCTGTTCGATCGTCTCCGCTAGACCATGTTCTCCCACCAGATAGCGCCATATCTCTCCGTAGCCGATAGCGCTGCGAATCCCCGCTCCTCCGGGCGTGCAGTCCGCCCCTCCCGAGGCTTCGCAGAAGTGCCTCACTTCCTCGATGGCCCCATTCTCCACCATCATCGCGGTCCGCGAAGCGATTCGTTCCCCCAGCAGATCCCTGTCCAACGTCAACCCGACGATCAACGTAGGTCTGAAGTACTTGGGCCTCCATAGGTCATCGCGCCCGGACCACCTATTGCCGCCCAGGACACTCTCCAAGGCTCTGACCACTCGGCGAACATTGCGGGGGTCTATGGCTCCGGCCGCCTCCGGGTCGAGCTCCGCGAGCTCAGCGTGTAGTGCCGCACCCCCCTTTTCTCTGGCTCGAGCCTCCAACTTCTGGCGGCTTTCCCGGTCGGCCGGGCCAGGAGCGGCCAGCGGGGCCAGCACGGCCCGCATGTAGAGACCACTGCCGCCGACCACCACTGCTCGGCCGGCCGCGTCGACATCCCTCTCTATGAGAGGTTGAGCCAACTCTGCGTACTCTCCGGCTGAGATCGCCGACCGCGGGTCTTGGAACCCCACCAGATCATGTAGCTCACGTCCTTCACCGGGCCCTCGCGGCTGGTTGGTCAGAACCGGAAAGCCTGAATAGACCTGCATCGAATCGCAGGAGATCACCCTTACTCCCAGGGCTCTGGCCAACTCCACTCCCACTGCACTCTTGCCGACGCCCGTCGGACCCAGGACCGCGATCACCAGGCCCTGAGCATGCCTGGTTCCCCCCGTTACGTCCCCGGTGAGCCTCCGCTCATGTTCGCCTGGCCCGCCTTCATCCATCACGTTGCCACCTCATGCCCACGGAGGCTGGTGGAAGTAGCCTCTGTCACTTCCACTCGCACCAGGTCACCGGGACTGGCTCCAGACCTGAAGTGCACAGGCTTGTGCGATCGCGTCCTGCCCATCACCTCGCCCTGGGCCTGCCTACTGCCCCTCTCTACGAGTACCTCCACCACCCTTCCCACCAGTGCGAGGTTCTTCGCCCTTCCCTGTTGTTGTATCTTCTGCACCAAACGCCGCATGCGTTCCCGCGCCACCCCGGCTTCCACCCTCCCAGGCAGAGCCGCTGCAACGGTCCCCCGCCGCGGGGAGTAGATGAAGGTGAAGGCGGAGTCGAATGAGCACTCCTCGACCAACTCCAACGTCTGCACGAAGTCCTCTTCAGTCTCTCCGGGGAATCCTACGATGATGTCGGTGGTGAGAGCGATATCTGGAACCGCCTTGCGCATTCGCTCGACCAACGACACGTACGAGCTCCTGTCATACCCTCGCCTCATCTGAGCCAGCACCTGATCGCTGCCCGCCTGTACGGGAAGATGCACGTGCTCACAGACCTGATTAGACCTGGACAACAGTTCCACCAGGGCGTTGGAGACATCCTTCGGGTGCGACGTCATGAAGCGCAGACGCTCCAAGCCACTCGTCTCGCACGCCGCTTGTAGTAGATCCGCAAAGCTCTCGTCCCCACCGAAACCCTCTTCTTTGCCGTATGCGTTGACGTTCTGCCCCAGGAAAGTGACCTCTTTGACCCCTTCTGCGACGAGAGCTTTCACTTCCGCAAGGATCTCCCGTGCTGGCCGAGAAGCCTCTGGACCCCGGACATGCGGCACTATGCAGTACGAACAGAAGTTGGTGCACCCCGCCGTAATCTGCACCCACGCACACGGACCCTCCGTAGTGGTCCTTGGCAGTTCAGCGCTCCACTTGGTGGTCTCTTCGTGGAAACAAGTGGCCGCGGCCCCTGTCGTTCTCCGCTCCTCGAGCAACCGCGGCAGTTCGTGCAGGCTTTGTGGACCCACGAGCACGTCCACGAAAGGATACTCGCCCAGCAGTTCCTGACGTCTGCTCTGCGGCACGCAACCCGCGACCACCACTGTGCGAGTCGGTTCAGACTTCTTGAGACGCGCTGCCTCACCCAGGTGACCCGCTAGTCGCGTATCTGCCTTCTCGCGGATCGAGCAGGTGTTGTAGACAAGCAAGGATGCATCTTCCGGCGCTTCGCACCTAGCCATGCCCATCTCTTCCAGCAGCCCAGCGATACGCTCGGAGTCGTGAGCGTTCATCTGGCAGCCGAAGGAACGCAGATAGAAGCTCTCTTCCCTCATCGGGCTCACCCGTGACCCCGCTCGAACCTACAGGTCATGCCTGTAGCCGGAGACCCGCTACTTAGCGTAGTCGACGGCTCGGCTCTCCCGAACGACCGTGACCCTGATGGTCCCCGGATAGTCGAGCTCCTGTTCGATCTCCTTGGCGATCTCCCGGCACAACAGGCCGGCGGCGTCGTCGTCGATCTCGTCAGGCTTGACAAGTACCCTGATCTCGCGGCCTGCTTGAATCGCGTAGGACTTCTCGACACCGCGCTTGCTCTCAGCTATCCGCTCCAGCGACTCCAGCCTCTTGATGTAGCTCTCGAGCGTCTCGCGCCGCGCGCCCGGGCGCGCTCCCGACACGGCATCGCCAGCTGCCACCAGCACCGCTTCGATCGTCGTCGGCTCGACCTCGTTGTGGTGCGCCTCGATCACGTGCGCCACGGCATCCGACTCCCCATACCGTCGCGCGAGGTTCGCACCGATCTCGGCATGAGAACCCTCCACCTCGTGATCGACCGCCTTGCCCAAGTCGTGGAGTAAGCCGGCCCGCTTGGCCAATTTGGCGTTCACGCCCAACTCGTTAGCCATCATGCCTGCCAAGTGAGCCACCTCGAGCGAGTGCACCAACACGTTCTGACCGTAGCTGGTCCTATACTTCAGCCGCCCGATGAGCTTGAGCAGCTCAGGGGCGACCCCATGCACGTTGGCGTCCAGAACAGCCTGTTCACCCGCATCCTGGATCTGCCTCTCGACTTCGTCCCGGGCCTTGGTGTACATCTCCTCGATCTTCGCCGGGTGGATGCGCCCGTCTGCCACGAGCTTCGAAAGTGTCAAGCGTGCTATCTCTCTGCGCACGGAGTCGAAACCTGACAGCACCACCGCTTCTGGCGTGTCGTCGATGATGAAATCGATCCCCGTAAGGTTCTCGAGGGTGCGTACGTTGCGTCCTTCTCGCCCGATTATCCGCCCCTTCATGTCGTCCGACGGGAGTTGCACTACTGACACAGTAGATTCCGCCACATGGCTGGCCGCCGTGCGCTGGATGCAGGTCGACAGGATATCCTTGGCTCTGCGGTCACCCTCGTGCCGCGCCTCTTCTTCGATCGACCTGACCAGTTTCGCCATATCATGGCGAACCTCGTCCTCGGTCTTCTTCAACAGCAGTTCAGACGCCTGCTCCTTAGACATACCGGAGATCTGCTGAAGCTGCCGAGCTTCCTCTTCCCTGATACTCTCGACCTCCTCCACCATCTTACGATAGTGGTTCTCTCGGTCGGATACCGACTGCTCCCGCCGCGACAGATCCTTCTGCATATCGTCGATGGCTTCTTCCCTGCTGAGCAACCGGTTCTCTAGCTGCGTAAGCTCCTGCCTGCGTTCCTTCACTTCGGCCTCGGCATTGGACCGCAGCTGATGAAGTTCGTCCTTCAGTTCTACCCGCGCTTCGCGCCGCAGAGCCTCTGCCTGCCGCTCGGCATCGTCGAGTAGCCTCCGAGCGGCCGACTCCGCTTTCGCGAACCGTGATCTACCTAGATACTTCCTGCCCAGAAACCCTGCGGCTGCAAAGACCGCCGCCACCACAAGAATAATCACTACCCATATGCCAGAGCTCATTGGCCCACCACTTCATTCGCGCGCAACCGCCGCATGTTCAGTAAATAGGTGCGATTCAGGCGCCTTGCGGCCAACAAAAAGGCTGAGCACGCGCCCAGCCGAAATCGGTCTCCGCCGTACCTTGCCTACAGTCGAGGTCTTGCACTACACCGTCCTGCCTCTTGCCGAATTGGCAAGCCGTCATGCAGGACGTATCTCATCATCATCCATACTGGTACCGACGCGCCCTTATGGCTTCTCGGTCACCAAGACCACGATCATCCAATCAGCAAGGCCGAACAGAACCGTCTTCGACCGTTCATCACACACGGCGAGTTTACAGTCGCGCCTCGTGGAGTGTCAAGAAAGGCCTTGACTGGCGAACGCCGGCCGCCTGCCCATTCATCACTCCAGACCCCCGAGGGGTCGATGATCAACCCAGTTC
>Ga0272444_10005209_pt1 | contig 11293 bp, 5 predicted proteins | sample SSMForm13_FD_201033 | JGI IMG/M metagenome (GOLD analysis project Ga0272444, IMG submission 201033) | Marine sediment archaeal communities from Little Sippewissett salt marsh, Falmouth, MA, United States - SSM-Form-13 | ecosystem: Environmental > Aquatic > Marine > Wetlands > Sediment ... | reverse complement strand
GAGTCTTTGCTGTCATCAAGTTTTGCCTGCTCGGGCTGACGCTGCTCGCGGCGTTTGCGGTCTTTGCTTTTTGGGTCTTCCACCGAACAACGAAGGACAAGGGGGATGAGAAACCCGACCACCTGGTACCGCTCTCTGAGGTCATGAAACGGGAGAAGTCCTACATTCAAAGCCGCCGCCGTAAGGCGGAGGTGCCCGATACCGATGATCCCGCGCCGATAGGCCTTGGACTCTCCGGAGGCGGCATCCGCTCGGCGACCCTTTGCCTGGGTGCTCTGCAGTCTCTGGCGGCAAGCGGGCTCTTTCGGCGCATCGATTATTTAAGCACAGTGTCTGGAGGCGGGTACATCGGCTCGGCGATATCGAGCCTCCTTTCCTGCAAGAAGTTGACACAATACCTGGGGCCAGACGAGCCTAGTCAGTTCGAATTCGGTGCCGACGACCGGCCGCACTTCGACGTGATCGCGGCCGACGACAGTCCCTTTTACGACGATCAGCGCACGCCAGGTCCCGGCCATAGACAGTGGCTGAGCGGCCGCATGGTGGTTACGCACCTGAGGGCGTTCGGGGACTATCTGGTGCGAAAACACCGTACCTTTGATCGCGACGTGCTGCGTGCCCTCGGTACGTTGCTCACGGGGATCTTCTCGACGCTGGGCTTGTTTTTCAACGTGCTGGTCATCGGAGCGGCACTCGCCCTGCTGGCCCTGGCGGTGACCGGAAGCGAGGTGTTTCTGAGCCCGGGCGCAGGTTCGACCGGTGAACTGGTGAAGGGTGCGGGCGGCTTGGCGGGCCTGGCTTGGACGGTTGGTCTCGGCGTCATCTTCGCCATTGGCGCCGGCGTCATCTGCGGCGCCTGCGCAGACAGGACCCCTCCGACTTGGTTTCAGCGTAGTGGTGACACCTACGAAGAGTCACGCCAGCGCCGCGCGCTCTGGGTGCTGGGCAGCCTGGCAGTTCCGGCGGCGTTCGCCACACCTGCGGTGCTCAATCCCTACTTGCCGGGGTTGAAGAATGGTGTGCTGCTGCCCGTATGCTTCTTCGGCGGCGGCTTCCTCGCCAGCATTCTGGCCTATGTGATACTGGTCTGTGTGGTCCCAGGCAAACCGGAGCAGCGATCCAACCGCAACAGCCGTTCCTACCTGAGTTCCATCATCGCGCTGTTGTGCTACTTTCTCATCGCGGCCGTCGGACTGGCGGCGATGAGCGCTTTGCTCGGCAAGTTAATCACCCAGGGTCAGAAGCTCCCGGGGCCTTCGGCTCTGGCCGGCGGAGGCGGAGCGGGGCTGATGGGTGCTCTGGTCTTGGGGCTGATGGCCTGGTGGCGAAACCGAAAGCAGGGAAACACCGGCTCGACTAAGAAACTCGTCAGCTGGGTGCAGAGGTCTTCGGAAATCATTCAGAAGCTGGTGCTCGGGGTAGCGGCCTCGGCGGTGCTGGTGGCGGGGCTTATGCTTTGTATGGTGCTGGTGGAGCAGATCCTGCGCTGGTGCGGCATCGGTGATCCCGGCGCGTTGCATTATCTGACTTTTGCCGTAGCGGCGGGTTTGCTGCTGCTCATGGTCGGCTTCACCGTCGACTTCAACAAGCTCTCCATGCACTATTTCTATCGGGACCGTTTGGCCGAGGCCTATCTAGGCACTCTGGCAAGGCCGCTTGGGTGCGACTGGCGCAGCAGACCTGAGATCAAGCGTGAGCACAGCCAGATGCGTCTTCTTGACCTGCACGGCCGTCCAGGAAAAGACGTGAAGGCGAAAGCGCAGATGACGGGCACGACAAATACTCCAGCGGTGAGCGGACCTGCAGGGGTACCGTCTTTTGTGCAGTACCGGTTGCAAGCGCGCCTGTTCGACCGGCTGCAGGTCTGGAAAACACTTAAGCCCGAGTCCGAGCGGTTCGCAGGTGCCGTTACCGCCGCACCCTATCACCTCTACAACGCCTGCCTGAACCTCTCCACCGACCGCGACGCTGCCTATCGGAGCCGCAAATCGGATATCTTCCTTTTCTCCAAGCTTTACTGCGGCGCTCCGGTGACCGGTTACGTTGACACCGGGGTCTACCGTTCGGGTGCGACCAAAGTCGCCAGGGCCATGACCATCTCGGGGGCGGCCATAAACTCGGCCATCGGCCGCCAGACCTTTTTCGCCCAGTCTTTCGGGGCGACGCTTTTCAACATTAGATTGGGTCAGTGGATGGAGAACCCCTGCTATGGGGGCGGCAAGCACGCCGGGCGGCAGGAGACCGGGATCTTTTGGCCCAAGTATCTGCTGATGGAAGTTCTCGGCATGAGCGATTCGCGCCGCCGCCTGGTCCACCTCTCCGACGGCGGTCATACCGGTGATAATCTCGGGCTCATCCCGCTCCTCCAGCGGCGCTGCCGCCTCATCCTCGTGGTGGATGCCGAATGCGACACCGATTACAGCTTCGGTTCACTCATGAACGCCATCCAGTACGCGGAGGCCGACTTGGGGATCAAGGTGGACATACCGCTCGACGCCCTGCGTCCCGACGAGCGTGGCTACGTGGCCAAGCACTGCGCGTCGGGTACCATCCACTATCCCAAGACCGATTCCGAGCCGAAGGCGTGCGGACACCTGGTGGTACTTAAGTCGTCGGTGCACGAAGAGGACCATGAGACGGTACTGAAGTATCGGCAGACCCATCCCATCTTTCCCCAAGAGTCCACGGCTGATCAGTTCTTCAGCGAGGAACAGTTTGAGGCTTACCGCAAGTTGGGGGAAAACATCGCGAACCAGCTGCTGAAGGAACACCCCGAACTCGACAAAGGGGAGCTCTCCCCCGGAACCCAAACGGGGAGCCAGTCGGGAGATTCCGTAAATAAGTAAATAAAACGGGTGATCGGTGAGTTAATTACTTTCTTACGGATGTCCCTATCGAACGGACGTCCCTATCGAAGAATTCTATCGAATTCCTGATTCTGAGAGATTACCCGTGACACGCCCAGCTGTGACGTCGTATTCTTGACGTGGCAAGAACGCCTCAGGCAGATATTTCCGGGCACCTTAACATTTCAAGAAGACAGGATGTTGCAGTCGTCCTAAGAACTTCTTCAGATGAACCTTCTATAACGAACCATAGTGAAAAGGCCAAGAAGACGAATCCATGAAGATATCCGGCCCTTATTCTTGGCAGTTTTGTTCTTTGACAGTGAATATGAGGCCAGCTGCGCAAGCCTCAGGACCGGCAATACCGCCCCACTCTTGCGAAATCTGCAAATATGGAGTATATTAAATATGATGAAGTCACAGAAAACACTGTCTGTTAAGTCCTTCAGGGTTGATTCATATGCACCTTAACCCTTTTCCATCACGAACACGGTGGTTGGTGTATGCTGTTCCTGTCTTCCTTTGTCTTTGTGTGCCATGTTCCGGAGTGAGCAAAGAGACCAGTCAAGAGGTCTCGCCTTGCTCCAAAGTGGGTATCATCAATAACACGCCGAGTTTCCAATTAGAAGTGACAATGGATGGGCAAGGGCCGTCTGTTGTTGGTAAGGGGCAGACGGGAACGCTCTTCCTAAAGGGCGAAGAGATAATGGGTCAACACATCCTGAAGGTTAAGGCCTACGTCCTCGCCAAACATTCTGACAGATTGCAGATTGGCAAGGCACTTACGGTCGTTTTTCACATAACCGGCGAGGTAAAGGATTCTCCTGCAGGCAGGGTCGGGTGGTACAGGGCTTTTACCCACAGAGACTTCCTCCCGCATCTAGGGTCCTTTCCGCCGGCGAGATATGCAAAGGCCAAGCCCAGAGGTTTGGGGAAGATGATCTATGAGGGACAGTCCCTTGCCAGATATGAGAAAAGACGGGAACGGGATTCCGTTCGTAATCTGATCCGCTGGGCATCCCAAAAATACCGCATTCCCGTTGCCTTGTTGACTGCAGTGATTGAGGTGGAATCTGGATTCAACGTTCGGGCCGTTTCCCACAAGGGGGCCCAAGGATTGATGCAGCTCATGCCGTCAACATGCGCAAGGTTTGGCGTTCAGAGGCCCTTTGATCCTCACGAGAATGTTGAAGGTGGTTCCAAGTATCTTAACTACCTTCTTCATCAATGGTCTTTGAGATTCCCGTCCAGTCGGAGACTGACACTTTGTCTGGCGGCATATCATGCTGGGGAACGAAAGGTCGAACAGTGCGGCGGAGTGCCTCCTATTAAAGAGACGAGAGACTATGTCCGGAAAGTCCTAAAGAGATATAGGTCCTCAGATAGGACCTGATGGTTTGGCTTGACCAACCCCCAACAAACTTGATTTCGAACAGGGGAGAGAGCAAAATGAGGCATGTAAAAAGAGACCTTCGATTGTTGTTAAAAGAACTGACGACCCTAATAGGGAAGATAGAGAAGATCACCAAGGCGGTTGACAAGCTAGAAAAGGCGAAGGCCTCTGGCGGGAGAGGGGGAAAAGCCGCGGTTTTAAGTACGAGGAAGGCCTATCCCAAGAAGCAGGGCAGAGGGAAGAAGGCTGCCGGGTTGACCGCCACTGATCGGGTCATCAACATTATCAAGAGGACCAAGAAAGGCGTTGATGTTCCCACGTTGATAAAGAAGTCTGGATTTGAGGCCCACAAAGTCCGAAACATCCTTGCAAGGGCTTACAAGCAGGGCAGGGTCACAAGGATCGGAAGGGGGGTTTACGGGTCCCCGAAGGAGAGAAGAAGGCATACCAGAATTAATTCACTGAACCTCGTATCCTATGTTTGTATTGGTGAAGACAATCAGGTCGTACGGCAGGCCATGGGGAGGACTTTGGATGTCACTGAAGGCGGGATGCTCCTGGAAACCCATGTTCCTATGGAACCACGCCATACCGTGTCGCTTACCATGGGTGTGAAAGATGACCTGGTCGACGTAAGAGGAAAGGTGGTCCATTGCAGGCCCGCAAGAGCCGGAAGGTTTCAATCGGGGGTACAGTTCACCAAGATGGAAAAGCCAAGCCTCCAGATTTTAAAGAGATTCATAGCAGCCTTCAAAAAGCAGCAACAGCGACCTTGATCCGTGGGTCAACGTTCGTTGCTCGGCCCCCCTTTCTCGCAAGGTGGACCTAACCCACGATCTCGCCCGCCAAGGCCATGTAATCGATGGCGCCTGTGCACCAGCGTCTGAAAAAGACCACCGGCACGCCGTAGTAGGCGCTTTCCGCTATGGTGGTATTAATGCGGATGACCGTGTTGAAAAGCTTGGCCCTGAATCGCTTGTCTGCCTTGAGGGCTTCGAGGATGATGTTTGCTACCCTTGTTCGCTGGTCAAAAAGGGTGGCCAGAACGCCCATGATCCTGATGTTGGGGTTGATTTCTTCCTTTATGATGGAAATGGTCTCAAGGAGTTCATCCATAGCACTGTAAGCATAAGGGTGGGTTTGGCATGGAATCAAGACCTCACGGGCAAAGGCAAGCACGTTGACCGTGAGCAGGGAAAGACTGGGCGGAGTGTCCAACAAGATGAAGTCATAGAGATGTAAAGTGGGTTCCAAGGCTTCTTTGAGGCGATTTTCCCGGCCCGCCTTGTTTGCCAGCTCCACCTCAAGACCAGAGAGGTCCACATGGGAAGGGAGACAATCGAGGTGCTCCCACGAGGTGTGCAGAATAACCGATTCTGCCGGAACGGGACGCTTCGGCTTCATGACATCGTAGACGGATAGACTGTCCTGGTCAGGGCTGAACCCCAAACCTTTGGTAGCATTGAGTTGTGGGTCCATATCAACAACCAGGACGTTCTTCCCCCTCAGGGAGAGCGCTGCTGCCAGGTTGATAACGGTTACTGTTTTGCCAACCCCGCCTTTTTCATTAACCACCGAGATGATTCGAGCTCTTCTTTTCGCCACCGTAACCTCCTATCTTCGTTATCCGTTGTCTGTCTACCGATACCGAATACCCCATCCCCAACCAGCTCGTGCTCATCCACGAAACTTCCTTGAACCATGGACACGAGCGGAAGTTTCCAATTCAGTCCGCCTTAGGCGGATTCGCAAGGTCAAGAAAATCAAGGGATTGTGCGGAGGCGTACCGAGGTACGTCGCACAAGCAATCCCGCAGACTTGTCAGCCTCCGGCTGATTGATCCGCCTGAGGCGGAGAAAAGGGCCATTTATGGATGGAAACTAGCTCGTACTACGGGATCAATGTCATGTGCACAGAAGCAGTTTCTCTGGTGTCCTCCTTTGCCCCCCTTGCTCAAGAAAAGGGGGAAACTTTTAAGCTTCGTCCAGCCGTTACGATATACGACTATTTCCGATGAGGCTCTCTACATCCTTGATCTGGTCCGACACAACGGCAAGCGACGAGCCCATATAGGCAAATTGCTCCAGCAACTCGTCTTTTTCTAACCGCTGCTTCTGGATCACGCTTTTCATGTCCACCAGACTGCCTGAAAAGGCCTGCATCCGGTCTATGAGGGCTTCATACAACCTGTCCGAGATGGTGTCAACGAGCTTGAAAACATACTGATATTTCAGATTTTCCTTGTAGTCCATGAAATGGTCCCGCACAGATTCCTGCATCTGTTCCTTGATGCGCCGGACACTGTCCTCAAGGGAGCGGATGGCACTCTCCGGTCCTTCGGAAACGGGTTTTTTTAGAAACTTTTTCACGGTCTTCACGGTATTGTAAAACCCCAGCCTCAAGATGGCCTCGGTCTTAATGCGAGCCGTGTATCGCATGGCCGTGGTCAGTCGGGGGATGCTCAACTGGGCATCGCTTTTGACCATGGCAACGTCAGGACTCCGAACGGCCTTGAAGGGACGTTCCTGGATGTTGATCCCCAGGCTTTTCACGGTGCGCTGTTGCTGGTCTACGGCGTCCTTGATCATTAGACTGTAAGGCCCGGAGACCTGCCCGAAGACATTTTCTATCTTGTTCTCCTCTTGAAGGACGAAGTTCACGAGCTTGGGATTGATTGATTCTGCTATAAAGCGATTGGCACCCTGCTGCAAGGCCTGAAAGACGCGATAAAGGGTTGCCAGGAAGCCGGAAGTCCCAAGGTCGGATGCATAGTCACTCATCGACAAGCTGGAAGAGCCGATGAATTGAATGATTTCCTGGACTATTTCTCCGTATTGGGGGTCAAAAAAGCGCTCCACGTCTGTGCCGAGTTCCTGTTTCAGCTTTCGAGTCGTGCCGTCCAAGGTGTCCTTGATCACGCCGATGATCTGATCAGAGGCCTCTTGCCTCCTGTCCATCTCAAAGAATGCCTCCTGAACCTTTCCGGCATCCTTCTTCAACAGGTCCTGGTTTATTTGGACCCAATCTCTCATACCGGACGCCATGTTAGCAATCCGTTCCAGGTTGCTTTCCAAAAGCAAAGAAAGCCGATCAAGAGATATCTTTTCAATGGCTGCCTTAAGGAACCTCTCTGTTTCCCGGTCTGAGTAGGAGAGCATGTCGGCTTCCTCGCCCCATTGTTCCAGGCGGAGCCGGTCTTTCCTGGAGATAGGCTGTCCGCCGCCCTCCTTGGAATTAAGGCTTCTGAAAAGGTTGTACAGGGCAGAAAAAGCGAATACACGAGGAGACGGCAAAATCATGCTAATCTCCTCTTCTGCCTTGCCGACAATCCTCATGAGGTCGGCCAGGCTTTCGTGCTCGCTCAAGTCGGCGTTCACGACAAAGAGGATGTTTTTTGTAAGTCCCATCTTCCTGATCAAGGTCAGAAACTTGATGTCTGCCTGCCTCAGGCCTGTCCTGCTGCTCAGAACATAGATGATGAGGTGGGTCTGGATGATGTAGTCTTGAATGGTGACCAGGTGCAAAGGGTTTGGCGAATCGCTCCCTTGGCAATCAGCTATTTCAAGGTTTTCTCCAAAGCCTTCGGGGGCCTCAAGGGTCAACTGAACATCTTTCAAAAAAACAGCCAATGACTCATCTCCCACAAATTCTTTTTGCTTGTGGAAGTCCTCAGATTCAAATGTGTGCGTCGCCGGCTCAAAGGAAACCAAGGCCTTTACCCGGTCATATCCCTTCATATATTCTGTAAGGAGCACACTATTGGGATCGCGAGCATCGTCTGCGATGAGTTGTTCTATGTTGAGCCTTGAAAGGTCCTGTTGCAGTTTGTGACGATCTTCGTCGCGGGTTATGTCAAAGTCGTCCCGGGAGACATCGGTGGGTGTGGAAGAGAAAAGAATGAGTGCCTGGTTAATCTCGGCATTGATCTCGTCCCATGTCTTGAACTCCAATTCAGCTCTCGAATGTTGGCCAGGTCTTACCTTCGTGATGATAGACGTAACAACTCCTGCACCCCTTTTGACATAATCACCGCCGAACAGAGAGTTCGTCAGCGTGCTCTTTCCGGACTTGATGGAACCGACCACAGCTACGCGAATGGTTTCTTCGGCCAATTGCCTTTCAATACGAGCCGTGGTCTCCTGCCATGCGTGCACGGGGCCGGAAGAGAGGCCATCAATAGACAAGGCGCCCTTAATAATGTGGCGAAGGTCCTGATTGATAGCCAACAGCTTGTTCTTGATATCGCTATAGGCTTCCACGGTTTTTCACTGGGCGAGGCTGGCCATGCCAAAAAAAAGGGATGATGAAAGGGCCATCATCCCTTTAGGTCCCAAGAATTCGGTTCCAAGACTCCCTTACGGGAAATCCCTATACAACAGAACCCTATGTCCTGTCAATCCCTATGAGCCAAGCGTCGAAGCGATGGTGGCCGTCCGCTCTGCAAACATGTGCGTGTATCCGGCCATTTCGTTATCATACCAACCGTACACCACGGCTTTCGACACAGGAATGTCGATGGTCGTTCGGCCAAGGCATGACCCAACCTCGTCTGTGTAGCCCTTGAGTTGTTTCAGGTCGAGAGAAATAGTAGCTGTGCCGGTTTGTGTCTCGTGGCCTTCAATAATAGCTGTGGCCAAAGGATGGCCCACAATGTCCAAGGACACGTTTTGCTCGTCTGAGTACTGAAGATACCCCTTTTTGTCTCTCTTGGCCGCCTCCTTATAGATCCGATTGATCAGGTCTCGGTCTGTGGGCTTTCCATCAGAAGCGTCTTGAATGTCGATCACCAGAATGATGAGAGAGCCGGAAGTAAGGGGTACGCGCACGGATTCGGCCATGAACCCGATTTCTTTCATTTCTGGAATGACCGAGACCAGCGCCTTTGCTGCCCCAGTAGTGGTTAAGATGATATTGTTGAAGACGCTTCGGTTGCGCCTCAGGTCCACTGCCCCAGCCTTGGGCGATCGATCAATGGCCACCTGGGAACCGGTAATGGCATGGACCGTGGCCATGGAAGCCGTGAGAATCCTCTTCAGACCAAAATGGTCCAACAGGGGTTTCATCATATGGGCCAGACAATTTGTGGTGCAAGAGGCGTTTGATATAATATGGTGTTTGGCGGGGTCATAGTCCCTGTCGTTAATCCCCATGACCGTGGTAACGGCATCCTCTGGCATGGAGGCGTTCTTATCGGCTATCTTAAACGGCGCAGACACGACGACCTTGCGTGCACCGGCTACGAGATGGCCTCGGGCGCTTCCGCCAGGGGCGTCTGGGGGAACGGTCGGGTCAATGAACTTTCCTGTTGATTCCACCACCACATCCACGCCGTGGGCCTTCCATGGAATGTCTTTCGGGTTTCGTACTTCCCGCAGGATGGTAACCGGGACGCCATCAATGGTCATGGAACCGGCCTTTTCGTCCAAGTTTTCAATCACCCGTCTTGCCTTGAATCCATGGATGTAGTTATGCAAGGTGCCATAGGTCGAATCCTTTTCAATAAAAGTAGCCAGATCCTCAATGCCTGTCCCTACGGCCCGCCCAATGTTGACTACAATCCCCGGAAAGCTCTTTCGTCCCACATGCTGCCAAATGGAAAGTTTGGCAATACGACCCAGACCGTTGATCCCAAGTGCTCCCTGCTTCATGTGCATACCCCCTTCTAACCTGTTTGCAACGTTAGGATTTAGTGTCTCCTCTTGACCTCCGCTGTGCATTTTCCATCAGCCTCTTTAAAAGCCGTCAGGCGCAAAATTCGGTTCTCCGACAGGCTCCTGGCAGTTCGTGGATACCCGTCAAGGGGGGAAGCCGCGAGGGTGATTTGGAAACGAACCGAGGCCGCCGACGTCCGTGTGAATATGAGAACGCGCATTTGAGGTTGCTGAACAGGAGTAGATCTGAGCCGTTTTGAGATCGGGGATGAACCGTGGCGTTGGCGTTGGCACAGAGGAAAGCCTTCCCCCCTTCAGGGCCGACAGTGGATGCACGGCAAGCACCTCCCGCCCTGCTCCATGAGTGCCGTTGATGTGCACACCGTTTGGCAACAGGGGCCTTCGAAGGTTCACTTACTTAGTTTCCATCCATAAATGGCCCTTTTCCGCAATCTCGGCGTCAGTCAGCCGGAGGCTGACAAGTCTGCGAGATTGCCTGTGCGATCCGCCGCGGCGGACCTCCGCGCAATCCCTTGATTTCCTTGACCCTGCGAAAAATTGCTCATTTCTGAATTGGAGACTGACACGAGTGCCCACCTCTTTTTGGGCATTTGTGGATGGGCACGAGTTAGAAGGTTGCAGTCCGCCTCTGACCAGTGACGGACACTGAGAATAATCTTATATTACAGAAAGTTAAGAGGGATAAGAATCTACGCAATGTATGGGCCAAGATGTTTTTTGTCAAGGGAAAAAGGACTGACCTCTTTGGGGTTGATATTTAACAATGTTGTGAATATGTTAATGTTTTAGGTTCTTCTCCAATTTAGTTGGAGAAAAGGGTTCAAGGGTTCAAGGATTCAAGGGGCCGAGGATGTTTATATATCCCGATGGTTTTGCCAAATAGACAGAACTTTAAGAACAGGGCAAAGAGCTTTGGTTGAACTTGAAACCATATAAAAATACTCAGCATTTGACTTGAGCCCTCGCATCTTCTTAAGGCGAAAGCCGCAATCCTTGACCCCTTGAACCCTCCGGATCACTCCAACTCTTTTGGAGATGATCCATGTTTTAAAACTTTGGGGCCTCTGCTTCCCTGCAAGGCCGATGGTTAAGGAAGCGGGAAGAAGACCCTGCCGGTTTGCATTTCCGTGAAACAGGCCTTGTGGCATCCCTTTGTTGTCAACCTGCTAGATATGGGATCTGAATAGAATCTTATGATCATTTTGGGGATAGAAACCTCTTGCGATGAGACGGCTGCAGCCGTGGTCGACGACGGCAAGACCATCTTGTCAAGTGTCGTTTGGTCCCAGGTCGCCACCCACCATCCTTATGGTGGCGTGGTGCCGGAGCTGGCCTCTAGAAAACACATAGAGAAGATTGTTCCTGTGGTGCAAGAGGCCTTG
>Ga0272444_10005208_pt1 | contig 11294 bp, 9 predicted proteins | sample SSMForm13_FD_201033 | JGI IMG/M metagenome (GOLD analysis project Ga0272444, IMG submission 201033) | Marine sediment archaeal communities from Little Sippewissett salt marsh, Falmouth, MA, United States - SSM-Form-13 | ecosystem: Environmental > Aquatic > Marine > Wetlands > Sediment ... | reverse complement strand
AACAAATGTTATGATCATGCTGCTCTGTTGTTCTTTCTTTTTCTTAGCTTCGCTCCTTTGGGCTTTTACAATCTCTTTAGCCTTTCCACCAGGAACAACCCTTATATGTGGCATATTTGAGTCGTCATTATTTGGATAAGCAATTATATCTTCCAGCTCTTCTTTTGGTAAAAATGCCGTCATTGCTCGAGCAACCATCGATTTACCAGTTCCAGGATCACCAATCAACATCACATGTCGTTTCTGCTCTGCTGCTTTTCTAACAATGTCAACAGATCTATCTTGTCCGATAACTTGATCCAATAACAGCTCAGGAACCTCAATATCCTTTGTCGTATTAAATTTCTGAGATGTAATCCATTTATCTATTGATGGCATTTTTCCGTTCTTTTTTGGCGTCTGTGTCACTCGGTTCACCTTATTAGTAAAGTTCAACCATGTAGGATACATACCATATTTAAACATTTTTCAAATTAAAGTTTAATGTAATAAAGACCATAATAAAATTGAAATAATGCCAATAACGACAAATGCAATCCAAACAATATAAACAATTCTCAATCTAGATATCCACTTTGCTTTTTTCTCTGGCGTATCAAAAAACCTTCCCAAAACTAGATCATTTTCTATTTTGTCCATGCTAAACCTTTTTTGCTTCCATAATTGCTTTGATTCGTTTTCGTCTAAAGAAATCTTCTCTTTCTCTTTCTTCAAGTTGCGTCTCTATATATTTTCTGGTGGCATGAAGTTTTGGAATCAGATTGTTTTCCAATACATTAACCCGTCGTTTGGTTTTTTCTATTTCAACAGCTAAACTCTTGATGCCTCCTTCTAGATCAGCAAGTTCAATAAGCTTCAAGAGCATCTGGCTGAATTTCTTTTGCGCATCATCAAATTTTGAGCATGTTTCTAAAAATCCATATGTCTGTTTTGCAGTAGTCCTAAGATCGTCGGTATTCATCTTAGGTATCTTCACACCCATGATATTGTCATTTTCAAAAGATATCTCACCTACATCTTCCATCAAGTAAGAGATATCCTCAACTTTCTGTTCCCCCATAATCATCTGAGATTCAATCAATGAAAGAAAAGCTCCTTTGAACCCTTCATCCATTTCTTTTGACAATTGATTTCTTTTATCAATAATTGAAAAAAATCTTTCAACTAAAGCATCACGCTTTTCTTCTAACAACTTATGCCCTTTTTCAGCCAATGTAAGTTTTTTCCGAATTTCGAGTAACTCCATTCGTGTGGGGCTTACGCCCTCAATTATTTGCTCGACCATATTTACTTACTCTTTTCTTCTTTTTTTGGAAAATAGGTTTTTATGTATTTTTCTTCAATCTTCTTTAATTCAGGAATGGGAAGTCTAGAGAACAATTCCCAACCAATACTAAGCGTTTGTACAATACTCCTATCTTCATGATTTTCTTGTGTAACAAATTTTCGTTCAAATTCTTCTGCAAACCTCAAGAATTTCTGATCTCTATCAGATAATGCATCTTCGCCAACAATTGCTACCAGATCTCTTAAGTCGCAACCTTCGGCATATGCAGCATACAATTGATTTGATACGCCAGCATGGTCTGCCCGTGTTCGACCTTCGCCAATGCCTCTATCCATCAGACGAGACAGACATGGAAGCACTGCAATCGGTGGATAAATATCTTTTTTATGCAATCCTCTGTCCAATACGATTTGTCCTTCTGTAATATAGCCAGTTAAATCTGGAATGGGATGCGTTATGTCGTCATCAGGCATTGTTAGCATTGGAATTTGAGTAATAGATCCTTTTTTACCTTTGATTCTGCCGGCTCGCTCATAGATCATAGCTAGATCGGTATACATATAGCCAGGATATCCTCTTCGACCCGGAACTTCTTCTCTAGCCGCTGCAATTTCACGAAGAGCCTCAGCATAATTGGTAAGATCTGTAAGGATAACAAGCACTTGCATATCAAGATCAAACGCAAGGTATTCTGCACAAGTCAATGCCATACGTGGGAGAATGACCCGCTCAATTGTTGGATCGTCAGCAAGATTCAAGAACATAACAGTTCTTTCAAGTGCACCTGTATTTTCAAAATCTCTAATGAAAAGATTTGCTTCTTCAGATGTAATGCCCATTGCACAGAACACAACAGCAAATTTTTCCTCCTTTCCAAGCACCTTTGCCTGTCGTGCAATTTGTGCTGCAAGTTCATTATGAGGTAAACCAGATCCTGAAAAGATAGGTAACTTCTGTCCCCGTACTAGCGTATTAAGGCCATCAATTGTAGAGATTCCTGTTTGAATAAATTCTCGTGGATATTCTCTTGAATATGGGTTGATTGGATTACCATTGACATCTCTTCTTTCGTCAGGGATAATTGGTGGTGCGTTATCAATTGGATTGCCCGTTCCATCAAAGACTCGGCCAAGCATTTCCTTTGAAACGCCGAGTTTCATTGTTTCACCGATAAATCGCGCTGATGTCTTATCTGTATCAAGGCCTTTGGTTCCTTCGAAAACCTGTACAATTGCCTTGTCCATAAATGCCTCAAGAACTTGACCAGTGCGTTCTTCACCAGATGCTGTCTTGATTTTCACAACTTCATTATAGGCAACATCCTTGATACCTTCTACAATCATCAGTGGGCCAGCAACTTCAGACACGGTTGTATACTCTATATCTTTATTGCTCATGTTTTTTTCCTCCTTGTACAAGGGTAGCAATCTCTTTATCTAACTCTTGCTCTATTGTCTTGAAACGTTTTTCAAATTCTTTATTTGAAATCTTACTCATTCGAGCAAGACTCTCTCTAGATTTCATAGAAATAATGTCATCCATGTGAACGTCCTTATCAACTGCCTCTTGTATTTTATCTGAAAACTTTGACATCAATCGTAGCATTTCATATTGCTTTTTGCTTGGGCAGTATGTGTCAATTTCATGAAATGCACTTTGTTGAAGAAAATCCTCTCGTATCATTCGAGCGCTTTCCAAGTAGGCTCTCTCTCTAGCTGGAAGAGCATCTGGGCCTACAAGTTTTACGATTTCTTGAAGTTCCGATTCTTTCTGAAGTAGAGTCATTGCTTTATTACGAAGTTTTAGCCAATTTTCCCCGACATCCTTATGCCACCAGTTACTTACCTCGCCAAGATGGAGGGAATATGATTTCAACCAGTTAATCGATGGGAAATGTCTTCGATCGGCCAAATCGGCATCAAGAGCCCAAAAGACCTTAACGATACGCAAAGTATTCTGAGCTACAGGTTCCGAAAAATCTCCACCGGGTGGTGAAACGGCACCAACTACTGTAACTGATCCTTCCTTGTTTTTAGATCCTAGTAGTTTTACTCTTCCTGAACGTTCATAAAATTCGGCAAGTCTTGATGCAAGATATGCGGGATATCCCTCTTCGCCAGGCATCTCTTCAAGTCGACCTGAAATTTCTCTCATTGCCTCTGCTAATCGAGAAGTGCTATCTGCCATTAATGCAACATCATATCCCATATCACGATAATACTCTGCAATTGTTATACCAGTGTACACACTAGCATCTCGAGCAGCAACTGGCATGTTAGATGTATTTGCGATAAGAACAGTTCGATTCATTAGCGGTTCGCCAGTTTTGGGGTCTTCCAATTCTGGAAATTCTCGTAATACATCTGTCATTTCATTTCCACGTTCGCCACAGCCAACATAAACAACAACTTGGGCGTCACTCCATTTTGCTAATTGATGGAGCATGACTGTTTTTCCGGTACCAAAACCGCCAGGTATAGCTGCGGTACCGCCTTTAGCAACTGGGAAAAAGGTATCAATGACTCGTTGACCTGTAATAAGTGGCAAAGTCGGATCGTATTTCTCTGCTACAGGTCGTGCTTTTCTAACTGGCCACCGTTGTAGCATTTGTAGTTTGATGTCGCCTTTATCAGTTGAAATAATAGCGATGTCATCTTCAATTGCATAATCTCCCTCTTTTTCAACAGAAAGCAGTTTTCCATTTACATCTGGAGGAACAATAATTTTGTGTACAATGATAGAGGTTTCTTGCACTTCTCCGATGACGTCACAGCCCTTCACCACATCTCCTGGTCTTATCGTTGGTTTAAAGTGCCATTTCTTTTTTCGATCTATGGCATCCGCCTTTACGCCTCGCTCAATAAAATCACCCGTTACTTTGTAGATGTCGGGCAAAGGCCGTTGAATACCATCATATATGTTGGTCAATAACCCGGGAGCCAATTCCACCGAAAGAGGCATGCCAGTAGAAATCACCTTTTCACCTGGTTTCAAACCGTTGGTATCTTCATAGACTTGGATAATAGCATTATCTTTATTCAAACGAATAATTTCTCCAATAAGGTTCTCATCTCCAACCCGCACCACATCGTACATTTTTGCTCCACGCATACCGTCCGCCTCAATGACTGGACCAGAGATTCTGACAATTTTACCTTCTAATGTTTTTTCAGACATGTGTTTTTCCTCCAAATTTATCTTTATTTGCTAACTTCAACTCCAACTGCCTTTTTTATTAATTTTGAAACATAATCTACATGATCTGTTCTTCTCCCATTCTTATCAGGGATTTCAATAACGATGGGAATTGCACGTCTCAATCTATAATCGTTCAATGCTCTACTAATCTGCTCGGCAATAGATTCAGTGATAAATACGATTCCAACGTCATCTTTTTCAGCAAGTTGATTCCACATATTTTGCGCATCTCCGTCTGGAATGTAAACATCTTGTACGCCTGCAAGCCGTAGACCAACTGCTGTATCTTTATCGCAAAGCGCTGCTATTTTCATGTGCTTGCCTCCTTAATGAGAAAAGTTTTTATCAGATCAGATGAAAGGCTTTCACCAATGCCTTTTGCAACAATCTTTAAATTTTGTATCTCAAACTCTTTTGAAACAATAAATCGGATGGTAGGACCAATGCTAATGTAATTTTGAATGGATATGTCTCGTACTAACTTCAAAAAAAGCCCATCAAGAACATTCTCCAAAACTTGCACAGACTCATCCTTTGTATAATCCTCTATCGCGTCTTTCAATACTCCGTAATATGAGGTTCCTTCAAGACCAGATATCACTTGGGAGACACCATCAACGTCAGCTAATTCGTTAAATTTCCAAGAAGCAAATTCCTGTCCTTCACCAAGAAACAGTTTTTTGCATGAATCCGGACCATATCTAAGTTGTTTTGCACGCAACAGCGTTTTAATGTTGATGATATCGAGCATACGTTTGATGAATGTCTGTTTTCCTTGTTCACATTTATATGGAGCAGTTATTTGCTTGAATCGATCGATCAGATATGTATCTATTGATGTATCAATGGCTAAAAAGTCAACGGTTTCTTCATTTAATGCATCGGTTAGCTCCTTGTCGAATCCATATGATTTGAGTAAAGCTAGCAATTCTTCTTGTTCAACATCATTCATTGCTTGTAAAAGTGTTTTTGTATTTGGAAGAAGAGCTTGATCAACACTTGAAGATTCAATTGGCATGCCATTAAATTTTCTTTTTAGTTCACGTTTAATTAAGTATATATCCAATTTTTCAAGATAAACGTCGTAAAATTCTTGCATCTTATTTGAACTGTCATTACGCATCATATTGATAGTTTTGATGAAGTGATCATCTAGAGATCGTTGTACATCATATGTGGTTTCACCTTCAATGTTATAATCTTTTAATGAATTAAGTGTGTCTTTAAATCCTGAAAGATCCTTGCTTTGTAAAACACTGCTGAGTTCTTTTTCCTCTATAAATGGGTTTCCCATAGCTTCAAATTTAGCATTGGGATAAACAAATTTGACATAGGTGGAAAACGGACGTGAGATAATTGCTATGGCCCCAGCTATTATTGCAATAATAATTATCCAGAAAGGATAATTGCTGGGGTCAAAGATTATCTCAAACAAATTTATCTACTCCGTTTTTATGAGAAAAGCAGCTTTCCCACCTTTATTCGAATTTTGTCTTTCTCCCGTTTCAGTATGCCATCAAATGTATGGTCAAGAGTGATTCGCTTGTTGCTAGCTGTAAGAATTATTCCTCCAAAAGATTCCACAGAACCAGTTACTTTCAAACCAATGTTCTCGGCGATTTGTTTGTCCATAGCTCTAGATGTAGCTACGGTACAATTCTCGCCTAGTTTTTTGGCTCCATCGTTCATCAGTTTAGTTACAATACGCTTGTATTTTTGCTCATCAAGTATTGATAGTTCGTGTTGTGCCTTTACAAAACATTCGTCAATTATCTTTCCTTTTGCCTGCATTATTTCTTTTTTCGCGTCTTGATGTGCTTTTGAAATCAGAATTTTTTTGATGTTTTCGCTTTCTTTTTTGCCATTGGCAATTATTTTATCTGACTCTTGCTTTGCTTCTTGCTTTGCATCGTTTAGAATACGACTAGCCTGTTTTTCAGCATCTTTGAGGATTTGTTTTACTTCATTCTGCGAATCTTTCTTTATTTGCTCAATGATTTTTTCTGCTGACATGTTCCTTCCAATTATAAAAGACCTAATCCAGTCATTAGAAGTATGCCGACGAGCAATCCAAAAATAGCAATTGTTTCAGGCATAACAGTAAATATTATACCTTTTGATGCCACGTCTGGGTTTCTCCCTACTGCGCTTATTGAAGATGATGCAACCATACCTTGATTAACAGCAGATATTCCGGTAAGTCCTACTGCCAAACCGATCCATATCGCACCCATTCCCATGAGTGAACTAACTTCTGCATCTCCAGCACCGCCAAGCAAACCAGCCCCCATCATTAATAATATGGCTGTTAAAAGTCCATATACTGATTGGGTCATAGGCAATACCTGCAGAATTAAACACTTGCTGAATAATTCAGGTTTTTCTGCAGTAACTGCTACTGCTGAAGATCCTGCAAGCGCAAGGCCAATTGCAGATGCTATTCCTGCTATACCTATTGCCAACGCACAACCAAGTATAATTAGTGTTTTGTTTTGATCACTTTCTGCTTCTGTTATTTCTTCCTGGGCACATGCTAAGCTTGCAGAAAACACAAACATCGCTGCAAGTAACATTGCCAATATTGCTGCTTTTCTCTTTATTTTCATATTTTTCCTCCATTTTAGTCTATTTTTTCGTCTTCTATTTTTGTATATTTTCTATTAATTCTAAAGGGAGCAAACTTGTGTCCGCCACCCTCATAAAACCGATTGAAAAACTCAACATATTGAAGTCTGAGCGAATGAATTCCTGCACCTAATGCTTGAAGTCCAAGATTTACTATGTGTGCAACTATGAGAATAAGTATTAGCAAAATCGTACCCAAAATAGGAATCAAATTATTGACCATCTCACCAAGAAGTTCTGCTACTACATTAAATGCAAGTGCCATACCTGCTGTTGCAAGTCCTAAAGCAAGTAAACGAGCATATGAAAGCCAATCTCCAACATATCCAGTTATACTGAAGAATCCGATTGGACCTGCACTGATAAATAGTTGAATTAATCCTATAACAACTAAGACCACTGCAATATAGATAAGAGTCTGAGATAATTGGAAATCTAACATCGAGTAAGCGATAAGCATTCCACCTCCAATTTGAAGTGGAATCCAGCAAAGTCGTGCAGTTAGAAGTTCTTTGTATTTTTTTGCTTTAAATGCCTGAATAATACCAAGTAGAATTCCAACGTTCAAGTGAATAAGCCCAAATATCAAAGCAACCACAAGTATGGTTATCGGATCTTTTATTGAGTTGACGGGCAATTGTATACCGCCAATGTTGGCACTATACAAAAATGCAGTTGGATCACCATAAACAAATCTTGGAATGAAATCTCCGAAGAAACTGTTTGTTAGAAAGCCAACAACAGTCGTTACTAGACCCATCCAGAAACCCATAAAGGACCAGCTACGGATCATATCACTATATTTTCCAAATTTGAAATATCCAAACAGGGATAGTGTCAAAATAATAAGACCATACCCGGCATCACCAAGCATAACTCCAAAGAACAAAATAAAGAAGAAACCCATGATAATCGTAGGATTTAATTCATTATATTTTGGAGTTGAAAACATTTCCAAGAGGCCTTTGAATCCTTCCGCCCATTTGGGTGTTTCAATATGTGTTGGTGGGTTGTCAGGATTCGCCGATGGAGTTGCAAATTCACAGATCACATGACCCTTTGAAATGCCGGTAACTGCATCCTTTAATGCAGTCTCATCTCTTTCTAATACCCAACCTTTGATGACATATGTAGAACTAGTTTTTGCAAAGTTCTTAGTAACTTCTTTACGTACCCTCTCAAGTCTAATTTCTTCTCTAATGGCAAGTAAATCATTAAGTTGTTTTTCGGCAAACTTGCGTAAATGGGAAATGATTCTTTTCTTCTCTTTATTTATAGCAATCTCTTCTTTTTTAAGCGATTCTAAAACATCTTTAGGCGAACCAGATAACTCTCCAAAATCAAACTCAGTAACTTTTTCTCTACAGAGTTTTTCTATAAATTCTCTCTCTGTAATATGTGCAGCAATCAAAACAGCCCATTCTATTTTTTTTCCACTGCCAAATTGTTGAGAATAGATTGTTGTATAATCATTCTGCTCGATCTTTTTTTCTAAATCTGGCAAATCAGACGTCTTGCCAGCTTTAACAATAATATATTCAGATTTGCCAATATTTGCGAGGTTTAACTCAAATTCTTTGAGATATTTTACTTGCTCTAAATGAAATCCAATTTGCTTTTTCTGTTCATCGAGTTCATTTAGTCGCTGTTCGTGATTAAGAATCTTTTTTTCTATCTCACCCAACACACCTTCGATATAAGAATAAATTTCTTCTAGAGATCCTTCTTCAACTGTCTTGATTTCTGGTAGCTGTGGATGAAGTAATGCTTTTACCCCACTAGATTTGGTTAAAGCCTTCTTTAAAATGTCAATTACTCGCGATATCCTCAATTCATATGTTGTACAAGTTGCAGCTTCTGGATCCATCGATGCTTTTTCAATCGTTTCTAATGTTTCTGGTTCTTCCTTTGAAATGTCAATGATTTCCATCATTCCTGTTTTATGAAGCGTGTTTATGACATCTTCTACATAATTCTGATGAACAATCAGAGAAGTTTTCTTCATTGGTGCCGGAAATAATATGGTTTACTCCCCCGCTTCAATCTCCCCTATAATTAAATCGATTGCCTGCAACCTCTTTTTATCTGCTATTTTTTGGATGCTTGAAATCTCTTTTTTTGCATTGTTTTGGATATTAGCAATCTCTTTTTTTGCAGAAACTTTTGCTTTATCATTGAATGTCTTAACGTTTTTCTGAGCCGCTGAAATGATTTTTTGTTTTTCTTTGAGTACATCATTTTTGGATTTTTCGATAAGACGATCGGCATCCTTTTTTGCAGCCTCGATAGATTGAAGAGCTTTGGCCTCTACGTCTTTTATATTTTTAATAGATTTAGATACCATTTGTAACCCCTTATTAATAATATATTTATTAGGGTTTTCATTAAGAAATTACATTCCCCAAAACTTATTGGTTTTTCGCTTTATCTCAAAAATTTTATTCAAAACATCTTTTTCATCTGAGTTTAAAATATCCATTTGATTAAGTTTTTTTGCGTCACTTTCAGGAATTTCGGTATAGAGAATATCTTCGCCTTTAATCTGCCTTCCAACTGTTACGCCTTCTATTGAAATTGCCACTTCTTGGCCTTGTATGGCTTCTTCTACGGACTTGTTTTCCGACTGAATCCCTTTTATCGATCCAACTGCTTTTCCATCGTCTTTCATCAGTCGCATTCCATTCTTTATTCTACCACTTAAAACTCTAATTCCTATGACTGCTGGATGACTAACACGAAACACATATTCTGGTAGAAATTTGATCATTCCTGGATGGATGTAATCCTCTCTTCGCTCTTTTTCCAACTGTGCCTTTTTCTTTTCAATCCATTCGTCATAGTTTTCCATGATTGTATAGATGACATCCTCATTAAAAAGAGCAATATCTGCATTAGCAAGTTCTTCTTTTGCATCTGGGAGGATTTTAATATTAAACGAAAAAATCACCCTATTTAGCGGGTCTGAAGATGCATTGGCTTCTACAATATCTCTTTTTGACACATTGCCAATTTCTGCCTTTCTGATATCTATGCCTTTATCTCTTGACTCCTTAATGAGTGCCTCTAGCGATCCAATAGTATCAGCTTTTAGAATGATTCCTTGTTCATCTAGCTCAAAATCTATCTTTGTTTGACTTCGAATTTCTTCGATTATTTCTTTAAGATTATTTTTTACAACTCTTATCGGTGCACCGGGAATTACTTTTTCTAAATCTGGTGAAGAAATCTTGATGCCACATGCAGCGTGCGCCTCTTTTACGTTATCAAATCGTTCTCGCGGATCGCGAATTTCATCCATCGGTTTTGGTTTGAGAAGGGCTTTTATGGTAGTGATAACAGGTTCGCCTGTTGTACCAATAGCAATTTTATCATGATCTTTAAGAACGCCATTATAGATGATCGCGTCAATTGTTGTCCCTAGACCAACTTCCTCTTTTACTTCCAGCACGCTTCCTTCTGCAGGGCCACTTTCGATGTGCAGCTTATCTTCAAGAAATCTTTGTGCAAGTCCAACAAGAACCATTAGCAACTCAGGTATTCCCTCACCGTTTTTTGAAGAAATAGGAACTATGGCAACAGTCTTTCTAAAATCTGCAATGTTGAAATAGAGATCTGATTGTAAATCACTCCCAAAAATTGTCCCTATCATTTCGTAGATCTTTTCTTCAAATAGTGTTTTGGTTGTAGGCCGTTGTTGATTTATCCGAGTTTTTGCGTTGCCTTTTTGCTTTTGCCATCCTGATATCTTATCGATTTTATTTGCAACTATAATGAACGGCGTCTTATATTGTTTGAGAATATTAATTGATTCGAATGTTTGAGGTTTAAATCCCTCGTTTATATCGACGATAACAACTGCTAAATCAGCTAATGAACCACCTCGCGCTCGAAGGGTAGTAAAAGCATGGTGTCCTGGAGTATCAATAAACAATAAACCGGGTAAGGTAAATTTCTGTCCTTTTAACAAATCTCCACATACTTGATGAATGGCATCAATAGGCACCTCTGTTGCACCGATATGTTGTGTTATCGCCCCAGATTCCCTCGCAGCAACTGTAGAACCTCTAATGTAATCTAACAATGTCGTCTTGCCATGATCAACATGACCTAGAACACTGACAATTGGTTGTCTGACATATTTTGAAGAGGAGGTCATTTTGTTCACCCTGGCGCTGTTAATAGA
>Ga0272444_10005206_pt1 | contig 11295 bp, 12 predicted proteins | sample SSMForm13_FD_201033 | JGI IMG/M metagenome (GOLD analysis project Ga0272444, IMG submission 201033) | Marine sediment archaeal communities from Little Sippewissett salt marsh, Falmouth, MA, United States - SSM-Form-13 | ecosystem: Environmental > Aquatic > Marine > Wetlands > Sediment ... | reverse complement strand
CATAATGGAGGATAGCAAACCAATACAACTGGAGCGAAGTGCATAACCAGTTTAAACTATTTCCACCGGTCAGAGCCTTTCAAACTGGGGGAAAAACAATGGGTGACCTGCGCCGGAGCCAATGGCGGCATGTCCGGTGCCCTGCCGCCCAGGCCCTCTTTTTTACTTGACAGCGCCCCGCTTGGCGGCCGAACATCCCGGGGTAACCCATCCCCCAACCCGAAAGGAGGCGGACCCATGACCAAAGAGATCGTTTCCACCGACCAGGCACCCCGGGCCATCGGGCCCTATTCCCAGGCCGTGAAAGCCTGCAAACTGGTGTTTCTCTCCGGACAGATCCCCCTCGACCCGGCCAGCGGCGAGCTGGTGGCGGGAACCATCGAAGATCAGACCGCGCGGGTGATGGAAAACCTCAAAGCCGTCCTGGCCGCCTGCCAGCTGAGCCTCGCGGATATCGTCAAGACCACCATCTTCCTGACCGACATGGCGGATTTCGCCAAAGTCAACGCGGTTTACGGCAGCTATTTCAGCCAGCAGCCGCCGGCGCGCAGCACCGTCCAGGTGGCGGCCCTGCCCAAGGGCGCGCGGGTGGAAATCGAGGCCGTCGCCAGCCAGGACTAGCGCCTGCGCCCCCTGTTTGGGCCGGCGGGTGGTAAAAGGCGGGTCGGGTCAGCGGCCGGGCGGGATCAAAGATTGGCGACCACCTTGCCGAGAAAATCCTTCAGGCGGGGGTTTTGGGGGTTGGAGAAAAGGCTTTGGGGCGGCCCCTCCTCCTGGATGACGCCGTGGTCGATGAAAATCACCCGGTCGGCGACCTCCCGGGCGAACCCCATCTCGTGGGTCACCACCACCATGGTCATGCCTTCGGCGGCAAGCTGCTTCATGACCTCCAGGACCTCCCCGACCAGCTCGGGGTCCAGCGCCGAGGTCGGTTCGTCAAACAGCATGACCTTGGGCTGCAACGCCAGCGAGCGAGCGATGGCCACGCGCTGCTTTTGGCCGCCGGAAAGCTGGTCCGGGTAGTTGCCGGCTTTCTGCGCCAGGCCGACTTTGGCCAACAGTTCGCGGCCGAGCGTGTCGGCCGCGGCCCGGTTCATGCGGCGGACCTTGACGGGCCCCAGGGTCACATTCTGCAGCACCGTCATGTGGGGAAAGAGGTTGAACTGCTGGAAGACCATGCCGGCCTCGGCACGCACCTGGTTGATGTTGGTCTTGGGGTCGGTGATGTCGCTGCCGTCGACGACGATCCGCCCCGCGGTGATCTCCTCCAGGCGGTTGATGCAGCGCAGGACGGTGGATTTACCCGATCCCGAGGGGCCGATAATGCAGACCACCTCGCCCGGCTTGACGTGCAGGTCGATGCCCCGGATCACCTCGAGGTCACCGAAACGCTTGTGCAGGTTCTCGATTCTGATCATTTCCCGCTCCGGGTGAGGATGCCGGCCACGCCGCCGCGGCCGATATTGAACTTTTTACGCCGCCATCAGCGTTGATGAACCGGTAAAAAGTCAAAAACATGACGGTTTCGAAAAAAGTTCGAGTTACGGCGCGCAAATCTCAGCGGCGTGAGGCGTACTAGTGTGCGCCGCAGCGACTTCGAGATGCAGCGCAACGTAGAAATTAAATTTTTTGCAGAACCGTCAACGTTGGCCGCGGCGCGCCAGCCGGTCCTCGGCAATGCGCAGCAGGCGGGCGATGGTCAAGGTCATCATCAGGTAGACGACCCCCACCGTGAGCCAGACCTCGAAGGCCCGGAAGTTGACCGCGATGATTTCCTGCCCCACCCGGGTGAGTTCGGCCACGCCGATCACCACCAAAAGCGAGGTGTCCTTGAGACTGATGATGAACTGGTTGCCCAGCGGCGGGATCATGCGCCGGAAGGCCTGGGGCCAGATGATGTAGCGCATGGTCTGGGTGCGGGTCAGGCCGATGGAGCGCCCGGCCTCGATCTGCCCCGGGTCGATGGACTGCACCGCGCCGCGCACGATCTCGGCGATGTAGGCCCCCGAGTTGACCGCGATGGCGATGATCCCGGCGGTCATCGGGCGGATGCGCATTCCCACCGCCATGGGCACGCCGAAATAGAGAAACATGACCTGCACAATCAACGGCGTGCCGCGGATGGCCTCGACGTAAGTCCCGGCGAGCTTGCGCACCGGCAGGCTGCGGGAAAGCTTCATCAACCCGACGGCCGCCCCCAGCATAAACCCGAACAGCAGCCCGCAGATGGTGATGATGACCGTCAGCTTGACCCCGGAGAGCAGCAGCGGAAAGGTCTCCAGCACCACGTTCCACTGAAATTTAAAGCCCATGGCGATCCCCAGTGTCCCTTTGGCGAGCGGTGGCAGGGGCGACCGCAGCCGCCCCCGCCCGGATAGCGATGCCGGCGGAAAAGCCCGGGGGGATTATTTCGGGTCGGTGTTAAACCACTTGCGGTAGAGCGCCTTGTAGGTGCCGTCTTCGCGCAGCTGCTTCAACGCGGCGTTGACCTTGGGCACCAGCTCGCTGCCCTTGGGAAAGGCGATGCCGTAGGACTGCCCCATGTAAAGCGGCCCCACCACCTTGACCTGCCCCTGACCGGCGGTGCGCATGAATTCGGCGATCACCGGGGAGTCGAAAATAACGGCATCCGCCCCGCCGCTCATCAGCTCCAGAAACATGGCATCGTTATTGGGGAAGAGTTTGACCTCCTTGGCGGCGGCGTTTTTCTTGGCAAAGTCTTCGCTGGTGGTGCCCAGTTTGGTGGACACCACCTTGCCCGCGAGGTCTTCGATGGCGTTGATGTCGGTGGTGTCGCTTCTGACCAGAATCAGCAGGCCGGCGTCATAGTAGGGGTCTGAAAAATCCACCACTTCGGCGCGTTCGGGCTTGATGGTCATGCCGGCGATCCCGACATCCAGCTGGTTGGTCTGCAACCCCGGGATGATGCCGTTGAAATCCATCGGCTGCAGCTCGTATTCCAGGCCGATGACCTTGGCGATGGCATCCCAGAGTTCGACGTCAAAACCGGTGTGCTGGCCGGATTTGTCCTTGAACTCGAACGGTGGAAAGTTGGTATCGGTGGCCACGGTGATTTTTTCCGCGAGGGCCGGGCCGGTCAGGGCGGCCATGCAGACCGCGGCAATCAGAGCAATGGAAATGCGTTTCATGCTTCCTCCTTGTGGATGGGGGTGGGGTAAAGGGGGCGGCGGATGCCGTCAAAACGCCGAAAGCACGGACCGCAGCGACCGGACCGTCGGAAGACGCAGATCGCTGGTGAGCCAATAGGCCCTGTTAACCACACAAAAGCGGATTTTTCAACCGCGATTCCAGCGCCGGCCGCAAAGCGGCCGTCTACCGGCGGAAAGGGGGCATGGAGGGGGGAGCGCCCAGGCGGGAACCGGGATTTTTGCCGGATGGGACGATCCGGGCTGCACCCCGCGACGGGGCACAGCCGCAAGCGTCAGCTGCCGTAGCCGGATTGCTTGTGGATCTCCTTCCAGCGAACGAAGGGCACCGGCTTTAGCTCCTTCAGGTCGCTTTTGGGTATCCAGCCGATCGTGGAATTGGGAATATAGAAGCACAGCTGCCCCTTGAAGGGGCCTTCCTGGATGATCCAGCCTTCCTGGATGGCAATTTTTTCTCCGGCCAGATCCTTTGCTTCGGGGACATACTCCATGGTTCCTGACGGCTCGAAAATAGCTTCGAAATACATAGATTCAATCCTTTGGGTGACATGTTGCGGCGCCATCGCCGCTTTTGAAAAAATGACGGTTGCGGTGGCATCCGAACAGCGCCCACGGGCAAAAGCCCGAAAGGCGGATACCCCCTGCGAAAGCCCCGGCAAGCCCCGCGCAAAAGCGGGTGCCGATGGTGATCCCGTTGAACACGAAGGGCATTCCCGGTTGCCCGGAATGCCCTTGGAAAGCAATCGGTGGTACATCGCGCCGGCCCCGCGGGCCGGGCTGGCTGTCGGGAGATTGCCGGCAAAGAATCCTTAAGCCGGGATGGTGGCCGGCGGGGTTCGGCCGGTCTTTGGGCCCGCCGGCGGTGCAACAGCTGCGGCCCGCCAAACCGGGCGGGCCGTGTTATCAATAATTTTTAAACCGTTTTAAGGTCAAAGTCAAGCGGCTGAAAGGATAAATTCCGACCGGGCTCCCCCCCGAGGGCTGGTTTCCCAAGGGATCGACCGGCGCCGAGCCGCCCGGAAGCTGGGCCGTCGGAATGCTTGAGAGCGGATTGGCGCCTGAAATGAAGCAGCCGGATTTGACGCCGGCGGGAATCTGGTCTAAACCCGACGGGCGCCCAGGTGGCTGAAATTCGGACCGCCAAGAAGCCTGCGGCGTTTACTTTCAGCGAGGAGATCCCCATGGCGCTCCCCTGGCAACGCCTGGCATGCGTCGACACCCCGGAAGGCCGGCTGGAACTCAAGCAGCGCGGCCCCCGGGATTTTCTGATCACCGTCGACGGACGGGTGCTGATGAACAGCACGGCCCAGCGATCCGAAATCGCCCTGGGCCGGATTGCCTGCCGGCACCTGCAGCACCACCCGCAGCCCGGAGTGCTGCTGGGCGGCTTGGGCATGGGCTTCACCTTGAAGGCGGTCCTCGACCTCCTGCCGGCCACCGGCCGCGTTCTCATCGCCGAGCTGAACCCCGTCGTTTTGGCGTGGTGCCGGGGGCCGTTGGCCGTGTTGACCGATTCGGCCGTGGACGACCCCCGGGTGACAGTCGAAATCGCCGATGCCGCCCACCTGATCCGCGGGGCCGCTGCCCGGCAGGCGGCTTTCGACGCCATTGTGCTGGACCTCTACACCGGCCCCTACGCCCACACCCACGGCCGCAGCGACCCCCTCTACGGCACCCGGGCCATCGCCCGGGCCCAGGCCGCCCTCAAGCCGGGCGGGGTCTTTGCCGTGTGGGGCGAAGACTTAGATCCCGGTTTTGCCACCCGCCTGCGGGCAGGCGGCTTTGCAGTCACTATCGCACGCCCCGGCCGGGGGGGCTTCCGGCACGTGGTTTATCGGGCGTGCAAAGAGGCCCCTCCGAACGGACCCGATCCAAGGTCGGCAACCCGCCCGGAATAGACTTCGCGCCCCGGCCTCCTCAGGCCCTCGCCGGCAGGGCCTCCCGGCCGCCGACGACGGCCGCCGCCACCATCGCCTGCGCCCGCCGCAGGCGGAAATCACGCATCACCTGACACCCCTGACTGCAACTGCGACAGCCGGGATCGCCCCGGCCGATCCAAAACGGCCGCTGCCGGCGGGCCGCCTCCTGGCGGGCGATGCAGGTGTTGACGGGAATAGTGGCGCTGTATTTTTCACAGTACATCTGGGCTCCTTTCACCAGGGCCTGGTTCGGCGCGCTACAACCCGCCGCTTTCTCCGGCCTTGGGCTGATAGCGGTTCATTCCCTTGTGGCACCCGATCTTTCAGGGAGTTTTCAGATTGTGTTAGGGCTGGGTTAAAAGCGGTGACGGCGCGCGCCCCGACAGCCGGGGAAAACGCTTGACAGGAAAGGGGGGCGATGATTTACCGAGATTATTCCCCCGGCGGGCGAAAGCAATGCGCGTCAGCCGCATCCATGAGCCCCCGGCGGGATAGATCGAGCCGAAACCCACACGAAAGGAGAGATTATGAAACGTTTGCTGTTGGTTCTGCTGGCTGCGGCCCTCCTGGTTTGCCCGGCGATGGCGGGGGCCAAGACCCTGCGCCTGGCCATGGACGCCGACCCCGTATCCCTCGACCCGCATGTGCAGCTCTCCGGGGGCATGCTTCAATACTCCCACATGGTCTATGACCCCTTGGTGCGCTGGACCAAGACCATGGATTTCGAGCCCCGCCTGGCCGAGAAGTGGGAACGCCTCGACCCTCTGACGCTGCGCTTTTTCCTGCGCAAGGGCGTCAAGTTTCACTCCGGCAACCCCTTTACCGCCAAGGACGTCGTCTGGACGCTGGCCCGGCTCAAAAAAAGCCAGGATTTCAAGGGGCTTTTCGAGCCTTTCGGGGAAGCCGTGGCGGTCGACGACCACACCGTCGACATCAAAACCAACAAACCCTACGGCCTGACCCTCAACATGTGCACCTACATCTTCCCGATGGATTCGGCTTTCTATTCCGGAACCGACGAGAAAGGCCTGGCCAAGGACGCCATCGTCAAGACCGAGCACTCCTTTGCCAACGAGCACGAATCGGGCACCGGCCGCTACTTCGTGGAAACTCGGGAACAGGGCCAGAAATGGGTTCTCAAGGCTTTCCCTGAATACTGGGACAAAAACGCGGGCAACGTCGACACCATCGTCCTGACCCCCATCGCCGAGGATGCCACCCGCCTGGCGGCCCTGCTGGCGGGCGACGTCGACTTCATCATGCCGGTGCCCCCCCAGGATTTCGACCGCATCGAAAAAACCAAAGGGATCCAGCTGATCACCATGCCCGGCTCACGGATCATCACCTTTCAGCCCAACCAGAAGCGTCGCGCCGAGTTCAAGGACGTGCGCGTGCGCCAGGCGATGGTTTACGCCGTCAACAACGCGGGTATCGTCCAGAAGATCATGAAGGACCGCGCCACGGCCGCCGCCCAGAACTCCCCCAACGGCTACCTGGGCTACGCCGAAGAGCTCACGCCGCGCTTTGACCTCAAAAAGGCCCAGGCGCTGATGAAGGAAGCCGGCTACGAGAAGGGGTTTACCGTTTCAATGATCGCCCCCAACAACCGCTACGTCAACGACGAGAAAATATCCGAGGCGGTGGCCTCAATGCTCTCCAAAATCAACATCAAGGTGGAGCTCAAGACCATGCCCAAGGCCCAGTACTGGGACGAGTTCGACGCCCAGGTGGCCGACATCCAGATGATCGGCTGGCACTCCGACACCGAGGATTCCGCCAACTTCTACGAGTTTCTCTACATGTGCCCCAACAAGGAGACCGGCTACGGCCAGTACAACTCCGGCAACTACTGCAACCCCAAGGTGGACGAGCTGACCCTGGCCTCCCAGACCGAAACCGATCTGGCCAAGCGCGCCGCCATGCTGCAGGAAGTCGAGCGCATCCTTTACAATGAAGCGGCCTTTATTCCGCTGCACTGGCAGATGCTCTCGTGGGCCGGCAGCGACAAGCTCAAGAACGCCAACGACATCGTCAACGTCATGAACTTCCCCTACTTCGGGGATCTGGTGATGGAATAGGCAAGGCGCACTGACCCATGATCGCTTTTTTTATCCGCCGCCTAACACAGGCCGTTTTCGTGATGCTGGTGATCAGCCTGATCGGGTTCACCATCAAGCAGTCGGTGGGCGACCCGGTGCGGGAGATCACCGGCATCTCGGTTTCGGCCGCGGAGCGCGACGCCCTGCGGGAAAAACTCGGTCTGAACGACCCGTTTCTGGTGCAGTGGGGACGGTTTCTGGGCCGGGCCCTGCAGGGAGACCTCGGCAACTCCTTTTATTTCAAGCGGCCGGCCATGCAGGTGATTCTCAGCAAGGCGCCAGCCACGCTTGAACTGGTTTTCTCAACCTCCATGCTGGTGATTCTGCTCTCGATCCCCATCGGCATCTACGCGGCCATCCTGCCGCGCGCGTGGCTGTCGCGTTTTTTCATGGGGGTCAGTATCGTGGGCGTGTCCATCCCGGTCTTTCTGACGGCCATCCTCTTGATCTATGTCTTTTCGGTGGGCCTGGGGTGGCTGCCGTCCTTCGGCCGCGGCGAGCTGGTGACGCTCTTTCCGGGCTGGCAGTCGGGCTACTTCACCGCCGACGGGCTCAAGCACCTGATCCTGCCGAGCATCGCGCTGTCCTCCATCATGCTGCCGCTCTTCATCCGCCTGATCCGCGCCGAGATGAAGGAAGTTTTAGAAACCGAGTACGTCAAGTATGCCCGCGCCAAGGGACTTAAACCCAGGCGGGTGCTGCTGGTGCACGCCTTCAAGAACACCCTGCTTCCGGTCATTACCGTGGGGGGCGTGCAGCTCGGCACCCTGATCGCTTTCACGATCCTGACCGAGACGGTGTTCCAGTGGCAGGGCATGGGCGCCATGTTCATCGAGGCGGTGGATCGCGCCGACACCTCCCTGATCGTGGCCTACCTGGTTTTTGTGGGCATCCTTTTCGTTACCGTCAACACCTTGGTGGATCTGATCTACGGCCTGGTCAACCCCATGGTCCGCATCGCCGGGAGGAAATGACCATGCAGCGGTGGCGACGGTTTAAAAGCTCCTATTTTCTGCACAGTTTTCTGCGCGACCCCATGGCCATGGGCAGCTTCATCTGTTTGGCGGCCCTGGTGATCATCAGTTTCGGAGCGCCTCTGATAGCACCCCACGACCCCTACGACACCAGTACGATCGACATCATGGATTCGGAAGTGCCGCCGGCCTGGCTGGCGCAAAGCGATGCGCGCTTTCCGCTGGGAACCGATTCCCAGGGGCGCGACATGCTCTCCACCATGCTCTACGGAATGCGGGTGTCGATCCTCATCGGGTTGGGGGCGGTGGCCCTGCAAGCACTCATGGGCATCTGCGTTGGACTGGTGGCCGGCTACCGCGGCGGGCGCTTCGATGCGTTCCTGATGCGCCTGGCGGACGTGCAGCTCTCCTTTTCGACCTATATGGTGGCCATCTTTTTCGGTGCCCTGTTCCAGGCCGCTTTCGGCATGGGCAGGTACGAGCAGCTGGCCATCCCCCTGCTGATCATCATCATCGGCTTTGCCGAGTGGCCCCAGTATGCCCGGACCGTGCGGGCCTCGGTGCTGGCGGAGAAAAAAAAGGAATACGTCGAAGCCGCCCGGGTCATCGGCCTGCCCCCGCGCCGGATCATGTGGCGCCACATTCTGCCCAACACCCTCACCCCGGTGCTGGTGATCTCCACCGTCCAGGTGGCCAACGCCATCATGAGCGAGGCGGCGCTTTCCTTCATCGGGCTGGGCATGCCGGTCACGCGCCCTTCCCTGGGCTCACTTATCAAGGCCGGTTTCGACTACATCTTCAGCGGCTCGTGGTGGATCACGCTCTTTCCGGGGCTGGCCCTGGTAATCCTGATTCTTTCCATCAACCTGCTGGGCGACTGGCTCCGCGACTTTCTCAACCCCAAGCTTTACAAGGAGTAGCCGTGGCCCGGGAACCGCTTTTGTCCGTCAGGGATCTGGAAATCAAGTTCAGGCTGCGCCACGGCGACCTGACCGCCGTCAACCGGGTAAGCTTCGATCTGGCGCGGGGAGACCGTCTGGGGATTGTGGGCGAGTCCGGCGCGGGTAAGTCCGTGACCGGTTTCGGGATTCTCAATCTGGTGAGCAAACCCGGCTACATCGCCGGCGGCCGCCTGACCTTCGAGGGGCGCGAGCTGACGGCGCTGCCGGAGGAGGAACTGAGAAAGATCCGCGGCAACCGGATCAGCATGATCTTCCAGGACCCGATGATGACCTTGAACCCGGTGCTCACCATCGGCACCCAGATGGTGGAGACGATTCTGGCCCATAGGTCGATCAGCCGGGCGGAAGCCACCGAAATCGCCCTGGACCGCATCCGCAAAGTGGCTATTCCCTCTCCGGAAAAGCGTCTCCAGCAGTACCCCCACGAATTTTCCGGCGGCATGCGCCAACGCATTGTGATCGCCATCGCCCTGCTGAACGCGCCGGCGCTGATCATCGCGGATGAACCCACCACCGCCCTGGACGTGACCATCCAGGCCGACATCATGGCCCTGCTGCTGGGTCTGTGCGAATCCGATAAAATGGGGTTGATCCTGATCACCCACGATCTGGCGGTGGTCTCCCAGGTTGCCCAACGGATTGCCGTCATGTATGCCGGAACGATCGTGGAGATCGGCCCCACCGATCAGGTCGCCAACAACCCCCAGCACCCCTACACCCGGGGTCTGCTGGGCGCCCTGCCCCAGCGGGTTCCCCGGGGCAAACGGCTCAACCAGATTCCGGGCATGATGCCCAACCTCACCCGGGTGCCCGAGGGCTGCCCTTTCAACAACCGCTGTACGCTGTGCGAAGAGATCTGCCGCCGTCGGGTGCCGCCGCTGGAACCCAAGGCGGCCGGATGCCTGGCGGCCTGCCACCTGCTGAACTGAGGGACCAAGGAAGCCTTATGAAGACCAACACGCTGGTCAGTATCCGAGACCTCTACAAGCACTTCGACATCTCGGGCGGATGGCTGGACCAGGTCAGGTTCGAGGGCGGGCGTTTTTCCCGCAGGCAAACCCTGGTGAGAGCCGTCAACGGCGTCAGTTTTGACATCCGTGAAGGCGAAACGGTCAGCGTGGTGGGTGAAAGCGGCTGCGGCAAGTCGACCCTGGCCCGCACAGTGATGCGCCTATACCCGCCCGAAGCGGGCGAGGTCCACTACCGCGGCAAGCGCATCGACCACCTGTCCCGAGAGCGTCTCAAGCCTTACCGCACCCGGATGCAGATGGTCTTTCAAGACCCCTACGCCTCGCTCAACCCCCGCATGAGCGTGCGCCAAATCCTGGAGGAGCCCATCCGCTTTCACCGGCCGGGAATTTCCGTGGGCGAGGGCCAGGACAGGGTTGCCGAAGTCATGCGCCAGGTGGGCGTCGACCCGGAATGGCAGGAGCGCTACCCCCACGAGTTCTCCGGCGGCCAGCGCCAGCGGATTTCCATCGCCCGGGCCCTGGCAGTGGACCCCGAATTCATCGTGGCCGACGAGCCCATCGCGGCCCTGGATGTCTCCATCCAGGCCCAGATCCTCAACCTGATGATGGAACTCCAGGAAAAGCGCAGCCTGACATACCTTTTCATCAGCCACGACCTTTCGGTGGTAGAGCACATATCCAGCCGGGTCGCCGTCATGTACCTCGGCACCCTGTGCGAACTGGCCACCATCGATGCCCTTTTCGAGCGGCCGCGTCACCCCTACACCCAGGCGCTGCTTTCCGCCATCCCGAGGTTGGGGGAAAAAGGCTTTCAGCACGAACGCCTCAAGGGTGACGTGCCCACCCCCATCAACCTCCCCACGGGCTGCGTCTTTCACGGACGCTGCCCGCATGCCGACGCCCGCTGCGCGCGCGAGGTGCCGAGGCTGCGACCCAGCGGCGAAGAGACCCGGGTGGCCTGCCACGGGGTGGAAGAAGGCCGCCTGCCGGGCTGAGCCGGCCCAAAGGCCGGCTTTACCGTCTTTCCGTCTACTGCGCCTCGAACAGGCTGCGATACTGGCCGTAGCCCTCTTTTTCAAGCGCACCCCTGGGGATGAAGCGCAGCGCGGCCGAGTTGATGCAGTAGCGCAGGCCGGTGGGCGGCGGGCCGTCCTCGAAAACGTGCCCTAGGTGGGAGTCGGCGTGCCGGCTGCGCACTTCGGT
>Ga0272444_10005205_pt1 | contig 11297 bp, 8 predicted proteins | sample SSMForm13_FD_201033 | JGI IMG/M metagenome (GOLD analysis project Ga0272444, IMG submission 201033) | Marine sediment archaeal communities from Little Sippewissett salt marsh, Falmouth, MA, United States - SSM-Form-13 | ecosystem: Environmental > Aquatic > Marine > Wetlands > Sediment ... | reverse complement strand
GCCTCGACGGATCTGCCATGAAGCTGTTGATATTTTATGCAATCGCCTGGCTGGGCCTAGTGGCGTTGGCCATTCTCAACGGATTGATCCGTGAGAAGACCTATGGCCGGGTGATGCGCGAATTGTCCGCCCACCAATTGTCGACCTTGACCGGCCTGCTTTTTTTCGGTGTTTATACCTGGATACTCACCGGTGTGTACCGGATCCAATCCGCCAATCAGGCGCTGATCATCGGCGCCATGTGGGTGATCATGACCATCCTGTTCGAATTTGTCTTCGGTCACTATGTGATCGGGCATTCCTGGCAGTGGCTATTGCACGACTACAATCTGCGCCAAGGACGGGTCTGGCTGCTGGTACTGGTCTGGACGGCCTTGGCGCCCTACCTTTTTTTTCGCATGCATTTCTGACAATTCGTCATTGATCCTTGATTCTGACGCAGTGACTTGAACTGGCGACCAGAATGGTTAGCCTTTGTGGTAAATATCCAACGGAGCGATTCATGCCTACAAATACCATTCAAGACCGCGCATCCGGTGCCATCATGGGCGCGTTGATCGGTGACGCCTTGGCCTTAGGCCCCCACTGGTACTATGATCTTGCCGAATTGCGTAATGATTATGGGGATTGGATCGATGACTATACCAATCCAAAGCCCGGACGATATCATGACGGCATCAAGGCCGGCCAGCCTTCCCAGGCCGGCTTTATTCTCACGCTGATGCTCAAATCCCTGGCCGCCTGCGGGGGATACGATGAAAAAGATTTTTGTGAGCGGATGGATAGCGAACTCTTTCCGTTTCTCGACGGCATGCCGGTCAGTGGGCCGGGTAATTACACCAGCCAGTCGATCCGTGAGGCTTGGCGACGGCGCGTTCAGCAGAACCTGACCGGTGCGCTGACGGGCGCCCAGACCGGTTTGTCGGGCATCCCCAAACGGTTTGTGGACGGTCTCGACAATGCGGCGGAATTGGGCCGGTTGGCGAGTGCTGTGGCGGCGCTGGTATAGAAATAGTATTGCTTTGCAATAGGCGATGGGTGATGGGTGATGGGTGATGGGTGATGGGATCAGTCGGCTTCGACCTCCATGCTCTTCATCACTTCGGCCTGGACGCTGTCCCAGATGGTTCGTTTCAGTTCCATGTAGCGACTGGAGAGTTGCACCGTGGCGTTGCGTGGATGGGGCAGGTCGTTGACGATGTCCTGGGCGATGCGGCCGGGCCGGGCGGTCATGACAACGATTCGCGATGAGAGCAACAGCGCTTCGTCGATGGAGTGCGTAATAAAGATAATGGTCTTGCGATGCTTCTCGTAGATGCGGACCAATTGCTCCTGAAGGACCTGTCGGGTCATGGCATCCAGGGCGGCAAAGGGCTCGTCAAGCAGCATGACCTTGGGGTCGTTGGCCAGACTGCGGGCGATGGACACGCGCTGTTTCATGCCGCCGGACAGATGGTGGGGATAGGTCTTCTCAAATCCTTTGAGCCCCACGATGTCAATGAACCGTGCCGCCCGTTCGCGGCGCTGTTTGACGGGCATGCGTTTCATTTTCAGGCCGAATTCCACATTGGCTTGAACGGTCTTCCAGGGAAACAGGGCGTACTGCTGAAAGATCATGCCGCATTCCGGGGTGATGCCGGTGACCGGCTCTTCGTCGAGAAGAATCCGGCCCTGGCTGGGCTTTTCGAATCCGGCCACCAGATTGAGCAGGGTGGTTTTGCCGCATCCCGAAGCGCCGACGATCACCACGAATTCTCCATCCTGCACATCCAGGGAAAGTTCCTTAAGCGCAGTAACCTGGCCCCGTTTACCGGAGAAGCTCTTGGTCACCGCCTGGACCGAAATTTTGGCTCGGCCTAGCGTGTCCACGGCAGCAGCCTTTTCTCGACTTTACGAAAAACCACATCGATGATCATCACCGTGACGCTGATCATCACCATGCCCAACAGGACCGTGTCGGTCTGGAAATACTCCTTGCCGTTCATGATCATGAAACCCAGCCCCTCCCTGGCCGCCACCAGTTCGGCCGAGATGATGCATGTCCAGGCAATGCCTAACATGACTTTCAAGCCGGCGATGATCTGGGGCAGGGCGCCGGGCAGGATGACCTCGCGCATGACATCCAGCTTGGATGCGCCTAAATTTTTGGCGGCCCGGATCAGCAATGGGTCGATGCTCTTGGTGGCTTCGATAATGTAGAGCAGCGAGGGGGCAAAGGAGCCCATGAAGACGATAGAGTACTTCTGGGTTTCGGTGATGCCCAACCATAAAAGAGACAGGGGTATCCAGCTCATGGAGGGCAGGGGGCGTAACAGTGAGATGAGTGGATCGAAGACAGCCATGAAAAAGCGGGATGACCCCAGAAAGATCCCAAAAGGGATGGCCACCAGGCTGGAAACGGTAAATCCCACCATGACCCGCCTTGTGGAGGACAGGGTATGGGCGATGAGCTGGCCGTTGTCGATCATCTTGATGGCGCGGGCAAGGATCTTGGATGGGGCGGGCATAAACAGGGGTTCGATGAAACCAAGGCGGCAGAACAGCTCCCAGGCGGTAATGAACAAAAAAAGGGAAACCGTGCCGATAACCAGTGATTTGGCCGGGCTGTCAACTTTCATTGAGTTCTCCAAAAGCAGCAACGCACGCCATACCAAAATTGGAGGACCGTGCCCGGTCATGTGAACGGTGAACAGGAGCTTCGCTTCAGCTTATCTGTCGAGACCTGTTGGAGACCATTGGGATTTGCACGCTCAACAAACTACCTGACCCGCTTTCTGATGCAGTACCACTTCAACGCATGATCCGCTCTGATGGTTTCATGGGTTGCCCACCGTTCACAGGACAGGGCACGGCCTTACAGTTGCGCTAACACTTAAGATGCGCTGTTAGGGGACCATCTTTTCTGCAATCCACTGCTTTACCTTGGGGGCTTTGTCAATCTGCTGGTGTTTGACCAGAAAGTCGGCCAGCTGCTGCATACCGGTGACAAAACCGCCCGGCTGAACCATGAGGGCTTTTTGCTCGTCGCCCTTGATCCAGGTAATATCCTTGAGCACGGCCATCTGGTCCTCCATGCTCAGGTTGGTGAGCTTGACCAGCACCTTGGCGCATTCTTCAGGCGCGTTGATCAGCATGTCCACGGCCTCGAAGTAGCCTTTGACAAAGGCCTTGCAGGTGTTGGGATATTCTTGGGCAAATTCCTTGCGAACGACTAAGAGATCCGGTCCGGGGCCGAGCTTGTATTGTTTGTACAGGCTGAACTGCGTGTCATTGACCAGAAGGTGGTTGCCCGGCATATTAAGCAGTTTGTTAAAGTGGGGGGTCCATGCGGCACAGGCGTCGATTTCACCGGAGCCCATGGCGGCGGGCATTTCATTGACTTTCAGGTTGATCAGGGTTAGATCCGTGTTTGGATTCAATCCGTTTTGCGCCAATATGTCCAGCACCAGGACATGGGCGCTGGAGGCGAACGGCGCGGCAATGCGCTTGCCCTTGAGACTTTTGATGCTTTTTAGCGTGTCTTTGGCAATGATGCCTTCCACCGTTGCGTAAGAATCCTGCGTGCCGAAGGCCATGAAGCCTTTGCTGCCCGATGCCATCAATGCAATTGCCGAAATGCAACCAGTCGATGCGACATCCAGATCCCCGGCCACCAGGGAGCCCATGCGGCCCGAAGAAGCATAGAAATTCTGGAACAATACCCCAAGTTCGTATTTCTTGAACAATCCTTTTTCGATGCCCACCCACGCCGGATAATGTCCCAGCCAGGATGATCCGCCATAGATCACCGTCACCTTCTCCGGCTTTTCCTGCGCATGCACCGTAAGGGCACCCATACTGAAAACCAATGCTACAACCCAGATGAACACGCCTGTCAGCGTTGCCATCTTTCTCATCGTTGTCTCCTTCATCTAAATTGTGTTGGGGGATGAGAACAGTGGATATTGTTTACAGATATGAACTATCAATTAACATGCCACAATGGCTTAGGCAAAGAACATGGCTGTAATATCACCGGGCTATATTGTCCTGGCCGATGATGAGAAGACATACCGCCGTAAAAAACTGTGCGCCTGGCTGCACACGATCAAAAGTTGTGCGATACGCCGTACAAAGTTTCCCTTTTCCTCTGGTAATTCAAGGTTTGACAATTGTAGCGGTTGGAAGGATAAAGGCGATGTCAACGCGTTTTTCCGTTCAATGGCGTTTTCAGGCGTACAGGTTGTTAACCCAATAGCCGTTGATTCTATGCAAAAAAAACGCACACTCAGATGGTGGGGGTGGGGCCCCGTGATGATCGTTATTTTGATCATGGCTTTGCAGGAAACGGCCGTGGCCCAGGACGGATTGCGCATCGGTGTGCCCATGGGCTTCCCGCCTTTTGCCTATCAGGCTGAAGGTGAACGCGAAGTGCGTGGGTATAGCGTGGATGTGCTTGAGATTTTAGCCAAGGAACTCTTGGTCAAGCCGCGCTATCTGGTGGGCCGGCATGAGGATTTGCTAAAGGCGCTAAAGAATCATGATCTGGATCTAGTGATTGGCATTGTCAGTAATGAATCGAATCGACAGGAATTTGATATCCTGGAAATTTTCATCTATGTCAAGCACTATGTGTTTGTCCATCACTGTGTGGATCACACCAAATCCGTTGATCATTCCGGGGTGTCATTGGTTGTCGTGCGCGATCAGCCTTTTATGGCACTTGATTTTTTTAATCAAAGTGAGAATTGTATCCAGGCCCGAACCATCAAGGATGCATTGATTATGGTCGACTCCGGTCAAGCAAGGCAGTTTATTGACTATTCGGATCATTTGGCGGCCTATCTGATCGGTAAGTACGGCCTGGAGAATGTTCGGCAGGCCGGTGTGAAAATGGGGCGCTTTCCGTTTACCATGATCATTGCCAAGGATGACCGGGCGCTCGGTTCAGGGTTGCGCGAGGCATTGGGCCAAGCGATCAAGAGCGGGCAGCTTGATCGGGTACGCGACAAGTGGCTGGGAAAAAGTTGGGCGTCCTATATCTGGCAACGCTTCGCGCCATGGTTTGTGCTGGCGACCCTGATGCTCGTGGCCATGGTTTTGTTTTTCCTGGGTTGGCATATGGTGCTCAAACGAAAAGTGACCCAGGTGACCGGTCGCCTGAGAGCTTCAGAGGTGCGTTACCGGCAGCTGATTGAGTCTGCACCGGATATGGTCTTTCTGGTCGACCGCAAGGGCTGGATCCAGCTGGCCAACCATAGTGCCAGCAAACGGCTTTTGATTCCTCAGGACCAGTTGCTGCTCAATCGATTGCAATACCTACTGGTACCGGATGAACTCGGCTGTTTTAAAATATTTTGGGATCGCCTGTTTTCCGATCGGATCGCCACGCTAGAGACACGCATGAGAAATTTCAGCGGCCGCGAAATCAGTGTTGAACTGGTGGCTGCCCGTCTGCGCTGCGATACAGAAGAAGGCGATCTGGCCTGTTGTTTTGCGCGGGATCTGACCATCCGTAAAATGATCGAACAGGAACTGATCACCTCCGAACGACTGGCCACCATTGGAAAAATAGCGGCGGGCGTGGCTCACGAAGTCAATAATCCAATCGGTATTATCCTGGCCCATGCCGAGGATTTGATCAGCGGTGAACTCAATAGGGAGGAATCCCAGGAGAGCCTCACCGCCATCCGGCGCAATGCCCTGCGGGCAGGCAGCACGATCCGGGCGCTCCTGGATCAGGCCACCCAGGCGCCGGCGGAGCGGGTCGCCCTAGATGTGGCCGTGCTTTTAGAAGAGTGCCTGTATTTTTTAAAACCACGCCTAAAAAGAACGGTGGTCCATCAAGCCCTGGATGCCAATACGCATTGGGTCACCGGAGACGACAACCAGTTGCAGCAGGTGTTCATCAATTTGCTGCTCAATGCCATCGAGAGCATGGGCGGGGAAGGAAAATTGAAGGTCAGTGTGGCCACGATAGACGACAACATGGACAAGGCGAATCGGATCTGTATTGAAGACAGCGGCAAGGGCATTCCGTCCGACCACCTGCCGCACATTTTCGATCCGTTTTTCACGCGCGGAAAGACCCAGGGCAACGGCCTTGGATTATTCGTTGCCGAACGGATCGTCAACAACCACAAAGGGAGGATTTTTGCCACGGCCAGTACCCTGGGCGGTACCGCGATGATCGTCGATCTTCCCGCTTGTACGAAAGCGTATGTATGCAAACGCGTCTGTTAATTGTCGAAGACGAACCGGAAATGCTGATGTTTCTCAAACGCTTTTTTAGGCGCAAAGGCTACGCAGTCACCGCGGTGGTAAGCGCCGAAGAGGCGTGGGACGCAATCAGCGAAACCGAATATGACCTGGTGCTCTGCGATCTGGTGTTAGGGGGCATGAGCGGGATGGAACTGCTCCATAAGATCCGGGAGATTGATCGCGATCTGCCCTTTGTCATTCTCACGGGGGCCGGAAGCATCGAGAGTGCGGTGGAGGCGATCAAGCTGGGCGCGTTTCACTATGTGACCAAGCCCTTCAAACGCCAGGAACTGGAGATTACCGTCCAGCGGGCCGTGGAATACGGCTTGATGCACCGGCGCATCTCAAAACTGAGCGATGCGTCGGAATCAGACGGCGGGCCAATTATCATTGGGAACAGCCGCAAAATGCAGAAAATCATGACCATTGTCGGGAAAATTGCAGACGCGGACACGCCGGTATTGCTCCAGGGAGAGACAGGCACGGGCAAAACCGTTTTGGCCAAAACCATCCACTCCCTGAGCAGCCGCAGCCAGACCCCCTTTGTGACCATCGATTGCGGAACCCTGCCGGAAAACCTGCTGGAGAGTGAGCTTTTCGGCCACGTCAAGGGCGCCTTTACCGGTGCCGTGCGGGCCAAACGCGGCTTGTTGGAGGAGGCCCACGGGGGAACCGTATTTTTGGATGAAATCGGCGAGCTGGCCGTGTCGACCCAGGTGAAATTGCTGCGCGCCCTTCAGGAACGGGAGATCCGTCCCGTGGGGGGCAACCATCCCATCAAGATCGATGTGCGCTTTATCTCCGCAACCAACCGCAATCTGAAAAACGCCGTTGAGGCCGGCCTTTTCCGGGAAGACCTTTATTATCGACTTTCCTTGATTCCCATCCGGCTTCCACCATTGCGCCAGCGCCGGGAAGACCTTTTGCAGTTCGTCGGCCGGTTCGTCATCGAATTCAATCGACGGCACAACAAAAAGGTGACCAAGCTGAGCCCGATTGTGCTGAGAAAAATCATGGAGCTGCCCTGGAAAGGCAATATCCGAGAGCTGAAAAATGTTATCGAGCGGGCCGTACTTTTGGCCGACGGGCCGGTGATCGACGGGGACTGCTTTGCTGCCGGCGATATCGGCGGCAGCAACGGCACCGATCCCCTTCCATCCAAACCGGTGGTGCTCAAGAAGGCGGTGGCGGAGGCGGAAAAGATGGCCATCCGGCGGGCCTTGAAGCTGGCCGGTGGCAACCGTTCCAAGGCCGCCGTTATTTTAGGCATCGGCCGTCGAACCCTTTATGACAAATTGGCTGCCTATCAGATAGATGATTGACGCTTGGGCCTGGATGTCCCATCATGGGAAAAGGCAGGTCTATGTTTTGTTAACCCTTTAATGAAAAAGGAGCATTCCTATGGATTTAAAAGGTCTTCGCGGCGGCATCTACCGGCCCTTGTCTCCTGATGGTATCGATACCATCCACACGGCGTCGTTATCCGTCCTTGAAAAAACAGGGATCACCTATGAATCCGGGCTGGATGAAACCGTGGACATGCTGGCCGATGCCGGAGCGACGGTCGACCGGGAAAAAAAGCGGATTCGGTTTTCTCCGGCGCTGATCAGCAAGCAGGTGGCCAAGGCGCCCGGCCGGGTGATCTTATACGCCCGTGATGGAAAAAACGATCTGGATCTGACCGAGGACAAGGTGCATTTGGGGACGGGCGGCGCAGCCGTCAAAATACTGGACCTTGACAGTGGTGCGCCGCGATCATCGACGCTGAAGGATTTGTACGATCTGGGCCGTTTGGTGGACCGGCTCGACAACATTCATTTTTTTCTGCGGCCCTGCATTCCCACCGACATTCCCGAGGCCGATTACGATGTCAACATGTTTTACGCCTGCCTCAAAGCCACCGGAAAGCACGTCATGAGCGGTGTCAACGACGAGGATGGCCTGCAGCGGGTCATCGACATGGCCGCCATGCTGGCCGGGGGGGAAACGCAGCTGACGGCCACCCCCTTTATTTCGATTATTACCTCCTTTTCCATCTCACCACTGAAGCTGTGTACGCAATCCACCCGCATCATGCAGGCATGCAATCGAAAAGGCATCCCCGTGGCGCTGTCCGCCGCGCCCATGTCCGGTTCCACCAGCCCCATGACCATGGCCGGTACCCTGGCCCAGCTGCACGCTGAGCAACTGGCCGGGATCACGATTTGTCAGTTGACCCAGGCCGGCGCACCACTTCTTTACGGCGGCATCCCCAGCATGGCCAACATGGCCACCATGGGCTACCAGGGCGGCGGGGTGGAGTGTGGCATGATGAATGCCGCGATTCACCAGTTGTCTGCTCACATCAACGTGCCCAATTATAACTCCGCGGGGCTCTCCGATGCCAAACTCCCCGACGCCCAGGCCGGATGGGAAAAAGCCATGACGATTCTGCTTGCTGCCATGGGCGGATCCAATTACATGCATCACAGCGCCGGCATGCTTGAATCCATGCTTACCGTGGCCCCTGAGCAGTATGTGATCGATGATGAAATCATCGGCATGGCCTGCAAGGTGCTCAAAGGGATCGAGGTGGATGCCGAGCACCTGGCCCTGGATGTCATCGATACGGTCGGTCCGGCCGGTAATTTCATGATGTCCCCCCATACCATGAAGTACATGCGCCAGGAATATTTTCAGGGCAATGGGGTCAGCGACCGTCGCAGCCGTCCTCAATGGGAGCAGGGCGGGGCCATGGATACCCGTGAACGGGCCAGGCAGATGGCCCGCAAACTTCTGGCCGAAGAACAGGCGCCATATATTCCGGCGGACATTGACAAGGCAATACGGGCTAAATTCAATATTCTGCTCTAGTGTTCATCCAGAAAGTTGAAAGGATCTTTGCCATGCAAGTGGGAATTTACCAGACCGACCCGGTCCTTTTGGATGTCAAGGCCAATCTGGCCGATGTGATTGAGAAGATTCATGCCGCCAAAGCCGAAGGCGTGGAACTCGTTTTATTTCCAGAGCTGTCGCTGACCGGTTATTTTGTTCGAGAGCGCTACCACGAAGTCGCGCTGCGAATGGACTCCAAGGAAATCCAGCAGCTGGCCAAGGCCACCAAGGGAACGGCCGCGGTGGTGGGGTTTATCGAAGAGTCCCAGGCCATGAATTTTTATAATTCGGCCCTGGTGGCCGTGGATGGACAGATCCTTTTCGCCTACCGTAAGTTGAATCTGCCCAATTACGGCGTATTCGAGGAACGTAAGATCTTTTCCGGCGGCAAGCATGTGCGCGTGTTCAAACACAAGGGCCTGACCATTGCGCCGTTTATCTGCAATGACCTGTGGCACCCCTCCCTGCCGTACCTTGGGATTACCCAGAAAGCGGATATTTTTCTCACCTTGTTTAATTCTTCCCGGGGGTCCATGGGCACCGAATTTTCCAATATTGAAAGCTGGAACATCATCAACCGCTTTTACTCCCGGGTTTTCGGCGTCTACAACCTTTGCGCCAATCGCGTGGGCTGCGAGCTTTTCGAAGACCGTCGGAGCTCGAGTGCAGGCACAGATGGCGCTCAGGGCCCGGCTGAAGGCGTCGAGCTGGATGACAATCCCTTCCGGTTCTGGGGTGGCAGTGAGATTGTCAATCCCTTTGGCCAGGCAATCGTCACGGCCGCCCTGTTTGACCCGGATGCCATTTTTGCGAAAATTTCCCGTGATCTGATTCGTACCAAGCGGATTGTTCTGCCCTATCTGCGCAATGACGATCCTTATTTTACCCACCGGGAACTGGAGCGTATCCTGTATAAAAAACCGTTAGCGCGTAAGCATGTATCTTAGGACGATTAAACGTAAAAACAAAGACGGCTCGGTTGTCGAATATGTTCAGCTGGCCCACAATGTCCGCCACCCGGTAAAAGGCTATTCCAAGGCCGAGGTCATCCATTCCTTTGGTAGAAGAGAACAACTGGATGTCGATGGGCTGAAACGCCTCGTGGCGAGCATCAGCCGATTTGTCGATCTTGACGAACCGCCGGCAGAACCGCCGGCCCGGCTCAACACGCCTTGCATGGCTTTCGTTCGCAGTCTGCCGGTCGGCGGTATCCTGATTCTGCATGCCCTGTGGGATCGGTTCGGCATTAATGCGTGCCTGCAAAAAGCGCTGGCCCCGCCGTCTTTTTCCGCATCCAGCCAAAACGCTCTGTTTGCGCTGGTGGCCAGCAGCGCCCTGGCCCCCTTTGCGCCCGAGCAGACCATTTTGCAGATTGTATCGGAGGGTATTCTGGCCAGCTCAGGACAACGCATATCCCTTGCGGATCGGCATTTTGATCATGCGATGGACATGTTGTCCGGTCATATTGAAGCCGTCCAGCAGGAGATTTTCCGGGCGATTGCCAGTCACTTGAATCTGGATCTTGACCTGGTATTTGTTGATCTGATTCCCGCAAGCGTCCTGAACGATCGGATTGACTCTCCGATACACAAAAAGGAGCCATGGGCATCGCATCACTACGCTGATGGGCCGAGTAATGGGACTCTTGCCCTGGCCGTATCGCAAATGGGAATTCCCATCGGCTGCTGGCTGATGCCCGGCCATACCATCGACACGGATGGGATAAAAACCGTAGAAGAAAATCTCATGCCATGGTCACCACGCCGGATCGTGTGGGTGATGGACCGGCCGGCCACCGGCGATGCACTTCAGAATGCGTTGCAGCAAAGCGGCTGCACGTATATTCTGGGCCGGACGCTGCGTGATAGCGGCATGGCACAAGCGGCAACGATGCCAAAAGGCCGTTTTAAAATCCTCGGCCCTGATCTGCAATTCAAGGCGCCGATCCTTAAAGAAGACGCCCCTTGCGGGCAGTGCGTGATCACCTATCATCCTGGGCAGGCCGCCATGGACCGTAAGGCCAGGCAACACCATCTCCGGCGATTGCGGATGCAACTGGAGAATTGGAATAAGAGCAAAACCACGGATAACGCGGCAAGGCCCGGGTACCCGCACAAAATGGAGCGGTATCTCAAAATATCAGAAAAAAAAACGCCCACGATCAACCACGTCCAGGTCAGACA
>Ga0272444_10005203_pt1 | contig 11298 bp, 10 predicted proteins | sample SSMForm13_FD_201033 | JGI IMG/M metagenome (GOLD analysis project Ga0272444, IMG submission 201033) | Marine sediment archaeal communities from Little Sippewissett salt marsh, Falmouth, MA, United States - SSM-Form-13 | ecosystem: Environmental > Aquatic > Marine > Wetlands > Sediment ... | reverse complement strand
CATTGAAACAATTTCATAATTGTTTAAAATATGCCCAAATTTCAGCTTGTTGGAGGCACACACAATGAAGTTACACCTTTTCCATTTCTTTCTTCTCTCACTTCTAATTTTTGTCTTTTCCCTGTTTCTGATGTCTGCCTGTTCAAGCTCAGGAGACGATGATGACGATGACGACGATGACGAAAATTGCCCGGGCGGATTGCGGTTGAATCACGAAAGAACCTGGACGGAATACCCCTCGCTGGTTGCGGTTTCGTTTTCGGTCGAGACATGCGATGGCGAGCCTGTGTCCGAGTTGACTAACGATAATTTTGATATCGCCGAAGACAATGAACCTGTTTCCGGTTACGAGAGCCACCAAAACCTGATTCCTCGGCAAAAAGGATTTCAACTTTCAACACTGCTGTTGCTTGACCTTTCCAGTAGTGTTCAGGGTGAGGCGGATAACCTCATGTCCGGCGCAAAATCTTTTGTCAATGCCATGCCGAGCGATCAGGCGATTGCCGTTTATTATTTTCGCGGCGATGAAAACATCTTCGAGATTCAGGACTTCACCACGGATAAAGACCAACTGAATTCGGCAATCGATTCACTCGAAAATTACATGATGGACGCTTCCACAAATCTCTATGGCGCTTTTGTGGACGGGCTTTCGGTTCTGGACAACGAGGAATCGAGCGCCGATTCCAACGACAAAGCATTTTCCGGCTCCCTGGTTGTTTTCACCGACGGAACGGACCGGGCGAAGTTGGTCGAAAAGGAAGAGGCTCTCTACCAGGTAACTTCATCCAGTCATTCGGTATTTACCCTGGGTGTCGGCAACGAGATCGATCAGGATGAATTGGAAGAGTTCGGTAAAACGGACTTCCTGTGGGCCGAAAACTCCGAACAGCTTGACGATGTGTTCGAGGATATTGCCGACGCGATTCAAAACGAAATGAATAAATACTATTTGATGGCTTACTGTTCTCCGATTCGGACCGGCACACCGGAAATGGTGCTTCGGGCGACCTGGCAAGGCAAATGGGGCACGCTCAGCACGTCTTATGATGCATACGATTTCGAAGACGGATGCGGCGAGGACGACGTCAATAATTTTGGCGCCGGTGAGTCATCCGACGATGACGACGACTCGGATGACGATGACGATGACTCGGATGACGATGATAACGACGATGACGACGACGATTACGATGACGACGACGATTACGATGACGACGACGATGACGACGTCGACGATGACGATGACGATGACGATGACTCAGGCGACGACGACGATGACGACGAAGTATGGACCGACTCATCTTCTGGACTCATGTGGCAAATTTTGCCCGACTGCTGCTACACATGGAGTGCCGCAAAGAGCTATTGCCAAAACCTGGATTGGGGTGGATACACTGATTGGCGGCTTCCCACAATTTCTGAGCTTCGGAGTTTGATACGCGGTTGTGAAGAAACTGAAACGGGCGGTTCCTGCGGCGCGACCGATTCTTGTCTCGATTCAGATTGTTGGAATAGTGACTGCTGGGGCTGCTCAAGTGCTTGTGGCCCAGCCAATGGTTGTTACTGGCCGTCTCAGTTGGACGGCCCCTGTACAAACTATTGGTCGTCGTCGGCGCTTGATGATAATGATGTCGAAAAGTGGTTCATTTATTTTAAATATGCCAGGATCGACTATGAAGACCTCAACGAAACCCACAATGCGCGCTGTGTTCGCTAGCCGATCATTCGGCTTCGCTCATGGCAAGCCATGAATTTGGGGCTTGTGAAATGATCTTGCATCCGTGCAAACCATCGGGTACCTTAGCTTCGCAACGTTATCGAGGTACACATTTTGATGAAACATCTGTTTTGGATCGCGCTTTTTACAGCGCTGACGTTTGGAGCCGTCGGCTGCTCCAGTTGCGGCGATAAAGCGCAAGACCCCGGCTCGGCAATCGGTGCCCGAGGCTTTGAAACCGGCCTTCCCAGCGCCGAAGCGCTGGCCGATGCCTACATCGAGGCGATTGCGAAAAAAGATCCGCAACTGCTGAAGAAATTATTTTTGACGCCCGACGAAATGGCCAGTCTCAAACAGGGACGCAGTCGCCAGATTTGGCAGGCCTACTTCATGATCACCAAGCGGGCGTTCATGGATAAAAACCGCGACTACCTCGGGTTGGAGTTGGAAAAAGTCGACTTCACTCTCGGCCGGTTGATCGGCGAAAACGCCGGTTTCAACGTTTACCGCGGTTCGGTCGTGCGCTTCAAGCTGCCCGACGGCAAAATCGTGCAAAGCGAGATCAACTTCCTCATCGAAGCCCATGGCACCTGGAAGGTGCTCGGGTTGAAGTACCTGAAAGACGAGCTCAAGCGCCGCGGCATCATGGAGCAGATGGGCTTTTTCGAGGGCGAGGCCAAATTCAAAGGCGTCGACGAAGTACGTGACGTGCAGATCAAAATCAAAAAGCTCGACGGCAATCACGAGAAAAAGAAAAACGAGCAGCAGCCCGAACAACCCGCTCAGTAGTTTGTAGTTACCCTATCTTCCTACTTTTCCGTTGCTCCTGTTGCCCAAACGGCGTTTTTCTGTTAAATCACCCCTGCCGATTCAACGGGCGGAGAAAAACCCATGACCTTGAGTCCCGGACGGGCGACCCGCGAAGTGCTGCGCAGTTTCGTCTACGCTTTCGAGGGATTGCTCTACACCATGCACACGCAGCGCAACATGCGCTTTCACATCTTCTTCGCCATTTTGATCTTGGCCTTCATGGTTTCGTTCAACATTCCCTTCTACGAGCGCGCGCTGCTGCTGATCGTCATCTGCCTGGTGCCCGCTTTCGAGATCATCAACACCTCGATCGAATCGCAGGCCGATTACGTCGGCACGGAAAAACACGAGCTGATCAAACGCGCCAAAGACACGGCGGCCGCGGCGGTGCTGGTGATGGCGCTGACCGCAATGGCCACCGGCGGTTACGTGCTGCTGCCGCGCTTCGTCAACTTCTTCCAAACGGTCAATCCGACGCCGGGCAAACTAACCAGTGTCGGCCTGCGCCTGGTGATGACGCTGTCGGTCTGCGGATCGCTGATGGTGTTCTGGATCTTCCGCTCGGTGCGCCACCTGTTCTTCCCCGCCCTCGCCCTGGGCAGCCTCGGCGCGGGCGCGACGACGGCGATTCTGTGCATCATCGGCAAAGACCCGTCGACTTTCATCGCCCTGGGATTTCTCAACGTGCTGGAGATCAACGCCTTCGCCCGGTCGGAATTCGAAGTACGCATTAAAAAAGAATGGGTGCGGCCCGACTTGCCCTTCGACGTGGCCGGCCTGCGCACGATTCTGCCCTTCTACATCATCGGCACGATCGGCGGCATGTGGTTCACCTGGTGGGGGCCGCTGGCCTGTTATCTGGGCTAGGTTCCGCGCACCATCTCCCACGCCATGCGCGGCATTTCACGGTAGACGCGCTGTTTCAAGGTGAGATAGCTCTGGCGGCCGTGCGTCATGTCGGCGGCGGTGGCGCGGCAGGTGCGGCTGCGCGAGAGGGCGAGAATCGACAGGCGCAGAAACCAGGTGCGGTAAAACTTGGGGTGCAGCCGCGCCGACTTGGCCAGCTCGGGCACCAGCGATTCGCGCAGGCGCGCGCCGTAGCCGGGCACATCGTCCATCAGCACCGACTGCGCGGCGAGGCGCCCGCTGCCCAGTGCGTAAGATAAGCCTTCGCCGGTGGTGACGTCGGCTGCGCCGGCGGCGTCGCCGATCAGCATCCAATCGTCGCCACCGAAAGACTGCGCCTGCTCGCTCCAGTCGAACACCGCCGGCCCGCTCCAACCGTAGAGCTTGCCCTGCTCGACGTCGAGGCCGCCGAGGTTTTCCTTGGCGAAGGTGCGCAGCAGATCCCAGGCGAGGTCGCGTTGGAAATCGTTGTGCATCAACTCGACGCCCAGGCTGGCGTGGTCGGGCCGCGGAAAAAACCAGGCGTACCCTTGTTGCTCGGGGAAAAAGCGGCAGACGATGCGCGGCTCGAAATCGCCCGGCACGAAACGCCCGACAGCCACCGCGCGAAACTCGGGTGGCAGCGTCGCACCCATCGCCCTGGCGACTGGGTCGTTCATTCCGCCCGCACCGATGGCCACATCGGCGGCGTGGTCGTTGATCTGCCAGCCGCCGGACGGCAGGCGCTTGATCGCCCGCGCCGGCTCTTCCAGCAGCGCCGCGCCCGCTTTGATCGCCTCGCGGCGCAGCGCCCCGTCCAACTCGTTGCGGGCCAGAATGCAGACCGGTTCGTCCAGCGCCAGGTCGGCAACGCGTCCGCTGGGTCCGACCAACCGGAAGTCGTGCACCTCGCGCCAGTTCAGCTTGAGGTCGGCCAGTTCTGGCCACTCTTTAAACGCGCGCCGGGTCAGGCCGCCGCCGCAGGGTTTTTCGCGGGCGCAGTCGCGCTCGAACAAAAGCGTGCGCACGCCGGCTCGCGCCAGCGTCAAAGCGCAGACGCTGCCGGCCGGTCCGCCACCGACGATCGCCACCGTCTTCATCGCGCCCCCGGCCCGCCGGGCGGAATCAGCGGTTTCCAGGAAGTATGGTAAGGACCCTGCTCGATGCGGTAATGGGTCAATTGCTTGATCGGCCGGCCTTGCTCGTCGCGTCCGTCCCAGGTCACGGTGATCAGCCCTCGCTTTTCCGGTAACGGGATGCGCCGGATGATACGGCCGTCGAGGTCGCGGATCAACACCTGCGCCGCGTAGGAGCCTTGCAGGTAGGCGGGGAAACGGAAGCCGCCCTCAAACGATTCGCTTTCCGGAAACCGATTGAGCGCGATCGGCCCATAGCGGACGACGCCGTCCGCCGTGCGCTCTTCCAGCAAGTAATAGGTGGTCAACCCCGGCGCACCCGGATCGGGATCACGGAAGTGCACCGGCCCGGCGCTCAGGGTCAACTCGGCGAGTTGTTCGTAGGCTTCATGGTCGGGACCGCCGTCGTCACCGTGCCGTCGCCACAACTTCACCGCTTCGGTTTGTACGCCGGGCGTGGCTTCGATAACGACTTCGCTTTCGCCGCCCGCATCGAGGGCGACAAAACGTTGGACCACCAACCGACGCGGATCGTCGACGTAGATCGGGCTGGTCCAGACGCGGCCGCCGTCGGCCAGCTCCAAACGCAGCAGGTACCAGGCTGCGCCGCCGCCTGCGTGGGTCGCCGTGCCGCGCACCATCGACATGTCTTCAGTCGGCTGGCTGATCCAAGCCGCGCCGTTGCGCCAGATCTGCACCTGCTTGAGTTTGCCGTCGCCGTAAATATCCCATTCCACTTTAATCGGCGCGTCGGTCGCGAAGCGCTCGCCGGGACCGTGGCCGTCGACGGTGAAGCGCACCAGCGAACGATTGCCGGTGGTCGCGTAAGTGTGCCCTTCGCGGATCGCTTCGTAAATGTCCGCGCGGTCGCGCCGCGCCACGCTCACCGCTGTCAGTCCGCCCGGCGCGTGTCCCCAGGTGGCCAGTCCGGGTCGGCTGTCGTGGGTGTCGCTGGTCGCAACCAGGCCGAAGCGGCGTCCGCGGGCGAGCATCGCCAGCACCGTACCTCGCGGCGCAAAGTTGGGTACGCGGTCGGCGGTGTCGGCGGAAAAATCGCTGCCGTGGCCGCTGTAAATCTCGATGGCGCGTACGGCGTCGGGGTCATCGAGGTCGGCTTCGTCGCCCATGTCTTGCGTGGCGGTGGTGTGGCCGATGTACAACGCCCCGCTGCGTTTCACGTGTTCCCAGACGGCAGGCTTGTAGCCCTGATCGGGCCGGAACGCCCCGCCGAAGCGTTGCCAGCTAAGCGCCCGGCCGTTGCCCAGCGCCAGATCCCACAATTCGCGCGCGCCACCGACGCTGATTTCCGGCTCGCCCGCGCAATTGGGGTAATAAACGATACCGTGTCCGCCAAGGCTGTATTCCCAACCAAGCAACGCGATGAACTCCGGTCCGTTTTGTTCGCGGCAAAGCTGCTTGATCGTCGCCCACTCGGCCGGATCGACCTGCCATTCGTGGTCGGTCAACGCGGCGAAGTCGAGCGCCGCCGGTCCGCGCGCGGTGGCATACCACGCTTCCGGTTCGCGCGCGCCGTCGCTGATCGTCGAGTGTCCGTGGATGTCGCCGAACAGCAGCAGCGGATCGTTCTTGCCGACCAGCCGAATCGGGTTCGACTTCACCGGGGGCAACGCGCCGCCGAAATCGGCTTCGAGGTAAAAGACCTGTATTTCGCGCGGGGCATCCAGATCGGTCAATCGCGCAAAGCCTTCGTTGACGGCCAACGAGCCTTCGCCGGGCGCGAGGTGTTTGTCGTCGATCTGTTTGAGCGCGGGCGCGTTGACTTTGTCGGTCGCGTTGCCGAACTCATCGAGAAAAGTGACCGTCGCAGTGTAAGACTTTCCGCGGCGCACGGTCGACGGCGCGGTCAGCTTGGCGCGAACGGCCGGTCCGGCGACGATGCTCGCCGCGTTGTCTTGCGGCGGTTTGATCAAATTGCCGTCGCCTTTGACATCGACGACGACAAAGGGTGCGAACAATTCGTCGGCGGCGTGCGGCGCGATGAATTGCGGACAGGAAAAAACCAACTCGCTTTGTTTCGGCCAGCCCTTGCCGGGTACGTCGGCGATCAGGTGCTTCGGGTAGAGCGCGGTGTCGGCCTGGTGTAACGGTGCGGCTTCGCCGTTGACCCTCAATGCGCAAAATCCCGGCGCCTGCGGGTTCTCAATTTGCGGCAGCAGATTGGGCGGGCGGTTGTTGTGATAGGGATGCGGAAACAGCAAACGCACCTGCGCGCCTGACTCCAACGCGTCGCCGAGGGTGTAGGTAACCGTCCAGGCCACCGGCGATCCGGCGACGATTTCACCTTCCGGTGCGATGAGCACGCGGCCCGGGTCGAATTCCTGCGGCAAACAGGCTGCCAGCAGCAGCGTCAGCAGCAACAGCAGACTAAAATGTCTCACGTCGCGCCTCCGCCAGGTTATTGTGCACGAATGCGACCATCTTTTTCCCGTAAAACGAAAACTCGCCGCGTCGCGTGAAACCGAACGCTTCCAGCAACCGCTGCGGCGGCTCGTTGTCTTTCACCGTCGTTACTTTCACCGCGGTCGCCCCCTGCCGGTGCAGCAAATCGAGCATCGCGGCCAGCAGGCGCGACGAACGCTTACGTCCAACGTAGTCATCGCGGACGGCGATGTACAGCAATTCAGCGGGAACATGCGCGAGGCCGACGCGCTTGAAATAGCTGCCGCTTTCGCCCAGTTGCAGCAGCAGACGCGGATTAAGCAGGCGCAAGCCCGCAGCGCGAATCAGCGACAGGCCGTGTTTGCGCCGCATGTGACGGAACAACGCGGCGGTGTCGGTGGTGGCGGCGATGAAACCGTCGACCCGCTCGTCCCCGGCGTCGACGACCACGTAACCGCCGGGCGAAGTTGCCAGCGCCCCTAGCAATTCGCGCACGAAATCCTCGCCCAAAGCGGCGTAGGTCGAACTCGCCATGCGCGCTTTGTACAACGCAGCCGCCTGCGGCAAATCAGCTTCGGTCAGCGGGCGAATCAATCGGCGTACCAATCCTCCTGCCCTCTGGCTTACTGCTTCGGCGCGTTTTCGTCAAATCTCACAGCGACTCGGGAAAGGCGGGAATGATGCGATACACTTCCGGATCGTGAAACGGAATGATGCGAATGTCCGGTGCGACTTCGGTCAGGCGCTTAAGGCGGCAAAGCGTATCCCACGAGGCGTCGGCGTCGACCAGCCGCCCGAGCTGCACCGGCCGCTCGATATTTTCCATCGTGTAGGCGCCGTCGCCGGCCAGCAGCACCGGCCCGCGCTCGGTCCGCACCAACACGCCGATGTTGCCGGGCGAGTGGCCGGGCAGCGGCAGCGCGATCACCGAACCGTCGCCGAACAGATCAACGTGCCCGTCAAACGTCAGCAGCGGTTTGGTGCCGGTAAAGTCGATCAATTCGACTTTCATTTCTTCCGGGAAATCGCCGTGGATGAAACCGCCGAGCATGCTGCCGTGGCGGCCGGCGTCGAGTGTCGGCTCGGTCATGTGGAAGGTCGCCTGTAAAAAGGCGCGGTTGGCGCCGGTATGGTCGATGTGCGCGTGGGTCAGCACGACGTGCTTGACTCGCGCCGGATCGACGCCCAGCGTCTGCAAGCGTGCGGTCACCGGCCAGTCGGGGTGCAACACCAGACGTTTGAGTTCGCCGGCAGCCAGCTTGGCGGGGATGCGGCCGACATAACGCGCGGGGTCGGTGTCGAGGGCGGGCGCCATGCCGGTGTCGACCAGCGTGAACTCGCCTTTGCGCTCGATCAAAAACGCGGGCAGCGGCACGACGAACGGCTCGTCGCGGCTCGCGTCGGCGACAAAGTGCTGTTTATCGGAGTGAGCCCAGCCGGTAAGCATGCAGATCAGGCGATCGACCGGCTCGCCCTCGCCCAACGACACGGGCGACATATTCTGATGAACGATCGGCCCGCCGATCGGAACGACGGCGCAGGTGACGACGGTCAGGGCGAACAACAGCAAGATAGCGGGGGCCAGCAGGCGTACTTTCATTCGGCGTTACACTCCATTATGCAGTCATACAATTCGACGCAGCCGTTGCCGAAATCGAGGAAACACTCGACGGCACAGGGCCAGAACAAATACTCGTAGGTTTCGCACGAGGCCTGGGCTTCGGCGGCATCCAGCTCGGTTTCGTCGATCTGCAAGGTGAATTGACAGTCATCGTAGAAGGCTTCGACGAACGGCGCGCACTCGGCGGTGTCGTAGGGAATGGTGGTGGTGTCATCGTCGCCGCTGTCATCGTCACCGCTGTCGTCATCGGCGCTGTCATCATCGGCGGTGTCGTCGTCGACGCTGTCGTTATTATCGTCGTCGTTGTCGTCGTTGTCGTCGTCATCGTCATCGTCGTCGCAATCGCAGCCCACGGCTACGCCCAACGTCAGAATGGCCAACAACGCCAGGAACCACAAAGCCCGGTTCATCTTCGCCTCCGGTCGAAAAGTTGCTCCACCTATACAGTACCGGCTTGGCCCGGGGTTTGGCAATGCGCGCCGCCAACAAGTTCATTGACGGAACCGCCCTGCGGTCTTACGATGAAGGTAGACGTGAATAGGCAAGGAGGCACATTTCACCGGTGAATACCATTGATAAGGCCCGCCGGATAGCCGATCTGGCCATCGCTAAAAATGCGGTCGATCCCGTTTTGCTGCAAGTCACCGAACTTTGTTCCTACACCGACATCATCGCCATCTGCCACGGACGCAGTACGCGCCAGGTACAAGCCATCGTGCAACACGTCGCCACCGAGATGAAACACGAAGGCGTGGCCAACTACGGCATCGAAGGCGACGGCGACGCGTTGTGGGTGCTGGTCGACTTCGGCGACGTCGTGCTGCATGTCTTCCACGAACCGATGCGCGCGTATTACAACCTGGAAGGCATTTATCCCGACGCCGAACGGGTAGAGGTCGCCGACAAGGCTGCCGGCAGCGACAACTGAACAACATCGACCTGACAGCGTCGTTTCATTGATTTCCGCTGATGGGGGGCTCCCATGGAATTTCCGATTACTTCGCATCTGCAACTGATTTCCCGTCTGGCCGAGCGCGACGAAGATGGAGGAAAAGTCGTGCTGCTGGTACTCGACGGCCTCGGCGGCATGGCCACCGGCCCGGACGGCAAAACCGAACTGGAAACCGCGGCCACGCCGAATTTCGACCGCCTGGCCGCAAAATATGCGCTCGGTCTGCACGACCCAATCGGCCCCGGCTTCACACCCGGCTCCGGCCTGGCGCACCTGGCACTGTTCGGCTACGACCCGCTGGTTTACGAAATCGGCCGCGGCGTGCTCGCCCTGTTCGGCGTACGCTGCTTTGAAGATCACGTCATGCATCCGGGCGAAGTCTCGGCCCGCCTCAACTTCTGCACCGTCGAAGAAAAAGACGGCAAGTTGATCGTCCTCGACCGCCGCGCGGGCCGCATCAAAGACGGTCCGGCCAGCAAGCTGGTTGACCTGCTCAACGAGAAGGTCAGCGTGCCCGGCGTCGACCTGGCTTTCCACCACAGTAAGGAACACCGCGCCGTGCTGCACCTGAAAGGCGGCGACTGGTCGGGCGAATTGATCGACACCGACCCGCAGGATACCGGCGTTGCTCCGCACGCGCCCGCGCCGACCAAATCGGCCAAGACCGACCCGGCCGCCAAGCGCACCGCCGAGGTCGTCGCCGAAATTCTGCGCCAGGCTCGCGAGGCGCTGAAGGATCTGCAACCGGCCAACTTCATTCTGACCCGCGGCTTCGACACCTACCGCAAGCTGCCCGACTTCACCCAGTTGACCGGCATGCGCGCCGCCGCCATCGCCGCTTATCCCGACTACCGCGGCATCGCCCGCTTGCTGCACATGACCGTCGTGCCTACCGCTGTCGACCACGTCAACCGCGATCTCGACCCCGGCGACCGCAAGCCGATCGAAGTCGCCGACGAAATCGATGCGCTGGAAAACCAGTGGGACAACTTCGATTTCTTCTTCGTACACGTGAAGAAAACCGACAGCTACGGCGAAGACGGCAACTTCGACAAGAAGGTGGAAGTCATCGAGATGGTCGACAAGCTTGTGCCGCGCATCGAGGCGCTCGGCCCGGCGGTGATCTGCGTCACCGGCGACCACTCGACGCCCGCATTTATGAAAACCCACAGCTTCCACCCGGTGCCGACTCTGTTTACCGGCGAGTTGGTTATCCCCGACGGACAAACGACCTTCGGCGAACGTGCCTGCATCCACGGCGGCATCGGCCGCGTACATGGCTACGATTTGCTGCCGTTGATGATGGCCTACGCCGGACGTCTGGCCAAGCACGGCGCCTGATCGATGACGCCCCCTCCCGCCGTCAGTTCCGGCTTCGGTCTGCGGCAAAGGGTGACCCGGCGTCTGCTTGATCTGCTTTACCCGCGCATCTGCCCCTGGTGCCGCATAGCGTTGACCGCCGCCGACAGTTCCTTCGCCTGCCGGCGTTGCGCTCAGCGCGTCGTTCGCATCGCTCCGCCCTTCTGCCTGGTCTGCGGCGCGCCCGTCGAAGCCGGCGAAGCGTCCCGCGTCTGCGCCGCCTGCGAAAAAATGCGACCGGCGTACGACCGCCTGCGCGGTGTCGTCGTTTATGATCCGGCGGTGGCCGCGGCAATCAAATCGTTCAAGTACCAACGCGACGTCACCCTCGCGCGCGCGCTGGCCCGTGTGTTGCACGGCGTGAGCGGCTCCGGATTGCGTTGGAATGACTATGACGCGATCATCCCGGTGCCGC
>Ga0272444_10005202_pt1 | contig 11299 bp, 10 predicted proteins | sample SSMForm13_FD_201033 | JGI IMG/M metagenome (GOLD analysis project Ga0272444, IMG submission 201033) | Marine sediment archaeal communities from Little Sippewissett salt marsh, Falmouth, MA, United States - SSM-Form-13 | ecosystem: Environmental > Aquatic > Marine > Wetlands > Sediment ... | reverse complement strand
ACTGTAACCTGATGCTCCTTAGCGAGCTTGTCAATCTCAGCCGAGAGCTGAGGTGATTTCCTGTACGGGTAAGCTAACTCCTCAGTACTTGATACTACATTGGCGCCAGCCTTTATGCACCTCTCCAACTGAGGATAAACATCCTTCAGAGAGGAGATCGTGTTGTGAAGGACGACGTCCGGCTTGGCCTGAGAAAAGACGGTATCGGGATCGTCGGAAATAACGACACCTGTCTTCTTATCAAGCCCTGCCACCTCGCCTAAGTCACGTCCTATCCCTATATAGTTTGCGCGTTCAATGGCACCGACAATTTCGATATCAGATCTTTGCAAAGCCAGTTTAGCCACACTACACCCAATAGGACCACACCCAAATTGTACTGCTCTCACCTTTGTAACCATCTTAACCTACTACCTCCTAGTTAAATTACAGGCCGTTTAATTTTATTTTTAAACAAGCCTCACCTATCTTTCAAGAGCGAAGCTAATACTTGAAATTCAATTATTAGCCGCTCTATCGAATCAAACCAAGCTCAGAACATTCTATAGCAAATCCTATAGCTGCACCTGCTGATATAACATTTATTCCCAGTCTGTTGCAATAATCATTGGCTTTGGCTACAGCTTTTAAATCACTAACCAGATTGGACATGCCAAGCATCCCTATCGCTTCATACTCCGGTCCAGAGCCTTCGCAGGCATATTTCTCAGGTTGCCCAACCTCAATATGGCGATGGCATCCCAGCGGGCAATGTAAACAAGACAGCGGTTTCGCTTTAAGAACTTCACCATATGCCGGATAACCCAGATTCTTAGCTCCTTCCTAGAAAGAATCTCCAGTCCAATACTTTATGGGTAAATCCCCATGAGCATGGTGTAGAGTCCCGCACCAATGTACTGGGTGCTCCCGAGGTATCTTAGTCGGGATGATCCCGAAATAACTGCCGAAATCCCGTAGTGTTGTACCTCTCTGCATTCCCGAATTATTTCAAAGAGCAAAAGAAAGCGGGAAAGAAGAGCCCTCTCGCTCGCCGTTGATCCCGTTGACCGGGCAGCGGCGCGGTTCAGTTGGCCCAGAACCTTGTCGGTGAAAAGAGCGAGCCTCAGGGCCTGCTTACGGACATGGACGGATGTGGTGTCCGGGGTCTGCGAAGCCTTTCATAAGACAGTCTTGAATGAGTTCTACGGGATCACCTTTCGAAAGAAGCTGTACCAAAGCCTGCAAGAGCTCCAGAGCGATCTTGACGATTGGTTTGATGAATATAATCATGAGCGCACCCATCAGGGCAAGCGCTGTGAAGGTAAAACACCAATGCAAACTTTTTTTAGATGGGTTGAAATTGGTGGAACAGAAGAATTGGGACACCAATTTCACGAGGCGATTCGACACCTGTCGAGTATAGTTTCGTCTAATTCAAGTTATTGTCTCCTCCTGAATTGTGGCATGCCTCGATTGCAGGCTAATCCACGTTTTTCAGGCGGAAGACCTAATCCTATTATCTATCGTTTCTGATTTTATAAACTGCCGAACCGCATTGTACAAATGCCTCTTGAATTTATTCGCCATCTCGTCCGACCCGAAAGTCCTTCCAAGATCAGGATCAAACCACACGACCTCCTTATCCGCTGGTATTATCGCAATACACTCTTCCCTTACTTGAATTTCGATGTCGCTTGCGTGATCTCTAATCTCATAATCCGCACGTGCGGACTTTATAGATGTAGTTTTACTGAAATTCCGAAACTCTTGAAACGTGGCTTTTTTCAAAGTCTGAAAGACAAGCTTGCGCTCGTTCGGATGCATAGCGAGCGCATTCTCAAGCAAAAGCAGTTTCTTCAGTCCACATTCGTCGTTAAATTGAACATCGTCCAGATCCCTTCGATAGTGCATGAACGTTTCCCCTATCTTGGCGTATTCATGTGCAGTATGATAATGTAGCGGAATTCTCTTTGCCTTTAAGTACCCTTTAAAACTCTTTGTATTGGCCTGAACGTATAGTTTTTGTGTTTTTATCTTTGCCAGCAAGAGACAAATACCGACCTTTGAGTACAAATAATTTTTGCAGAAAAGTTGGAGCAATGTTTCCAAATCAAATAACTTATTGGAATTGAAACAACGGACAAACACTGAATTGAATTTGTTTTCAATCTTGCCGGTTATTATGTCATGAAACATGGAATTCTCCTTTTTCAGCTATGTTTGGAGAGTATAGAATTTTAGCTTAAGATGCAATTGTATTTGCCTTGCAGCCCAGATTCGCTAGCGTCAAGATTCTTGTGTCATTGAGGATGGCAATCCTCCTGACAGCATCACCTTGAAACCACCAACTCCTCCTTTCTTTTCTTGGTTTTAGCCTTTTTCTGGGGGTATTCAGATGCCCCCTCCTCCGAGGAAATGTCGTGGTGGCAATCCTCGTGGCTGTTTTTTTCTTCCACACTTCGCTTTGACTTCTTTAGCCTTGGTTTGGGCATGTTCGGGTATCGGTCGTTGTAATCCTTGGCGAACGCCTAGTAGAACCGTTCGCAGGATCGTTTGGTTGCGAAGCGGCACTGACCAGACATCTCATAGCGTTTCAATTCCCGGAAGAGTCGCTCCAGCATGTTGGTGGATTTCAGATGAGTACGACAGCCCATACTCGTGGCCACGGTGTAGAACACCAAAGATTTGTACACGTTGGCCCGAAGGTACAGGCAGGCCTGAGGTTCAACCCCTTGCCAATCTTGAAGCACCTGATGCAGGGTAGCCATTCCCTTCCTCAAGCTGTCCTGTCTGAAGATCTCTCCCACCTGTTCCCGGAACTGCCTGCGATTCAATTGGCCTGCCAGCTTTCCAACGTTGCGCTCCGGGCGTACGGCGCAGGACTGCTGCGGCACATCCCCCGGCAGGCTCTCCCAGTGCGCCGTAGCCTCCGGTTTTTGAAGTGGTTGACAAAGCAAATAAGTTACTATAAGAATTTGACTAATCAAAGTACTCCAGCGGATGGAAGGAGGTTAGAAATTTGTGGAGATAAATGAAATCCACAAAAAGCGCTGGGTTACAAATTACTAATCAATTTAGGAGGAAGAGGTGAAGAAGAGCATCTTGATCTTGTTGGTGGCCGCTTTGTTCGTCCTGGGCTTACCCCTGTTTGCAGGTGGAAAGCAAGCACCGGCAAAAGAGCCTGGAAAAGTTATTACTATCGGGACCGTAGGCTTTCCTGAGGGAATCAATCCTTTCATAACATCTGGTAATGTATTTCATGGTCTTATCCAGTCGATCTATGATACATTGTTCACGATTGGAGAAAAAGACAGGAGTATTCAGAATCTGCCCACGAACATCGAGATATCTGCAGATCTGAAAACTTACACCATTACAATCAGAGACAATGCTACATGGTATGATGGAAAACCGCTCACTGCCGAGGATGTTGCCTTCTCTTACAACTATACACTCGACAATGAACTGGGCTTTTACCTTTCACTTGTCCAGCCGATAGCTGAGATTAAAGCCATCGACGATTATGTTGTACAGATAACACTGAAGGAACCGATCAACCAAGAGGTGCTTGAAGGCGGTGCATACTACTTTCCCCCGATAATCCCCAAGCATATCTGGGAGAATATGACAGTGGAAGACGCTCTGGGGGATTTACCTCTGGAAAAAGCCCACGGCTCCGGTCCTTACCAGATTGTGGAATACAAACGAGACGAGTATCTAAGGCTTCAAGCCACTGATTATGCCAAAGAAGAACTAGGCGTGAATGTTGACGAATACATAATTAAGGCATATGTCGAACCGTCTCTGATGTTGGAGGATCTAATAGCTGGTAATATCGACGCCATCTATTCGGGGCTGGATTACAAGTCAGTGGGAGCACTTGAGGGAATGTCTGAGATAACCACAGCAGGCCTTGACCCTATTCTTATGGAGGAGGTTGTATTCAACTGCTGGGATAAGGCTTATGAAGCAGGCAGGGAAACTCACCCTCATCCTGCTCTGCGAGATGTCAGAGTGAAACAGGCTCTGGACTGGGCCTTAGATGAAGAGTTCGCAACAAAGGTCCAAGCCGGCGAATATGGCATCCCCGGATGTCAGTACCTCAACGAGGTCTATTTTAAAGACTGGGCTAACACCGAGTTGGACTGTCGTGGCTATGACCTTGACAAAGCCAGGCAAATACTTGATGACGCTGGTTATCTGGACAAAGATGGCGATGGTATAAGGGAGACAGCAAAGGGCCAGCCCCTTGAATTTGATGTCTGGACGGAAACACCAGGGCAGCTTGATGTGGCCACTTTGTGGGCTAGGGAAGTAGATAAGATAGGTGTCAAGTTCAACGTATCTGCGATGGACGGCGGAACATTATGGACGGCAATGAACCCAAATGCTGAATTCGATATTGCCTTCTGTGCGTGGAATTTTGATCCAGACCCTCACTTCATGATGTGCACCCCACTCTGCGAGCAGGCTGTCGAAGGTGGTTGGAGCGAGTGTGGATGGTGTAATTCACAATATGACGAGTGGTACGTGGAACAAGCAACACTCGAAGGTGAAGCACGCAAGGAGGTTCTGTGGAAAATGCAGAAACTGCTCCATGACGAAATGCCCTACATCATATACAGCCATCGCGGGCGTGTAGTTGCTTGGAGAAACGACAAAGTAGATATAGACCGTGAACTAGTCAAGGGTTTGGGCTCCTATGGAATAATTAGCAGGGAGTTTTTAATTAGAGCTGACGTGAAATAGTTCAGGTACATACAGAATCAGAAAAGAAAGGGGCGGCTATTACTATGGGAGTTCATATTTAGCCGCTCCTTTTTTCCAAGTGAGAAAAAAATCAGGCAAAAAAGTCTATTTCGCCCGCCTAGAAGGAATTGCCCCCGGTAAGATAAAAGTGGTGGTCAGTTTTTGGGTGAAGGTGGTACATCAAATAAATGCCTTTGGTGTGGAAGGAATGTATAAACTCGTTTAGATAAAAGAGCTTGCTATATCAGACTGTGGATTTCAGGGAAGTTATGTTCAAAAGGAATTTGCCCGAGAAGAAGACCGTCCCTCGTATAATTTGAGGATTGCTGCTACAAGTAGGAGGGAGCAACTTGTTGGTCTTACCAGAGGGTTGCGGGATGATGGATGTCCTATGTGGAGTCCAGATAGTAAGCAAATTGCTTTCCTCTCAGACAGGAGTGAAGGAATAGAGGTGTACCAAGTAAAACAAAGAAATGTGCTCAAAGAGAAAACCACTCAACTCAAGTCGAAGATTTGGATTTTGGACTTGAAAGAGAGTGATGAGGTACGGCAAATTAGCTATTGCCCTGAAGGGGTATAAACAAAATATAGGGAGCCTTTAATGTGAATATGCGCAAGTATGTCATCCGCAGGTTTATCGACAGCATCGGTACGCTGTTCTTTATCACCGTATTCAACTTCTTTCTTTTCCGTCTTATGCCTGGCGACCCCATAGCGCTCATGATACGCACTCGCCGCTTTACTCAAAGTATGGTAGCCCGTTTCGAACAAATATATGGTCTGGATAAACCCATGTGGCAGCAATTCTTTATGTACATCAAAAATCTGCTTACCTTCGATCTTGGATTGTCTTTCGCATACCAAACAGAAGCTGGTCCCTTAATATTAGAAAAGGTAGGGAATTCAATACTGTTGCTCGTGACAGCCATTATACTGGCACTGACTATCGGAACCTTGCTGGGATTACTTGCTGGTTGGTTCCACGGCAAACCTATAGACCTCTCTTTAATAGGCACCAGTTTGTTTTTCTACTGCATGCCTACGTTCTGGATAGCCATGGTATTTGCTGCTAGCTTTGCAGGCATCCTGCCCATAAGCGGGATGCGTACTTTGACTCTATATAATGCCTCCTGGTTTGTTAGACTGCTTGACCTGGTTAAGCATATTATGCTGCCTACTATTGTGATCACCATTCTATATATAGGGGAGATGCTAATCCTTGCGCGTAATGAAGTGAGCAACATTCTAACTCAGGATTATATTAACACTGCTAGAGCTAAAGGATTGAGGCCGCGACAGATAATCTTCCGGCATGTTCTCAGGAATGCCAGCCTGCCTTTGGTCAGTATGGGCGGCATCTCCTTTGCTTTTCTAGTTGGCGGTTCAATACAAGCAGAAATAATCTTCTCCTGGCCTGGTGTTGGGCGTTTGATGTACAATGCGGCTCTGGCCAGAGATTATACGGTTCTTCAAGGCTGCTTCTACGTGCTTTCCCTTACTGTCCTAATAGTCAACTTTCTCACCGACATAGCATACAAATATCTTGACCCCAGAGTGGAGTATTAAGAGATGGAATCTGTTAGAAGTAGAAGATGGTTACGAATATCTGGTTTTCTCAATTTCTGGCGAGTTTTCCGTAAAAATCCACTGGGTTTAATAGGGGTAGTCATACTTGCTTGCTTCCTCTTCATAGCAATTTTCTGCCCTGTGTTAAGTCCTTACGATCCCGAAGCAACTGTGGGCGAAATAGCAGCTCCTTCTTCGCCAGCTAATATCTTCGGCACAGACCAATTAGGCAGAGATAACTTCAGTCGAGTGTTATACGGCACTAGAATTTCTTTGATCCTAGGCATTACCGCAGCAGCCATTGCAGTGTTTATTGGCACCACAATCGGGGTGGCCTCAGGTTATTTCGGTAAGGGTTCTGGGGAAATACTCATGAGGTTCACTGACATGTTTCTGGTTTTACCTCAGCTTGCCTTGATGATCATCCTTGCTGCCCTTCTGGGACGAAGTATATACATAATAATGATGGTAGTTGGGGTTACAGTATGGCCACTGATGGCACGGATCGTCCGTTCCGAAGTTCTTTCCCTAAAGCAACGCCCCTTTGTGGAACGCGCTGTATCTATTGGTTGTGGAGATTTCCATATAGTACTAAAGCATATCTTACCCAACGTTTTGCCACTGATTACAGCTAATGCTATACTGACAATCCCTTGGGCCATAATCTCTGAATCTACCCTAAGTTTTATAGGGTTGGGTGACCCAACAGTCGTGAGCTGGGGTAGCATACTAACTTCTGCCTTTAAAAATAGCGCTATCATGCTTGGATTATGGCACTGGTTTATTCCACCAGGTCTGGCCATAGTTTTGCTTTGCGTGAGTTTCGCCTTAATTGGACACGTGGCGGATGAAGTATTGAACCCTAGACTCAGAAGATAAGGAAGAAAAGTGTTATTCGAAATCAAGGATTTGCAAGTGGAATACAGCGTCCCCGGGGGTATAGCCGAGGCTGTAAACAAAGCCAGCTTGAATGTGGCTGAAGGTGAATCGCTGGGTCTGGCTGGTGAAAGTGGCTGCGGTAAGACTACCCTGGGTAATGCCATACTGCGCATTCTTCCCGGTGGAGGACAGATAACGGGAGGAAGAATAGATCTCAATGGTGTTGATCTGGTGAAATTGCGTGAAGAGGAGATGAGACAAGTTCGCTGGAGGGATATTTCCATGATCTTTCAGGGCGCTATGAACTCTTTTGACCCCACCATGATCATAGAAAATCAAATTGCTGAAGGCATATTAATTCATCAACGAGGAACCAGTAAAGAAACAGCTCTGAAACGTACTCGAGAGCTACTTGGTCTTTGTGAGATTAGTCCCTTGCTGGGAAAAAGATATCCACATGAGTTGAGCGGAGGAATGAAACAGAGAGCGTGTATTGCCATGGCGCTTGCTCTGCAACCCAAATTACTCATCGCTGATGAAATCACCACTGCCCTGGATGTGATGACTCAGGCTCAAATCTTTACACTGCTGCGAGATATGAGGCGTAAATTTAGTCTCTCAATGATAATTGTCTCCCATGACTTGACTGTATTGGCAAAAAATTGCGATCGACTGGCAATAATGTATGCCGGGCATATCGTGGAAGTCGGTACCATCGAGGATATTTTTGAACACCCCCAACACCCTTACGTTAAGGGCTTACTCTTTTGTATCCCTAGCTTTGCCGGCGACCGCGAAATTATCGCGGCTATCAAAGGAGCTCCACCTTCTTTGCTCGATCCACCACGGGGTTGTCCCTTCCACCCCAGATGTCCCATCTCCATACCTGAATGTGAAGTCGAAGTACCACAGTTGGTGTCAGTGAATACCAATAATCATAGTGTGGCTTGCTACAGAAAAGATTATAAGGGTGATATTTGGAAATGAATAACGGAACAGTACTTGAAGTTAGAAATTTAAAGAAATATTTTGTTAAGAGTGCGGGGATTCTGTCCGCGCTCGTCGGAGAAAAAAAAAGACACGTGCGCGCGGTGGATGATGTAAGTTTCAGTATCAGTAAGGGAGAGGTTTTTTGTGTGGCTGGAGAAAGCGGCTGTGGCAAAACCACACTGGGCAGAACCATATTGAAACTGCTGCAATCAGATGATGGACAGATCATTTTTCAGGGACAGGACATTACCCGGTTGAAATCTGACAGCATGAGAAAGTTGCGCACCAAGATGCAGATGATATTCCAGGATCCTTATGAATCTCTTGATCCTCGAGCCAAGATTTACGACAGTGTAGCTGAGCCTTTAGTGGTGAACCATCTTGTGGAGGATGAGAAGGAAAAGCGCAACAAGGTAATTCAGGCACTGGAACTGGCAGGGTTATCTCCAGTGGAGAATTATCTCTACAAATATCCTCACAATCTCAGCGGCGGTGAGAGGCAGCGTGTTGGCATAGCCACAGCTTTGGTTCTTGATCCTGAGTTTATGGTAGCTGACGAACCTACCTCCATGCTTGATGTTTCAGTGCAAGCTAATTTGCTCAACTTGTTGAAAAAACTACGCCGAGAAAAAAGCCTGACCTACCTCTTTATCACACATGATCTTTCGGTAGCCTATGCTTTATCAGACCGGCTAGCTATAATGTATCTGGGCAAGATCGTGGAAATGGGACCAGCGGCTGAAGTGGTCATGTCACCCATTCACCCCTACACTAGAGCATTGATTTCCGTGGTGCCCGCTATCAATCTGTCCAAAAATCAAAAACCGATTATTCTTCCCGGGGAAACTCCAAACCCGGAAAATGTGATTACCGGATGTCGTTTTCATCCGCGATGCTATTGCAAAGTAGAGCGATGTCTAACAGAAGAACCCCCATTGATGGAAATCACTCCCGGGCACTACGCTGCTTGTTTTGTCCAGGAAAAGATGAAATCAAAGGAGGATAGGAAATGAAAAGGGAGTCTAACTCCCTGAGAGTGGTAGAAGCCAGTGGTCCTCCCTCACAACTGGGATTTGAGGTGGGCTCTCAGTGCAAAGACCTGGCTCAGCAAATGCTGGAACAATGTCAGCAAGAACTGAAACAAAAGTATAATATCGAATGGGACAGAGCCAAAGTAATCGCTCGGAAGTATCTGGCATTTTGCCAGGACAGCATCCCCGTATATGTGGAAGAGCTCCAGGGCTATGCTCGAGGTGCTAAACTCAGTCTCGATGATGTATTTACTGTGCTTTTTAATTACTATCTTGGGGAAAAGGAAAAAACCTGGCGTGGCTGTACCGATTTTGTAGTTTCTGCAAATTTGACCAAAGAGAAACATGTACTCATGGCCCATAACGACGACTGGGATCCCAAAGGTGCTGATTATCTCTGCGTGCTCAAGGCTAAGCCACAAGACGCCCCAGCTTTTATCACTATTGCTGATGGAGGTATCTTCGCCACCGTTGGTTTGAATTCAGCCGGTCTGGGATTTGGGATAAATGGTTTAAGTCCTAATGACACTCGTGTTGGTATTCCTATAGGTCTGATTGCTCGTGCCGTGTATGGTGCCAGTACTATTGTCGAGGCCCTAACTTACGCCACCCTGCCCCACAAGCAAGAAAGCGATAACAACATAGTGGCAGATAAAAACGGTCAAATATACGACATAGAGGGTTCAGCCACTGATTTTGAGCTTATCTATGGCATAGATGGCTATGTGGTACATACCAACCACTATGTGACACAGAAAATGAGAAAATACGAGAGTGATTTTCGGGACGACTTTAATTCTATTCGACGCCACATGTGTTCCGTATGCAGATATAACAGGGTACGTAGTTTGCTTCGGGAAAGTGAGGAAATCTCCTTGCAAAGGGTCATGGAGATTTTACGTGACCATGTTAATTCCCCCTACTCCATATGTCGTCACGTGGATGAAACAGTCGAGGTGGGTGGGTATAGACCGAAGACTATCTTCTCTTCCGTGGTTGACCTGACAGCAGAGGAAATGTGGGTATGCCGCGGCAATCCTTGTTCAGGAGAATATCATAGATATACACTCTGAAGTGCATGTCCTAGGATATTTTAATAGCTAGAGGCAAGGCAGTGGTAACCCGTGGGTTTCGGTTGATATTGGCATTCAGGATGGAGGTATTGCTGCCCTGGAAGCACTGGATAAGAGTGAAGCCGGAAGGAAGTCCATTCTAATCGAAGAATGAGTCTGAGCAGAGGGATATCGGGGTAGCGTCAAGATTCGGTGCTGGTTGCCAAACCCCATGCAGTTGAACCGATAACAGCCCAGGTTAAATTGCCTGTAGCTGGGAGGGGGCGATGCAGGGAAAAGGGAAAAGGGAAAAGAGAGCAAGTTATTGTATACCGTGAGCCTGAACCAATTGGTTCCTGCCGATCATCCTGTTTAAAGAATCAGCGAAGTTCTAGATCTGAAATTCATTTACACAGAGACTCGCCAATATTACTCGCATGAAGGAAAGCCATCGATTGATCCGGTGGTTCTATTCAAGCTGTATCTAATTGGCAATTTTTTTCGGCATACCTTCGGAGCGAAAATTGTTCCGGGAAGTTCAGGAGGACTACCATTTCATCGATTCATCTATTATTCGAGCCGATGCATCAAAGGAATCTTATCGCAGAAAGTTGGTATTAGAACAAGATTATCTGGATGAACTGAAGCAAGATGAAAGTCCGAAGGATAAAATCAAAGGGCACAAATTTTACGGGAAACTGGATCCAGAAATGATGGGTAAACGCAGACGAAGGGAAAAAATGAATGATCACGTTCAATCTATCAGTGATACAGAGGCTGAATATATAACCAGGCTCGGAAAAGGAAGTTTTCCGGCTTATAAAGCCCACTTTAGTGTTGATCGGAAAAACAAGTCATTTTGGCCGTAGATGGCTCGAAGGCTTCTTAAGATGATATGACTAAAGTGCACGTTCTATTTACCAACTCGGTTTTTGCAGCAGGGAAGATACCGAAAACAGTCGTAGCGGACAGCCACTATGGCGGAATAGAATCCCTGAAGTATTTCCAGGATCAGAAAGTAACGACCTGCATTAATCCTACAATATCTGATAT
>Ga0272444_10005201_pt1 | contig 11299 bp, 7 predicted proteins | sample SSMForm13_FD_201033 | JGI IMG/M metagenome (GOLD analysis project Ga0272444, IMG submission 201033) | Marine sediment archaeal communities from Little Sippewissett salt marsh, Falmouth, MA, United States - SSM-Form-13 | ecosystem: Environmental > Aquatic > Marine > Wetlands > Sediment ... | reverse complement strand
ACTCATATCTTAATGTCTTACAACGTCATACGCGATGCGACAGGCGGTTAGTGAGGCCGGCAGCATCATAATTCATTAAGGCGGCAAGTAGGTTAAAAAATTACTGATATCGTGTCAACAATAAAATCCAATAAAATCCAAAAAAATCACAATATATTGTTTCTCAACGGATTGAGAGCTCGACATATAGTATTACGTTGGCCCGGATCCCGATAATTGCCTATTTTATCCATTTGAGGCAAAAAAAGTCGGCTTAAAAAGCGCTATGGGGTCGGTTTCGAAATGACTTTCTGTCGTGAGGTGGTTAATCGATTAAGATCGCGCGGGGCCACCGATAAAAATACCTTGACATAAGGGCAATATTTATAAAGATTCGTTGAATGGCGATAGAAGCCTTGAAGCCAAAAAGATAAGAACAGGAACTTGAAGCAAAAAACAGCGTAAATTATAAATTAGCCGGAGGAATCCCGCAGATGAAATTATCCGATTATGAAAAAGGCGGTATTGCCGTCCTTGAACCGAAGGGCAAAATAATGGGGGGCCCGGACGCCACCATGTTGCACGACAAGCTTCACGAGCTCATCGAGCAGAATAAAAAGAAAGTCATCATCGACCTGTCCAAGGTGGAATGGATGAACTCCACCGGGCTGGGCATTTTGATTTCCGGTTTAACGACGCTGCGCAACAGCGAGGGCGAATTGAAGCTGGCCAATGTGACCGACAAGATTCAGTCACTTCTGACGATAACCAAATTGGTAACCGTGTTCGAGGCGTATGATTCCATTGAGGAAGCGATCAACTCATTTTGAAGTTGAATCGATAAATGGATAACTGATTTGGGGTAGGTTGCATGACAGCCTGCCCTTTTTATTGGAGTGGTTCAGCAAAAAATGAAAAAACCAGAAACGACCGACAGCACCATCAGAATCCCCTCCTCCCAGGATTTTTTACCGGATGTTGATAGTTTCCTCGAGGGTAGACTTATAGATTTCGGAGTCAAGCCGTCGACGATTGTCGATATTGCCATATCGGTGACTGAAATGGTCAACAACGGCATCATTCACGGCAATAAGCAGGACACCGGTAAGACGGTTACCGTTGAGGTTGCGCGTATCAACCGGGATATCCGGGTAACCATAACCGATGAAGGTGAGGGATTCGATCCGGACGAGGTCGAAAGCCCGATAGATGAAAAAAATCTGATGAAGGAAGTGGGCCGCGGGATTTTTATTGCCCGGTCGCTCATGGATGAGGTTTCTATCGAATCCGGGCCGGGGCGGGGCACCAGAGTTATTTTGACAAAACAAATCTGACATTTGCCGGTCTAATGGGATAACAATGGAAATACTCCAGGCCATCAAGATCGCCCTATATTTTATTTTCGGCGGGATATTATTATTCCTGGCTTATAACATTGTCCGCGATAATTTTTCCAATCGGCTGAACAAGGTCAGCGGCCTGATGTTATTTTTTGCGGCTCTGGGGCCGATTTTTATTGCCTTTGGGGAAATCGTGAAGCCCAATGTGGCCGCCGATGCGCCTTTCGAGGAATCCATCATTTACAATCTCTATTATCTCTGGGAGCTTTTTTTTCCGGCTTTTCTTCTTTTTTCATGGGTTTATCCGGTTGATCGTCTGTCGTATTTGAAGCGTCCGCGACTGCGGTACATTATTTTCCTGCCGCATTTATTTCACATCCTCCTGGTGGTGGTCTTCAACAATCCGGAAAGGGTCTTGAACCTGCTCGATGTTTCCTCCGGCGAGGGTTTTGCCTCGTTGATTCTGGAGCCGCTTGCGGGAATCTTGAAATGGTTGATTCTCGGGTTTACGATCATCCTGAGTTCGGAGAAAACGCTTTTTTCGATTATCAATTTCATTTACATAGCCCTGGCGGTTTATTTCATTATCCGGGGTCGCCGCCAGATAGTCAACCGGCAGTTGCGGGATCAGTCGACGACCATAATCGGAGGAATCACGGCGGCCGTTGTTTTGTACACGGCCGGTTTTCTGATCCCCGATATGCTGGCTCTGGAGATCAATGAGAGTCTTCAGGCGGTGGTTCTGCTTCTGACGCTGTTTATCGGGGGCGGTTCGATTATCTGGGCCATTGTCAAGTATCAGTTTCTGGACGTGACGGTCCTGGTCCGGCAGTCACTGGTGTATACCATTTCCTCGGGGATACTGGTCGGGTTGTATATTCTTATCGTGGGACAGGCCGATCGGCTTCTGACCTCGTTTTTCGGCGAGAAAATGACCATCGTCAATATTGCCTTTATTGTCGTATTTTTAATCCTGTTCCAGCCGATCAATGTCCAGCTGGACAACTTAATCCAGAAATTTTTCATCCGCCGCCGGACCGATTACCGCAATGTCATGGAGCAGTTGTCGCGCCGGCTGATATCCGTTTTCGATCCCGACCAGGCGCGGGAAATGATCGAGAAGACGCTCAAATCGGCGATACTGGTCGATCGAATATATTTCGTTCTGTTCGACGACAAGCTTCAGGAGTATGTGCTTCTGCCCTCGGCCGATTATCCCCGCCGGGTGATTATAAATATCGACGATCTGTTTCTCGGCGGCGTCAACCAGCTGGAGGCGCCGACGGTATTCGACCGGATGGCTCTCTATCGCGAGGGAAGCGCGTTATACCGGGAGATGGAAAAGCGGCGGGCGCAGTTGATCATGCCGATCAAGGATGCCGATCATCTGCTAGGTTTTCTGGCGCTGACGGCCAAGGCCACGGGGTATCGATACAACGCCGAGGATATAACCATGCTGGGGGTGATTTCGAACCAGCTGGTGACAGTGCTGACCAACACCCGGCTTTACGCGGACTCCCTGGAAAAGCAGCGTCTCCATGAGGAAATCGCTATGGCCCGTCAGATTCAGATCGACCTTTTGCCCAAGAGTCCACCGCAATCGGAGGCCTACGCAATCGGGGCCCGCTCGATTCCCTCGCTGACAATCGGGGGTGATTTTTATGATTTCATTCCCAAAACAAACGGTCATTTCGGGCTGGTGGTCGCCGACGCCTCCGGCAAGGGGATGCCGGCGGCTCTCCTGGTGGCCCAGATTCAGGCCATGCTCCGCTCGGAAGTGGGCAGTCACGAGGAGATCGCCCGAATCCTGGGGAATATCAATCAATATGTCTCCGAGCTGACCTCGGCCGAGAAGTTCGCCACTCTTTTTTACGGGGAGTACGATCCCGGGTCGGGGCGATTGCGGTATGCCAACGCGGGGCACAACTACCCGATCCTGGTCAGATCCGACGGGACGACGCTGACATTGTCGCGCGGGGGCATCCTGATCGGCGCTTTCGGCGGGGCGGTCTACGAGGAGGATTCGGTCTATCTCAAGGATAACGATGTTCTTTTCGCCTACACCGATGGTCTTTCGGAGGCCATGAACGAAGACGATGAAGAATACGGAGAGGAACGTATTCTGGATTTCGTTGTAAAACAAAGACATCTGAATCCCGATGAACTGATAGACGGTATTCTGGCGGATTTGAAGAATTTCGACACCACCGATCCGCCCCGGGATGACACGACACTGATTGCCATGAAGGTAGTCAAGGGAGCCTGACCGATGGATGATAAAGAGAAACGCGAGAAGGAATTATTTCAGCGCAAGAACGATTTCAACGGGTATCGTATCTGTCCCCGCTGCGGCAGCCGCCTGGAGAAGCAGATACTGGACCATCGGCCGCGCCTGAAATGTGTCAACCGGGAGTGTGATTTCGTATATTATCACAATCCCGCCCCGGCGGCCGGAGCTCTGGTGATACAGGAGGGCAAAATTCTGCTGGTAAAACGGGCGGTGGCGCCGCGTGAAGACTGGTGGTGTATTCCGGCCGGTTTTATGGAATGGGCCGAACATCCCCGTGAAACGGCCGTCCGGGAGCTGCAGGAGGAAACGGGCGTGGATATCAGGATCAAGGAGCTGTTCGAGGTTTACTCGGGTGACGATGATTTTCGGACCAATGCCGTTTTGATCCTTTACCTGGCCTCGATCGAATCCGGACACCCACAGGCGGCCGATGATGCCAAGGAGGTCGGTTTTTTCGAATTCGACAGTCTGCCGGACAGGATCGCCTTTATCTCGCATCGTCAGGCTCTGGATGATTACAGGCGGCGATATCTCCGGAGCGGCGATGATGGGTGATTTTGTCGGAAGGAGAGGCGATCGTCGGGAACGGGCAGGAGACTATTATATTCCGGGGAGAAGTATAAATGTGGCATAAGAGATTTCTCTGGTTGATGCTATTGGGGCTGGCCGCTCCGCTTTTATTCGGGCAGGATACATATCGCAAGTACCGTCTGGACCGGGCCGAGGAGCCGCTTCTGACAATTACGCTCGAAGACAAAAAGGTCACGGCAACCGTATACGGGCCGGATTCGCTGGTTGACCTGGATCTGGAGAGCGACAGGATCAATCGAAGAGACGGGATGATTCTGGTTGATGAAACGCCTTTCCTGATCGGCGACAGCTTGTATGCGGCCGGTGGAGGTTATGCCCTGAAGGAAATAATCAAGACGTCCATAAGTTTCAGCGACGATCATTTAACGGAAATCTGGTTTTACCGGCAGGGGGAAACTGACCGGCAATTTCGTTCCCGTAAGCGGAATCTTATCGGGGTCGAGGAAAAAATGGAGGTCGAGGCGTCTCGATTCGTCCGCGGCTCGGTGATCGGTTTCTGGTCCGACATTGAGATAAAAGGCGAGGTCAACGAGGATATCATCTCCTTATACGGGGATATTTCGGTCGGCAACCAGGCGGTCGTCCGGGGGGATATCGTGGCGGTCGGCGGCCGCGTGACGATTGCCGAGAAGGCCTCGATATACGGCGAGATCCTGGCCGGTCAATTCGATGGTGATTACCAGTTCGATCGCTGGCGACGCTGGTATCGACGTGACCGAAACCTCTACCCTGTTTTCAGATTTTACTATAACCGGGTCGATGGAGCGACGCCGTTTTTCGGGATCGGTTTCAATGATGAGGATTCGCTTCTGCCGTCGTTCGAGCTTGGCCTCGGAGCCGGACTGGCCTCGGAAAGATTCCGTTTCTGGGTGAGTCTGGAACAGTCTGTTGTCCGCGATTATCCGTTGACGATCGGGGCCTCTTTTTACAAAAGGCTGGCCTCCCCCGACGATCATATTGTTTCTTTGGCCGAAAACAGCGTTTTCGCTTTGCTGGCCACCGAGGATTATAAAGATTTTTACGAAGCGCTGGGCGGTTATGCCTTCACCCGCTTTTGTCCCCGGCCGGGAATTCGTCTCGAGGCCGGCCTTCTCTCGGAGAAGCATCGCTGGCTTGCGGGACATCCCCATTTGTGGTCGTTATTCGGCGGCTCCAAGTTTTTCCGGCGGAATTTTTCCACGGCGCCGTCGGAGACAAGGGCGGCTTTCATCGAAAGTCTCGACAACCGCCGGATGACGTCGCTGATTTTGAAGGCTTCTCTGGATGCGGTCGACGAGGATTTTCGATTCCAGGAATCGGAGTGGAAGATGAAAGCGGAGCTGGAAATGGTCCCCAGTTCATGGAACAGCGGCTACGATTTCAGCCGCTTTTTTGGGCGCATCGGCCATTTTCGGGCCTTCAGCAATTCGGTCGGATTGCTATTGTCGGCCGCGGCGGGAAGTTCCGACGGTCTGGTGCCGCTGCACCGGCGGTTTTTCATCGGAGGCCTGGGGACTCTTCCCGGCTACGAATACAAGGAATTCATCGGATCGGCTTACTGGATCGGGAGTCTGGAGGGGCGATTTGTCCTGCCCCGGACCGATATTGCCGCCCGGCTTCATTATCACGGGGCGCAAATATCCTCCGAGCCCGAGAATCTGTTCGAGTCCGAAGTCAGGCAATCGTTCGGAGCCGGATTGTCTTTCGAGGAAAGCCTTCATTTCGATCTGGCCCGGCGTCTGGACCGCTCCGGGGGCTCGTTTGAACTGACAGTTATGTTCAGTTCAAAATTCTAAGCCTCGGGTTTATCGACGGGTGGCGACCTTATTCGGCGCCCGGCCGGCACCCGTTCCCACCCCATAACTCATAAAGTCATGGCCACATATGCCGATAAATTAAAAAGATAATAACATCTTGGAGACCGTGTTGGCTATGATTGACAAAAAAGACAACAAGACCGTTAAGTACTCCACGGAATATATTTTCGACGAGACCGAGGAGGATCTGGACGCCGAAACGGAAAAGATCAGACTGTCAGATGCTGACGACGTCCTGGCGGAAATGGAGGCGGCTCTCGATGAGATCGCCGACGAAAATCCGCGGATCGAGGCGGGCGCCGGTGATACCGGCGGCAAGTCGATGGAAGATTTGAAGGCCGTTCTGCAGGTGTCTCTGGCCATTAACTCCTCGCTGGTCCTGGAAGATATCCTGCAGATTGTCATGAAGAAGGCGATCGAGCTGCTCTCGGCCGAGCGGGGTTTTATCATGCTTCTCGACAGCGGCGGGGAACTGCAGTTCAAGACGGCCTACAATCTCTGCAAGGAATCGATGGCTGAGGAGGATTTCAAGATATCCAATTCCATCGCCCGCCAGGTGGCCGAATCGGGCCGCTCGGTGTACACCTCGGACGCTCTTTCGGACGAGCGTTACGCCAAGCAGCAATCGGTCGTGGAGCTTCACCTGCGTTCGATCATGTGCGTCCCGCTCAAGATAAAGAGCCGGGTTATTGGTGTTATCTATCTCGACAATTCGTCGGAAGCCAAGCTCTTTTTGAAATCCGACCTGTATCTTTTCGAGCTTTTTGCGGCCCAGGCGGCTCATGCTATTCATAACGCCACGCTTTATTATCAACTGCTCGACCTGAAAAAATTCAACGAGAAAGTGGTCAACAATTCTCCGGTGGGGGTGCTGGTGATCGATGCCGCCTATAATCTGGTTTCGATCAACGACGCCGCCCTGGCTGTCCTGGAAAAGAACAAGGAAGAGATAACGCTGCCCGACACGAAGAAGCCACCGACCCAATTTTTCCGGATCATACCCGAGGAAGCGGCGCCCAAGTGGCGCCAGATGATCGATGGTGTCCTGAAAACCAGCGAGCAGTTCGAGGATTCCCGGTATTTTCATCATACCGGCTACAGCGAGAAGGTTCTCTCCATAAAGATTTCACCGATAGGCAATATTCCTTACGGCGGTGACGGACTGATCCTGGTCATCGAGGACATCACCGAAAAGGTGATCATGGAAAAGTATGTCATTATTTCCGAAAAACTGGTCGCCCGGGGCGAAATGGCCGCCTCGATCGGCCACGAGCTGAACAATTACCTGGCCATTATCGCCAATAACGCCGAATTGCTGTCGCTCAACCTGGAAAAGGGAGCCAACGACAAGGTGGCCTATAATTCGCAGCAGATTGTCGACAATATCATCAAGATGAAGCGTTTCACCGACGGTCTGATGGATTTCTCCAAGCTCGAGACGGAGTATATTTCATACGATATCAAGCATCTCATAGAAGAGCTGCTGTTCACGATCAAGGCCCAGGCCAGGTTCAAAAACATCGTCTTCTCCGTCGACCTGGAAAGCAGGCTGCCCGAGGTGGAGATCGATGTCGGGCAGGTGCAGCAGGTCCTGCTCAACCTGCTCAACAACGCCGCCGACGCGGTCGAGGAAAAGTACAAAACCGAAAACGCCGACGGGGCGACCGATTACCAGCGGCGGATCGAGCTTGTCGCCTACCGCAATCCCGGCAACGGCACGGTGAGTATATCCATAAGCGACAACGGTACCGGTATCGACCAGGCCAATATTCCCAAAATATTCCAGCTTCATTTCACCACCAAAGAATCCGGGCACGGGCTGGGGCTGGCCAACTGCCGGAAGATCATCAAAAACCATAACGGGGATATCGATCTCAAATCGGAGCCGGGCCAGGGCACCAAATTTACGGTTACGCTGCCTATCAAGCAAACCGAGAAAACCAGCTGAATGTCGGTCGACCAGTTCGCAGCGGAGGGCTATGATGTCTCCCGCCGGCTCGGTCGCGGCGGCACGGCCCGGGTTTTTCTGGCCCGGAGAACAGCCGATAAGCGCCTTTTTGCCCTTAAGGTCCCGCTGAGCCTGGAGGCCGATGAGCTGTCCCTGTTCACCCGGTTGATCGGCCGGGAAAACCGGCTGATCGGGCGTAAACGTTATCCCGGACTGGTGCGGATTTTCGGTCTCGACGAAAACAGCGGCCCCTCCCCTTTTCTGCTCATGGAGTACTGCCCGACTCAGACGCTGGACCGGGCGATTCCCGTAAAATCTCCCGGTACTCTTCTCAACATCCTGTCCTCGATCAGCATAAATCTGTACTACCTGCACCTGGCAGAAATCTATCATGGCGACTTCAAGCCGCAGAATATTTTTCTGGCCTCCGATCCGGGCGTATATGATACCGGGCGGCCGGTGCCCAGCAAAATATCCGATTTTTCGCTGGGGCTGACCGGCGATGAAAATATCGAGGCACGGCTGGGCGTGGGCACGATCGGTTATAACGCCCCGGAGACGATCGACGCCCGGGCGCTGGACGGCCGCTCCGACATTTTTTCCCTGGGCATAATCGCCTACCTGATGGCCTCGGGAAAACACCCTTTCATGGAAAACGACGCCGATCCGGTGCGGGTCAACGCCATGATCAAGGAGACCGATCCGGAGCCGCTCGAGGCAATGCCGGAATTGTCGCGATTGATAATGACTATGCTGCAAAAGGATCCGGCCAGGCGTCCGCCGAATGGTTATGTACTATGTGAGGCACTCGAAAAAATCGGTGCCGATTACCCGTTTCGAAAGGTCATTCGTCCCCGTTATATCCTGCCGATCAGGAATCGTTTATCCAATGCGGCTCGTTTGAACCAGGCCCCTTTCCGGTTTGATCCGGAGGCGTGCCAGCGATTTCTCGACGGCGCCGGTGACGACCCGCGCTTGCTGCGGCACATGCTCGAGGTCAATTTCGACCGCGGCATTATCGGCTGGAAGGAGGGTCAACTGGTTTGTCCGGCAAGAGCCGACCGAATCATCCGCCCGCGAAGGTGGCGCCGTTGGATCGGCCGGAGTCTGTCCGGCCTGACATCGGCCGAGAAAAAACAGGCTATCCGGGCGGCTGTAATCGGCCGGGTGGCCGAGGCCGAGGCGGTCGGCGTCCTCGATTCACCCGGAGAGGAGGGTCGGATCACTCAGCCGATGCTGGTATGTCTTAAAGAAAGATTATCACCGGCCACCATTGGTCGGGTGGCGCTGGGCCTGGCCCGGAAGGTTCGCCGCAGCGGCGATCATCTGCCGATAGCGGCGGCCTTGTATCTGAAGGCCCAAAATCTCGACGAGGGCTACTCGGTCACCTTCGATGCCATCACCGATCTGCAAAACAAAAACGAATACGATCAGGCCTTTTATCTTATCGACGAACTGGCCGCCCTGTGTTCGGCAAAAGACGATAAAACGGGGCTGGCCCGAATTCTTCTGGAAAAGGGACATTCCGAAAAAGCGGTCGGTGAAGTCGCCCGCGCCGAAAAAAGCTACCACGACATTATCGACCTCTATTCGGGGCTTCCGGACGACCGGCTTCTGGCCCGGGTTTACAAAGATCTCGGTGATCTATACAAAATGAAACAGAATTATAAAAAAGGAATTGAATCACTTGAGCGGGCCAGAAAAATCTATGCCGACCTGCACGATGAACTCGAACTATCGCACACTTTGAACAATATCGCCAACATATACACTCTCGAAGGTCATTACGGCGAGGCCTTAAAATCGTACCGCCAGGCCCTGAAAATCCAAAGACGTCTGAAAGCGGCCGCCGATGTCGCCCTGACCCTGAATAATTTGGCCGCGGTGTATTATTACGGCGGCAATTACGGGCGAACGCTCAAAATATTCCGGCTGGCTCTTCAAAAACATCGGGAAATCGGCAACGCCCGGGAAATGGCCCGGACGCTTAACAACATGGCCGTGCTTTATAATGAAATCGGCGACTATGCCGGCGCTCTGGAGGCGCTGGAGGAATCACTGACCCTGAACCGTCGTATCGGCAGCAAGAAGGAAATCCTTTTTAATCTGGAGAATCTCTCCACGGTCATGCTTTCGGCGGGACAGCTGAAAAGCTCTTTCAGGCATCTTCGCGAGGGTTTGAATCTTTCCCGGGAGCTTTCCGACAAACCGCACACGGCCTTTTTTCTGACCAACATGGCCATGGTTCAAAAGAGGATGGGATATTACGGTCAGGCCCTGAAAAATATCGACCGGGCGCTGGCGATGCACCGTGAAATCAGCGACGTTCAGCATTATCTTATCTGCCTGATCGAGCTGGCCGATCTATATATCCGTTTAAACGATCATGAAAAGGCCGGCCAAATCACAGCCGATCTTCTTTCCCGGGCGGAGGAGACAAACGACATTAAGGCCCGGTTGAGCGGCCTGATGCTGGCCGGTATAATAGACGGTGACCGCAAGCGGATAGGTGAGGCGATCCAAGGAGCGGGAGAAATTCGGGCGGGCCGGATAAATCGTATGGCGCGGCTTCGGCTGGCCCGGGTGTATCTCGACAAGGGTGAGCCGGCCGCGGCCGGCGATCTTCTCGAGGCCCTGGAAGAGCATTTCAACGGTGCCCATCCTGATCTCGAGAGCTCCGGTTATCACAATCGGCGGGGTGAATACTGTCTCCGAATCGGTCGCAGGGATGAGGCCGAGGGGCATTATCTCCGGTCGGTCGACCTGGCCCGCCGCTCGGCGCTTCTTCCGGAGCTGACCGAGGCGCTGGACTCGCTGGGCACCATGGCGTCCGAAGCGAGTGAGCATGAAGAAGCCTTCAGGTACTATCGCGAGGCGATGAAAAACCTGAAAACGATGGCCGAGGACATTTCCGATACCGACCTGAGGAAAAAGTTTCTTTCGGATAATCGCGTCGGGGCCATGGCCGCGGCGGTAGGCGAACTTAAAAAACTTCTGGCCAAAAAAGACAGGCAGGCCTGAAAGGCCTGCCTGCACTACCAACTTCTAAAGGAGTTTATTCTCCACCCAGGCTCATATGCGCGGGGGCGATTTTCTCCTCTAGTCTTTCGACGGATAGTTTCATTCACCCACCTCCTTAAGAAGTTGTTGTTAACACCGGACTAAGCCCGGATTTTTAATAAGCATACATATAATACTCGGCCAACTGCCATTCCGTTGACAATATGACCTTTCTTATTTGACTAAAATATAGATTTCAAAAAGGATAAGTCAAGCAAAATTTGCTCTATATTGAAATTTTTGATGCTCCAACCAGGACCATAGCCCATATATTGTATTCATAGAAATGAAATAC
>Ga0272444_10005200_pt1 | contig 11302 bp, 13 predicted proteins | sample SSMForm13_FD_201033 | JGI IMG/M metagenome (GOLD analysis project Ga0272444, IMG submission 201033) | Marine sediment archaeal communities from Little Sippewissett salt marsh, Falmouth, MA, United States - SSM-Form-13 | ecosystem: Environmental > Aquatic > Marine > Wetlands > Sediment ... | reverse complement strand
ATATATATATTGGAGTTGGATATGAGCAAATAGCGAAGGGATGTGCTATGGCTACCATTACAGTTCTCCTTGCGGCGTTGAATGAAGAGGAGACTATCGGCACCGTAATTCGCAAGATCCCAGTGGAGGAGCTCAGGGACAGGGGTTATTCCACAGATATCATTGTTGTGGACGGCCACTCCGAGGATAAAACCCAGGAGATCGCCAAGGAAAAGGGTGCTAGGCTTCTAATTCAAAAGGGTTTTGGAAAAGGTGATGCTGTCAAACTGGGTTTCAAGAAGTTCCAGGGCGATTTCCTGTTCATGCTCGATGCCGATAACACGTATTCACCAAATTATATTCTGGAGTTCCTACCGTACCTGGAGCAGAACAAGTACGACGTGCTTTTAGGCTCAAGGATGAACGGCAACATTGAGGACGGGGCCATGAGCATGGTTAATTACCTTGGGAACAGGTTTTTGAGCAAATCTGCCAACATGTTCTTCCCCAATGGCCACAAGGTCACAGATGTCTGTACCGGATTTTGGGGCTTCCAGGCGTATGTTCCAAAGGAGCTGCGTCTCGAGTCCGATGATTTTCAGATCGAGGCAGAGATGTACTCCAAGTGCATCAAGGCCGGTTTCAGGGTTGGTGAGTTTCCAATAGATTATGCCAAGCGCGACGGCAAGGCCAAACTCAGCTCCATGAGCGACGGCGGCAAGATCTTCTACAGACTTGTAAAGGAGAGGCTTGACCAGGCTTCCCCGGTAGGGGAGATCGTGAAGTAATAACCGGGCCATATGTCTTTTTTCTGCCATTATTCCCGCAAAAACCTTTATAATGGCCATGTTATTCTCACCACCATGAAGGCATTTGTTACAGGAGGAGCCGGTTTCGTCGGCATTTGCGTGGTCGAGACCCTTTTGGAGAGAGGGCATCAGGTCACGGTTTACGACAATCTCAGCTCCGGTTTGAGAGAGTTCGTTGAGCCATTTATGGGTCAAGAGAATTTCAAGTTCATAGAAGCAGACCTGATGGACATGGATGCACTACTGGAATCCATGAAAGGGCATGACATCGTTTTCCATATAGCTGCCAATCCGGATATCAGGAAGGGAAGCAAGATAACGAATCTGGACATGGAGCAGGGTGTGCATGCAACCTACAACGTGCTGGAATCCATGAGGCAGCTGGGCATAGGCAGGATAGTGTTCTCATCCTCGTCTGTCGTGTACGGTGAGGCGAAACAGCTTCCCACCCCGGAGCATTACGGTCCCTTGATGCCCATATCCCTTTACGGAGCTTCAAAGCTCGGTGCAGAGGGCCTCATAACCGCATTCTGCGGTACATTCGGAATGCAGGCTTGGATGTTCAGGTTCGCCAATGTTATCGGCAAGAGAGGCACGCATGGTGTGCTGGTGGACTTCATGGAAAAGCTGAAGCAGGACCCCACGCAGCTCGAGATACTGGGGGACGGCAGCCAGAAGAAATCCTATATTCTAGTCGAGGAATGCGTGGATGCCATGCTCTTCGCACTGGAGCATGCCCAGGACCAGGTCAATGTGTTCAACCTCGGCTCCGGGGACCAGATCAACGTATGCCAGATCGCGAAATGCCTGGTAGAAGAGCTAGGGCTCGAGAATGTCAAGTTCAATTTCACAGGTGGCAAGAGGGGATGGAAGGGTGACATACCCGAGATGTACCTGGACGTGAGCAAAATAAATGCACTGGGATGGAAGGCAGGACATGATTCCGAGGCCTCCATCAGGGAATCCATCCGCTTATTGATGAAGGAGAGGTGGAACCAGTGATCATATCCAGGACCCCTTTCAGGGTAAGCTTCGCGGGCGGCGGTACGGACCTGGAAGCCTATTACAAGTTCGATGGGGGTGCTGTTACATCCACAGCCATCAACAAGCATATGTACGTCACCGTGAACCAGAAGTTCGATGATGAGATCAGGGTCAGCTACTCAAAGACCGAGTTCGCTGACCATGTGGATGACATCAAGCACGAGCTGGTCCGGGAAGCCATGAAGATGACCGGCGTCACGAAAGGCGTGGAGATAACCACCATAGCCGAGGTTCCATCCAGGGGTACGGGCTTGGGTTCATCAAGCAGCCTTACAGTGGGGCTTCTCAACGCACTCTACGCGTTCAAGGGCCAGTACAAACCAAGACATGTACTTGCAGAGCAGGCATGCCAGATCGAGATAGATATCCTCGGAGCTCCCATAGGAAAGCAGGACCAGTTCATAGCAGCGTATGGAGGGCTGCAGCACATCCAGTTCAAGCCTGACGGCAGGGTCACGGTGGACCCGATCATTTGCTCCTATGAAGTGAAACAAAGGCTGGAGCAGAACCTCCTTATGTTCTATACCGGGCTCACAAGGTCATCCCATGATATTCTGGACGAGCAGAAGAGCAAGAGCGAGAAGAAAAAGGAGGATCTAGACGAGCTCAAGAGGCTGTCAAAGGAGGTCAGGAACACACTTTCCAGAGGAGAGGTTGAGAAAGTGGGGGAGTACCTCCATCAAGGCTGGCTCAAGAAGAGAGAATTGGCCAGCAAGATATCCAATCCTGAAATAGACAGGGCCTACCAAGCTGCAATTGAAGCAGGTGCTATTGGAGGTAAATTGCTTGGTGCAGGCGGCGGAGGCTTCATCCTGCTCTACTGTGAGAAGAAGAACCAGGACAAGGTCAGGAAGGCACTGTCCCAGATGAAGGAAATGCCCTTTGAGATGGACCCGGAGGGCACGAAGATACTATATATATGATCTAATCGGAGGAATAGAATGACGCCTGAAGAGTATTACAGGGACTACATGAACAGGGTGATGAAGGCGATAGACAACCTGCCAATGGATAAACTGGTTGCCATAACCAACGCGCTCCTAAAAGCCAGGGAGAACGACAGCACGGTGTTTGTTTGCGGGAACGGGGGCAGTGCCTCCACCGCATCCCACATGGTGTGCGATCTTGGCAAAGGTGCAAACGTGGATGGCCTGAAAAGGTTCAAGGTCATTTGCCTCAATGACAACATACCCATGATCACAGCATGGTCCAATGATGCGGACTATGAGCAGGCCTATGTCCAGCAGCTGGAGAACTTCCTTAGGGAAGGGGACCTTGTGATAGGCATCAGCGGCAGCGGCAATTCCGCCAACGTGTTGAATGCAATCCAGTTTGCCAATGATCATGGAGCAACTACCATCGGTATGACCGGTTTCCAGGGCGGCAAGCTCGTGAGCATGGCCCAGATATACCTTGTTGTACCAAGCAACAACATGGAGCGCATCGAGGACATACACCTTGTCATAGAGCACATGGTCAAGCTCTTTATCAAATTACATCTTGAAGAGGGGCAGGGTTCGACTTGAAGACCGTTTTCCTGGACAGGGACGGTGTGATAAACACCAGACCCGTGCGTGGAGAGTACGTACTGGAGCCAGAGCAGTTCCGAATGCTCCCAGGGGTCCCAGAAGGCATTAAGAAGCTCAATGACCATGGCTTTCAGGTCATCGTTATCACCAACCAATCATGTGTGGGGCGTGGTTTGTTGAGCTACGATACACTGAAGGACATCCATGATCTGATGATCGAACAGGCAAGTTCTTCTGGAGGAGAGATACAGGATGTCATTTTCTGCCCTCATCATCCCGATGACGGTTGCAGGTGCCGAAAACCCGAGCCCGGAATGCTGCTCAAGGCCTTTGAGAAGCATGATCTGGTTCCTGAAGAATGCATCATGGTCGGAGACAATGAGACAGACGCAGAAGCAGGCCGCCGTGCAGGATGCCAGGCATTGATGGTGAAGCCTGACGATAATTTATTAAACACCGTGGAGATTATCCTGGCACAGTTCGGGGGATAACTTCATGATACACAAGACAGCGGATGTCTCAGAGGTTGCTTTTATTGGTGAAGGAGCCCAGGTCTGGCATTTTGCCCAGGTCAGGGAGGGCGCCGTCGTTGGAAAACAGTGCAGGATTGGAAAATCCGCTTACATCGGCAAGAATGTCGTTGTTGGTGACCATTCCAAGGTCCAAAACTTCGCCACTGTATACGAGGGCGTGAAATTGGGCAAGAAGGTTTTTGTCGGCCCTCACGTAACATTCACAAATGACATGTACCCGAGGGCTTTCAGTGAGGAATGGAGGATTGTCCCAACGGTAGTGAAGGATGGTGCGTCCATTGGCGCGAACAGCACCATCATTTGCGGTGTGACCATAGGCAAGTACGCAATGATCGGTGCTGGGTCAGTGGTGACCAAGGATGTTCCCCCACACGCGCTGTGCTATGGCAATCCTGCCAAGGTGGTAGGGTACGTGTGCATGTACGGGCACAAGCTGGAGAAGGAAGGCAAAGAATACTGGTGTGAGATTTGTCAAAAGAAGGTAAAGCTCTGAAGCTGAAGGAAAAATGCGGTATCGTGGCCCTTAGTACCAATGAAGAGGCCATGCCCCGCCTCATTTTGGGACTCAGCGCTATCCAACATCGCGGCCAGGAAGCTGCGGGTATCACGATATTCGATCCAGATACAGAGTCGCTAGAGGCAAGGAAAGGATTGGGACTAGTTAACGAGGTGTTCCCTAAGGATACTAATAAATTGAATGGCGGCAACGGAATTGGCCACGTGTACTATTCACTTCAAAACAGCACGCCTGAGAATGCCCAGCCCTATATGTTTTCAACATCAGAAGGGAAACTGGCCATTGCGCATAACGGCATCATCGTGAACTCCAAAGAGCTGAAGCAAACCCTCATGAAGAGGGGGCATAATTTCTCATCAGGAAGTGAGGAGGAATCAATGGCATATATCCTGGCCGAGGAGTTCTCAAAGAGCAGAGGCATACCAAAGGCCATCAAGAGCATGATGAAGCTAATCTCTGGGTCATACACACTGGCTTTGATGTTCGAGGACAGGGTCTTTGCGGTTAGGGACCCTCTTGGTATTAGGCCGCTCTGCCTTGGAAAGCTCCCAGAGGGAGGGTATATAATAGCGTCCGAAACCATTGCATTGAATGCTCTTGGTGCTGAATACATAAGAGATGTTGCGCCAGGTGAAGCTGTGGAGCTTACAAAGGACAGGTTCACATCTCATCAATTGGTGCATAGGGCAAACAAAGCTCACTGCTTCTTCGAGTGGGTGTACTTTGCTGCAGCAAGCTCCATTCTGGATGGCAGCGAGGTCTATGAGGCCAGGAGAAGGATTGGATGGAGATGTGCCAAGGAGCATCCAGTAGAAGCAGACGTGGTGATACCTCTTCCAGATTCTGGCAGGGCACATGCCTATGGCTATTCTCTTGGTTCAGGAATACCAATGGTTGAGGGCCTCATCAAGAACCGTTTTTCTTCCAGAAGCTTCATCATTCCAACCCAGAAGGATAGGGACTTCATGGTCAGGCTTAAACTCAACCCTGTTAGGAAGGTAGTGGAGGGCAAGAGGGTCGTCCTTGTTGACGATAGTATAGTACGCGGCACCACCATGAGGCGCATTGTGAAGATGCTCAGAAAGACAGGTGCCAAGGAGGTCCATGTACGTATTGGCTCGCCCCCAATAGTCGCACCTTGCTATCTGGGTATTGACATGACCAAGAGGGATGAATTGATAGCCAGCACGCTTTCAATAGAGGAGATAAGGGAGCATATTGGATGCGACACACTAGGATACATCAGCATAGAGGGCTTGACTGAAGCCTTGGAAATGAATGAGAAGAACCTGTGCCTCGGGTGCGTGACAGAGGAATATCCTGTTCCGGTTGCAAAAGAGAGATACAGGTTCCAGACAGACCTCACAGATTTCTAATAAGTGTGGTGTTTTATTGTTGCTTGGCATTTTCCAATGCCATTGTGATGGCCGTGACGATGTCCTCTGGCACGACACCAACGAGCTGGACATCTCTGCTTGAAAAGAAATCCTTGACCTTATGCAGTTCATTAGAACTGGAACCTGCCAGTACTGTCTCCAATTCTTCTATGGCCTCCTCTGGATGCATGAAGAAGTCACCCTGGACCTGTATAAGGTTAATAATGCCATCTTCAAGCTCCAATTTGACCTTGATAAGCTTACCACCCGGAACCTTGAACACCGAGCTACCTCTTGAACAGCCATTCATCCGTGGCATATCTTTCACTCCTTACCCTCTCCATTGTTTGTTGTTCCTCGCTTGTTAGTTGGCTTGGTATCAGTGTGATATCCAGTGCCTTCTCGAACCCTTCCTTCATGGCCTGTACCATGTTTTCCCATTCTGGAATACGGCCCAGCTGGTGCTTTACAGATGTGACCCTTTCCTCCACGCTCTGGATCATCTTATCTCGGATCTTTTCATTGGGTACCAACAAGAGCTGGAACATGAGCTCTGGGTCTACATCTGCGAGCAGGGTGCCGTGCTGGAGCACTCCGCGGAATCTCCGTGTCTGAGCATTGCCAGAAATCTTCTTACCCCCGACCACAATATCGTTAATTGGATGGAACTTCGCCTCCAGTCCCAAGGAGGCCAGGCCGTTGATCAGCCCCTGGCAAATGGTACCATAGGAATCCAATATATTCCTTGGTATTTTGGGGTTGTCTTCCCTGGTTATTATGCTGTAGGTAAGTTCCTTGTGGTGAAAAACAGCACCTCCTCCAGTTATTCTTCTGATATACTGGACACCCAGTTCTTTGCATTTATCAAGGTCTATCTCTTCCCTCATGCCCTGGAAATATCCAATGGATATTGCCCATGGCTCCCATGAATAGAACCTGATAGTACCTGTGTCTCCGCAATGCCTGAGCACGGACTCGTCCATAGACATGTTCGAAGCCGCATCCATCGGCGGGGTGACCAGGAGCCTCCATTTCTCTGTCATCCTTTCCCCCAATGCTTTGTTAGATATCCTTTTTTTGGTTTATTGTATACCACGCCACCGCAAGTACTGCCGCACTTCCAGCATTGCTTCCCTGTGCTCGCTGCTGGTCAATGGCCTCGGGAAGTTGTACATGGGCCCGGTAGGCCTCTCGTTGTAAAATGGCCGGTTGCAATCAGGACATCCGGATGTCTGGAATGCTGAGGCGGGGACTTGCTCTATCCCCTCCATTGCTCTGAACCTGCCGTTCTGGACCTCTACACTCTTTTCTTCCAGTATCAGCCATCTTGCTGCCTGCACTGCCCTGTACCTGGAAATCGGTGGGGCTTGGAGGTCAAGGCTGGTTCCTGGTAATGGAGTATAGGCAAATAATCCTGGCAGTATGTTCCTTTCCCTGCACCACAGTAAGATGTTCTTGAGGTCCTCATCATCCTCTCCCAGACCAACGATGATATGGGTGGTGGTGGAGTTCGGGAATATGCTGGCTGCCAGCTCCAGTGCTTTCAGATGTTCCTCCCATGAATATGGGTTGCCAGCTTCCCCGCCCTTGACCTTGGTAAAGATCTCCTCGCATGCGGCATCGAGTGCAATACCGATCCTGTCCAGACCTGAGAAGTGCAGCTCCAAAAGTTCTCCCTGATCCAATGGCTCCACCGCAGCAGAACATTTTATTCCAAGATTGCTGAGTCCTTTCACGGCCCTGCTGAGCTCTGATACCATCTCTTGATAGCTGAGGGTCTGGAAGCACACCCTTTTAAAGGCTTGGCTCCTGCCCAAGGCCCTGATAATGTCCTTCCAGACGAATTCCGGCCAGCTTACTCTGGAAAGCGCATTTCCACTCTCCTCCACATCTCTAGCCTGGGCGCAGAAACCGCAGTTCCTTCTGCATGCCGGACCCAGCATGATGTAGCACGTGGTAGGTGCTGCATCCATCTTACCTTGGGCAAGACCGAGGGCGATAGCTGAGCCCTGCGACAACCTCATCTTCACAATAAAACAAATACACACGGGGATATTTTAGGGTTTTGCTCAGAGATCGGAAATCTCTTTGGCAATGGCATTAGCGGCTTGTGCTGGGTCTTTTGTATTATATATGCTCCTTCCCACAATGATATAGTCCGCCCCAGCTTTGATGGCATCACTGGCAGAGCCGCCCTGCGCTCCCACACCAGGACTCAATATCTTGAGCTCGTTGCCAACGATAGTCCGTATTTCCGATATCCTGCCAGGTCTTGTTGCAGGTGCTATCACCCCATCCGCGCCAACGTCCTTGGCCATTTTGGCTACCCTGTTGCCGTTTGGCTGTGTGAACTCCTTGCCGCCAGGATGGCTCATCTCCGTTACCACGAAAACATTGCTGCCGTGGGAGGCCTTGATGCAGGCCTCGATGGAATCCTTACCCACAAATCCATGCGCTATGACCCCCCTGGCACCATGGGCCACTGCCTGCTCCACAATAAGCCTGTTCGTGTTTGGGATATCGGCTATTTTCATGTCACAGATGATGTCCGCATGCTCGCTCAGCTCGTCAACGATGCTGATGCCGCACCCAAGGATGATGGGCCAGTTCACCTTGACAGCATCCACGATGCTGCCAACGGCTTCCACAACCTCCAATGCTTTTTCTCTCTTTGTGACATCCAGGGCCAACACTATTCTGGATTCGGACCTCATCTCGCATTTCATGTCCATGAATATATCGGGTTCCTATTTAAGGCCTTGGCATCTTCTCCTCGACCTCTTCCTTCTCGATTATTGCATGCTTCCATGTACCCCTCTGGAACCAGAGGAACAGGATGATCAACGAGATGATGTTGCTCAAGCTCAATGCCCACCATATACCGTTCGGACCCCAGTTCAAGTTCACTGCAAGGTAATATGCCAGCGGCACCCTGAACACCCACAGTCTGGCCACCCCCAGCACCATGGGAGGTATCGTATGGCCAGAGCCGCGAAAGGCCCCCTCTATTGCCAAGAACATGCCGAAGAATGGTAGCGAAAGCGCAATGATGAAGAACATGTCCCTGCTCAGATCCATGATCTCCTGGTCATCGATGAAGGCCCTTACAACCTGATTGCTGAACAAGGCCAATACCGTCCCGCATATGGCCATTATTATAAAGGATATTCCAGCACTGGTTCTTACCACCTTCTCGGCCCGCTCTTTGTTTCCTGCGCCAAGGTTTTGTCCTACCATTGCTGCTGTACCCATGGATATTCCCATCACAGGATGAAGCGCAATGGAGATTATTCGAACCCCTATTCCATAGCTATCGATGGCCGCAGTGCCGAAACTGGCAACCACGCTGACCAGGACAACGAACCCCATTGCTGGACCTGCCCTTGAGACCGATGCCGGTAGGCCGACTTTGATTATGCGTTTAATCCAGTCAAGGCGCGGTTTGATATGCTCGATTTTAACAGTGATCCCTGTTTTCCCGGCAAAGAGCAAGATGAACCCGATGGTGCATGACATGGCCCTGGCCATAACGGTGGCAATGGCAGCCCCCTCGACCCCAAGCTCCGGAAATGCACCCACTCCGAAAATTAGCATCGGGTCCAGGATCAAGTTGATACCTATACTAACGGCAGTGATCTTCAATGGTGTGATGGTATCGCCCCAGCCTTGCATGAGCTGGTTGAACACGAAGAACCCGAACATGAAAGGCAGTCCCAGAAAGATGATGCTCAGATATTGGCCAGCAGGCCCTTTTACTTCATCTGGGGGATTGATGGCGTCTATTATCAGGTCCGTGGCAAAGAATCCTATAATGCCGATGGCCAAGGCAAGGATTATCATTAAAAACGTTACTTGGCCAGCGGAGATAGACACCATCTTTTCCTGCTTGGAGCCTTTGTATTGGGATACAAGCGCTGTACCTGCAATGCCCACACCCATTCCGATGGACATGAACAGGAATATCACTGACCATGTTACTGAGGGAGCCGCCAAGGCAGTGTCAGACACCTTGCCGAGCCAGAAGGTATCAATAAGGTTGTAGGCAGCCTCCAGTATGGTGCTAGCAATTATGGGCCATGACAGCAGCAGCAGGCCCTTCAATATAGGGCCTTCCAATAATTCCGGTGTTCTCCGTGGCACGCAACGATACCTATGACCAGTGTATAAAAAACCAGTGGTCACCAAGAAATCAAGCCTTGTTGGCTTGCCGTTTTATGTCGTTTATAAGCCTGTCGCTCTTGTCCTTTCCGACGAACAGGACCATGGCCTCCGAGATGTAGAAACACAGCTCGTCCAGCTTCTCTCCCTCTACCTTGCTTTCAGTGATTTTCGCTCTTTCGAATTGTCTGTTCAGCAGCTTCACTCCTATTGGGCCCAGTTCCTTGCCCATGATGAGCTCCAACCTTGTTCTGGATATCGGCATATCAGGCTCCTCCCATGGTGAACTCTATGACTCCTTCATTAAGCTTCTGGTCAGCAATAATGTCTTTTCCCATCAATGCGGAGTAGAGTCCTTCCACCCTGCCCCTGATGAGGTCTGGATTGTACGGGTTGTCCATTTTCAAATGCTTCTCAGAATGCTCGACCACGTTGCCAAGCCCGTGGAGGGCCCACAGGTCGAAGACATTGTCCAGCTCTTCTTTCTTTACCCCTTTGTAGATGTCCATTGCGAATTCCTTGCTCACCTTGTACACAACGGTGTTTATCTCATCCCCCACAGCGTTCTCAACCTCATGGAAGATGGCGTTCAGGTCATTGAGCCCCATGATGCATACCCTCGTATTGGTGATCGAGTCAAGGATAATTCCCTGCTTCTCTATCCACTTGTATCTGGCCATGCCTGTGGGAACACCGCAACCGGAGCATCTCTCCAAGGTCCTGGTGGACGGCAGCTCCTTTGGAGGCTCGTACTCCATCCTCTCCTTCATCTCGTCTTCCCGTTCTTCAGTGGTCACGATGAAGGTCGAGGCGTCGCCCTCGGTTTCCCATGAGCAATTGGTCAACACTCTCTCAACGCTCTCGAAGGCCCCTGAGACATCTCCGGCAAAGAGAGGCTCTGCATAGCAGTTCTTGACCAGGCCAGTTATGCCTTTCTTCCTTTCGTAATCCATGATCTCTATGTAACCGTAACCAAGCGTGGCACCTGTGCTGACAAGGTTCTCGTATACCTTCCTGGTTCCCAACCTGGACCTTACAAGCAAGCCTAAAGGTCCGGATAGGAGACCATCCACATATCTCCTGACGTACTTGCGCTTTCCATGCATGACCAGGTTGTCGGTGTAATCCCCGAGCATGCCGCGCATGCCTGCCAGGATTGACCTCACAAGCTCTACCTCAAGCACTACCATCCTGAATTTTTCGTCCTTCGAGGTGGTTATCAGGCCGTTTCCATGCCATTGCTGGTCTCTTCCAAGGACCATTGGGAGAGAGCACTCAGCGCACCTTTTCATGCAATACAGTATTGTTTTCAATGGTTTATAGTTTATCGTTTGATAAGTAATTCATGGTATCAATC
>Ga0272444_10005198_pt1 | contig 11304 bp, 2 predicted proteins | sample SSMForm13_FD_201033 | JGI IMG/M metagenome (GOLD analysis project Ga0272444, IMG submission 201033) | Marine sediment archaeal communities from Little Sippewissett salt marsh, Falmouth, MA, United States - SSM-Form-13 | ecosystem: Environmental > Aquatic > Marine > Wetlands > Sediment ... | reverse complement strand
TGCATTGCGATTTTAACTGGAATTCGGCCTTGCACGGGAATGCGGGCATCGCCGCGATGGTGATCCGGGACGCCAAACCTGAACTGTCGGATTATATCCTGAAACTGGCCACCGAGGGATTGCCCTACATGATCAGGGCATTCTACCCTGGGGGCGGTTATATTGAAGGGGTGATGTACCAGGGGACCGCGATCGGTCACCTGACCGATTTCATCGTGCCCTACCGGAAACTGACCGGGGCGGACCTGGGGCTCATGGAGAATGAAGATTTTCATCACACCCTCAGCTTCTGGATCCCCATGTTCGCGCCTGATGAGCGGGCATATAATTTCTCCGATTGCCATGATGTTAGGGGGTACGGGATCTCCCACGGATTCTGGTGGGCGCACGAGCTGGACCAGCCTGAATGGGCGTGGGACCAGGATCGAAGAAGGTCCAGGCGGGTCGGGGGCGGGGGCCTGTTCCACGACGTGGAGAGTTTCTGGTACAGGGAGGTGAACCAGGAGACCCGGGAACCCGACCTGCCCCGGTTCATGCATTTCAAGGCGATTGACTGGGCCATGTGGCGGGGTGAGAAAAGCTGGTTCGCGTTCCGCGGGGGTTTTAACGGGGGGAACCATGACAACGATGACCTGGGCCACTTCATCCTCGGTCACGGCCAGGACAGGTTCCTGATCGACCCTGGGTACGGGGCGACCAAGGCCAGCGAACACAACTGCATCACCATCCGTGCCCACGAGCAGACCGATGGCGCGGTGGCCCCCATCACCAGGTCCTTCGAACACGCGGACGGATGCTACCTGGTATGCGACATCCAGCAAGCGTTCCCGCTGGTCACATCGCACTACAAGCGGCACCTGCTGCAGATCGATGACAACCACCTGCTCCTGCTGGACGACGTGAAAGGGGCGGATAGTTTAAGGGTCAGCGTGGAGGGCCATTTTCAAACCCGTTACCCTGTGGAGCGGACCGACCATGGATGGAGGATCGAGGGGCCCCATGAAACCTGCGAGATCGAACTGCTTTTCCGCCATGCCCCGATGCTGGAGGAGGAATGGGATTTCAGGGGTCCGATCACCAGGCTGAAGTACTGGAATTTCTTCGACAGGATCCATTCCATACAGCCGATACTGTTCAGTTTCGATGATGCGCCGTATACCTTCAAAACCGGCCCGGAGGGATTCACCATTGAGATCGGGGACAAGGTGCACGGGTTCCGTTTTGAAGGAGCGGAACTGGTCTATTATTCCTCGAAATAGAGCATGGAAACAGGCACCTTCTGTTCGGGGATCCCGGGACCGCTGTAAGACATCACCAGGTACTCCCCGTAATTTCCTTCAAAGAACTCGATCCTGATCGGGTGTTTTCCCGGGGACAGTTCGATACTCCCCTGCCTGGTCGTAACGCCATGGATCCCGTCATTATCCAGAACCCTCTTCCCGCCAATGAACAACCTGCTCCCGTCATCCGATCCCAGGGAGAACTCGTACGCCCCCTTTTTCGGGATCTCCATGTAGCCATCATAGACCACGCCCCAGTAATCCTCCCTGGTCTTCACGGCCTCCAGGTCTGAAATATCCCGGACCCTGCCTTCCTTAACCGGCACAAGCCTGCTGAAATCGGGCAGCTGTTCCCAATTCCCGTGAAAGAGGCGGTAATGAAGGCCATTTAATTCCGGGTCGTAGACCACCACCCCTTCATCGCTGATAAAACCCGCCTTCAGTCCCTCCGCGTAAGCCCTCGCCCTGATCGTGCAGGTCTGACCGGCGAGGAATGGACTGTTGTAAGGAACAGATGTGGTATCGGGTTCCGAGCCGTCCAGCGTGTAAAAGATGCCTGCACCCGGGGTGGGACAGGAGAGCTCCACGGTGATTGGCTTTGAGTCAACGGAGGCACTGGTTTTGACTTTCACAACCCCTGCCATGGCCCCACCCCCGGCATGGACATGGAAATCATCTGATATGATCTTGTAATGTCCCGAGCCGGTCCTGTAAAGGACATAGCCATCGGTTTCCCGGATAAATTCCACCTGCTTACCCGGGGAAAAGTGCACCTGTTCCTTTCCGGACGCGGGCACCTGCACCTCGGCCGTCGTGTTGACAGGCACGCTGATCTCCCAGGTGAATTGATCCTGTTCCACCCGCCATGCCGAAGAGATCCTGCCGTACGGGGAAACATGATGGGCTTTGACAAAGTCCAGTCGCTCGATCATCACGGGTTTCATCCCGATCCTTTTAAACCCGGGTTCCAGTGGTTTGATCGCTCCCAGGTCCTCGTAGAGCCAGATATTGAAATCCCCGAGCAGCATCACGTGGTTCCTGGAGTTCATGGCAGGGTCGGCCGTGTTCCCGTTCCACAGTTCCCAGATGGTGGTGGCGCCATTCTCTGCCATGTAGCCCCAGCTGGGGTAACCGGTCTGGGTGGCAAACCTCAGGGCGATATCCGGCCGCCCGTACCGGGTGAGGGTCCGCATCAGGAACTGCGCACCCACCAGTCCCACGGGGATATGTCCGTCGAACTGCACTTCGATCCGTTCCACCAGGTTTTGGAAAACCCGTGTTTCATATTTTTCATCCACCAGGCCAAACGCGAGCGCCAGGATACTGGCCGTCGCGGTATTGTTGCTGAGGGTAATGAATTCCTCGTTAAAGAATTTTGCCAGGAAGGCCTGCCTGATCGTCTGCTTCTGGTTCCCGAAATAAGCGGCATCCTCCTGCCTGTCCAGCATCCGGGCAAAGCCCTCCATGAGTCCCGTCATGTGATAGAAGAACGCCGTTCCCAGGTAGGTTCCGCTGGTGATCCTTTCCGGATCGTTCGAATGGATCTGCCACGGGTCATCAGGCGGCATGCACCAGTCCCCGTAGCTGTCCCTCGGCATCAGGCCATCCTCCATGTATTGACGGGTCATGTAATCGTACCATTTCTTCAGGTAGCCATAGTTTTTGCTGATCACCTCGGCATCGCCATACTGGTCATATAGCATATCAGCAAGAATAATGGGAGTCCCATCCCAGGTCACGTTATCATTATACAATTTCCAGTACGCGGGGGAAACATCTGAAATGGACCCGGATTCCAGCTGGGCATCCCCGATATCGGTCATCCACTTGGCATACAACCGGGAGATATCGAAAATATAGCTTTCCCCGCGGGAACCGGTGGCTCTGTCTCCAAGCCAGGCCTGCCGTTCATCCCGCTGCGGACAATCGGTTGGGAAGCTCCGGTAGTTGCCCCGGATTCCCCACACGGCATTCCGCGCGATCCGGTTCACCATGTCGAGGTTGCATTCGAATGATCCCGTTGGAGTGACATCATCGTGGACCACCCTCCCGGTGATGGTGGACAGGTCGGGCGTGCCCGGGTACCCGGTCAGTTCCACGTACCTGAACCCATGGTAGGTGAAACGGGGCTCCCAGGTTTCCGTTTCCCCGCCCCTGCAGGTGTATATATCCGTGACCTGCGCGCCGCGTATATTTTCCATGTACAGTTCCCCGTTCTCCTGCAGCGCCTCGGCAAACCTGAGCTTGACCCTTCTCCCCCGCTCACCGGCCACTTTCAGCCGGACCCACCCGACCATGTTCTGTCCCATGTCGAAGATGTATTTCCCGGGCGAAACCTCGTTCACGGAGACGGGTACCAGCTGTTCCGTGACGCGGATGGGTTCGATCATCTGCGCGCTGACCTGCCCCGTCGGTGCATCCAGGACCTGAACGGGCTGCCAGCCGGAATCGTCAAACCCGGGAAGGTCCCACCCCGGCATCTCTTTCCGCGCGTCATACTTCTCCCCGTCATATTCATTATTCTCGGTAATGGGCCCGTCGGCGGTCAGCTTCCACGATACATCGCTGATCACCCGGTCCGTGGTTCCGTCAGCATTCTGAATATGGATCTGAAGCAGCAGCATGGGGAACCCGTACCCTTCCATGGAAAAGGGTTCTTCCTGGCGCACCGGGAAGAACCTGCCATTCCCCAGGATCACCCCGATGGCGTTGTCTCCCCGTTGAAGCAGCCCGGTGACATCGTGGGTCACGTACAGGGCCCTTTTATCGAACTGCGTTTGTCCCGGCGACAGCACGTGGTCACTCACCTTCCTGCCGTTGATCCACATCTCGGATAATCCCAGGCCGCAGATGTACGCGGTAGCCCTTTCGATCTCCCGGGGGATCACCACCTCCTTTCTCAGGTACCTGGCACTCAGTTTCGTGAATTCCGAGAAGGGATCATCATTCCCCACGGCCCGGTTGAGCCCGATCCACCGGGCACTCCAGTCCCCCTCCTCCAGGAGGCCCATGGAGAATGATGCCGGGTCGCTCCAGCCAGACGCGGCCCCCCGCTTATCCCAAACTTTCACTTTCCAGAAACATGCCTGCCCCGGGGCCAGTTCCCCTCCCGCGTAACGGATATGCACCGATTGGCCTGATGAGACCTTCCCCGGGTTCCACAGGTCCCCCTCGTCCCGGTTCAGGATGGCCGTGTCTGACGCCACAAGCAGCTGGTACGCTGTCTGGTGTTGCCCGTGCTCATCCGACTCGAGCTGCCAGCCCAGCCTGGGTGCCTTCACGTCGATCCCCCGCGGATCGACCCTCGATTCACATGTCAGGTGAACAGGTTGAACCCGGGCAGCGCGGGAATTCCTGGAACAGGATGGGGAATATAATATTAAGGTGGTACATAAAACACCTAATGGCAACAGCCACCGGAAGGAGGTCAAAGATCTCATGATTGGTTTCAGGTTGGTAGCGGATGATAAAATTAAGAAAATTCAAAAACCGCTGGAACTTGACTTTGAACAAATATTGCGCTATATTTTCCGTGAATTCCTCGAGAAGGAACTACTCCCGGTTAAACAACAAATCGATTTGACCCATGAACGCCGTAAGAACCGCCTGCCTCTTCACGCTCGCCCTGCTGTGCACACAAATCCGCCAACCACTTGCCGGGCAGGTAACCGCTTCCGATTCCACCGCTGAACCTCAACCCTCACTCCGCCAGGGAGGCGCCGCTGACCTGAATGCCTGGAGCCGCCAGGCCATCGGGACCGCGGGCGGTTTTACCAACCCCGATACCAGGGACTGGATCCCCTACATACCAAAAAAAGAGGACGTGTATGCCGGCGGGATCCTGGATGCCAGCCATTACATAGAGAGCCCTGGCGGCACGCACGGGTTCCTGAAGCGGGACGACCGGGGGCATTTCATCTTCGAGGACGGGACACCGGTCACCTTCCTGGGCGGACAGATCAACGCGTTCCCCGAGAAGGAGGAGGCCGAATGGATCGTGCAGTGGATGCGGCGCCATGGACTGAACTACGCCAGGTCGCACGGGTTCGGCCTGCCGGACGAGGACCGGTGGGACAAGCTGGACTACCTCATCTACCAGTGCAAGAAAGCCGGGGTCTACCTGGTGCTGACTCCTGTCTACTGGACCGAGTTCGAGGTGATCGACCCGGAAGGGAAGCCCGTGAAGACCTCCAGCCACGTGATCCTTTTCTTCAACGAGCACATGGAAAAGGCCGTTCGGGCACTGTGGAAAGAGTTTTACACGCACGAGAATCCATACACGGGATTGTGTTACAAGGATGATCCCACCATCGTCTCCTTCGAGTTGAAAAACGAGGACAGCTCTTTCTGGGCGCTGGACTGGATCCGGAGGGGCCTGCCGGTCTACTGGAAAGAGATGCAGCAGCAATTTTCCGGTTTCCTGAAGGATAAATACGGCACCACCGGTGCCCTCCGTGAAGCCTGGACCCTGGAGGGCCACCATTCGGCCCTGGCGGACAACGAATCCCTGGAAAAGGGGAACGTGGATCTCTTCGAGCTGTCAGGCTGGGAGGTGGAAAGAGGCGAGAAGGACGTGGCCATGCGGCCCAGGAAATCGGACCAGACCCAATTCCTCCACCGGAAGCTCACGGAGTTTTATGCCCGTTCCTACGCCTACCTGCGGGAGATCGGTTGCCAGCAGGCCATCTGCGGGTCCAACTGGCGGGGACACTCCTACTCCATGCGCCACGTGCTGGAGGCCGACGCGCGGATGGACTACCTGGATCAGCATGACTACTTCGACCACCCGCAGGGCGGCTGGCGGACGCGGGACGCGGTCCAGCACAACCAGTGCATGCTGAAATCCGCGCGGGCCGGGCTCATCGGCAACCTGGCCCCGAGACAGGTGCTGAACCGGCCCTACACGGTCAGCGAATGGAATATCGGCGCGTGGAACGAGCACCTGATGGAGGCCTCCTTCTCCATGATCTCCGTGGGATTGCTCCAGGGATGGGACGGTTTGATCCAGTTCGTGCTCCTGCCGCAGAGCTTCCCGGGGGAGAAACCGATCCTGGGGGACCGGTTTTTCAACGTGGGCACGAACCCTTCAGTGGTGCTGCAATACCCGACCCTGGCCCGGATGTGGCACCGGAAGGACATCGGTGAATCTGAACCGGTGTTTATCCGGCGGATCTGCCCTTCCCAGCTGCACATGCCCGGCCCCGTACCCTCGAAATTCTACCCCGAGGCATTCATGTTCACCCACCGGAAAAGGGATCCCGGGAAGGATGAATACGGCCACATGCTTTCGGTGGTGGGCAAGGTGGGGAACGAGTTCGTGGAGGAATTCCAGCCCCATTACGAGGCGGAGGGGATCGGCCGATACCTGGACCAGGAGTGGAAAGTGGCCCGGAGCATGACCGGGGAGCTCACCTGGGACTGGGACCGGGGAACCCTGGTGGTGGATACCGACGGGACACAGGGAGCGTGTGGCTATATCGGGGATACCACCCTGGCACTTGCCAACATCACGGTCCGTTCCAGCACTCCCTACGGCCTGGTGATGCTGACCACGGTGGAGGATGACGCCCCCATCAACGGCAGTACCAGGCTGCTGCTGACCGCCCTTGGCAGGGCCCGCAACACGGGGACAGTCTACGGGAATGCCGCCGACCGGGACAAGACAACCGACCGGCACGCCAGCTCCGTCTCCCTACCTCCCGAACAAAGGGTCGCGGTGCTGGAACTGGGAGAAGCTCCCATTGTCACGGAACCCGTGAAAGGGAAGATCCGGATCAAAATGGAGCGGCCCGAGGCGGCCGTGGTATACCTCCTTGATCATACGGGCCAGCGGGGCGGGGAAGTGCCCGCCGCGGTGAGCGGGGGGGAACTGGAGCTTCAACTCCCGGGCAACCATGGTGCCCGCTTCTTTGAAATTGTCTGTAAAGCACACTGAAAGAGCATGAAAGAAAGACTACTATACCTTCACCGACCCGTTGGACCGGTATTTTCGCGGAAACCGGAAACGAGAGCGCCCCCTCCTATCCTGCCCGCGGGCAGGATAGAGCAGGGTACGGGGACTTGCGAAATCGAATAACTTTGTTATATTTGACACCGTAATAGCTTTTCACCTTAATAAACTAAATCTGCACTTATGAAACGAAAACTTTTACTATCACTTCTGTTAGTGGTCGGTGGTCTCGTTTATGCACAGAACGATACCATCAAGACCCTGTTGATCACGGAAGCCCACCTGGGAGAGCCGAGCATCTGTTACGTGGAGATCTCCAACGTGGGTGATGAAGCCATCCAGCTCAGCGATTTTGAGATTGGGCAGGACCAGCACAATGACTTCATCAACACCGACAACATGATGCTGCCCGAGTATCTGCTGCAACCGGGCGAGAGTTTCCTGCTGGCCAAGGTCCGGGACTACGGCCCCTACGCCTGGTCCATCGGGCAGGAATACTGGCGGTGGACTCCAATTACCACTCCACTGGATCTCATTGAACTGGCGGACATCCAGTTCCACGTGAGCGAGCAGCAGGCCGGTTATGAATACTTTCCGGAATATGACAGTGTCTCGGAAGAGAACATCATCGGGATGTATTTCGGCCGCAGGTGCGTCTATCTCGAGCAGCACTTCCCCAGCGGCGATTCGGCACAGGTCGACCAGGTGATGGGGATTTTCGACGAGGCCTATGGAAGCGAGGGCTACATGATGAACAAGAACATGGCCCTCACGGGTGACGCGTACGATGTGGCGGGCTACCCCGCCGCGGGCAACTTCGCCGTCCTGATCCGGAAACACTCGGTGAAAGAGGGGAACATGGAGTTTGTCGTGGGTACCGGCGAGGACGATTCAGAGTGGATCGCCCTGGACAATCTCAGCGGGTCGAGTTTCCGGGACCAGCCCTGGACCCTGAGGAACCACGGCGATTACAACCTGGACGAGAACACGCTGACATCCACGGTGGCCGACGTTGATTTCCCCAACAAGACCATCACGGTCCCCTGGGGAACCCTGAAGCCCGACGGGATCATGGAACTCATGAATAAAAAGCCGGGCGTCTACTGGAACTATATTCTCAACGGGATCGAAGAGGATTCCCTCGATTACGGCTGCAATACCGGCGACCGGCTCGAGGTCATTGTCTGCGGGGATGACGCGGACCGCGATACCTTTGACATCATCGTGAGCGACCCTCTGGAATCGGATAATTTCGTGGTTCCCAGGGCTAACTGGACCACCGCGACCACTTTCAGCGCGGGACTGAATCCGGAGCTCATGCCCATCTACGTGGAGCAGACCCTGAGCGGGCATTTTGCCTCCTGGCCCAGTATCATTGACGGCGGGGACAACATGGACACGCTTTCTTCATACGGCTTGGATGCCTTCAACCTGGGGATCCCTTATGCCACCCGGGTGGACTCGCTGTACGAGAGGCTGGAAAAGCCCCCTCTTGCATCGTGGGAGATCGTACCCGTGGACGGAAATAAATTCCGGCCCGACCTGATGGAGGGAGATATCCTGAAGGTGACCGCGGAAGACGGAAGCACGAAGGAGTATTACCTCCAGGTGCAGACCTACGAAGGATCGTTGAACTTCCAGCTGAGTTCCATCACCTGGCCCGACATTCCGGACCCGGACCTGTTTGAACTCGTGTATGGCTGGAAAGGGGATACCATCCCCAACTTCGACCCGGGAGGGTATCTCTACCAGGTCAAACTGCCGGCGGATATAGAACAGGTGCCCGCCACCGTGGCCAAGGCCGTCAGTGATAACTCTGTCGTGTCTGTCGATAAGGCAGTCAGCCTGTCCAGCATCGTGTCGGAGGACCGTACAACGACCTATACCGTTCAGGCCGAGGGTGACACAACCGGCACCTACGTGCTGGAATGGCAGCGGGAACAGTTGCCCAACAACATCCAGCCCTACCATGCCGAGCCCATTGTCTCTCAGTATATCGGCCGGTACTACTTCTCTGAAGTCTACCTGGAGATTGCCAACACGGGTAACCAGCCGATGGATCTGAGTCACTACATGTTCATGGCAGCCTATAGCACCAACCCGTACGAAGCGATCACTACACCAAGCGCCGATTGGATGAACAGGTATGACAGGTACGTGCCGGGGCGCAAATGGGTGGACAGCACTACATGGGCCACCGACCCGTTTATACTGGAAGAGGACCTCGGCGTTGATCCCTGGGTGCAGCCGGGTGATGTATTCTGCATGTCCGGTGTCCAAACCGGCAACTGGTGGGGATACGGAAGAACAGGCTGGACTGACACCACCCAGAAGGGCATTACTGAAGCTGATGTCCAATTCTATGACACCAAGGTGTATGACGAGAACGGGAACTACGTGAGCGGTTACGATAACAACCCGTGGGGAGAGCCGGTCGCGCTCTATTCTGTGCCGATGCCGATGTGTGACGGGGGTGAGGCCCTCTATGTCTTCAAGATCCTGGATACGCCAGGGGGAGACTCCGTCAGGGACGGCCTGAAGCCCGCCACCGATCCCAATGACTTTGAACTGATCGAATCCATGGGTATGAAAGATGGAAGCCCGGTGATGTTTGGACAACTCGAGAGGACGCAGGCATTTAACTTCACGGCCTTTATCAGGAAGCCTGAATTTGTCTTCCCGAAACCCGAACTGGAGGGATCCTTCGGAGATACCCTCACGCAGCCGGAGTCTTCGGAATGGATCATCGTGGGCAGGTTTGTTCCCGAGTACACGGTGCCTGGCTGGCCGGATTCCTGGATTCATTCTCCCATGGTGGATTATGGCAAGCACTACTTCATTCCGACCACCGACTACCTTTCTGTCGTAAGCTCCAATTACTACAGGGTTTCCCTGGGGTACAGCGACGACGAGGATATCGAGGGGCTGGTTACCGGGGTGACCCCGGAGTCCTTCCTGCCCAAGCTGGATACCTACGAGGGTCAGACCCTGATGGTGGTCAGCGGCACGGACGGATCTGAAGTAGCCGCCGACGCGGCGATCGCCAACGGGGACACCCTGCTGGTTACCTCCGCCGACGGTGTGAACACCACCAAGTACGTGCTCGACGTGAGCGACGAGGGACTCAATTCCGATGCGTTGATCACATCGGCGACCTACACGGTCGAGGTGACGGTTGATCCTGCTGAGGGCAATGATTGGATGGGTGAAGGCACCCTGTCCGGATTCCCTTACGGGACCACGCTGGAAACCGTGCTGGATAACATCACCCTGCCATCCGGGGCCACCATGACCATGCTGGACAACGAGGGTACCTGGGTGCCATTTAGCACCCTGAACCTCGATACCGTGTACGTGAAGACCACGGTGAACGACCATACCATGCTGCAGGTCGTGGCAGAAGACATGGTCACCACCATCGACTACATGCTGATGCCTGATGCCACCTCGGATGACGCGATGGTCTATTCAGACATCTTCCTGGTAGACCAGGCAACGATGATGATCGATCTGGTACCCTCCGGGATTTCCGTGAACAACTTCATGCGCAGGGTATACGCTTCGAGGGGCGCTACCATGAAGATAGTTGACAAGGCAGGACTGGAAAGGGAAGGAACCGGTATCGTCCGGTTTGACGACAAGCTGGTCGTTACTTCCGAAAGCGGAGCGGTATCCAGGGCCTACTACCTCATGTTCTCCGTGATTGATTACAATCCCTATATCCTGTACGTGCTGTCAGACGTGTACGATGTGGACAACGTGGACTACGTGATCCCGGAGGTACTCGGTGAGACTTCCGTCAGCGATTTCCTCGCCAACCTGACACCTTCTGCCCCCGATGCGACCATGGTGGTCGCGGATAAGGACGGCAACGTGAAGCCGGACGACGGCGTAATCGTGGCGGATGATAAGCTGGTGGTGGAGTTTGGTGATCTGAAGGTCGTCTATACCGTGACGATCTCGACTGTCGGGACGCCCTCGGTCATTGCGGACCAGATCTCCGTGTACCCGAACCCGACCGGCGGCCAGCTTCAGATCTCAGGATTGGCCGCGGGCCAGAGGATCCAGGTATAC
>Ga0272444_10005197_pt1 | contig 11306 bp, 11 predicted proteins | sample SSMForm13_FD_201033 | JGI IMG/M metagenome (GOLD analysis project Ga0272444, IMG submission 201033) | Marine sediment archaeal communities from Little Sippewissett salt marsh, Falmouth, MA, United States - SSM-Form-13 | ecosystem: Environmental > Aquatic > Marine > Wetlands > Sediment ... | reverse complement strand
AACGAGGAAACGGTTCGTCACGCGAGCCGTGCCTACGGAGTGACAATGCGACATGGAGTATCGCAAGTCCTTGCCTTGGATCTGAGTTGAGCCGCCGGAGCGTGAGATGACCGACACAAGAGAAGCTGCGTTTCCCGTCGAAGCCCTGCAGGATGAGGGCTGGGAAGCCACACTTCGCAGACTGACTGCGGACATGGATCCGTGGGATATCGACATCCGGGAGTTGGCACAACGGTATCGGGATTACATTGCCACGCTTCGCTTGTTTCAGTTCGAGGTTCCGGGGCGGATGGTCCTCACGTGTTCGATTCTTCTGCGGATGCAGTCGGATGTTCTCCTTGCCTCGGCCCGCGAGCACAACCAGAACGGGCTGATCGATGAACTGGATGAAGCAATCGACGAGGCGGACATCGAGTGGGACGCTCCCGTGGAACCCGATGAGTTCCGGCTTCCGCTTCGACGCCGTCCACAGCGACAAGTGACGCTGGAGGATCTGCGCATCGCACTGTCATCGGCGATGATCGTTCGGCGGCGGCGCGCCGACCGCCTTCTGCAACAGGCGGAGATCGATGATGCCTACGATCCGTTCGATGCATTCGAGATCGGCGGCAACGACTTCGGCGATCGCCTTCACGCCTTGTTCGACCGGATCAAGGCGATGCTCAAAGGAAACCGCGTGACAAGCTTCTTCCGCCTCCTCGACCGCGGCGATCGGAACGAGCGGATCGAACGCTTCTTCGAGGTCCTTCACCTGGCGTCCCAGGGCCGGATCGATTGCACACAGACCGAATTCCTCGGCGACATCCTCATCTCGCTCCAACCTGAGGAGGCTTGAGGACGTGCGAGCACAAGATGGCTGACGATCGAATGCAAGACAAGGCCGTACTCGAAGCCGCGCTGTTTCTTTCTCCGGAAGCGCTGTCATTCCGTGCGCTCGCCAAGCTCCTTGATGCATCGCAGCCGTACGTTCGCGCGTTGCTCGAGGAGATGCAGATCGATCTTCTCGCCGCCGACCGGGGCCTCGAACTTCAGATCGACCAAACCCGCGCCGCGTTTCAAGTGAAACGTGCCCATGTCGACCGAGTCGCGCATCTTGCACCTCAACAGGACATTCAGCGATCGGTCCTGCGAACGCTTGCCGTCGTTGCCTACAATCAGCCGGTTACGCAGGCCGACGTCGTCAGAGTACGCGGGAACAAGGCGTACGCGCACATCCAGGAGTTGTTCGAGCGAGGATTGATCCGCGGTGAGCAACACGGAAGAACCCAGCTTCTTGAAGTCACCGACGAGTTCCTGAGATACTTTGGACTCAGTTCGCGTGAGGAGTTCCGCTTCCACTTCGCAGGAGCAGACACCGCGGAGCTGGACGGAAAGGACGATGATTCCGAGAAGGAACGTCACGAGCCGGAGCCTGTGGAGCCCGATCCGGGGAGCGCTGACCTCGAGCAGGAAGAGAGTTCGTTCGATCACGAGTCCGCCACCCCGCCGGACGATCCGGCCTCGATAGAGCCGGACGATGTGCCGGCCGCAAGAAGGAACGGCGGCGTTGATGCAGGAGGATGAGATGGATAAGTGGGAATGCACAGTATGTGGCTATATCTACGATCCGGAAGCGGGAGACCCAAGCACGGATGTGAAGCCGGGAACTGCGTTTTCTGATCTCCCCGACGGCTGGACGTGTCCTGATTGCGGCGCGGAGAAGGACCGGTTCGAGCAGATCTGACCGAAAGCTTGACAAATCGGACTATCCTGGTAGGATTTCAGCCGTGATGCTCCAATGAACACAAGAATCTACCTGGATAACGCCGCAACGACCCCGATCGATTCGGGAGTTCTCGACTGTATGTTGCCGTACTTGCAGCAGAAGCACGGCAACGCGTCCAGCTTGCACGAAGAGGGGCGTCAAGCTCGGAAAGCCGTCGAGGACGCGCGACGCGACATCGCGGGCACCCTTGATTGGGACCCGCGGGGGATTGTCTTCACCTCCGGCGCCACCGAAGCCGACAACCTCGCGATTCTTGGGCTGGCTCGCTCGCAGCCGGAGCGTCGCCACATCATCTGCTCGGCGATCGAACACCATGCCGTACTTCACTCGTGCGACTGGCTAGAACGGCAAGGGTATCGAATCACGAGACTCCCTGTCGATGCCGAGGGCCGTGTCGCGCCGGCGTCGGTGGCCGGGGCGATCGATGAGCAAACCCTTCTCGTATCTGTCATGGCCGGCAACAACGAGCTGGGGACCATCCAGCCGATCCGTGAGATCGGGGAGCTCTGCCGAGAACGAGGGGTCCCTTTCCATACCGATGCTGTGCAGGCGGTCGGGCGCATGGATCTTCCCACGCAGGTGACGGACCTGATCTCGCTATCGGCGCACAAGCTACACGGGCCGAAGGGGGTTGGTGTCCTCGCTGTCGGGCCGGACGTGAAGCTTCTGCCGCTCGTTCATGGCGGTGGGCACGAGCGTGGTTTGCGCAGCGGAACGGAGAACGTTTCGGGGATCGTCGGACTTGCCGCTGCCTGCCGGTTGATGACCGAAGAGCAAGAGACGCACACAAGGCGCATGCGCGCTCTTCGCGACCGCCTGATCGACACCGTACTGACATCGATTCCGGCAGCCAAACTCAACGGGTCGCGATCCCCCCTTGGCTCACTGCCACACATCGCCAATTTCAGTTTCGCGGCCATCGAAGGCGAAAGCCTGGTCATGAAGCTCGATGAGCAGGGGATCGCGGCTTCCACCGGATCGGCTTGCTCTTCGCCCGACCTCGAGCCAAGCCACGTACTCCAGGCAATCGGCGTGCCGATCGAGATGGCGCACGGCAGCCTCCGCCTGAGCATCGGGCGGCAAACGGTCACCGAGGACATCGACTCGCTGCTTCGTATCCTCCCGGGGGTCGTTGAGCAGCTCCGATCGATGTCCCCGTTCAAATTGGGGGACGGCTGATGTACAACGAACAAGTCATGGATCACTTCCGAGAGCCCCGCAACCAAGGGAAGCTCGGCCGCTACTCGGCAATCGGCAAGGTCGGAAACATCTTGTGTGGGGACGTCATGTGGATGTACATCCTCGTCGAGCGATCGGATAACGGAGATGAAATCATCACCGACATCTCGTGGGAGACGTTTGGTTGCACGGCGGCGATCGCCACCTCGTCGATGGTATCGATCCTCGCCAAGGGCAAGACCCTGGACGAGGCGATCACGATCACCAACAGCCAAGTCGCCACGGAGCTCGGAGGATTGCCTGCACCGAAGATGCATTGCTCCTCTCTTGCCGCCGATGCCCTGAACGAGGCGATCTACGAGTATCTCACCGCCGAGAACCGGCCGATTCCCCCCGCACTCGAGCAGCGTCACGAACGGATCGCGCGCCACCGGAAAGAGCTCGAAGAGCGCTACGCCGGGTTCCTCGAGAAGACCGACAATCAGCAGATCAAAGGGCTTCCCGGAAGCCCTTGCTGCTAGATCATGCTCCTCACGAAGAAGGCAAGCTACGGACTGATCGCCGCCGCGGAACTGGCCCGCGTTCCGAGTGCCGGTCCAGTCTCGGCGCGCTCCATCGCGAGCAAATACGGCCTTCCCGCTCCGTTTGTCGAGAAGATCCTCCACGAACTGAAGACAGAAGGGATCGTTGATGCCGTTCAGGGAAGGTACGGCGGATATCGCCTTGTCCGTCCCCCAGAGAAGATCTCGGTGCGCGACATCCTCATTGGGCTGGGCGAGTCGCTCGACCTCGTCGGTTGTCTCACATCGGACGAGCACGGCTGCCAGATCCAGGATGCCTGCCCGACGCGTTCCTTGTGGCAGCAGATCAACCTACGGTTTGTGTCACTGCTCGACTCTCTCACGCTCGCCGATGTCGCCAATCCGTAGCGCAAAAGGTCAACGAGAGCTTCGTTGCGTGTGATGTACGTTACCGACACCGTCCCGGCGATGTGCTATAGTGGCCGCAGAAAGAGTGAGAACCCCCTCATCTTTTTCACCACCCGGAGAGGGCGGTCAAGCCTGCGGCTCGGCCGCCCTACACTTCTGGTTTCTTGACCAGCTCGGACCGAAGGATTGTGCTTCGTCGCCCGCCGTGTTCCTATCATCCCAGCGCCCCTCGGACAAACGCTTCGTAGACGGCGTAGAAGACGGGAAGCGCGAACAGCAAGCCATCGATTCGGTCGAGAAAACCACCATGACCTGGCAGAAAGAACCCCGAATCCTTCACGCCGGCCGCCCGCTTGAGCTTGGAAGCGAAGACGTCGCCGAGTTGTGCTGCTGTGCCAACCGACACGGCGAGGAGCACCAGCCATCCGAACCCCGGACCAGCGATCAATGCGCGCCAGGCGCCACTCATCTGAGCCGCCACAACGCCGCCGGCGACAGCTACCAGAACGCCGCCGATGATCCCCTCCCACGTTTTGTTGGGACTCACGTTCGGGAACGCCTTGTGCCTGCCCAGAAGCGATCCGACGAAGTACGCACCCGCGTCATATCCCCACACCATAAGCAGCACCATCACCGATTTCGCAAGTCGGATATCAACTGCGGTGGGAGGCTCGCTCGTGAACAACAGCACGAAGTAGTGGAGCAACCATGGAACGTAGAGCAATCCGAACAGCCCGGCAACAACCTTCAAGAACCCCTCGCGATGCGGCAATGCGCGCAGGTGCCGCAGCACTTGGAATGCAGCCGCAAAGACCATCCCGACCTCGGCGTACCGGCCATCAAAGGCGATGAAGCAGAAGGTGAGAAGCGCCACCAGCAAGAGGTTCTCGATCCGCGAGAGCTGAAGATCGATCTTCCCTAGCAGGCAAACGTACTCCACGGTGGCCATTCCGGCAATCGCGAAGAGCAACATCCCAAGGGCCCACATCGCATTGTAGGTAGCCGTAGCATAGACGATTCCCACGACGATCCCGCCGGCGGCACAACCGCTCACCACTCGAATCAACAGGTTTCTCACGGCTTACTGCCTCCCGAACCTTCGCTCACGGCTCCGGAATACATCCAGAGCACGTTCAAGGTCGTCGGGGCCGAAGTCCGGCCAGAGTGTGTCAGAGAAGTAGAGTTCGGCATACGCCGCCTGCCACAACAGGAAGTTCGAGAGCCTCATCTCGCCGCTTGTCCGGATGATCAGGTCGGGATCGGGCATTCCCGCAGTGTAGAGCTCAGCGGCAACCGCTGCTTCCGTGACCTGATCAGGCTCGATTTCACCCTGCTGCACCCGCAAGGCAAGCTGCTTCATGGCATGGAGGATCTCTTCTCGACCACCATAACTCAACGCGATGTTCACCACGATGGTTTGCCCGTGCCGGGTTTGCTCCACGGCAAGACGAACAGCGTCGCGAACGTTCTCCGGAAGCCGTTCGAACTGACCCGAAACCCGAAGGCGCACCCCACGCTCGAGCATCTCGTCGCGGTTGTCGTGCAGGAACTCGGCAAACAGGTCCATCAGAAGCTTGACCTCTCCCAGCGGACGAAGCCAGTTCTCGGTGGAGAAGGCAAACAGCGTCACATGCGACGCGGATCGATGTTCGCCGATGTAGCGGATCAGTTGCAGTGCGGCGCGCGCGCCGGCTCGGTGGCCCGCTGCACGAGGCAATCCGCGTCTTCGTGCCCAACGGCCGTTGCCATCCATGATCACGGCGATATGACGTGGATTCGTCTTCGCTAGATCGTCTGGCATCCCGCCTCCAGCAACTCCACCCGCGCTTGCCCCGCCACGGCCAGCGACCCGGTGACAAGAAGAACGTCGCTTGGCTCAAGCGACGCTGATGCGATCGCAATCCCGTCGGCCACAGTATCGGAGATCTCTGCGGAAGCTCCAAATCGAGACGCGATCTCGCCCGCTTCTTGCGCGCTCATCGCCCGAGGTTCTCGGCTTGTCGTGATCGTCACCGTGGATACCGTGGGCAACAAGATCCTGAGCATCTCGGAGACTGCCTTGTCCTTCATCGCCCCGAACAGCAGGTGACGCACCTGCTTTCGCGGAGCCAGCCGACATACGAAGTCGCTAACCGCAGCGATCGCGGATGCGTTGTGAGCCCCATCGAGCACGATCCGCGGCTTCTCGGCAACCGACTCGAACCTTCCGGGCCACCGAACCCCGCGCAGCCCCGTGGTCAGGTGCGATTCCGAGATAACAAGCCCGCTGGATCGGAGCTCGTCGATCGCAGAAAGCACGGTCTGAAGGTTGTTCACCTGCCAGCGTCCAGGAAGCGACAGCTCGATCCGTCCAGCGTAGCCTGGTGACGCCACCTGAAAGCTGCTGCCGTCCCATCGTTCGTCCAGAGAAGCAACCGACACCTTGTCGGCGGAGACCCAGCGTCCGCCACGGGCACGGCACTCGCTACGTGCTGCCTCCTCCGCCTCCGGCGGAAGCGCCCCCGCGACAAACGGAACGCCAGTCGCAGCGATCCCCGCCTTCTCGCGGGCGATCTCCTTGAGCGTCCGGCCAAGGTACTCGACGTGGTCGAGTGCCACGCCGGTCAGCACACAACACAAAGGAGAACCTTGGTGGGTCGCGTCCCATCGCCCACCCATCCCCGCTTCCATGATCGCCACATCCACCGCACTTAAGGAGAAGTGGCGGAACGCCATCGCGGTGAGCAGTTCGAAGTAAGAGGGCCGCTCGGCAAGCGGCTGGATGGCCTGCTCCAACACCCCGGCATGTCGGCAGAAATCGTCTTCCCGGATGCAGGCTCCCTGAACGCGGATCCGTTCGCGAACATCGGACAAGTGAGGAGATGTGTACAGCCCGACCCGGTACCCGGCTTCGCGCAGCACTCGATCGAGCATCGCCGCAACGGATCCCTTGCCGTTGGTTCCCACGATGTTCACGATGGGAAGCGTGCGTTCCGGGCGACCCAGCGCCTCAAGAACAGCAGATATCCTCTGCAGTCCCGGCTTAACCACATGAGATGGGACCGTTTCCAGCATCCGCAGCGCCGCTTGATCGTCGAACCCGGTTTCGAGGTTCATTCAGCCCAAACTGGCGAGATTGTCCCGCAGGCGGCTCTCCTTGGCGAGGAACTCCTGAAGCTTCGCTTGTTCCTTCTGCACAACTTCCTCGGGAGCCCGTTCGAGGAACGTTCGGTTCTCGAGTTTCCCACGCGTCTTCTTGAGATCGCCGGCCACAGAAGTCAGCTCTTTGGCAAGCCGCGACCTTTCGAACTCCACATCGATCAGTTCGGCAAGAGGAACGTAGATCTCTCCGTCATCGATGACCTGGCGTGCTGACCCAGGCGGCGCCTCGATCTCGCCACCGATCTGCACAGACGTTCCTCCCACCATCTCGAGCAGGGCATCCCGTTTGGCGTCAACGGTGGTCGTCAGTTCGCTGTTGTCGGTTCGGATGAGCATCTCAACCTTGGCTGTCGCCGGGACGTTGAGCTCAGCGCGGATCGTGCGCACCGCGGACACCGCCTCCCGGAACCGCTGCATCGCCGCTTCGGCCTGAGGATCGACCACCCGTTCGGTTGCCACGTCAGGATACGTGGCGATCACGACGGACTCCGGCGCCTCTCCAAGAACCTGCCAGATCTCTTCCGAGATGAACGGTACGAACGGATGAAGAAGCTTGACGATCTCGCGAAGGACGTGGTAGAGCACACCGCGGATATCGTCATCGGCAGAGCTGCGAAGCCGGATCTTGGCCATTTCGAGGTACCAGTCGCAATAGTCGTGCCACACAAAGTCATAGATCGCCTCTGCAGCCAGATTGAAGTTGTACGCTTCGAGATGTCCTCGGATCTGCTCGACGGCTCGTTGAAGCCGCGACATGATGAATCGATCCTCGATGTGCACAAGCTTGTCAGGACACTGCGGCTGCGAGTCTCCCACGTTGAGGAGCACAAACCGTGCCATGTTCCACACTTTGTTCAGGAAGTTGCGCGCCTCGGCAAGCTGCGACCACGGCATGCGCATCGTCCTTCCCTTGCCGGTGGTATGAGCAAGCGCAAAGCGGAGAGCGTCGGCGCCGTACTCCTCGATGAGGTCGATCGGATCGACGCTGTTTCCCTTGGACTTGCTCATTTTCTGTCCGTGTTCATCCACGATGAGCGGCGTGATGAACACCTTCCGAAACGGGATGTCGTGCATGAAGTGGAGTGACGCCATGATCATCCGAGAGACCCAGAAGAAGAGGATATCGAACCCTGTCAACAGGAAGGAAGAAGGGAAGAACGCGGCCAAGTCCTCGGTCTCCTCTGGCCACCCCATCACCGAAAACGGCCACAGCCACGATGAAAACCATGTGTCCAGTACGTCTTCATCCTGGCGCAGTTCTACGTCCCGGCCGTAGTGCTCGCGAGCGAGAACCCCTGCCTCCTCGATGCCGCGGGCGGCAAACGGGTGCTCGTCGGGGCCGTACCAGATCGGAATTCGGTGTCCCCACCAGAGCTGACGGGAGATGCACCAATCCCGAATCCCTTCGAGCCACTCGAAGTAGACCTTGTTCCATCGGTCGGGAATGAATTCGATTCGGCCGTCCTGCACCGCCTTGATCGCCTTTTCGGCCAGCGGCTTCATCCGAACGAACCATTGGGTGGAGATGATCGGTTCCACCGACGTGTCACATCGCGTGCAGTGCCCCACCGAATGCCGATACGGTTCGTTCCGTTCCAAGAACCCCTCGGCGTCCAACCGCTCGATCACCGCTCGACTCGCCTCTTCGCGCGTCATGCCGGCGAACGGTCCGCCGTTCTCATTGATGGTCCCGTCGCCGTTTAGAATGCTGACCGAATCCAGCCCGTGCGCCTTCCCGATCTCGAAGTCGACCGGATCGTGCGCCGGCGTAATCTTCAGGACGCCCGTTCCAAACTCGGGATCCACCTGCTTGGCTCCGATCACCGGCAGCGCTCGATCGAGCAAGGGAAGCCGCGCTGTTCGTCCGATAAGATGGGCGAACCTCTCGTCGTTGGGGTTCACCGCAACGGCTGTGTCGCCAAGCATCGTCTCCGGCCGGGTGGTGGCGATGGTGACGTCACCGCCGTCCTCGAGTGGATAGCGCACATAGTACAAACCGCCGTCCACGTCATGATGCTCCACTTCGATGTCGGAAAGGGCTGTTTCGCAGCGAGGGCACCAGTTGATCAGGTACGTCCCGCGGTAGATGAGCCCCTCGTTGTATAGGGTGACGAACGATTCCTGAACCGCCCGCGACAGCCCCTCGTCGAGTGTGAAGCGAAGCCTCGACCAGTCACACGAGCAGCCAAGCGCTTCCAGCTGCTCGATGATCTCGGACCCGTACTTGGCCTTCCACTCCCATACGCGCGCCACAAACGCCTCGCGCCCCAGATCGTGGCGGGAGAGCCCTTCTTTGGCGAGTTCCTTCTCGACCACATTCTGTGTGGCAATTCCGGCATGGTCGGTTCCAGGGAACCAGCAGGCCTCTTCGCCCTTCATCCGCCGATAGCGGATCACGACGTCTTGGAGGGTGTTGTTGAGGGCATGCCCCATATGCAGACGCCCGGTGACATTTGGAGGGGGGATCACCACAGAGAACGGAGCCTTGTCGACAACGCCGGGGGAAGCCTGGAAGAAGTTGCCTTCGCGCCAGAATCGATCGTTCTTCGCCTCCACATCGGATGGTTGATATCGCTTCGACAGTTCCATCGTCTTCCTCCGTCACCCCTTGCCGGGATCCTGCTCTCCTGCAGCCTCCGGCCGGGGTCTAGCGCCAGGCGCCCATCGTCACTTCATAGTCGTACAGCTCGCTGGGTGTGAAAAACAGTCCGAGTTCCCGCTCGGCAGACACGACGGAGTCTGACCCGTGCACGATGTTCTTCGTAAGACTCAGTCCGAAGTCGCCCCGGATCGTGCCGGGAGCCGCCTGCTGCGGGTTGGTCGTCCCCATCAAGCCGCGGACCACTTCCACCGCGTTTCTACCTTCGATCGCGATCGCGATCACAGGAGACGAAGTGATGAACTCTGCCAGTTCAGGATAGAACGGCTTCTCTAGGTGTTCCTCGTAGTGCTGTTTGGCCAGGGCCTCATCTACCACAACCATCTTTAGTCCGGCCAGCTTCAGCCCCTTGCGCTCGAACCGAGCAATGACATCTCCGACCAAACCACGCTGGACAGCATCCGGCTTGCACAGCACAAGTGTTCGTTGCACGCTCATCGTCAGTGACACACCTCCTACAGAACGCGCATGTATCGACGCCCACCGATCTCGGCAACAAGATCCGCCAACTCGAGATCGAGTAGGACGTGCGCAGCGCGTGCGGGCGTGAGATTGCCCATGGCAATGATAGCGTCTACATGAACCGGATCAACCCCAATCCGTTCGTAGACCGCCCGGTGCTCAGCCGACATTCGTTCGAGCGCTTCTTGTCTGGCAGCGCGATCTGCTCCAGCACGACGGACAACCCGCCGGAATTCCTCGGCAACATCCGAGGCCGTCTCCACAAGCTTCGCGCCATCCCGAATCAACCGGTTGGTGCCGCGCGCGCCGGTGCGCACGACATCGCCGGGAACGGCAAACACGTCGCGTCCCTCTTCCAACGCCGCCCGCGCTGTAATCAGTGCACCGCTGCGTTCAGGCGCTTCCACGACCACGACGCCCCGCGAGAGGCCGGCGATGATTCGGTTGCGCTGGGGAAAGGTCCACTTGGTCGGGGAGAACGCCATCGGGAACTCGCTGATGACCGCCCCGCTCTCCTCGATCTGCCTCGCCAGACCTCTTCGCCCCTCACGGATTGCCCTGTCCATCCCGCCGCCGAGGACTGCGATCGTCTGTCCGTCAGCCTCCAGCGCGCCACAGTGCGCTTCCTCGTCGATCCCCATCGCAAGCCCGCTAATCACACAGATCCCCGCCCGGGCCAGCCCATTTCCCATTCGACGGGCCACCAGTCGGCCGTACCGGCTCGCGCGGCGAGTACCCACGACGGCCACAGCAAGCCCGATATCGGCAAGCGAGAGGGTCCCGCGAACATAGAGCGCCGGCGGAGGCTGTGCGATCTCCCGGAGTGCGGGCGGGTACGCCGTTTCGTTCCAGGAAACGATGCGAACATCGCTCGACTCGGCCCGGCGCTCCTCATCGCTGATCCGCTTCAGGCAAAGACATGCCAGGATCTTCTCTGCCGCGGCTTGCCCGACCGTTTCACGGAGCTGGCCCGCCGACATCCTCCAAATGCCCCGCGCTGTCCCGGCCACACGCAGGAGTTTCTGCATCCGTTTCGGCGTCACCTCAGGAATCAGGTTCAGTCCGATGAGGCACTGTCGTTCCGTCGGAGTCCCGCTTGCTGGGGTCACCGGGCCGGGGAGCGAGGTGTCGACAGGTTCGTTCATCTGCAATGCCTCATCCGAAACGGTGA
>Ga0272444_10005196_pt1 | contig 11308 bp, 5 predicted proteins | sample SSMForm13_FD_201033 | JGI IMG/M metagenome (GOLD analysis project Ga0272444, IMG submission 201033) | Marine sediment archaeal communities from Little Sippewissett salt marsh, Falmouth, MA, United States - SSM-Form-13 | ecosystem: Environmental > Aquatic > Marine > Wetlands > Sediment ... | reverse complement strand
CGCCGGCGGCAACCGTCACGCCGTTACCGCCGGACCATTTGCCCGTGCCGCTGAGCGTGTTGGTAACAGTCGCCGTCTTGCCGCTCGCCATGGCCACCGTGGCCGTGCCGGCGATGTCAAGATTGGGGACCATGAGATCCTGCCCGAAAGTCACCGTGCCATTCTGGGCCATGATCGTCTCTGCCGTGACCTCACCGTTGACATTGATGTTCGCGCCGGGGACCACACCCAGGAGGCGGTTGTTGGTGTGGGCATTGCCCGCGGGGTTGGAACTGTTATACACGCAGGTCTCGAGCGTTTCGGTGGTGTTGAACCGGACCGTCGCGCCGCTTGCCACGACGTTGGCGTCTACGGTAAGGGTATCCACAATGCCCGCGAAACCGATCGTCGTGCCGGCCTCCGCGCGGATCGTCCCTGCCACCTTGGACGACCTGGTTCTGCCGTCAATGCCCTGGATCCACTTCCCATCGCCCACGGTGACTCCTTCGCCGGCAAAATAGACCGGCGTGTTGTCATAATCGGCGTTGATCCAGAGATTGGAGGCCTTGAGCAGGCCGAGTATGTTCGGGGTGGTCCCCGAGTAAAGCGTGTAGGTCTCGACAAGGTTCCCTTCGTTCCAAGGCCCCGAGCCGAGGACTACGTAGGGGGTGCCGCTTGCGGTAACGGTCACGTTCTCGAGAATGCCTTCCTGCCCGGCCGGGAGGAAGAGAAGCCCGCGATCCTTGAAGGCAATCGTGCCACCCGAGGCCGAGAGAGGCGTATGCCACTGGGTGTCCCCCGGCTCAGCCCAATAGTTGCCATTGAACAAGGCGCCGCCGGCATCGATTTCGAGGGTGCCCTTGAGGAAGGTGGTGTTACTGCTGGTGTTGATATAGGCCATGCCATCCTTGACGTTAAAGGTTTGGCCAACAGCGATTTCTGCGTTGGAGTCTACGGCTCGGAGAATCGTGTCGTGCTGAGCCGAACCCAAACCGCTGACGTTAAAGGTAGTGGCCTTGGCGCCGGTGAGGTCACCATTGTTGATCGCACCAAGCAAGCTGACATTGGCGGCACCGTTGGGGACGATCAAGTCGACCGCCTTGGTGGTGACAGATTCAAACGTCGTCCCGGCGCCCAGGTCGGCGTTGCGGCCGGTGACGAAAATGGCAAGGTTCCCGATGCCCGGCAGGACAGCCACTGTGGTGTTGATCGCCGTGGATGTTCCGAACGCACCGAAACCGGCGGCCTTGTAGAGGGACGTGGAACCGTCGTCGCCGACTGTTGTTGTGCTGGCGGAGGAGGTGTCATAGATTCCCTTGACGAGAATAGCGCCGCCCATGGCTGCGCGCGTCGGTTCAGCGCTTCCGGGGTTTGGCGCGTATATGGAGTTCTCCTCGAAGGTTACTTTCTTGCCGTCGCCGGCGAGTCCGAAATCCGCCGACGTCAGGCCAGTCATGTCGCCGACAAGTGTGGTGCCTCCTTCCACAATGATATTGGGGAAGTTCGTCTGTGCCGCTCCGACGATGACGGTTCCACCCTCGCTGATGTTCACGGTGTTTCCTGCAAGCGTACCGAATGCACCATCGGCATAGCCGCCATAAATGCCTCCATCAGCTATAGTGATAGTCAGGGGAGTGTCGGGAGTATAGGGGTCGATGTCGTCGTATACGTACATCTCCGGGATGACGGGTTGGTTGTCTTTCCACAAGGTCACCTCGTCGAACTTGTAGACATCTGATGCGTTCGGCAGAGCGGTAAAGGTCATGTCGCCGTCGCCGACTTCCACCAGAGGCGTTTCCACGACGTTTTCGAACCTGACATATCCCCATCGCCAACCAAGCATAACTTTTGTGGAGGCGTAGATGGGGATTTCAGAAATCGTATACCACGATGAACGCCAACATCTATAAGTTCCGCATGTCAGAGAGGCAGAATTTGTACCGGAACTATCCTTAATAGTCATGTTGTTGGAATAGGTGAGAACATAGAACTCTCCGGTTCCCAGATCCACAGGCTGGTCGACATTGAGCGTAACGTTCTGCGCGAGTTGCCACTCGGAGACTCTTGCATCCACGTTCGTAAAGCCGCCGATGCCGGGTATGTCTCCGACACCGTCCGTGCCGGGATCGCCGTTGGCGTCCAGAACATCCTGCCAGTTGGCGGTGTCGTTCCAGTTAAACTCCGACACAGAAGTCGTGTCGGGTCTGAGCCAGTCGACCGCCTGCGCCGTTGGGGCCAGTACCCACATCAACGTGGCCGCAAGAACTGTGATGGTTACCAGAATCCTTCCATTTCTCATTGCCCTGCTCCTTAAGAAATAAGACGTGTAAAACATGACTCGCGGAGTATCGCGAGAATTCCTCTCTCTTTGCGCGAACGCACACCGGCACTTCAAGCGCGGCCTGTCGGACCGGCACAAGAATACATATGAAACCCCGCGCAGCCCTTACCAGGCAAGGCAATCGTAGCGCAAACAAAGAGTGCGCTACGGCATGGACCGCGAAAGGCCCACATCTAAAGCGCAAAACAAAAACGACAGAGCCAAAACAAGACTCGCAAAACGAAATGGTTGGTGAAAACAGGCCACCAATTCACTATCAATTATTCCACTTTTTTTAGGTTTGTCCAGCAGTTTTTTGAGGAATTCTTTGCGTATGCCTGTGAGAGGCAAGGCGGTTTGGCAGTGCCGCGATCTGGGCTGGCGTTGACGAATGCACCCTCCCTGGCTTTGCATCCCGGCGGGATCCCGCCGGGGTATCGCTCCGGCGCAAACGAAGGGCAAGCCGTCGAAGGTCTCCCAAGGGAGCCGCAGAGAACGTTTGTCTTGCCGGTCGTGCTGAGAGGAGAGGCATCTCCCAGAGCAGGTTGACCTTGGCTACATACGCACTATGCTGACATCCGATTGGGAAGCCTTACGGGCTTGCCCTTTCTGCATTATCCCTGCCGGCACCGGGCGAATTGCCCGCCGGGTCGGCAAGTAGTCAATCTCAGTCAATCGCGGAATGTCACATGTTTCGGCCGTTCGGCATTTGCAGACACCCACCCGTCCTGAGGTAAGCCCTGCCTGCCGGCAGATCGCGGGTTTTCAGCTTCGGCTATGACTTGACGTGTTGCCTTCGCTTCAACAGAGCAGGAAGGCCTGAGGCCAAGAGGATAACGAGTGTTGTCGGCTCGGGGGTCGGGGAGGACGCGCCTGACGAGCCGTAGCTGTCCGTCAGGATCTGCAGGTCGTACCAGTCGACGTCGTTGTCGCTGTCGAAGTCGCCGTCGGCCAGATCGGCGCCATGGGCCATGCCCATATGGGTCTTGACTGCGATATAGTCGGCTGCGTCAACGTCGCCATCGGCGTCGGCGTCGCCGGGGGAAGCAAGCAGCAGATCAACATCTCGTTGGCCGGAACCTAACTCGCCGAGGTAGACTGCGACTGTCAGGTAGTCCTGCAACTGAACCAGACTCATCCCGGTCGGGAAGATGTTGCCAAAGTTGTGGGTTCCGCTGAAGCCGGTGAAGGTGTAATCGGTGTCGGCGATCACATCTGTCGATACATCCTCAAAGTGCATTCCAAATGTGCCACCGGTCGGGCCAGTGTAGTTTTCCGGGCGGAAGGTGCCTGCATCGTTCTCAAATTGGAAGATGGTGATTACGCTACCGGATGCCTCTTTGGCGTTGAGCCAGACGTTGCCGACTGCAGGATCGTAGATCAGGTCGGCGATGTTGCTGCTGTCGGTTAGGTTTCCGGCGGCCGATGCCGTGGTGCTGACCAAGGTTGTTACCGCCAATATGCACAGGGCCACCAACAGAATCCGCGTTTGCGTGTTAAACATTATTGCCCGTCTCCATTTCTAAGACTTGTCAAAACGCCCTGCATCCCTCCCCTAACTCAATACTGAATATACCATGGATTCAGGGAAAGTCAAACATAAAGGATTGGTTGGCAACTCGCCGACCAATCATCACAATGTGTCAAGCAGTGGATCTTCGCCGACGTTTGCGGCCAAGGAGCAGACCCAGGCTACCCAGCCCCAGAAGGGCCATCGAGGCCGGTTCGGGGGTAAGCCGCATGTCGCTGCCGGACGAACCGGTAAACGCGCCGGCCACAAGCCCTATGTCCGCATTGTCCACGTCGCCGTCAAAATCCATGTCACCGTCGGAATACGCCTTCCCGGCACCGGACGAGCCGGTGTACGATCCGACCACCAGCCCGAGGTCGGCGTTGTCGACGTCGCCGTCGAAGTCCACGTCGCCGACAAGCCTCAGGCCGATAGTCTGGATCAACAGGCTCACCGACGAAGCCCCGCCGGTCTGCGTTCCTGGCACGGCGGTGAAGATGTTGTCTTCGATCCAGCCGGAATCCGGGAGGCCTGACGGCCCGGTGGACATCACGTCATACGGATCGGTGACCACGACGTCTCCCGGCTGCCAGCCAGTCGACGACTCATCCGCCCATACGTGTTCCAGGCCGAAAAGGTGTCCCACCTCGTGGGCGGTTACGTTGGCCACCGCGTTGAGGGCATCATCGAACTCGATGAAGTCCACCTGAAGCAGCGAATCGATCCTGTCGATCGAAACGGCGGCTTTGATCTCGCCGTTGATCTCGCCCAACCCGCCGCCGACCATCGAAAATCCGAACCACTGCTGAGACTCGATATTGTGCTTGCCGAGCAAGATGTTGACGGTGCCCGCGCCGCTGACCTTCTGCGGAAGGAAATCGATGTCCAGCATGTATCCCGCAGGTGTTGGGATCGAGTAGAACTTCTCTCTGACTTCGGAGATGATGGCGCTTCGCACCTGCTGTTCCGTCGCGGTCGCGAAGGCTCCGTCGGCCACGAACGGAGTCTCCGGCCCGGTCATTTGCCACGGCTGGATGAAATGGAACGCGTCGAATCCGGGAATCGTCAGGAAGTCGATCGGCTCGTCCTGGCCTTCAACAAAATACAGCCCGACGGTGACCCCGGCCCGGGACAGTCCACAGGGAGCCAACACTACCAGCGCGACCAGAAGGCCGTACAGCGTCCTCGACAGAGCTGCCATGTTCTCTTGACGTCGTATATTCATACGCTGACGACCGCCCTTTACACGCATAAAGTCCAAGCACTGTGGAACTGTTCAAACATTGTTGGAGGCAGCTTCTAGCGGAAATCGGGGCGGGCCTGAAGACCCGCCCCGATTGCCACACAACTTGCTGGTCCTACTACTCACTGCCAGACCTTATTTTCTTCGTCGGCGGGCCAGTAGGCCTAAGCCGCCCATGCCCAGAAGGGCCATCGTGGCCGGCTCGGGAACGACGACCAGGTCGAAGTCACCGGAGCCTTCGCCGAACGTGCCATAAACTGCGGTTTCCAGGTAGGCTTCCAGCTCAGCCTGATCGAGACCGGTCGGGAAGATGTCGCCGAAATTGTGCATGCCGGTGAAGCCGACGTACAGGCCGTCGGAGTCGGCGATCACGTTCGCGGTGACCTCCTCGAAGGTGAAGCCGAAGATGTTGTTGGGGACGTCAGCCGGGCTGTTGTAGTTGCCCGGGACAAACGTGCCGGCCTCGTAGTTCTCGAACTGGAACGACGTGATGGCAAGGCCTTCGGTATCAACCGTGACGTTACCGGTTGTGGGATCGTAGCGCAGGTCGGGGATACCCGCCGTATCGGTCAGGTTGCCCGCCGCCGAACCGGTGAATGCACCGGTCACCACGCCGAGGTCGGAGTTATCGACGTCGCCGTCGAAATCCATGTCGCCATCGAAGTAGCCCTTTCCAGAGCCTGTGGTGCCGTTGAAGTTGCCGGCCGCCTGACCGATGTCGGCGTTGTCAACGTCGCCATCGAAGGAACCCGGGTGAATATCGGCGAGGGTCCGATCCATGATATTTGTGATCATGTAGCGGGCGTCCTTATAGTCCGACTTGCCGTCTTCGTCGAAGTCGTATGTATCAACGCCGGCGCCACCGGAAGCAAGCGCGTTTGCTGAAGACCCAGCCAACTGAACGTCGGTGAAGTCAACGACGCCGTCGGTGTTGAAGTCGCCCGGGCTGAGCTTCTGGAGGAGGACCTCATCGGTGCCTTGCGGCACGTACGTGTTGCCGTCCACTCCCGCGTTGATGGGCGACCACACGCCGCCGATCGACGGGTTGTTCTCGCTGAGGACGTATATTTTGTTCTTGTCGATATTGCCGTGGTCCACGACCGAATCCTGCGAGCCCGCGTTGTCGATGGTGCTCGTCCACACCAGGCTGCCCGCCGGCGTGAACTTCATCAGGATGGGGTCGTAGTCCGTGTTCACCTGCTGGCCTCCGGAAACGTATATGCTTCCGTCGGGATCGACCGTGACGTCGCCGGCATAGTCGAAGTGCGCGGTTTGCGACTGGTAGTCCCATACGAGGTTGCCGCTGCTGTCGTATTTGGCGATGTAGACATCGCGGGTTCCGGGGGTCGGGTTGGTAGCGCCGGACTTCAGACTGCCCGTGGTCTGGCCGACCGCGACCCAGCCGCCGTCGGGGGTCGACGCAATGTCGTAGATGCCCTCGCCGGACTGGTTCGTGTCCCATACGACGGCCTTGACGATGTTCCACGAAGCGTCGTAGAGGACGCCGGTGCCGATGCCGGCGGCGTTGGTGGTGGCGTGAGCCGGGTACGGCCCGCTGCCGTCCGGGTCCCACTGCGTCGGTGTGCCCTGGTAGCTGTAACCCACGGCGAAGACCTGGCCGGTGCTCTCGTTGGCCGCGACGTCGCTGAAGTAGTCGCGCGAGAAGTCACCGGACGGCTGAAGCGCCGGGCCGGACAGCGTCGTGCCGTCGGCGCCGACCTTGCCGACCCAGTTGTTGTAACCCACGGTGCCAGTGAAGTCGCCGACCGTGAACTTGTCGCTCGAACCGCCAGCCGGCGGCGCCTGAACACGACCGCAGAAGACCTGCGAGCCGTCGGAGAGAATCTGTGCGTCAGCGGTCCCTCCGTAGCCACCCTTTATGCCGGTGATCGGATCCACTGAATTGCTCGAAAGAAGGTCATGCGTGTACTTGTCCGCATACCCGGGGTTCGAGTACGGCGCGCCTTGCGGCGTGGCGACCGTCGGGATCGAGATCGTCATCGGGTTGCCCTTCGCCGGCAAGTCGGCGGGCGTCTGGTTGGCCCACGTCGCGTCACCATTGACGTAGAAACTGAGATACGCCGTCGTGCCACGCATGGTGATGTTGCCCATGTATCCCTGGCTGAAGCCGGTCATGTCCGGCAGGGCCGGCAGGTCGTTGCCCTGCAGGATCTGGCCGGTGGGGCTGATCTGGCCGTAGCCGCTGGCGTAGTGGCCGCCGTAGATGGACGTCGGGCTGCCCCACGTAAGGGCCGTGGTCGCCTGCCCCGCGCCCATGGTCGTTATCCAGACGCTTCCGTCCTGGCTGGCAGCCACGGTTGAGGGATTATCGGCATTGTCAGTTCCGATCATAAAGCTCCACTGAATCCCGTACGGCATGTCATACGGCGACGTGGCCCACGCGGCGCTTACCGTCAGCGCCAATATGCATGGGACTACTAACAGAATCCTCATTCTCCTCTTCAACATGACAAATCTCCTTCCTAAGGCTCGAGTTTGGCGCCGCTTTGTGCGGCAACCTTCCAATAGATATGTGCGCGCAATTCCTCACTCAGAAACGGTTTTCAAACATTCTTCCATCCATCGCTTGCGGCGAAATTACCGGACTCTCAAACGAAGGATGCTCGTCAGTCACCAAACGCTTTAAGACATGTGGCGAAGCCTTCGATCTGAAGACGACCGCGCCGTTTGTCCCTCACGACCTTCTACGACTTACGACTTGTTACAGAATACGACATGTTAGAATAAGTATACCACATTCCCCAATTCTGTCAAGTTGTTTTCAGTCAAAGTATATTGTAAATGTGCCAAGCGTGTTCGTGCCGGTAAGAGGCTGAACTGTCCTGCAATGCCACACCCCCCAGGCTGGCATTGGCGAACTTGCTGTTCCTGGCTTGGCACGTCGGGGGGAGTTGCGGGCATCTGTGATGCGCAAAAGGAAGGGCAAGCCGTCAAAGGTTTCCCAGGGGAGTCGCCAGGAACGCTTTTCGGCCGGTCTTGCTGAGAGGAGAGGCATCTCCCAGAGCAGGTTGACCTTGGCTGCATACGCACTGCGCTGACATCCCAGTGGGAAACCTTACGGGCTTGCCCTTTTTCGTAATCCGCACCCGGCTGGGCGAATTGTCCGCCGGGCTGGTCAGTAATCTCTATCAAACTCCGTATTTCAGCTTCGGCTTCCGTCTTCGCTGCGCTACGTCGTGACAAGTCGCCGTCGCTTCAACCCCGAGGCAGGTCGGGATTTCGGCTTCAGCGTTGCTTACGCCTCAACAAAGCGGGAAGGCCTGTCGCCATTATGATGAAGAGCGTGGCGGGCTCGGGAATCGCGTCGGCTCCGTCACCGGGGTTGTAAGCGGCCATCAGAGCCTGGAGGTCGTCCCAATCTACCGTGCCATTTTCATTGAAGTCGCCACCGGACCCGTCGGTGCCGGCCGCGGGCGCGCCGCCGAAGTGCGTCTTGACCATGATGTAGTCGGCCGCGTCAACATCGCCATCGCCGTCGGCGTCGCCGGCAACCTCTGACGACATGCCGATAACTTCTTCAAACGTCGTGGCGATGCGGAGTTCGTCGACGAAGAACTTGAGGCTTGAGAAATTAAGGGTGTCGAACTGACTTTGATCAAGGTCCGGCTTGTTGGATGGGTTGTTCGGGTCGGCCGGGTCGTTCGCATCCCGCCAGTTCGCGCTCGAAAGGGTCGGTTGGGCCGCGACGAGGTCATCAAAGGCCGCTTCGTCGATTACGTCGGTCTCCAGGAAGCGCACGACCGTGATGATGTCGTACCCGCCAGTGTCGGCGTCCCACTCGATCTTGCCGATAATGATATTGGCGGCACCAAATCCGTCGGCATCACTACTCTGCCAGCTCATGCGGTCGTCAGGGCCCAAGACGCCGTCACTGGTGGCAGTACTTTCAAAGCGGGTCACGATTCCGTTGTGGTCACCCAATACGCCGTCCAGGTATCCGCCCGGGGTCTGGTGGTGCAGGCCGTCTTTGAAGTAGTGCGGGTACACCCTGAACAGGTTGTAGCGAGTCGGGCCGCCGACCCCGCCGATCCCTTCGCCCTCGTTCTCCATGGTAAGGCCCCGGGAGCCATTGGTGGTCGGGTCGGTACCGATCATGAAAGTCGGCGCCCCCTGGTTTCTGTCCCAGGCATAGGCGCCGACGTAGCTGAACCAGGTTGTGGTTCCGGACTGGAATGTCGCGGTTACGCTGGGGTCCAGCCCGATGTGGGCGTCCAGGTTGCCGGTTCCGCCATCGGTTCCGTAAGGCAGCCCGCGGTCTTCCGGCCCGGCCATGCCGACAAAGCCGCCCATGGTGGGCAGGTTGTACACTGTGCCGTCGAACGTGTTCAGGATGCCCGGAGCAGAAGGGTTGTTCGCGTCGTAGCCTCCGTTGACAGCGACACCGGTAAGCTGACCTTCCGGGTGGACTCGCCATCCGTCCCCGCAGCCGGTGTCATTGGTTACCCACGTGTCGACCGTGCCCAGTGCGCCGCCCTGTCCGTTCAGCCAGCCATCACTGTAATCGAACGGTTCGTAGACCAGCAGTGTGGCGTTTGCCGATCCCGCCATCAAAACCAAACATGCTGTCGCCACCGAAACAACCAGAGCCGCTCGCCAGGAAGTGTTGCCTCTCATCGCTGTTCTCCTGCAATCCATTTCTCCGACCATCGCCAGGTGCCGCGACCTGTTTCGCAGACGATGGACGGCAAATATGCGTTCCTAACAACAGGTCCGCCCCGGCGGGCAGTTTGGTTGGCTGCCAGACCGGGGCTGGACGTGTTGACTTGCTGACACTTCAAAAATGTTCTCTCAAATCTGGCTCAGGACTTGCGGCCCTTCGACCAAGCTCAGGACCTGCGGCGGCGCAGCAGGGCCAGGCCGCCAAGAGCCAGCAGGCTCATCGTTGCCGGCTCGGGGACCGGGGTGACGTCTTCGAACGTCGTGCCGATGCGAAGCTCATCGACGAAGAACTTGAGGCTTGATATATTCAGGGTGTCGAACTGGCTCTGGTCGAGGTCCGGCTTGTTAGACGGGTTGAGAGGGTCGGCCGGGGTGACCGCGGCCGGCCAGTTTGCGCTCGAAAGGGTCGGTTTGGCAGTGACGATGGCATCAAAGGCCGCTTCGTCGATTGCATCCGTCTCCTGGAAGCTCACGACCGTGATGATGTCGTACCCGTCAGTGTCGGCGTCCCATTCGATCTTGCCGACAATGATGTTTGGCGCACCAAATTCTCCGTCGGCATCATACCGCTCCCAGTCCCTGGTGTCGTCAGAGCCCAAGACGCCGTTACCGTTGGTGGTGCTGACAAAGGCGGTCACGATTCCGTTGTGATTGCCCAATACGGCGTCCTGGTATCCGCCCGGGGTCTGGTGGTGCACGCCGCCCTCGAAGTAGTGTGGGTAAACGTCGAACAGGTTGAAGCGCGGCGGGCCGCCGACGCCGCCGATTCCGTTGCCGCCGCCATCAGTATGCATCCCTACACCTCGGCTGCCATTGGTGGTCGGGTCGGTGCTGATCATGAAAGTCGGGGAGCCCTGGTTTCTGTCCCAGGCATGGGCGCCGACGTAGCTGAACCAGGTTGTGGTGCCGGTTTGGAACGTTGCGGTCACGCTGGGATCCAGCCCGATGTGGGCATCCAGGTTGCCGGTGCAGCCGTCGGTTCCGTACGCCAAGCCGCGATCTTCCGGCCCGGGCGCGCCGACGAACCCGCCCGAAGTGACCAGATTGCCCACCGTGCCGTCGAACGTGTTCAGGATGCCGGGAACATCCGGGTTCAATGGGTCGTAGCCTCCGTTGACAGCTATGCCGGTGAGCTGGCCCTGGGGGTGGACCCGCCAGCCATCCGCCCAGCCGGTGTCATTGGATTCCCACGTGCCGGTCGTGCCCAATGCGCCGCCTTTCCCGTCGAGCCAGGCATCTCCGTAGTCGAACGGTTCGTAGACCAGCAGATCCGCGCTGGCCGAGGCGGTGAAAACTAGGGCTACCATCGCCACGGCGGCGAGGGTCAGCACAGCATTGATTCTGCTTTTGTTCATGGCGCAGTACCTCCTTCAGATAGGCTCTCGAACATGCTTCCATCCATCGCTTGCGGCGGACTTGCCGGGCTCTCAAACGAAGGATGCTCGTCAGTTACAAAACGCCTTAAGACAGGTGGCGGAGGCTTCGATCCTGAGAAGACCGCGCCGCTTGTCCCTCACGAACACCTTGAACTGCTCTACGGCTTAAGACTTGGTGTACACTTGGTACACAATTGATA
>Ga0272444_10005195_pt1 | contig 11308 bp, 10 predicted proteins | sample SSMForm13_FD_201033 | JGI IMG/M metagenome (GOLD analysis project Ga0272444, IMG submission 201033) | Marine sediment archaeal communities from Little Sippewissett salt marsh, Falmouth, MA, United States - SSM-Form-13 | ecosystem: Environmental > Aquatic > Marine > Wetlands > Sediment ... | reverse complement strand
GCCCCTTTCTATTGTTGCAGCGGGCACAGGCGCACACCAGGTTCTCCCAGGTGTCCTCCCCTCCCCTGTTTTTGGGAAGAACGTGATCCAGCGTCAGGGGTTGCTGTTTCGTTCCGCAATACTGGCACTGCTGGTTGTCGCGCTTGAGGATGTTCTTTCGCGTCAATAAGATTTTCTTCCGGGGGATAGCGATATACATGAATAGCCGCACGACGCTGGGCAGAGGATAGGAACCGGATATCGAACGGACCTCAAGGCTGTCCTTTTCGACGATCTCGGCCTTTCCCAGAAAAACCAGCACGATGGCCCTTTTGGCCGTGCAGATGCTCAAAGGCTCATAATTTTGGTTGAGCACCAGGACATGTCGATTCAGCATGCCCCGTTCTTACCCCCCACGATTCTTCTCGCTCCAACATAGTGTTGTTCCAAAGAAGCATCATAATCGGAAGCTAATGAACTGAGACTATTGATTTTAACGAAATCCGAACAGTGAATGAATTGCTCCCCCGACAGATGGATGGCCACATGGGTAATCCGGTCGGCTCCCGATCCTTGGAAAAAAAGCAGATCGGCGGCGGCCAGATCTTCCCGGGACGAAATCGCCTGACCGCATCGATATTGCTGGTAAGCGTCACGTGGAAGGCGGTATCCGTTAAGGCCGAAGACCGTCTGAGTGAAACCGGAACAATCGAAACCCTTGGGAGACAAACCTCCCCACAGGTACGGCAGGCCCAGGAAGCGCCTGGCCATTCGGAGAATATCCTGCCGGTTGCCGTCCTCCGGGTGAATCAGATGGGCCCCCCGGGTGGTGGCCCGACGTGCCAGCCAACCCTGGCGGTCATCCGGAAGCCCCACCCGGAGCCACCGGGGACTCTCCTTCACCAGGCGCAGCTTCGTTCCGATGACCACATCGCTGATCGGATCGCTCCGGAGGGTTCGTTTTGAATAGATCATGGCCCAGGGGACTGTGATCAGAAGGCCGGCCTCTCTCGTCCAGCGATGTACCAGCATCTCGTCGCCCAGCTGCAGCAATCCCCCGTGAATCCAACCCTTATATCCATCGGGCAATTGGACCTGGAGCCATTTCTCCCCCCGGCGGTCCAGAATGGTGACCGCTGTCCCCATGATGGCCTGAGTGACCTGTTCTGATCTCTGATCCGGGGCACGGTGAACGTCGGCGACGCTCACCCGAACCAGTCCCAAAGGGTTCACCGGTCGTGCTCCATGAGAGGTTCAACGCCTGAATTTTGTATAATTTACCACATTTTCCAAACATTGTCAACGCTTTTTTATCCGGCCATCGCATGAAAAGGCCCCCGGGAGCATCCGGAGGCCGGTTGTCCTCGAAAAGACGACTCCCCGGCGTTCCCTCAATCCCAGAAATCCCAGTTTAGTCCGACGCCGAAGGTGCGGCCCGGCAGAGGATAGCCGGAGCGCAGGACAAATCGTCTGTCCTGCAGGTTCTTCCCGACCAGATAGGCGGATAGATGGCGCAGAAACCGGGCGCTCAGCCTGGCGTTTAACCGTGTTTCGGCGGCCAAGCGCCGCTCCTGAGCGCTGTCGGCGTATCGCTCTCCGACAGCCTCAAGCTCCAATCGTGCCGTCAGATCCAACTGTTCTGAAATGACCGTCAGGGCGGACTGCAGATGGGCAGAGAGTTGATGGCGCGGTTGATAGGGCAGCAGCCGGTCGGTCCGATCATCGCGGGCATCGAGATAAGTATAGGCCAGCGAGCCCTCCAGGCGGCGGAGAAAAGGTCCCTGAAGATGTGCCTCCAGACCCTCAATGCGAGCCCGGTCGGTATTTACCGGCATCCAGTAACCGTAGGCATACTCGTCGTCCACATCATCCCATTGGATGAGATCCTTCACCTGGCGGTGAAACAGGCACAGGTCGCCCCACAGTGGTCCTAACCGTCTGCGCAGGCCGATCTGGGCCGATACGGCCCGTTCCGGTTTGATGTCTCGGTTTCCACTCTCTCCATAATCAAATTGGCCGTCACAGTCATAGTCATACCGGGTCGCGGGCCAGTACAGGTCGTTGAAGGTCGGGGCCCGGTAGGCGCGCCGCAGCGAGACGAACAGAGAGGTGCTCTCCCCGATCAACCAGGTGAGGGTGGCGTCCGGATTGATCTGATCGTCGAAGCCCTGATGATGATCATAGCGGGCGGTCAGCCTGGCCCTCAGGGAGCTCCCGATAGTGAACTCATCCTGGGCGAACAGTGCGCCGCGGTCCAGTTCCTGCCTTCCGTTTTCGGAGGAGTTCAAGCGCCGGCGCTGGATATCTCCCCCCCAGGTGATCTTATGAACATCCCACGAAGAAAAGGTATGCTGGACTTCGGCCCCGTGAACCCAGCGACGGTGGTCGGCCTCGATAAACCAGTCGGGATTGTCGAACTCCTGACGACTGAACTGACGATAGATCATTCCCTGCAGGCTTTGTTCCGGTCCTGGAGATGCCTTTAGAAAAAGTGTTTGATTCCAGCTTTCATCCTGCTGGCGGGCACGCGGCGTGGGCAGCGCTTCCATCCCGGGCACGCCCAGGTCGGCGTCGTAGAATTGGGTGCTATAGGCCGCCTGGCCGCCGGTTCCCAGACGGCAGCTCAGGCGAGCGTCGAAGTGCCGGCCGGCATAGTCGCTATTATTCCGGAAACCATCATATTCGATATTCGATCCGAGAACTTGGAGGCTGAATCTCGATCCAAGCGGTCGGCTCAGTCGCCCGGTGATTTTCTCCAGGCCGTGATCGCCCTGGCGATAGGCCACGGTGGAAGCGGCCCGGGGATCCGTAGCCGTTCGGGTGATCACATTGATCACTCCGCCCATGGCGTCAGCCCCATAGAGGGCCGAGGCGGCCCCGCGAATCACCTCCACCCGGTCGATGTTGTCCAGACAGAAATGGTTCAGATCGACACCTCCCAGCTGCAGGTCATTGACCGGCACCCCGTCGATCAGTACCAGAACCTGCCCGGAGGTGCTGCCCCTCAGGCTCAGAGTGACATTCTGTCCCAGGCCGCCGTACTCGCCGATCTCGACGCCGGGGACAGATCTGAGCACATCTCCCAGATGCAGGGACGAGGATTGCTGGATGTCTCCCTGCGTCAGGACGAACACGTTAGCATTGCTTTCCCACAGTAACTGCGGCGTGCGGGTGGCCGTCACCACGATGGGCTGGAGCTCATAATCCACCTGGAGGGAGGTCATCTCCTGAGCGAATGCATATTCATATGGGCCGACCATCACGGCGCTGATCAGCAATAGGATCCATAACCATCGACCGTGCACAGAGTCCTCCTTTCGAGAACACGCTGACGGGATCGTATTCATTTTCACGGACAGCATCGCCGATGTCCTCATAGCCCTCGAATATTGGCCCTGAGAGCCGGCAGGCATGAACCGGCGGCGGCGAAGATGACGGTATTGGATATCATGTGCAAGGCTGAAAATGTCAATCCGGCGATCAAGACCGAGCCCAGCTTGGGCAACCATCCCAGAGAGAAAGCCAGAGCCAGATTTGTGGCCAGGTCATAGAACAAGGTGGCTGCCAGTCCGCACAGCGATAGCTTGAACCAGGGCGGCCCCTGTTTGACCCAGGAGCTGGTTTGACCGCCCAGCACCCCGATGAGGGCCATGGAGGTCACCTGGGCCAGGGCTACGGGAGCCACCGGAGCGCCCATGGGGTTCAGAGCGGTGAACAGTCCCATGGACACCACTCCCACCGCCGTGCCGATCCTTCGTCCCAGCAGATGGCCCGATGTAAAGACCATCAGAGTGATCAGCTCCACATTGGGCACATGGGCCAGCGCAAAGCCGAGGGCGACCGTTAGGGCGACCAGCACGGCAGACATCACGATCGTTCTCAGATGCTGTTGTTTCATAAAAAAACTTCCCGTCGGGGGAAGAAAAAATCCCAACCTTCGAAGTTGGGATGAGGATACTCGCCTTCCCGCGAAGGCATTCCAGCGATGCGCAGGCAGGTCTCCTGGCTCTCGGCGAGAAATCGAGCCTGCCTTCCCGGAACCCTCCGGTCCCAGTGGTCTAAGGGCTCAATTCCGAGGTCCAGAAAAGCATGTGGACCTCAAACCGATCACAGTGGCGGGGCCGCACGGTTTCAAACCGGTTTCCCTATTCTCCGCAATGGCGGCACCTGCGCTGTTTTTTTCTGCATGGCCAATATAGGACAAATTCTTCCGGTTGTCAAGAAGGAAGTCCGGCGGAAAGAAAAAAGGACCGGCTGAAGCAACCGGTCCTTGAGTCTGGTCAATATCCTGAGGTGCCTCAGGAGCTTGTTGTTTCTTCAATGGTTTCATCGAACTCGATATCTTCCAGATTTTTCCCCATGTGATCCAGCATCCATTGAGCGTCGTCGGCCAGATCGCAGTCAGGATATCGTTCGACCACCTTTTGCATCGCCGTCCGGGCCTGATCGTAATCCTTCAGCTCCTCGGAGAAGATGAAGCCGATCATAAACTGAGCTTTGTAATTGTGTTCATTCTGAGGGTACTTCTCCAAGAGCATGGTATAGAGATCAACGGCCTTTTCGAAGTTACCATCGTTCTCCGCCTGCTGGGCAAGACCGAACAGTTCCTCCGGTGATTTCGTTCCGCAACCGCCGATCAAAAGACAGACGCAGACCGAGACAAGCACCCCAAAAAACACGTGACGCATCTTCACCTCCTTGAATTATCTCCGGTAGAGATAATATAATGAATCCAAGTTCTTTGTCAAGAGGGATTTCTCGATCGTCCGGACCTCTCGAGATCCCTCCGGCTTGGTCAGGGCCGGGGAATGGCCAGATCCTCGGGTCCCTGGGCCGACATCTTGATCTGAGGAGCGTTTTCCTGAATGAGCTCATGGATGATCTGAGCATACTTGACCTTTTCACGGGCCCAGTCGGCCATCATCTGCGGGTTGGTCCAGGGTTTATATAGTGCCCCGGGGCCAGCGGCGCATCCCGGACCGGGCTCGATCTTGAAATAACAGGGTGACGACACCCGGGCCATATCCGGCCCTTCGTAGAAACGCATGTAGCCGCCGAAGGAATCGGTCAGGATTATGTGCACGTCGATGGGAATATCGATCGCCTGGCGGATGCTGGCAAACTCAGCCAGGCTGATATCGGCCACCGGATTGAAGCTGCCGGCTCCCAGATTCTGAAGCACCTTTCCGCCGGCGGCGTTGGCATGACCGGCGTAGATGGATACCTTGAAAGTGAGGTCATCCGGCAGATCTCCGGCCTTCTTCATCTCGTTCAACAGCCACAGCAGGCCTTCATCGATCACCAGGAATCCCCGGAACCCCAGGTCGATGGCCCGGTAAATGTCGGTGATGACCTGGCGAAGCTGATCGCTGCCGCGAAAGCGAAGTCCGGAGAAGGCCCCCTCCGGGGTGACCAGTTGCCGTCCGGTGTCCCAGGAGGCTCTCGGACCCGGCGTCAGGATCACCTCCAAATTGGCCTCGCTGGCCATCTGGGCAAAATCTTTCAACTCAGCCTTATCCAGCAGGGTGGCGCCCATGACCACCGATATGATCCGGTGAATGGGCACCTGGCGTTTGTTCATCTCGTCGATCAGGGCTTCCAGCACCACGGGACGTTCCACCCCGGAGATTTCCATACGGTACCAGGCGCCGTCGGGAAAACGTTTCGAGCTGGTCGGAAGATCATGCGCGTCCCTTCCGGGAACACCATGTTTTTCCATTAATTTGGATACCTCGTCCATCTTCATACGGCACCTCCTTTTTCCAGGCATGACGATCAGCATTTACGCTTGAAGAGAAATGTTCGAAGAGAACTGTCCGGCAGCAAATGTTCGAAAAAGAAAACTCAATAAGCGTATTTTCACAGGTTAAAACAGACCACTTTCGGTTCGGTCATCTCGTAAAGGGCGTGTCGCAATCCTTCCCGCCCCAGTCCACTGAGCTTGACGCCCCCGAACGGCATCTGGTCGATGCGGTAATCGGAGGTGTCGTTGATCATGATGCCGCCCACATCGATCCCATCGATGGCCTGGAAGGCGTTGTTGATGTCCTGCGTGAAGATGCCGGCGTGAAGGCCGTATTTTGAACGGTTGATGGTCTCGATCGTGGCGGCCAGATCGGTGAATGGAAACAGTGCCACCACCGGGGCGAAAACCTCCTCCTCCACCACCTTGGCGTCCAGGGGGACATCGCTCATGGTGGTCGGCATATAGACGGAGCCCTTGCGAACACCGCCGCTCAGGACCTTGCCTCCCGCCCCGACCGCTTCCTTGACCCAGGATTCGATCCGACGAGCCTCCTCCTCGGTGATCATGGGACCCACATCGGTTTTCTCATCGCTCTGCGGACCGACCACCAGTTTCTCGGTCCTGGCCACGAAGTGATCCCGAAAGGTATCGAAAATGGATTTGTGAACGAACAGGCGCTGGACACCGATGCAATTCTGACCGGCGCAGCCGAAGGCCCCATCCACGCAAGCCGGCACGGCCCGGTCGAGATCGGCATCGTCCATAACGATGACGGCCGAATTGGAACCCAGCTCCATGCCAATCTTCTTCAATCCCGCCTTCTTGACGATCTCAAGGCCGGCCTCAGGTCCTCCGGTGAAGGTGATCATGCGAACCCGTTCATCGGTGACCAGGACATCGCCGATCTCATGGCCATGACCGGTGACGATGTTGAGTCCCTTGGGGGGCCATCCGGCTTCGAGGATCAGTTGACCCAGATTGAGGGCCACCAGGGGGGTCACTGTGGCCGGTTTGAGAACCACCGAATTGCCGCCGGCCAAGGCCGGCCCCAGTTTGTGAGCCACCAGATTGAGAGGGTCATTGAACGGCGTGATGGCGCCGATGACGCCGATGGGAAACCTATAATAATAACCCCGGCGGTTGGCCGATCCCGCCCGGCTGTCAAAAGGCAGCGTCTCGCCGTTGATCCGGCGCGCCTCTTCCGAGGCCACCGTCATGGTGGTGATGGCCCGTCCCACTTCAAATCTCGCCTCTCGAATGGTTTTACTGCCCTCCGAGGACAGCAGCAGGGCCAGCTCCTCGTGCTGCTCCTCCATCATCCGGGCGGTCTTGGCTAGAATGGTGATCCGCTCCAGAGTGGAAAGGCGGCGGGTCTGTTCGAATCCCTCGACGGCCGAAGCGATGGCCGCCCTCATATCCTCCGCGCTGGCCGCCGGCACGGTATCTACCAGAGCACCGTCATAAGGATTATTCACCTTGATCTTTTTTTCGCGGTCCACCCACTGACCGCCAATGAGCATCTTCATGGATAGCCCTCCTCAGGATTGAACGGTTTTGATGTCTTCGCTTCCCAATGGTTCACTGCTCACCGATGACCGGCGGACTCCTCATCGAGCCAGGAGATCCGCTAGCGGGAGCTTCTGTGTATGGCCAGCAGGTCCACCAAAATGGAGAATCCTGTCTCCAGCTTACCGGCCCCCGGTCCCACGATGGTCACCGGACCCAGCAGATCAGTATCGAAGGTGATGGCATTGGTGACGCCGCCGACACCGGCAAGAAAGTCATCCATGGGTACCTTCTGGGGCGAGACACTGGCTTGAACGCGGCCATCCTGCCGCCAGGCGCGGGCGATCAGTTTCCACCTGGCATTTTCTTTTTGAGCCGCGGCCATGTCATCGGACGAGATCTTGGTGATACCGCTGCAGGGCACCTGGGATATTTGCAGATCGCCTCCCATGATCATGTTGGCGATGATGACGATCTTAGCGAGCGCATCCCAGCCTTCAACATCGGCATCCGGTTTGGCCTCCGCGTAGCCGAGCTGCTGGGCTTTCTGCAGGGTTTCATCGTACCCATGACCCGCTTCCATCTCGGTGAGGATAAAATTGGTAGTGCCATTGAGGATGCCTCTGACCTCGCGAATGTCCGTTCCGGCCAGATTATCCAGCGCCAGATTGAGAGCCGGTGTCCCGCTGATCACGGTGCCCTCGTATCGAAATTGACGATTGTTCTGCTGAGCCAGACGAACCAGCTCCTGACCAGCCAGGGCCACCGGACCCTTGTTGCTGGTGACCACGTGACAGCCTTTCTCCAGGGCGGTGCGGACGTGATCGATGGCCGGCTGTCCGGTTTTGATATCGGTATAGGTGATCTCAACGATAACGTCGGCGCCGCTTTCACGAATGGTCTGCAGACTGTCCCAACCGGTGGTCGCTCCGGGGTGGTCATCGATTCGTCCGTCTTTCTCCACCTGCTGCAGCACCTTCTTCAGATCCAGACCGTCGGCCTTGAAGATCGATCCCATGTTTACGTCTGAAATAGCTACCACCGAGGCCTGATACCCGAATTGATCCCGTAGCTGTTCTTCTTTTTCTATCAGGATCTCCGCCAGACCCTGTCCGACCGTCCCGAAACCAATGAGGGCCAGTGTTTGCGCCATAGAAGGGCTCCTTTCTTCGAGAAATATCATCGCAAATTGACAATTGCCAAATAAAACTTAACCTCTCCCCTTTTGTTGACTTCCCTCACGGTAAGCTTTTAGGCCCATTCTGAAAGCCTGCAGATTCACCATCCAGGTCTTCCGGGGCAATTTCGATCTCAGGACGCCTCTCGTGACGGTGAGATCCAGATCGAGCTGGGCGCTCAACGCTCCCATCATGACCATATTGACCGAGCGGATGCTGCCCGCCCGGCGGGCCAGATCGACGGCATCGATAATCACCAGCCGATGGATATGCCGCTCCAGTTGGTCGGGAATCTCCCGGGGATATTCCTGCAGGCCGACAGCCACCGGCAGTGGTTTGATCTGCTGAGTGTTCATGATGATGGCGCCGTCAGAGCGCAGCAAGCCGCTCCAGCGCAGCGCCTCGAGCTCCTCGAGGGCCAGCAGGACATGGGCGGTGCCGGTCTCGATCAGGGGCGATTGTATCTGACGGCCATAGCGGACATGGCTGACCACGCTGCCGCCCCTCTGGGACATGCCGTGCACCTCGCTTTTCTTCACATCATATCCGCTTTTCATGCAGGCCAGTGACAGGATCTCGCTGATCAGCAGGACACCCTGTCCGCCGACACCGGCGATGAGCACATTTTTTATCGTATCGTCCATGCTCCATCCTTTGAATTGAACTCGGTCTTCATTTCTGATCGGATTCCTTAATCCACGGCATCAGGCGGCGGAGCTTTGACCCGACCGCTTCGATGGGATGATCATCGTCCTGACGGGCCATCCGCTTCAAATTTGGCTGTCCGGCCTCGTTCTCGGATAACCATTCCCGGGCGAATCGTCCGTCGCGGATTTCCTTGAGGATTTCATCCATTCGTTCCCGAACGTGCCGGTCAATGACCCGGGGGCCGCGAGTCAGATCTCCATACAGAGCCGTCTGGCTGATCCGACGGCGCATACCCTGGATTCCGTGGATGTAAATCATGTCGGCGATCTGCTTGATTTCATGGAGGCATTCAAAGTAGGCCACCTCGGGCGCATATCCGGCGGAAACCAGTGTTTCGAACCCGGCCTTTATGAGAGCCGACAGTCCACCGCACAACAGGGCCTGTTCCCCGAATAGATCCGTCTCGGTTTCCTCGGCGACGGTGGTCTCTATGATGCCGGCCCGGCCCGCCCCAATGCCAGCCGCCAGGGCCAATCCCAATGTTTTGGCCCGGCCGGTGGCGTCCTGGTGGACGGCCAGCAGGCAGATGATCCCCTGTTCCCTGCGATAGAGTTGGCGAACCAGGAGACCGGGTCCTTTGGGTGCTACCAGCAGGCAGTCGACATCATCCGGCGGGACGACCTCACCAACATGCAGACTCAACCCGTGAGCCAGGACCAGCGCATTCCCGGCGGTCAACTGTGGTTGAATTTCCTGGCGAAAGATGCCTCCATGAAGTGGATCGGGCGCCAGGAGGAGAATCACGTCGGCCGATGCCGAGGCTCTGGAGGTCGTCTGTGGCTGAAAACCATCCTCACGGGCATTCCGCCAGGAAGGACTGTCGGGGAGATCGGCCACCACGACCGCGTAACCGCTGTCGCGGAGATTTAAGGCCTGGGCTCTGCCCTGGGAACCATATCCGATCACGGCGATCTTTCTGCCGTTCAACGCTCGGGGATCGACATCCCTGCTGGTATAGATTACCGACACCTCATGATCCTCCTGTGACCATCCGCCAGAAGTCTTCTTCTCCTGAGACGATCTCTATCCGGACCAGGAGCGCCCAAAAGGGAACATCCCGCTGATCTATAAGCTCAAACCGGACGGCATCCTTCTCGGTGGTGACGATTGAATCAGCGCCCACATTTCGAGCCCGCTCCGTGATCATATCGACATCCCCGAGTGTATAGGGATAATGGTCCGGAAAATGCAGGCGACCCGCCAGGCGGGCTCCCAGATGAGTCAGGGAATGCTCCAGGGCGCCGGGATTCCCGATCCCTGATACGGCCAGAACAGCTTGACCCTTAAGGGAATCCAGGGGTCGCTTGTGTTCGGCGGGCAGTTCTCTCAGGGCCCATGGACGCAGGATGCTGCGAACCTGTAAGGCTGATGGATGGTATCTTCTGAGGAATCCGGACACCGCTTCTGTATCGTTGGACTGATCGGTCCTGCTCAGAAAGAAGATGTCGGCCCGGCGTAAGGCCGGCAGATTTTCCCGCAGCCGTCCGGCGGGAAAAACACGCTCATGGTCGAGCGGACGAGTAACGTCGATAACCACGATCTCGAGATCGCGACTCAGCTTGAGATGCTGCATGCCGTCATCGAGAAGAAGCACTCCCGGATGAAAACGTTCCCCGGCGATCCGTGCGGCCGCCACGCGATCACCGTGCACCACGATGGGAACCGACGGATGGGCGGCGGACAGCATCAGGGGCTCGTCACCGGCCTGCCTCCAGCCGACTGTATCGGACGGCAGAAAAACCATTTCTGATGATCGGCGGCCATATCCCCGGGTGAGAATGACCGGACGCCTCCCATCCGAATCGAGACGGCCGGCCAACAGGGATACCAGCGGAGTCTTTCCGGTTCCGCCGATGGTGATGTTGCCCACGCTGATGACCTGACATGGGACCGTATGGATGCCCGCCAGTCCGGTTGAATACAGCCGGCGGCGAAGAACCGTGATTCCGGAGAAAGCCATCGATACAAACCGGCAGCAGAAACGCAGCAGGCTGAAACTCCAGCCGGGCTGTCCTTCCAGAACGGCCTTTTCCCACCTCCGAACCCAGGCGTTGGTCAACGCCACGGACATGATCCTCAGGAGATCGCCCCCTTGAGGGCCTCGGCTGTTCGCCGGGCCGCGCCGAGACTCATGTGAACAGCCTCCAGAGCCTTCGCCCCCCGGCGATGGCGCTCCTCGCCATTGTGAAGG
>Ga0272444_10005193_pt1 | contig 11309 bp, 10 predicted proteins | sample SSMForm13_FD_201033 | JGI IMG/M metagenome (GOLD analysis project Ga0272444, IMG submission 201033) | Marine sediment archaeal communities from Little Sippewissett salt marsh, Falmouth, MA, United States - SSM-Form-13 | ecosystem: Environmental > Aquatic > Marine > Wetlands > Sediment ... | reverse complement strand
ACCATAGTCATTGACCATGGTCAATTATATGCATTCTTTGCAAGATTCTGCGGCAGGCAGGATTGTCAAGGAATAGGAAACCGTCATTACCCGAAAAAGGAAACGGCAATTAAAGAAGAAAAACCCTTTAACCGCCGTCAATTTTCCCAGATTCTAAGCTGATTATTCAGATAGTATTTGGATATGCTATGCGTTGAGCACGTTGTCGCGGAATGGAAAGTGAGAAGTAAAAGTATTTTTTGCTTGCGCTTACAAACAAAAACGCAGGACTTCCTGAGTAATGTGTCCAGTGGCATCACCTTGGCGGCGGCGCCACGCTTGATCGCTTCCGCAGACATGCCGAATACAACGCAGGAAGCCTCGTCCTGGGCAATGGTATAGGCGCCGGCTGTTTTCATTTCCAATAGCCCCTGTGCCCCATCGTCGCCCATTCCGGTCATGATCACACCAGATGATAGGACGTCTAACACTATTAACATCCAAGCTGAGCGTGTTACTGGATCGGTGAATATTAAGTCGCGACTTAACTCGATTCAACGATCCGTTACAAGCGCCAACGCTTGTCCGGAATCAAGAAAAGCAGAGTTTGTGGACCTTAGACGGATTTATCAAACAGGCTCTTAGCAAAGGGATGGACAGGGTCTATCCAACCAGCGCTGTGCATTTAATCTCAACACGCGCCCCCTTTGGCAGAGCGCTTACTTCAATGGCCGCACGGGCGGGTTTATGCATGGCAAAATATTCCGCATAAATGGCGTTGAAAGCGGCAAACTGTTCCATGTCGGTGAGAAACACGTCCACGGCTGTGGTTCGCTCAAGGTTGCTGCCGGCGGCCAGCAAAATCTGGTTGAGGTTCTCCAGGGCCTGTCTGGCCTGTCGCTCCAAATCCTGGCCCACCAGGTCGCCGGTAGCTGGGTCCAACCCCAACTGTCCACTGACAAAAACAAAGGGTGGTGCCACCACAGCCTGAGAATAGGGGCCAATGGCGGCAGGGGCTTTATCGGTTTGCACGGTTTTCAGACTCATTGCGACAACTCCTTTAGCATTTAAATGATACGTTACGTAGACGGCTTTTATTTTGGCTTTCAGCCGCGTGGGAAGGAACTCTCGTGATTGACACGCCTGCTACTTGATGATTAAACTTATTTGTTTTCGTTTTATTTCCACCGAATGAAACACCGTTTTTTACCGTCTTTTAAGGACATCATTCACGGCCATCTATAAATCGGCAGGATTCGCCATTTGCAGAGCGGCACCGAATGCCGTCCATCAAGCCATTTAGAGAGGCCCCATGCTGAAAATCATCCTTGGCTGCACCATCGCGATTGTCCTGGCTGGTGGGTTCGTTATCTACTATCTAAGAAAAAAAGGCAAATCCAAAGAGGCCGCAGCGGCGGTTGAATCGATCCTGACACCACCGCCACCACCGGTCCGTCCTGAAGATGCCATCGAAGGGCTGGTCGCCTTTAACGTTTTTGTGCGCGATCAGATTCACCTTGTCAGCGATGAGGTGGTTCAGCTTTGCGAACAAATTGTAGACACGTTTCGCGATATCGTTCCCAAAATGATGGAACGTTACCCGGACCATGCCCTGACCTACGAACTGCGCCGGGCCAGCGAAAGCCACCTTTTTCGAAAACTCAAAGAGTATTGTGACATGTCGGAAACCAACCGCCAGGAGCGCGAACCGCAGCTGATCAATCTGCTCAAGGAACTGAATGATCATGCGGTGCGTGGCGCGGACATCATCGAACGTAACGAAATGGATGAATTCGATACGGTGGCCAATTTTATTAAAATGAACCTTAGCGGCGTATAAGGGCGCAGGAAAATTCATCGACATATTTATGTAAGGGAGAAAGTCAATCCATGCCAACAGCAGGCGAAGCAACTGAAATCAAACAGATTAAACAGACCGTCGACCAATCACAAGTTCCCGAAACACTGGAAGTGGCCGAGTATGATGGACAGGGGGCGCTGACCCAGGTCCAGACGCCCGATCACATTGTGCCGGTGCGACCTGCCCATCTCGATGACGCCAAGGATCAGGAAATCGGCCAGGATGCAGGCCAGTTTGCCGAAGCGGTGGTCAGCGATCCCTCCAATTTCGAGCTTGGCGACCGCATTTTCGACCTCGGATCTGGTGCCCGCAACCTGATCGACACCCAGGTGTCTCTTTTCGATACGGCAATCGGTACGGTGCTCAAGGATATCAACACCGACGGCGATGACACGTTCCAGGGCACCATGATGCAGCTCAAAATGCAGATCGACCAGATCAATCCTGCCATGGTGGCCCAGGAGGAGTGCATCACCGAGAAAGTGGGCCGAATTTTCAGGAAAACCATCAAGCGCCTGCCCAAAGGCGAAGAAATTCTCACGGTGATCTACGAGCGCCGGGAGACTACCCGTTCTACGATTACAGGGCTGCAAAACCACCTGCGCAAACACGGCGAGGCGGTCAACCTGCATGCCGCGGAACTGATCACCATTTGCAACACGCTCAAGGACAGCCAACCGCCGCTGCACGAAGAGATCTATTGGGGCCAGTTGGCCTGGAAAGCGATCATGGAAAAGCTGGAATCGGTCACCGATCCCATGGCCCGCGAGAACATCACCATGCTGACGGCGGATCTGGCCACCGCGGTGGTCGACAACCAACAACTGGACAACATGAACCTGCAGACACGGTACGGGGGCGGCCTGACCGTTCGCAATGCCCGCCATGTGGGACGGGTGATTCGCACCACCAGCACGTTGCTCGGCGGGGTGGCCGGTGCACTAGCCGTGCGGGCGGCGGCGGCACAACAGATGCAGACCATGCAGGTAGCCAATATGATGCAGGATGCCATCGGCCAGACCATGGTCGACACGGCCGAGCAGGTGGGCCAGGCCGTTGTGGCCAGTGCCCAGCAGGCGGCACGCATGGATAAGAATATCGCCTTTTTACAGGAGGCATGCAACAAGTATGAATTTGCCGCCCAGGCGCTGACCGAGGTGTGCACCAACACCATCAAGGTGGCCGGTTTGTCCTCCAACAAGCTCAACGAGATGAATGCGGTGCTTCGCTCGCGCGCCGATGCCGCAGCCGCTTTCCAAGGGAAAAAATCATAACCCGAAGGAGCGTTTCTATGGAGTTCGCCTATTTGAAAAGCGTGCAGGCGCGTCTGGATGCGATCCGCACGTTGACCCGCGACAACCGTATACCGCCCAGCAAGCGGTTCAACTATTCCATCAAGGATATCGCCCCGGGCGGATTCGTTCGCCTGGACGGCGATGTGTGTCACGTCATGGCCGGCGGCCACTATGATGAATGGGATGAAAAGTACCGCAAAAAACTGGGCTATACGTCCCATGAGTATCGTCTGCGCAACCTGCGCACCGGACAGATCATTCTATTGGAATGGGACGAGGAGGATCAGGTCGTCAGCGCCAGTGTCAGTACCAAAAAGCTCAAGTGGGCGGAACTGGCCGACGAGGCCGGGGAGGCCATCGACGAGGACGATCTGGAAAAAATGGATTCCGGAGACGGGATCAAGTACAACGGCAAGGATTTCTGGTACGATGATGACTGGGCAGCCAAGTATGTACCGGCCGGCAAGCGCAACGGGGAAAAAGCCTGGATCTATGAGTTCGAAGCCAAAGATGGCGAAATGCTGACCATCGAGGAATGGGGCGGCGGGGAGAAGGCCGACGACTACGAGATCTGGCACTGTCTATCGGTCGATCCAGACACCATCGAGGTGTTGGCCGCATCCGGCGAAAAGGAGGCCTCATGACCTGTCGACGGTGGTGTGCCATAATCGTCGCCTTTTTGCTGCTGGTTGCGTGCGGCATCGACAGGGATCTCAAACGAGAGGCAAAAACGCGCCAACAGGACATGCAAAACGCCAGGTCCCGGATCGAGACCACCCGGGACAAGTACATGGCCTGGAAAGACACACCGGAATTCGAACCTTTCGCGCGTTATGAGGCAACCTACGGCTGGCCGGACCAGTATGCGGCGGCGCTTGCCGAACTCGACTCGGCAAAGGCCGTCTGGACTGAAATCGAACAGATCCTGGATGTGAACCAGCCGGAAGACGAGGGCAAGCTCCGCTCCAAGATTATTCAACTCAGACGCCGGCTCGCCGTGGCGTTGCAGAAGTCCAGACAGCCGAACAGCCAGATTCGTTTACTGCAGAACCTCATGGCGGATGCCCCATCGCACATCGCCAAAGCCGAGGCGCAGGTGGCCGAAATGAAATCCATGGTCGCCGAGATCCGGCCGATTGCCGATCAGGCGACGGCCGACAGCAAGACCCACGGCTGGAACAAGGAGGAGGATATCGCCGAGCGCTTCAACGGCGTAAAGAAAATCCACACCGATGCGCGCGAGGCACTGGGCCGCGCCAAGGCCCAAACCACGATCACAGACACCAACTATGCCATCATTGCCGACGGCCTCCATCAAGTCGAGCAGCAGCGGGAGGCCATGGAGAAGTCCGCCAACGCGGTAAAGCAACGCCTCGGCGAACTCAACCGAAGCTACACCAAGCGGCTGATCGACATGAAGCATGTCTATACTGTCACCATCGGCAGAACAAGCTGGGACAACTACTACGACTATCCCCGCGAGACCAACTTCATTTACCCGCCGCGGCCGGTCGACCAGGCAACGTTCGAGTACCTGGCTAAACAAACTGGCGATATCGCCTCAGGGTTATACCGGCCGCGGCCGCGCATTCCACAGAACATGTGGCGGTCGCTAAACATCGACAGCGACAAACGCGCCCCCCAGGGAGACGATAGCGCTGTCTTCTGGGTAAACGATTGGAAAATCCTGTACTATCACCGTTACCGAATCATCGAAAACGGCCAGACGCGTGAAACCGACTGGGAGGCGGTGGATGAAGATGTTTTTGCCGAAAACATCGACAACATGGGCATGGACATTCTGTCCAAACCTTACGGCATGTATGCCGACGAGGCCATGCAAGCAGCCATGCCACCCGGCATGGCCTATGTGGGCAATAAACAATACGGACGCTGGCAACAGGATTCGGCGGGCAACCGTTTTTGGGCCTTTTATGGCCGCTATGCCTTCCTCAACGCTATGCTGGGGGGCAACCGCTATTATTACAACGACTGGGACCGTTGGCGCCGGGACTACCGGGGTCGCACCCCCTACTACGGAAAAAATACCGACGGGTCAACCATATACGGCACGAACGGATCCATGGTACGCAATGACCCAAATTATCGATCATCCACCTTTGCCCGCCAGGGCGGCATTAAGGCGGCACCGGCCAATATCCGGTCCGCTGCCGGTGGCGTCCGCGGGCGTGGACCGGGCAGCCGTGGTAAATAGGACACACTTAAGCGGTTAGCTGTTAGCGATTAACATTAAAAAGGATATTGAACCGTTTTATCTTAAAGCTAATGGCTAAAAGCGAACCATTCACCTTGGGTATGACACAGGGGCGTTTTATTTTATCAGAAGGAGCTTTTGCCATGGATCAATTGAATAAGGCTTTCATCATCATGGGCAGCGGGCTGGTCTATGTGCTGATATGTAGCGGCTTTGCCTATCTCGCCTGGTGCATTGCCGACTGGCGGACCGCACAAATCGACGATCTCAAGGAAATCGACAACGGCAACATGGCCGTGGGCGTCCGCCGCCTCGGCCTGCTGACCATGTTCGGTTTCGGATTCTCCGGCGCGCTCACTGGTGGCGGAGCCGGTTTCGGCTACGACGTATTAACCTTGGTGGTGGATGGCGCCCTGATCGTTGTCTTTGCATTTGCCTGCCGGTATATCAATGACGTGGTAATGATGGGCCATATCGATAACGATGAACACTGTAAAAACGGCAATTTGGCGGTGGGCCTTGTCGAGTCGGCCAATTACGTAGCCACCGGGCTGATCCTCTGGGGGGTGTTTGCCGGCGACGGGATGGATCTGGTGCGGGGGTCGCTCGGTGCGCTCATTTGGTTTTTGATCGGACAGGCGACATTGCTCGTGATCGGATGGATTATCGAAACCTATTTCACCAGATTCAACATCCGCAGCGAGATTGAAAACGGTAATATCGCTGCGGGCGTGTTTCTTGCCGGGGTGCTGATCCCGCTGGGCATCATTATTCGTGCCAATATCCTGGGCCCGAGTTTGGGACTGATCAACGATATGATCCTCTTTTTGGCATACATGCTGGTCAGCCTGGTGTTACTGGTGTTGTTCAGCTTCGTTTTCGATCTTATACTCCTGACCCACGCCACGGTCCGGGAGACAGTGGAAGACAAGCGTAATGTAGCCGGCGTCACTGTCGGTGCGGCAGTGAATATCCTGGTGGCGCTGGTGGTTGCGGCGAGCTTGTAGTAGTGCCCATCCAGAAATGGTCAATTTGCCTAACCGGTTCTCCGGAAAGCTATAGCTGACATCTGTTCCAGCATAGTAGCATGATTTAACTGGTCTATGGGCCAGTGTTAAGTGTTAAGTTTAAAGTGTTAAGGAAAGGCATCCTATCGATTCCTATATAAAACCAGATCTGATCCACCACTTAACCCTTATACAAAACAACCTTGTTGGGAGCTTTCTGGAGAACCGCGTTTGCCTATTTCTGGAAGGACAATAGTGAGGACAACAAATGGCGTCACCGCCGACGGCAAAGCCGCCATTGCCTGGGCCCGTCTGCTGCTTGTCACCTGCACGTTTTTAACCGGTGCGTGCGGTCTGGTGCTGGAGTATATCCAGGCAACGGTTGCCGCCTTCATTCTTGGCAACGCCATCGAGCAATGGGCCGTGGTGATCGGCCTGATGCTTTTCATGATGGGCATCGGCAGCAAGGCCCAGCGGTTCGTTATCGGTGACAGGAATCTGGTCCAGGCCTTCATCGGCATCGAGATCACCCTGGCGCTGGTCGGCGCCTGGTCACCCCTTAGCATTTATGCAGCCTATGCTTACATGGCCAACCATTTCATGCTGGTGCAGTATTGCTTTATCATGTGCATCGGGTTTCTGATCGGCCTCGAGATTCCCGTGGTCACCCGTATCAACCGGGATTACACCGGTGAGCTGAAAATCAACCTGGACTATATCCTCAGCGCCGACTACTTTGGCAGCCTCGCCGGTGCGCTCTTTTTCGCATTTGTGCTATTGCGCTATGTGCCACTGACCGAGAGCAGTTTTATCGCCGCCACCCTCAACTTTGTCCCGGCCATGCTGGCCTTTGTTTATTTTTACCGGCAGGGCCGCGTAAAGCGCATGGACGGTTTGCTGGTTGCGTCCCTTTTGGTCTTTGCCTCCCTGGTGACCGGATACACGTACAATCGCGACTGGAATATCAAACTCGAACAGTACTTGTATGACGATCGTATCGTGTACAGTAACACCACGCGGTATCAGCACCTGGTCGTCACCCACAACCCGACCCTTGATGAATATCGCTTCTACATCAACGGTCACATTCAGTACAGCACCACGGACGAGGCCCGGTATCACGAATCACTGGTGCACCCGGCCATGCAGGTGGCCGCCTCCCGAAAAAAAGTACTGATTTTAGGCGGCGGTGACGGCATGACCCTGCGGGAAGTGCTCAAGTACAAGGATGTGCAGTCCGTGGATCTGGTCGACCTGGATCCGGATATGGTCCGGCTGAGCGCCACCCATCCGGTCCTGCGGCAACTCAACGGCGGCGCTTTTGACGATGCGCGGGTTCGTGTTGTCGATGCCTTGGGCGTCGAGACGGGCGAGGGGTACGACCTGTTCCAGGAAAACGGGAAGCAGACCGATGAAAAGTTGCCGGATGTCGAAAAAGTGGCGCGGCTGAATGTCATCAATATCGATGCGGACAAATTTTTAACCCACGCCAAACAGCCTTACGATACCATCTTCATCGATCTGCCCGACCCGTCCACGATTGAACTCAACAAGCTTTACACCAAAGGATTCTACAGCAAGGTAAGGCGTCTGCTCACTGATGGCGGAGCCGTTGCCGTGCAGGCCACCAGCCCGTTTTTCGCCCGCGAGAGTTACTGGTGCATCAGTCGCACAGTGGCCGCCGCGGGATTGAACACGGTCAACTACCATGTGAATGTGGAAAGCTTTGGCGATTGGGGGTTTGTCCTGGCCACCAAAAGCCTGAAAAAGGGGTATGTAGAAAAACGCATGGCTGAGATGTCTCTGGATGGAATCAACACCTCGTTTTTAACGGCCGAGGTGTTTCGGGCTGCCTGCGTGTTCGGCAAGGACTTGATGCAGGTCAAGCACGATGAGATCAATACGGTCATGCACCCCGTACTGACCTACTATTATCTCAAGGAGGACTGGCAGTACGATTAGCGATTAGGTGTCTTTCAACCCGAAAGTGAAAGTATATTTTACGATGTTTCAATTGTTATCCTACCACCATTTGGTATTCAGAGAATGCTCTACTTTCGGGAAGAAAGGCAACCCGGAAATCTACATGCGATTGCCCTGCCGGTGATCTTCAGGGCAATTTGACGAAACCAGATGGTTGATCTATACTGAATTCGTCCAATCGCACAAATATTTATTTATCCAACAAGCAAATCAAACGGTCCAGATCAAGGCTTTCGAAAAAGCATGTCGAAAGCCATCATTCGATATTGTTGCTTTGTTCAGCACAGATAGAAAAGACATTGGACATTGTTGAATAAAAACGACCTGCCTGATTGTTAGAAAAATACGGCAGCACGCTTGGCCCGGAGCCAGGGATGTTCGTCGAATCTTAGTTCACCGATCCCTTGGCAACATCGAAACCCGACGGATTGCAGGTGCCCCATGGAAGAAATTTTTCAATATGTTATCAGCAATTTTCCCACCATACTGCGGTTGACCATCGAGCATCTTTATCTGGTGAGCATATCGGTGGGCGTTGCCATCCTGACCGGCGTCCCCATCGGAATTCTCATTACCAAAGATAAAAAACTTGCGGATGCCGTCCTGTATGCCGCCTCGGTCGTCATCACCATCCCATCGGTTGCCATGTTTGGTCTGATGATTCCAATACTATCACTGGTCAACCGGGGAATCGGGTTCTGGCCGGCGGCCATCGCCATTTTTCTGTACTCCCAGTTGCCCATCATCCGCAACACGCACACCGCCATCAACAATATCGATCCCGCCCTTCGCGAGGCAGCCAAAGGCATGGGCATGAGTGACTGGCAGCGCTTGGCCAAGGTAGAAATCCCGCTGGCGGTACCCGTGATCATGGCCGGCGTACGCATGGCCGTGGTCATGAATATTGCCGTGGCCACCATCGCCGTTTACATTGGTGCGGGCGGTTTGGGAACCATCATCAACGAGGGAATCACCGGCACCAACAGCACCAAACTGATCGTGGGGGCACTGGCCGTGTCTTTGCTGGCGATTATCGCGGACTACCTGTTTCTTTTCATCCAAAAAATGTTGACACCAAAAGGCTTGAGTGGGGAGACGTCATGATTCGGCTTGAAAATTTGACCAAACATTTCGAGGTACCGGGCAAAGAGCCGGTGATCGCCGCCAACAATGTTTCCATGGAAGTCGGCAAGGGAGAGATTTGCATTTTCCTGGGACCATCGGGATGCGGTAAAACCACGGCACTGAAGATGATCAACAAGCTGATCCCCAAGACCTCCGGGAAAATCTACATCGATGAGCAGGATATCGACAGTATGGACCCCATCGCCCTGCGTCGAAAAATCGGCTACGTGATCCAGCAGATCGGCTTGTTCCCCAACATGACCATCGAGGCCAATATCTGTGTGGTGCCGGACCTGTTGAAGATGGACAAAAAAAAGAGCCGCGAGAAAGCCTGTGAACTGATGGAGATGGTCAACCTGGACCCGAAAATCTTTTTAAAGCGATACCCACGGGAGCTTTCCGGCGGGCAACAGCAGCGTATTGGCGTGATTCGGGCGCTGGCCGCAGATCCACCGGTGATGCTCATGGATGAGCCCTTTGGCGCCATCGATCCCATCAACCGCGAGGTGATCCAGGATGAATTTCTAAAAATGAACGCGGAGCTGGGCAAAACCGTTCTGTTTGTCAGCCACGACATCGACGAAGCCATTAAAATGGGAGACAAGATCGCCATCTTTCGGGAAGGTGTTCTCGAACAGTGCGATACACCGGACGAAATCCTGGCCAACCCGGCCAACAGCTTCGTCAAAGAATTTGTCGGCACGGATCGCGCCTTGAAACGGCTCAAACTCCTTAAGGTCACCCGGGCCATGATGCCCTTCCGCATGGTTCTCAAGCCCGACGACACCATGGAAGCGGCGGCCAGCAAAATGAGCGACCGCAAAGCCCACATTGCCGTCGTGGTCGGTCCGCGGGGACGTGCGAGGGGGTATGTTACCAGCGAAGAGGCCAAAGGCGTCCGCAGCGGGATGGTCGCTGACTTTATCGATCCCATCCCCGGCATGGTCAATGAGAACGACAACCTGCATGACGCCGTATCACAAATGTATGCCCATGCAACAGACTGGATGCCCGTGGTGGACGATGAGGGCATTTATAAAGGATATATCACCCAGCACATCATCGCCAGTCTTCTCGGAGAAACGCCTCGTAAGGTAGGCGATAAAATCGTTTAGGATCGAGACATGAACACCATCATCCAGCTCATTCAAAGAAGCAAGACGTTTTTGTTGTATCTGTTGTTGGCCCTGGTCTACCTGTTTGGCGTGCTTTCGGAATCGACAGGATTGATCGAGGAATTCACGGCGTCCTACGAAGACTGGATTTACCTGGTCCGGCAAAATATTTACATCGTCTTTGCCTCGGGAATCACGGCCTCCATGTTGGGAATCGCGGCTGGCATTCTGATGACCCGCCCCTGGTTTAAACGATATTCCCAGGCCTTTGCCCAGAGCTTCAATATCCTTTCGGCGGTGCCCACCCTGGCGATTCTGGCCATCATCATGACCCTTACCGGGCTTGGATTCAAATCCGCTTTTATCGGCCTTTTGACAGTCACCATTCTGCCCGTGGTGCGTAACACGTTCCAGGGCATCCGGGAGGTGCCCGAGCACATGATCGAAGCGGCCCGGGGACAGGGCATGACCGATGGACAGATTCTGTGGAAAATTCAGATTCCCAATGCCAGCTACGTAATCTCGGCGGGCATCCGCACCGGTTTTGCCTTGAATGTAGGCACCAGTCCTCTGATTACCCTCATTGCTGCCGACAGTCTGGGAGAATATATTTTCACCGGCATCCAGCTCAATGAGTTCAATTCGCTGTTGATCGGCTCCCTGTCCGTTGCCGCACTGGCTATTGTCACGGACTTTGTCTTGTCCAAGCTCCAATACTGGCTGCTGCCC
>Ga0272444_10005192_pt1 | contig 11309 bp, 11 predicted proteins | sample SSMForm13_FD_201033 | JGI IMG/M metagenome (GOLD analysis project Ga0272444, IMG submission 201033) | Marine sediment archaeal communities from Little Sippewissett salt marsh, Falmouth, MA, United States - SSM-Form-13 | ecosystem: Environmental > Aquatic > Marine > Wetlands > Sediment ... | reverse complement strand
CAGAGTATGGGGGATAGCGACGATGAAAGGATACTGTCACGTATACACGGGGAACGGTAAAGGGAAGACGACGGCGGCCTTCGGCCTGGCTCTGCGGGCAGTCGGGGCGGGATATCGCGTGTACATCGGCCAGTTTGTGAAGGGTATGGAATACAGCGAACTCAGTGCCTTTCGCTCCCTCGGCAATGCCGTGACCGTACGGCAGTTCGGACGGGGCTGTTTTATCGATGGGGCACCCGCCGCCGAAGACATTGCCGCGGCGCGGAAGGGACTTCAGGAGATAAAAGAGGTGCTGGCATCGGGGCGCTATCAGGTGGTCATCCTCGACGAGGCGAATATTGCCACCCGCTACGGACTTATCTCTGTTGAGGAACTGCTTGATCTCATCACGGGGAAGCCCGATCCCGTTGAACTGGTCATCACCGGACGGGATGCCGACCCCCGGGTGATCAAGGCGGCCGACCTCGTGACGGAAATGAAAGAAATCAAGCACTACTATCAGAAAGGCGTACAAGCGCGGAAGGGTATCGAACGGTAACTGACATGACGCATTCTTCCCGGGTGACGATAAGAGCAATCGTCACGGTTCTATTTTGTGTTCTCATCCTTTATTCATCGGCGTGCTTCGCCTTGCCCGTCACTTTCATTGACGATGCGGGGAAGACGCATACCATCGCCGGACGGCCGCGCCGGGTCGTGTCGCTCGTTCCGTCCATTACGGAAATAATCTGCGAAATCGGCGGCGGGGACACGATACGCGGACGTACGTATTACGATATCTATCCCAGCGAAACGGCGGCAAAGACCGTTGTAGGCGGTTTTTTCTCTCCGTCGATTCAGATGATCGAGACCTGTGATCCGGAAGTTATTTTTATCGCCGATCTCCACGAGAGAATAAAAACTTATTTCGCGGCAGAGCATCCCGGGTGCGCGGTGATCACGCTCTCCATATCATCCCTTTCAGACCTGTATGAAACTGTAGCACTTCTCGGACGCGTCTTTGACAGGAAACGGACCGCGGCGCGTTTGGTGAACGATATTAAAGGGGAAATTGATGTCGTTTCCCGTAAAGTGGCAAAAATCCCCGATGTGCGGAGAAAAAGGGTGATGCGTCTCATGGGGCGAAACAGCGTCATGACGCCGGGCGACGACTCGTTTCAGAACGAGCTCATCCGGCTTGCCGGCGGCATTCCTCACTCGCTCGAGAAAAAAGGACCTGTTGTGCCCGTGACGGAAGAGGAGTGGCGGTCCTTCAATCCGCAGGTGATTTACGGATGCGGCGGCGACCGACTCACGGCACTGTCAATTTTGGATCGTCCGGGATGGAGGGATGTGGAGGCCGTGAAAAACGGTTCTATTCATTATTTCCCCTGTGATCTTACCTGCCGCATGGCGGCACGGACGGGGGCCTTCGTCGCCGCCCTGTCGTCGCTTATGTATCAGGAAGAATTCTCCGACCCGAAGAACCGGGTGATCGAAGACGGTGTCCGGTCCTCACGCCCCCTGGCTATCGATCTCGACTACGTCGCGGATGCGCGCATCGACTACAGCGTCATACACGATTTTGTGAACAAGACGCTCGTTGTTGAATTTCAAGAACCTCTTTCCATAATATCGACCCTTGACGGCCCGCGAACAGATATAAAGACTGTGGGGAACCACTATTCTCCGCCGCCCTGCTGGGGTATCGAGCATGCCCTGGGACTGGACGAAGCGAGACGCCGGGTTTTTGCCGCCGTCGGTATAGACGATGAGACGGCATCATTTCTCTTTACCGGTGCCGATATGGACAATCTCGTGATGGAGGAAGCCTCCTATAAGGACATGACGGTATACGTGCTTGTCACGGCGGGCGTGATGGGAAACGCCATGAAGGCCGGATTCGATGTAGGTAATTTCTACGAGCCGGGTACGATCAATGTGATCGTCATGACCAACAGGACTCTCTCACCGCGGGCGATGACACGCGCCATTATTTGTGCGACAGAAGCAAAAACGGCGGCGCTGTCGGATATGGATATCAGAAGCAGTTATACTCCCCGGGTTCATCAGGCCACGGGAACGGGAACGGACAATGTCATGGTCGTGTCCGGGTCCGGGTGCGTGGTCGACAATGCGGGAGGTCACACGAAGATGGGGGAACTCATTGCGCGGGCCGTCTATGGTGCCGTCGGGAAGGCAGTCTACCGGCAGAACGGCATTGTCGCCGAACGGTCCGTTTTCACGCGTCTCAGGGAACGGAAGATCGACGTGCACGCCCTGAACTTGATCGATGCGGTAAAACGGGATATAAACCCGTGGCACCTGTGCGACGCACTGGAAAAAGTGCTCCTTGAGAAGAGATATGCCGAATTCGTGCTGCAGGCGATGGCAGTGAGTGACGCTTTTGAGGCGGGGCTGGCCGGTGACGGCAATTACTTCATGACGAAATGCCGAGAAATCGCCGGAGAAATAGCCGGTGAATCCGTCGGGGAAATTAATGATCTTATCGATCCCGAGATGAAAATACCCGTTGTCCTGAAGAAAGTCCTGAACGCGCTGTTGAACGGTCTGCATAAACGAGAGATGATGAGGAAAAGAGCGAAGTGATAATCCGTCGTACCGCACGGGTCGTGAAAAAGAGAAAGCACGGAGTGGCAGCCTCCGGGGGAGGGAGTGTCCTATGATGACACCCTTTTTGTTTGCCGGTGCCTATATACTCGATCTCCTCGCCGGCGATCCTCGCTGGTTGTTCCATCCCGTAAAGGTAATCGGCTGGGCGGTATGCCGGGGTGAGGTGATCGTCCGCCGGCGAATGTCCGATATGAGGTTGGGGGGTGTTCTCCTCTGCGTGGTGGTTGTTGCCGGAACTTTCGGGTGTGCCTCAGTCGTTCAATGGGCGGCCTTCCGCATTCACGGCGTTGTCGGGACGCTTGTTGTCATCGGGGGTGCGTGGACGACATTGGCGGTCCGCTCCCTGTACGACGAGAGCAAAGCGGTTGTGATTGAAATAAGGAGAGACGACCTCGCGGCGGCGCGGAACGCATTATCCGGCATCGTGGGGAGGGATACGGGGCAACTGACCAGAAAAGAAATGTTACAGGCCGTTATCGAAACAGTGGCGGAAAATCTCTCAGACGGCGTCATTGCGCCCATGCTCTATTTGATGGTGGGAGGATTTCCCCTGGCCCTCGCCTATAAGGCGGTTAATACGCTCGATTCCATGATAGGGTACCGTGACGAGCGGTACCGTGATATCGGCTGGTTCTCCGCCGGGATGGATGACGCAGCGAACTGGTTACCGGCGCGCATCACGGGAATAATCGTTGTCCTCGTTTCCTACGTGATCGGCGCCGACGGCCACGGCGCGTGGCGCATCATGCGCCGTGACGGGCGAAAACACTTGAGCCCCAACAGCGGGATACCGGAGGCGGCCGTTGCCGGCGCGCTGGGTATTCAATTGGGCGGTGCACATGACTATTTCGGTCAGCGCGTGGAAAAACCCGTCATCGGCGATAAACGGCGAGAGATCGACACGGACGACATGGCGGCGGTGTGGTATATCATGTTTCTTTCATCGTTTGTCATGGCGGCGGCATGTTTAATCATCCTTACGGCGGTGCATTATGGTTAAGAGGGAACACGGCGGAAATGTGGATGAACTCACCCGTGACAGGGGGGTTGGCCAAGGTGAGCTGGTCGATTTCAGCGCGAATATCAATCCCCTCGGGTATCCGGAGGAACTCAAACGAAAGATTGTGGAAGACTTCGACTGCATACTGAACTATCCCGATATCGATTCGCACGATCTCACCCTGGCACTTGCGGCCTATCATGGGTTGGATCCGGCGAACATCCTTGTGGGGAACGGTTCGACGGAATTCATGTACTGGTTCCCCCTGGCGCTTAAACCGAAACGGGCGCTCATCGTCGCGCCCGCCTTCAGTGAATACGAACGGGGACTTCAGTTGAGCGGGACAGACATCTCCTTTTTCGAAACAACGGAAGAAAAGGGTTTTGCCGTGAACGGCAAGGCACTCATAGCGCGTCTCGACGAGAACTATGATATTCTGTATATATGCAACCCGGCGAACCCGACGGGCACATTGATACCGAAAGAGACGGTTCTGAACATCATCCGGGCGGCGGAGGAGAAGGGTACGACGGCGGTTATTGACGAGGCCTTTATCGATTTCGTTGAAGAAGAATCCGTGAAAAAGGAGATATGTGCCTGTTCTCGCGCTGTCGTTCTGAGGTCGATGACGAAATTTTTCGGTATTCCCGGTCTCCGGCTGGGTTATGCGATTGCCCACGCGGATTTTCTTAAAACAGTGACACGGGACAAGCCCCCGTGGACAGTCAATGCACTCGTTCAAAAGGCGGCGGGCGCGGCACTCGAGGCACGGGATTACATTGCCCGGACTTGCGCGTTCGTTCGCGAGGAGCGGGAGTTCCTTTGTACGCGGCTCTCAGCCATACCGGCGTTGACTGTTTTCCCCGGGGCGGCGAATTATCTTTTTGTGACCATTGATGAAAAGAGAAAATTGACCGCGGGAGAGTTGTGGGCCCGGCTTCTTGATGACGGCATCGTCATCAGGGACTGTTCAAATTATCGCGGTCTGTCGGAACGATGCTTCCGTGTTGCGGTGAAGTGCCGGGCGGAGAATGAAAAACTCATTAACGCCGTGAGGAAGGTGTTTATATGATCATTTTTCTAACCGGCGGTGTCAGGAGCGGGAAGAGTGACACGGCTCAAAAATGGGGAGAAGAGATAAGGGGACGGCGCCTCTATCTTGCCACGGCCGAGGCCCTGGACGACGAAATGCGCCGGCGGATTGCACGCCATCAGAGGAGCCGCGCGGACCGATGGACGACTTGGGAAGAGCCGGTTCACATCGGGAGAGTGATCGAGCGGGCTGCGGACAAGTACGATGTAATCCTGATTGATTGCCTGACTGTCTGGGTGTCCAATCTCCTCCATCACGCGGGCGGCGACGAAGGTCTGTATGAGACGGAAGTGGATGTGTTTCTCCGGGCGGTGGAGGCAGTGCAGGGAACGGTGCTTGTCGTGTCGAACGAAGTGGGTATGGGAATCGTGCCCGACAATGCCTGTGCCCGGGAGTATCGTGACCGTCTGGGTCTTCTCAATCAGAGGATTGCACGGAAGGCCGACCGCGTTTATCTTGTCTGTTCCGGTATTCCCCTCGCGCTAAAGGACGGGAATTCTCAAGGTTCAGGGATTCAGAGCAATGGTGTGGGGAAATCATCAGAACGGCCGCCGGGAGAATGATGCTTCGTGAAGACGGAATACAAAATAGTATAGGAGAACTGAATGAAGGAACTACGGAACATACTTGATAGCATAAAACCACTTGAACAGAATGTGCTCGATGAGGCGATACGGAAGATCGATAACCTGACAAAACCGCCGGGCAGTTTGGGCCGTCTCGAGGAGATCGCCCGGCACTACGTGGGGATACGGGGAAGCGTGACGGCCACGGTGGGGAAAAAATGCATCTTCGTTTTTGCCGCAGATCACGGTGTCACCGAGGAAGGCGTCAGTGCCTTCCCGCGTTCCGTCACGCCTCAGATGGTCTACAATATGCTGAACGGCGGTGCCGCCGTATCGGTGCTGTCGCGGCATGCGGGATCGGAATGTGTTGTTATCGATATCGGTGTGGACCACGATTTTGAACCGGTGAAGGGCCTCATCATCGAGAAGGTCGCTCGCGGGACGCGGAACTTCGCCGCGGGACCCGCCATGAGCCGGGAGGAGGCCCTCGAAGCGGTAAAAACCGGCGTCAACGTGGCGACGGGCTATGCGACACGGGGATTCACTCTTTTCGGGACGGGCGAGATGGGTATCGGCAACACGACGGCGGCAAGCGCCATCCTTTCCGTCATGGGCAATCTGCCGCCGGATAAAGTGGTGGGACGCGGTACGGGCATTGACGATGCGGGTCTTCGCCGGAAGGCGGCGGTGATCGTACGGGCCATTGCCCGCAATGCACCGGACAGGAGCGACCCCATCGATGTCCTGGCTAAGGTGGGCGGATTGGAAATCGGCGGTATCGCCGGACTCATAATCGGAGGGGCCGCCCGGCGGATTCCCGTTATCGTCGACGGATTTATATCGACGGCGGGTGCGCTTATTGCGACGGCCTTGGAACCCACAATCAAAGACTATCTCTTCTATTCCCACCTGTCTGCGGAAACGGGTCACGCGGCCATGCTGGATGTGCTGGGACAGAAACCACTCCTTGCCCTGGGGATGAGGTTGGGCGAAGGGACAGGCGCGGCCCTTGCCATGTCTCTCATCGAAGGTGCCGTGAAAACAATGCACGAGATGGCGACGTTTGAGTCGGCGGCGGTGGACAAGGCGATCGAGGGATGAGGTTACTGGTTACGGCTCTTCAATTTCTGACGATCATTCGCCTGCGGGACATCGGGGAGACGACCGGTAATGACCTGGGTCGTTCAATGGCCTGGTTCCCTCTTGTGGGGGCGTTCGTCGGTCTCATCGCGGCCGGTGTCGCCGTCGCAGCGCAGGCTTGCTTTTCTCCATATGTCGCGGCCGTTTTTGTGGTTGCCGCGCTTATCATAATAACCGGGGCCCTTCATCAGGATGGTTTCGGCGATACGGTGGACGGGCTTGCCGCGGGCCGTAACCGGGAACGGGCACTCGCCATCATGAAAGACAGCGCCATCGGATCGTACGGTGTTGTGGGTCTGATCCTTCTTATAGCTGCCAAGGTGACTCTCATCGCGGACATACCGCGCCATATGCTCGTGGGAACGCTCATTGCCATGCCCGTGACGGGTCGTTGGGCCACCGTGTGCCTGGCGTCGGTGTTTCCCTATGCCCGGTCCGGTGCCGGAACGGCGGAGGTTTTTGTCCGTTTTGCCGGAAAACGCGAGGCCGCGTCGGCGACGGTATGGGCCCTCATAGTGACTGTTGCGGCGACGCAATGGAGGGGACTGCTGGCTTTCGCCGTCTGTGTTATCTGGACCATCTGTATGGGGACTTTCTTCCAGCGGCGCATCGGCGGCGTGACGGGTGATGTTATGGGTGCCGCAAACGAAACAGCGGAAGTCCTTTTTCTCATCGGCATGATCGTTGTTGCGAGACTAACGGGGGGTGGACTGTGAATAATCGCACGCGTCTCTATCTGATACGACACGGAGAAACGGTGGATGCGGCGTTCGGCCGGTACAAGGGTCATCGGGATGTGGCGCTGAATGACACGGGGAGACATCAGATGGAACTCATCGCCCGGTGGCTCCGGGAAAAGGATCTGGCCGGAGTCTATGCGAGCACTCTGCAAAGAACGGTGGCGGGGGCCGAAATGATCGCGCGCGGCCGTAATCTTCGCGTAAAGCGATGTGATGAGTTGAAGGAGATGAACTTCGGTGCCTGGGAAGGAATGACGGCCGGTGAGATAGAAGAAAGCTATCCCGGCGCCCTTGATGACTGGATGAAAAAGACCCTGGATTACCGCATGCCCGGTGGTGAAAGCATGCGCGACGTGCGGGACCGAGTCCTTCCCGTCATTCATGACATTGTCAGAACGCACGAGGGCGGTGATGTTGCTCTTGTCGCTCACGGCGGCGTCAACCGCGTCATCCTCGCCGCGGCGCTGGGCATCGATGTGACCCGCTTTTATGCAATCGGCCAGGATTACGGCTGTGTCAATATCATCGATTACCATCCCGGACTGACGGTGGTAAGCCTGATGAACGGGGGACCGGTACGGGAGAACGGGGCGCCATGAAAAATCGGGTAACGGGAATTCTTCTCTGCGTGGTGCTGGTGATGATAGCGGCGTTATGCACGACGGCTCACGTTCGGGCGACGGAGGTCATTGACGATACGGGTTCGGCGGTACACATCGACAGAGTCCCGCGGCGTATCGTATCGCTCGCGCCCAGCATCACGGAGACGCTGTTCGCGCTGGATCTGGAAGAACGCATTGCCGGGGTCAGCCAGTTCAGTAATTATCCCGATGCCGCGCAAAAAAAACCGAAGGTGGGGAGCTATATTAATATATCGATTGAACGCGTCGTCGCCCTCGACCCTGACCTGATCATCGGGACCTCGAACGGAAACAAGGCGGAACTCCTCGCGCACCTGCGGCAATTAGGCTTTACCGTCTTCGTGACCAACCCGCTTTCGATCAAGGGTGTTTTCGATACCGTAATGGATATCGGGGAGATTACAGGATGTCCCGACAGAGCGGAGCGGCTTGTAACGTCGCTGCGGGAACGGGTCCGCGCCGTGACTTCCCGCGTGGCGGGTTTGCCGGTACCACGGGTTTTTTATCAGATCGGCATCGATCCCATCGTGTCCTCCGGCCCTGATACGTTTCATGATATCCTGATCACGCTGGCCGGCGGGCGTAATATCGCCGCCGTATCGTCCGTGTGCTACCCGCGATACAGTATCGAGGAGATCGTGGCCGAGCATCCCGATATCATCATTCTCTCTTCCATGAAACGGGGTGAGGATTTCGAAACGGTGCGACTGAAATGGCAGAAATGGCGCGATGTCCCTGCCGTGAAACACGGCCGTATTCATATTATCGACTCCGACGTGACCGATCATCCGTCGCCCCGCATCATAGACGGGCTCGAACGGATGGCGGAGATTATTCATCCCACGATCCAAGGCGCCGGGTGTGGGAGAGGGCGGTAAATAATAAGAAAGCGGGGGCATTCCCCCCGATGAAAGGATATAAACATGGTGATGGACTATTTTCATCAGGGAGGACCGGTGATGTACCCGCTCCTCTTCTGCTCTCTTCTTTCTCTGACACTGATTATCGAAAGGGTGGTTTTCTGGCTACGCGAGTCGCGGCGCCGTGATCGACGGAAACTCGATGACTTCATGGAATGTATTGAGAAAAATGACCTGCCGCGGGCGAAAGAAATAGCCGACACCACGAGAGATTTCGTTGTTCGCGTCATGGTGTGCGGCGTTCTTCACCAGGAATTTTCACTTCGTGACGCCCTCCAGATGAGTGCCGATGCGGAAATCGCCCGCATGAAAAAATATCTTTCCGTCATCGATACCATGATCACGCTCTCGCCTCTCCTGGGTATACTGGGAACGGTCACGGGGATCATTCATTCCTTTCAGGTGCTGGGAACGATGGGTGCGGAGAACCCGACGCTCGTCACGCTGGGGATATCGCAGGCGCTCATAACCACGGCCTTCGGCCTCATTATCGCTATCTTCAGCCTGATACCCTATAACTACTTCTGGGCGAAGGTGGAGAAAGCGACGCTCGAGATGGAGAAATACGGCACGACACTGGAGCTGCTCTTTGAAAAGAAAAAGAACGGGTATGGTGACAAGGGATGAAGATTGTTCGCCGGGATATCAAAAAAGCGCGCATCGAGATGATCCCCCTTATCGATGTTATTTTTTTGCTCCTCGTCGCCTTCATCTTTTTTTTCATGTCCATGACGCTCATGCGAAGCATGGGTGTGGCGCTGCCCTCTGCAGAAACGGCCACAGTGGACAAGAAGGATTATACCGTAATCGTCATTCACTATGACGACACGATCCATCTGAACAAAGAAAGAGTCGATCTGAAGATGCTGCCCGAACGCCTGGCGGGTATCCGGCGTGAGTCCGGGGATGCGCGGGTGCTTATTTCCGGTGACAGGAAAGCATCATATGAAACGGTGGTCACCGTCATGGATGCGGCGAGAATGGCGGGAATAGAGACGGTATCGCTGGAGACCGGTGACGAATGAGACATCACGGCGCCGTCATATGTGCCTTTCTCATCGCCGCGGCGGCACACGCGGGGATTGCAGTCTTCACCGTCCCCGAGGGGAAACCCCATCTGCCGGTACAGGAGCAGAAGAAATCACATCTTGAAATATCCTTCGTCTCTGCATATAAGGAGGTAAAAAGACCGGTGGTGCCGAAGCCGGTTACGCCACCGCCGTCGAAGCGACGGGAGAAACGGCCCGTTGTGACAAAAGAACCTCCGCGCGAGGATAAACCGGTGCCCCGGAAAGCACCGGCGGTCAAGGAAGTGATCCGACTTCCCCGAACGCCCATGGAGGAGGTGGAAAGGAAAGCAGATGGAGACGAGGAGGTGACGGTCCGTGAAAAACCGGCCGCGGCGTCCCCCGACAGCGAATCACCGGACACGAAACCTCATAAGGAAGCAGTCCTGCCGGCTGTTCCGTCTTATGATAAGAATGCGCCGCCTGTTTATCCCCGCAGGGCACGGAAGAGGGGATATGAGGGGACCGTCATCCTGGCCGTTTTTGTCACAACAGACGGAACAGCGGATAAGATAGCAGTTAAAGAGAGTTCGGGTCATTCTTTGCTGGATAATACCGCCGTTGATGCCGTTCAGGGGTGGTTATTCCACCCGGCGACGCGGGGCGGCATACCGATAGCGATGTGGGTTGACGTGCCCATCCGTTTTGTCATTGAAAGGAATTGATATGCCAGGCAGGAAAAGGTGCATTTCGTATATATCTCTCGTTATGACGGGCATGGCGCTCGTTCTCCTCGTGACGACCGTTGCGGGTGCCACGCAGTCGGTCTCGTCGCGCACCTATTACCGCCAGGGCAATCGCTATCTGATCAAGAAGAAATACGATCGAGCGATCGAAAAGTACGAACAGGCCATCGCCGTCAATCCGGACGTGGCGTCGTATTACTACCGTCTGGCCAGGGCATACCACTGCCAGGGTCATCATGAACGGGCGATTCGGTATTACGAAAAGACACTGGAAGTGGACCCGAAGTACAGTTCCGCGTACATGTGTCTTGCCGAGATCTGTTGTGAGCGCGGCAATCACGAAAAGGCCATGCACTATAACAAACTGCTCGATGAAAAATGCGGGAAAGACAGTGAAACGCATTTTAATCGGGGTCTCATCTATGAGGCGCAGGGTGACGTCGATGAGGCTATTGACGAGTATGACAGGGCAGTGGCGTCGAGCTCCGGACATTTCGAGGCATTGTACCATTACGGTTTGTGCTGTGCGAAAAAGGGCGAGTTTGAAAAGGCGATCACCTTGTACAGGCGTGCCAAAAAAATCAGGCCCTATGACGAAGACGTGCTCGTCAATCTCGGCATCGCCTATACCTTTCTGTCTCGATACAACGACGCGCTGAAGGCACTGCTCGTCGCCCTCCGGATAAACCCCTTCAATATGGATACGCGTTTTCACCTGGGCAAGGCCTATTTCGGGACGGGGGACCTCGACCAGGCGATCAAACAGACGATGGAAGCGGTGCGCATCAGTCCGGAGAACCCGGAAATACACTTCCAACTCGGCCTGTACTACAACAAAAAAGG
>Ga0272444_10005190_pt1 | contig 11311 bp, 4 predicted proteins | sample SSMForm13_FD_201033 | JGI IMG/M metagenome (GOLD analysis project Ga0272444, IMG submission 201033) | Marine sediment archaeal communities from Little Sippewissett salt marsh, Falmouth, MA, United States - SSM-Form-13 | ecosystem: Environmental > Aquatic > Marine > Wetlands > Sediment ... | reverse complement strand
GGGATACCTATCGAACGGCCGCCGAAAGGGAGGACCGTGCTCGACATGTGATCTCCGGGGATTCGGCAGACGCTGTTGAGCAACGAGCTCGGCTTCTTGGGGCTCTGACTGACCTGAACCTCCCAGAGGGTCAGCAACCAGAGCAGTATCTACACGGGCTTCTCATAGGATTGGACGAGGCTGATCTGGGAGAAGAGGAGAGAGAGCTCCTCACGTTTGCGAAGGAGATTCAGGTCCCAGCTGACCATCACGATTATCTCGGGAAGATCATCGAAGGACTGGGATATGGTCGAACCGAAGGCTTCCGAGTCATTGTCGATCTAGTCGCGAGAACGGCCGAGTGGGAGGAATATGCCAAGCCTGTAAAGGATTGGCTGGAGTCGAAGCAGGCGGCCGTGCTTGAGCAGATGCCGAAGACCTCGCCAGTGGGGGCGACCTCATGATCCCTTCCGTCATCGCTAGCCAAGTTGAGCGTGGCATCAAGGACTTCCTCCGAACGACCTTCCCGCCATCAACGCCGTTCTTCGAGGGCGTCTTTGAACGCCTGTTCGAGGAGCGTGCCAACCTCTTCAAAGGTCCGTACATCTCCGCCAGGCTACCGTTCCGTCAGGGATCGATCGACAGAGACTTCTTCGATTCGTTCACGGTGCCTTATACGCCCTTCCTCCATCAGGAGCTTGCGTTCCAGCGGCTGGCCGGGGCTGAGGCTCGATCCACGCTAATCTCTACGGGTACGGGATCGGGCAAGACCGAGTGCTTTCTCTATCCCATCATCGACCACTGCCATCGCCATCGGGGCGAACGCGGCATCAAGGCGCTCATCATCTATCCGATGAATGCGCTAGCCAACGACCAGGCCAAGCGCATTGCCCGGCTGATCGCTGAAGACGTCCGACTGAAAGGCAACGTGACGGCTGGGCTGTTCGTGGGGCAGGATCCGAAGGGCCAGGGCCAGATGATGATGACCGACAACATGGTCATCACACACAAGGACACCCTGCGCGCAGCCCCACCCGACATTCTGCTGACGAACTACAAGATGCTCGACTACCTGCTCATCCGTCCCGTCGATTTCCCGCTCTGGCAACACAACGCGCCAGAGACGCTCAAGTACTTGGTCGTTGATGAGATTCACACCTTTGACGGAGCACAGGGAACGGATCTGGCGTGCCTTCTCCGTCGCCTGAAGGCTCGTCTGAAGTCACCAAGAAACCATGTCTGCTGTGTGGGAACGTCGGCGACGCTGGGCGCGGATGATGACGCCGCCGCGCTTCGCGCCTACGCTGAAGAGATCTTCGATGAGCCGTTTGATGAGGCCGCTGTGATCTCTGAGAACCGGTTGGCAGCCGCCGAGTTCTTGGGAACGCCTTCCGAGGAGCTGAGCACTCCGATCGAATCCATCGATGTGTCGGCACTTTCGCCTGATCACTACGACACATGGGAGAGCTTCGTCGCCAAACAGGTGGAGATCTGGTTAGGCGAGAGCCCGGATGACCTCTCAGATCCGGAGTGGTCTGTGGCCCTGGGAAAGAAGCTGACGGTGCATGCGTTCTTCCGGCAGCTTGTACGGGTGCTCGGGAATGACGTACTCACGCTCGAGGAGATCTCGAACGCGTTGAAGAAGGTGAACGCATCCCTGAGCAATGCCGATCCCACCTTCATCCAGCAACTCGTAGAGAGTCTGCTCGCTCTGGTTTCGATCGCGAGGCGTCGTGGTGAGCACGGGCATTTGCTCCCATTTCTCGATGTGCGAGTGCAGGCGTGGATGCGCGAGCTTCGCCGCGTGGTGGCTGAAGTCACACGGGACCCGCAGCTTCGTTTCTCGGATGACCTGCAGCCAGAGCAGCTGGAGAGTCACCTCCCGCTGATCCATTGCCGTGAATGCGGCGCCATGGGTTGGGGTGCCCTCAAACGTCAGTACGAGAACGCCTTCTCGTACGATCTACAGAGATTCTACAGCGCGTTCTTCGGCTACAGCCCGACCCTGAACTTCATCTTCCCTGAGGCTGCTGCGAAGGGGCCGCTGCAGGAGTTCCGCAACTACATCTGCGGGCACTGCATGCATGCCGGAGTTGGAGAACTGCCCGAGCGCTGCCCCTCGTGTGGAGACTCCGATGCACTCATCCCGGCCCTCGTCCTGAACGACCGCGTGAAGAAGGGAAACCGCGTCATAAGCACGCATACCTGCCCGTTCTGTGAATCTCAGGAGAGTCTGACGATCGTGGGTAGCCGATCAGCCAGCCTTCTCTCTGTGGTGATCGGGCAGCTGTTCAACACGACCTACTACAACGAACCCCAGCGGAAGCTCCTGACGTTTTCCGACTCGGTTCAGGACGCGTCCCATCGCGCAGGATTCTTTGAAGCACGCACTTTCCGTTTCAGCTTCCGAACGGCTCTGCAGCATGTTGTGCAGGATCTTGATGCACCAGCGCTCCTGAGTGAGCTGTCGTTGCGCTTCAAGGAGTATTGGAGTGCTCGACTGGACGAACCCAACTACGTGAGTACGTTCCTTGCGCCGGATATGGCGTGGTTCGAGGATTACGAAGAACTTCGTGAGACGGGCAAGCTGCCGCAAGGGTCTTCTCTTCTGGAAGACGTTGATCGACGGCTTGGCTGGGAGATCCTTAGCGAGTACGGCTTCCGTGCACGAATCGGGCGGACACTGGAAAAGACAGGCTGTTCGATTGCATCTCCTGACAACGAGAGGTTGGAGCCAGCGATTGCGCAGACCACCGAACAGCTCGCAAACGAGATCGGCGGATGGTCGTCGCTCCAGCCGGCTGATGTCGCCGCGTTTCTTCACGGGCTGCTGACGCATCTGCGCACCAAAGGAGCAATCGAGGGCATCGCCCCATTTGGCTATGTCAACCGCTGGGGAAGCTACTACGCGTACAACCCGATTCCCTGGTTGCCAAACTTCGGTAAGCGCTCGCGGACACCCGTGTTCCTGACGACCAAGCGAGGGACCCGGTTCGAGCACCTTCTGGCAGCCGGCACAACGCTGACTTGGTATCAGGATTGGCTTGATCGCACGCTGGGCTGCCTGAATCAGAACCTCGGTATGTACGCGGATGCAGCCTACAGCATCCTTCTGAAAGCGCTTGCAGATCAGGGCATCCTTCAGCGTGAAGACTCGCTCAGCCATCCCGTTTGGGGAATCGAACCCGGGTCTCTTCGCATTGAGCAAAAGGTTGATCAACTGCAGTGCGATCGCTGCGGGGTCACGGCGTCTGCTCCGACAAGCGCTCGCGAACCGTGGGATGGCATGCCATGTCTGCGCTTCCAGTGCTCCGGGCACTACCGTCTTCGTCCGACCACTGAAGACTACTATGGTAGGCTTTACTCGACAGGTGAGGTGCATCGCATCTTTGCAGGAGAGCATACGGGGCTCTTGAAGCGGGAGGTTCGTGAGGCCATCGAGGAGCGCTTCATCCAGCAGACTCTGCCGGCATCCGAGAACCTGCTCTCGTGCACACCGACGCTGGAGATGGGCATCGATATCGGCGATCTGTCGAGTGTCCTCTTGTGTTCGGTGCCTCCTTCTCAAGCCAGCTACCTACAGCGCATCGGTCGGTCTGGGCGGCGCGATGGCAATGCCTTCAACTTCGCCATGGCAGAAGGGCGCCCTCACGATCTCTACTTCTTCCAGGAACCGGCTGAGATGCTTGCCGGCCACGTCGAGCCTCCCGGCGTCTTCCTGAACGCACCTGCTGTCCTTGAGCGTCAGCTTGTCGGCTTCTGTTTCGATCGATGGATCGAAAGCGGGATCAAGGGGACGGACCTTCCGCGCAAGATCAACCAGGTCCTCGCGAATCTGTCCCGGAAGGATGCCGAGGATCGATTCCCTCACAAGTGGTTCCGCTTCGTTGATACACATCGAACCGAGTTGCTGAACGACTTCGAGGCACTCTTCGCCGACGCCCTGACAGATGCATCCATAGACAGCCTCCACGCATTCATGGAGGGACAGGATGACGAAGCGGACAGCCTGAGCTATCGCGTGCTCAATCGATTGAACGGCCTGCTGGATGAACGCGACAGCCTCCGACGTCGCGTGCGCCAGATCAACCAAACGCTCAAGTCTAAGAGGGAATCCAAGGTCAAGGACCTGAACACCGAGAACGAGATCTCAGATCTCGAGCTAGACAAGGTCCTGCTAAATGGCATCATCCGCAGGATCACATCGAAGGACACGTTCAACTTCTTCACCGATGAAGGTCTACTCCCCAACTACGCGTTTCCGGAGGCCGGCGTGCTGCTTCGCTCGGTTATCTATCGGAGCAAGAAGACGCCTGATGAACACGGCAAGTACGATACGCGGATCTTCGAGTATCAACGCCCGGCTGCTACAGCAATCAGCGAGCTGGCACCGGCCAACACATTCTATGCGGAGGGCCGGAAGGTCCAGATTGACAGAATCAACATCGAGCTTGCCGAGCCCGAGGAATGGCGCTTCTGCGATGCCTGCCATCACGCCGTGCGAGAAGTGCAGAACACACACAAGGCGAGCTGTCCGAAGTGCGGAAGTCCGCTCTGGGCGGATGAGGGGCAACGGCGGCGCATGCTCCGATTGACACAGGTTGAGGCAACAACCGAGGACTGGAAGAGCCGGGTGGATGATGCCAGCGATGCCCGTGAGCCTCAGTTCTACTGCAAGCACATGCTTGTCGAAACAGATCCGGAGAACATCGAGAAGGCGTTTCGCATCGACTCGGACGACGTGCCCTTTGGTTTCGAGTTCTTGAGGCGAGCCAACTTCCGCGAGGTGAACTTCGGGCAGGAGACGATCGGTGAGGATCTTGTGGTTGCTGGGCAACTCGTCCCGGCGCAAGGCTTCAAGATCTGCAGTTCATGTGGTCGTGTGGATTCCGAGCAGGGAGACTTCAAACACGCGCTGACGTGCAAGCACTACGGCAAGGCATCGAACAAGCCTCTGCTGGATGCGCTCTATCTGTATCGCGAGTTCAGCTCTGAAGCTGTGCGCATGCTGCTTCCTGCCTCATCCAGCAATCCCGTTCGGCTTCAGTCATTCATCGCAGCGTTCTATCTCGGACTGCAGAAGGTCTACAAGGGGAGCATCGAGCATCTGCAGACGACCATCATGGATGAGCCCATCGAGGGGTCGGCAAGCCGGAAGCAGTACTTGGTGCTGTACGACCGAATCCCTGGGGGAACTGGTTACTTGAAGGATCTCATGGCGTCGGAGTCCATGGTCTTCAAGGTGCTTGAAGAGGCGCTGCACGTCCTCACGCATTGCGACTGCATGGAGGATCCTCACAAGGATGGCTGCTACCACTGCTTGTACGCCTATCGGAATAGCCGAGACATGACCGACATCTCTCGGGCTGAGGCGGTTGAGATTCTTCGGGAGATTCTTGAGCACAAGGGCCATGTGATACCAGTTGATTCGGTAGGGAGTATTTCCGTCAACGCCCTGCTGGACAGTGAACTCGAGAAACGCTTCATCGAAGCTCTCCGCCGTTCCAAGCCCGTCGGAGTGCCAGTCCGCCTGCAAAAGGCGATTGTTCGAGGCAAGCCAGGGTGGCGTCTGGAGGTCTCTGGCAAGTCCTACGGAATCGTCCCTCAGGTTGAGCTCGGTGAAGCAGATGGAGTCGCGATCCCATCACGAGCCGACTTCGTCTTCTACCCGGAGAAACAGCAAGGCGCTCTCCCTCTAGCTGTGTTCACCGACGGGTTCCTGTATCACGCCGACATCAATGCCGGCAACCTTCGGGTTGGAGAAGACCTCGCCCAGCGAATGGCGATCGTGAGGAGCGGCAAGTTCCTGACCTGGGCGTTGAGCTGGGAGGACGTCGAGAGCCAGTTCCGCAAACCTTCAGCCGACTACTTCGCCAACTACACGAACGACAATCCCGCAACCATGACGAAGCTGCTAGATGCGTATCACGAAGAGCACGGAACCAAAGAACTCGCATCTTGCAGCAAGGCAAACTCGTTTGAGGCCATGCTCGCTTTCTTGCACAACCCTGATCTCAAGCTCTGGATAATCTACGCCTTCCTACTGGCAATCAACGGCAAGAAGGCCTGTATTGGGTTCGCCGATAGCGCGTGGGTGGAGGAAGCGCTGAGTGCCCTGGAGAACACGGATGGATGGAACGCTGCAGTTCCGCCCAAGCTCCCGGAGCCAAGCGAGGGTCCGTTGTACGTGAAGACACTGACCTACGCTGATGAGGTCGATCGACCTGTGCTCTCAGTACTAGTCTCAGTGTCCAGAGACGGCGTGAAGGATCCCACCAAACCTCAGTCCCTGCAAGTGTACGCACGGTTGTTCGATGACGCAGATATCGCTGCAGCTACTGAGGAATTCAAGCATGCGTGGAACGGCTTTCTCCGTCTATTCAACTTCATGCAGTTCATGCCTTTGGCTCGGTTCGTCACAACAGCCGGACTGGCTCAGAGCCTCTACGAAGCACTCGATTCACCTGATCAGCTCTCGGACACAGCAGCAGATGGGACCAATACGGACCTCGAACAGCTCCTCATGCTGACGAACCCAGCCGTGCACGATCTGATCCGAGCGGCTGCCGACGCCGAATGCGCGCTTCCAGAGGCTGGCTATGAGCTCCTTGGAGAAGGCAATGAGATCATCGCGACAGCAGAGCTCGCCTGGCCTGATCGGCAGGTGGCCATCTTCCTCGATCTCACAGGGATCTCTTCGGAAGTGTTCCGTTCGAGAGGCTGGGAAGCTATCGATCTCGATCAAAGCAGTGATTCCATTCAGGAGGTGTTGAGTAGGCTGTCGTCAAGCGCGGCCGAAGCGAGATGAACCAGGCAACAGGTACCATTCAAGTCGCGATCTCTGATGAGTTTCTTGAGGCCTATTCCAGGATCTCCAGGAACCGCCAGCCCCGCGTTCGGAGCTTCATCGAGAAGTTCAAGTCAGACCCCAAATCGCCAGGCCTCAACTACGAGAAGATTGTCGACGCAAGGGATCCCAATCTACGCTCTGTTCGTGTTGATCAGCAGTACCGGGCGATTGTGCTGAAGCCGCCGACCGGGAACGTCTTCATGCTCCTGTGGGTTGACAACCACGATGATGCTTACCGGTGGGCCAAGAACCGCACGTGCCAGATCCACCCAGACACTGGGGCGCTTCAGGTCGTCGATGTCGTCGAGGCGGAGCACCAGCAAGAAGCGGGTGGCCTCCAGGCTGACGTGGACACAGGTCTGTTTCGCGAGTATCGAGATCGTGAGCTGGTGCGTCTTGGGATTCCACAGGGCCTTCTGCCGAGCGTTAGATCCATCCAGTCGGAGGCCGATCTTGAGACCGCCGAGAGCTGGCTACCGGAGGAGGCCGCGGAGGCTCTGCTCATGCTCGCTGCCGGGTTTTCCAAGGAGGAGGTTTATGCCGAACTCGTTCAGCCAGTTCTGGACGAGCAGGTAGACACTGAGAACTTCGCGGCAGCACTGAGTCAGGCGGACTCCAAGCGCCGGTTTGTCGTCGTCGACGATGATCAGGCACTGCAGGAGATCCTGTCCTCGCCGCTGGAGCACTGGCGAGTCTTCCTTCATCCGTCTCAGCGCAAGCTTGTGCAGATACAGGCGAATGGTCCCGTCCGAGTGCTCGGCGGAGCAGGTACAGGGAAGACCGTTGTTGCCATGCACCGAGCGAAATGGCTCGCTGAGAACGTCTTCACGGCTTCATCAGACCGGATTCTCTTCACGACGTTCACAAGGAATCTCGCCATCGACATCAAGGAGAACCTTCGCAAGCTGTGCCCAGCAGAGTTGATGAAGAGAATCGAAGTCACGAATATCGACGCCTGGGTTTCCCGGTTCCTCAAGCAACACGGATACGAGTTCGACATCGCATACGGTGAGCGGTTGGAGGCCGCCTGGGAGAATGCGATCAATGTCGCTGATGCTAGCCTCGGTCTGACAGACCAGTTCTATCAGGAGGAGTGGGACGAAGTCATCCAGGCCAAAGGCATTGAGGAAGTTGGGGACTACGTGAGAGCGGACCGCACGGGTCGCGTCGAGCGGCTTCCCAGACAACGAAGAGCCAAGGTCTGGCCTGTCTTTGAGGAGTACCGTTCACAACTCAACAGCCGAAATCTGAGGGAGTTCGCCGATGCGACGCGCGATGCTCGCCTGCTTCTTGAGAGCCTCGGCGACACACTTCCCTACCGAGCAGTCATCGTCGACGAGGCTCAAGACATGAGCGCGGAGGTCTTCCGACTGATCCGTCAGATGATCCCGGTCGCGGATGCACCAAAGCCGCACGACATCTTCATCGTTGGCGACCCGCATCAGCGCATCTACGGGAAGCGGGTAGTCCTGAGTCATTGCAGCATCGATATCCGAGGTCGCGGCAGGAAGCTTCGGATCAACTACCGGACGACTGAGGAGACACGGAAGTGGGCAATCGGTGTACTCAGAGGATTGAGCTTTGATGATCTTGACGGGGGGGAGGATTCGCAGAAAGGCTATCGGTCACTCATGCATGGGCCAAAGCCAACGATCTGGGAATTCGCCTCATATCAGGACGAAGTACAGGCGATCACTACGCGCCTTAATGCACTCCTCGACAAGGGAGCAGTCGCGGAGGACATCTGCCTGGTCTGCAGAACCAACAGCCTTGTGAAGCAATACGAGGGTGCCCTCATGAGTGCAGGGCATGAGGTCTACTGCGTACGACGGAATGCATCTGAAGACAGGAAGCACGAAGGCATCAGGCTCGCCACAATGCATCGTGTGAAGGGATTGGAATTCGATCATGTAATTGTCGCGGGAGTCAACGACGGAGTTGTGCCCCACACGAAGGCTGTCTACGGCAATGCGCCGTTGAAGAGCAAGCGGCGAGAAGAACTTGAGCGTTCGCTGCTATACGTTGCCGTGACGCGGGCGAGGAAGAGCGCACTGATTACCTGCAGCGGCAAGCCCAGTTCGCTGATCGGGCTGGCTCAAGGCAATGCACAGCTCTAAGGCGGGGTTCCAGCGCTCCGGTACCCCGAGCCGCATCGGGCATTCGGCAAGTCACTTGGAGGCGATAGCCAGTGCACGCAGAAGATAGAGCTCTCGGAGTCGTGTTTGACGCGGTTGCCCATCTGCAAGTTCCGCTCTTCCAGCGCCCCTACGTCTGGAAGCAAGAGAGGAATTGGGATCCTCTGTGGGAGTCATTCAGCGAAGCGTTTCTGAGGCGCCATCTAGGTGAGAATCGACGCCCGCACTTCCTCGGTTCGATTGTGTTGGACCAGTCTCCCACACCCCACGGAGAGGTCACAGTGCGTCAGATCATCGATGGGCAGCAGAGGCTCTCGACGCTTCAGATTCTGATCGCGGCAATGCGCGATCTGGCGGGAGCGCATGGTGTCGACAAGTATCCCGAGGCATTCGACAGGCTGGTGAGCAATTTCGTTCCATCCGAAAGGCGTCCCGAGAGTCGCTTCAAGGTCTGGCCGACCAACCAGGACCGTGAGGCATTCGAGCTTGCGATGACGGGCGGATCCCTGCATTCGATCACCGAGAAGCTCGGAAAGCGGGAGTCAGCGAAGCGCCTTGGTCATCAGATGCTTGACTGCTACTTGTACTTCTATCGCAAGCTGGAGGAGCTCCTGGAGGGCGAGTCTGAGACCGATGTCGCTGAGGTGTTCGGCGCGATGTACGCCGCATTGCGTGAGGACGTGGTGTTGGTCGTTATCGATCTTGAGGAGAACGATGACCCTCAGCTCATCTTCGAAACCCTGAATGCTTTGGGGACGCCATTGCTGCCATCCGACTTGGTCAAGAATCTACTCTTCCGAGTCGCAGCTAGCCAAGACGTGGAAATCGAACCTCTCTATGAAGCAGCGTGGAAGCCGTTCGACACTGACGCGGACTACTGGCGTGCCGAGATCAGGCAAGGGCGACTGAAGTGGGGGCGAATTGATATCTTCATAGCACACTACCTCGCGCTGAAGCGCCGCGACATCATCTCCGTTCCCCACCTGTTCAGTGAGTTTCGCTCCTTCCTCATTGACGGCGATCAATCGGCTGAAGAGAGTCTATTGAGCTTGCGGAATTACTCCACGACCTTCAGAAGGTTCGAGGAGTACCCGCCAAGGTCGCGAGAGGGAGTCTTCTTCTCCCGGCTTGAGGATCTGGATACGAACATGGCCATCCCTGTCCTGCTAGAGGTTCTGAAGTCACCTTCTCAAGACGGTGACCACATCCGATTCATCGAGATTCTTGAGTCCTATCTTGTGCGGCGCGCAGTCTGCTCGCTCACCTACAAGAACTACAACCGAGTGTTTGCGGAGCTGTTGCGGCATCTCGCCCGGAGCGAATTCCGATCCGAGAACCTTCGCGCGTTCCTGCTTTCGAGAGAAGGAGAAACGTCCGTTTGGCCATCTGATGACGAGTTCCGGAGAGCAATTGAGATCTCTCCCGCGTATCAGAAGCTCAAGCGGTCGCGCGTCCGCATGCTGTTGGAGGCAATCGAGGCCGCTCTCCACGATGGCAAGTCAGAGCGCATCGAGATCATTGATGATCTCACCGTCGAACACATCATGCCCCAACGGTGGAAGGAGAACTGGCCGCTTCAGGGCTCCTTGCCAGATGTACGAGAGAAAAGAGAGGCGCTACTTCATACGTTCGGGAATCTGACCCTCGTGACGGAGAAGCTCAATCCATCCTTGTCCAATGCAGGTTGGAGCAAGAAGCGAAGTGCCTTGCAGCAGCACAGCGCGCTTGCACTCAACCGGCAGCTTCTCATCAACGAGGCCTGGGACGAGAACTCGATTCGTCAGCGGAATAGTCAGATCGCGGACATCGCGCTCCGAGTTTGGCCACGGGAGCTGGCCTCATGACTCAGCTCCGCATCTCGGCGAAGGATCTTGGGGCGCTGAGGCTTCCCGGCTTCTGCCCACGATGCTTCTGGCTGAAACGCCATGCGAAGCGCCTGCCGTTTCAGATCTTCCCCGGCATCTTCAGTTCGATCGACTCGTACACGAAGAAGGTCGTTCATGCGTGGATGGACGGGCACGACGGCGCGCCGTTCGGCTTGCAGCAGCTGGGCGAAGTCACGAACTACATCGACCCGCCGCACCACTCTCGGTTCATGATGGAGGTCCTGGAGTACGACATTCTGCTGACGGGAGCGCCTGACGGGATTCTTCAGTTCGCCGATGAGACGATCGCGGTCATCGACTACAAGACGGCCAAGTTCACTCCGGCACAGGACGATGACGTGCCCCCCCAAATCCGGTCCAAGTTTGAAGTTAGTGTTTGAAGGACTGGAAGGAGGGAGCAGTGGCACGAAGACGGTACAAGCCCGAAGAGATCATCGCCAAGCTACGAGAGGCGGAAATCC
>Ga0272444_10005189_pt1 | contig 11312 bp, 12 predicted proteins | sample SSMForm13_FD_201033 | JGI IMG/M metagenome (GOLD analysis project Ga0272444, IMG submission 201033) | Marine sediment archaeal communities from Little Sippewissett salt marsh, Falmouth, MA, United States - SSM-Form-13 | ecosystem: Environmental > Aquatic > Marine > Wetlands > Sediment ... | reverse complement strand
GGTGAAGATAATCGGAGACGAGAACGACTGGGTCAAAGAGATAGAGTGCATCAAGATGGAACTGGGCGAGCCGGATGCCAGCGGGCGCAGGCGCCCGGTGCCGGTCGAGGGTTCCGAGTTCCGCACTGCGGTGGACGCGGTGGTGATCGCGATCGGGCAGGGGCCGAATCCCCTGGTCCCCACGACCACTCCGGGTCTCGAGACCACCAAGTGGGGAAACATAATAGCGGACGAGGAGACCGGCGAGACCAGCCTGAAGGGGGTCTACGCCGGGGGTGATATCGTGACCGGGGCGGCGACAGTTATACTCGCGATGGGTGCGGGCAGGAAGTCAGCGGCCGCTATCAGCGAGTACCTTGAGAGCCTTTAGGGGACCTTATCCGGCGCGGGTCCGGGCTTAGAGGTGAGGTGAGAGTTGATCAAGCTGGATATCGGACGGGTTCCTGAGGGCCATTCGCACCTGGACCTGGAGGCCGGGGCGTCCGACCTGGAAGCAGACCTGGAAGATGGCCGCCTGGAGTCTCCGGTAAATCTCAGCCTTGACCTTGACAGGCGGGGTGGTGACGTATTTATTAAGGGAACGGCGGCGGCCGGGGCGGTTCTGGGTTGCTCTCGATGCCTGAAGGAGTATTCGCTTGAGCTCGAGGCGCCCCTGCAGCTATTGTGTGTGGTGGTTGGTGAATCAGACGCCGGGGAGGAGGACAGGGACAATGTCATCAGGGTCTCGCCCGGCGCCAGGTTTGTTGACCTGGCCGGTCCTGTGAGGAGTGAGCTTCTTGTGCTATTGCCACTCAAACCGCTGTGCGACCAGGAGTGCAAGGGACTCTGTCCCAGGTGCGGGATCGATCTTAACGTGTCTTCCTGCTCATGCGGCCCGGAGGGCCATGACAGCAGATGGGATGCTCTAAATAAGATCAAGTAACAGCCGTAGTATTTTGTAAAACAAGGAGATAACAGAATGGCGGTACCGAAGCGGAAGATTTCAAAGACCCGTAAGAAGAAGCGCCGCACTCATTGGAAGGCCGAATCTCCGGCCCTTGCCAAGTGTCCGAAGTGCGATGAGATGGTGATGCCGCACCGCGCTTGTCCGCATTGCGGCCACTACAGGGGACGAAAGGTCCTGGAAACCGAGTAGCTGGGTCTATCAGCTTTCAGGTGGTGGCTCGTGAGAATAGCGCTTGATGCGATGGGTGGTGACAAGGCTCCCGGGGTCATAGTCCGGGGCGGTCTTGCGGCGATTGAGGAAACAGGCCGGGATCTGGAGATCATCCTGGTTGGGAGAATGGAGACCCTGGAGGCCGAGATTTCCCGGCTGGGGCTTGGTTCTCACCCGTTCGAGCTGGTCGATGCCCGTGATGTAATCGGTTTTGACGACCAGCCTTCGGTCACCCTCAGGAAGAAGAAGGACTCATCGATAGCTGTGGGGCTGCGCCTGCAGAGAGACGGTAAAGCGGACGGATTCGTCAGCGCGGGGAATACGGGTGCGGTGGTAGCGAACGGCCTCTTCACGCTGGGAAGGATCCCGGGCGTAAGCAGGCCGGGAATAGCCACTTTCATTCCCAACCAGAGCGGTGTGGGCATTCTCCTCGACGTGGGCGCCACGATCGATTGCACGCCGGAACACCTCTTCCAGTTCGCCGTGATGGGCTCGTGCTATGCCGAACTTGTACTGGAGATACCCAATCCCAGGGTGGGACTGCTCAATGTCGGAGAGGAAAGCAGCAAGGGCACCGAGGTGGTGCAGGAGACCTATAAGGCCCTGGAGAAGAGCGACCTGAACTTCACGGGCAATGCCGAGGGAAGGGATATTCTTGCAGGCTCCGTCGATGTCGTGGTCTGCGACGGTTTCGTCGGCAATGTAGTCCTGAAGTTCACAGAGAGCGTGGTCGGCATGGTTTACAGCGTTATGCGCGGTGGCCTGACATCAACTGTCCGTGGGAAGCTGGGCGGGCTGCTCCTGAAGCCGGCATTCAGGGATCTAAAGGCCCGGTTTGACTATGCAGAATATGGGGGCGCTCCTCTGCTGGGGCTGAACGGAGTGTGTACGATCGCCCACGGGAGTTCGTCGGCGAGAGCCATAAAGAACGCAGTGCTTGCCACCACGCGGTATATTAGATACGATGTCAGGTCTGCAATAGAGGAAAGGCTGGCCAGAAGTGAGCGAGAAGCAGCGGAAAAAGCCTAGCGGAATAGGCATTCTCGGGATAGGGTCCTTCGTTCCAGAGGGTACGCTTACCAATTATGACCTGGAGAAGATGGTCGATACCACCGACCAGTGGATCCGGGAACGAACCGGGATATTCAAGAGGCACATAAGTGACGAGAAGACGGCGACATCAGACCTTGCGGCCGAGGCGGCGCGGATTGCCCTGGCGGATGCAGGGCTGGGGCCGGAGGACATCGATCTGATCATAATCGGTACAGCCACTCCGGACATGCCATTCCCGTCCACGGCATGCCTGGTTCAGGATGCTCTGGGAGCGACTCAGGCGGCGGCGTTCGACATCAGCGCGGCTTGCAGCGGCTTTCTATTCGGTCTTTCCATAGCCGAAAGCTATATAAGGTGTGGCGGGTATGAAACGATCATGGTGATTGGAGCCGAAACGCTGACCAAGATTGTGGACTGGAATGACCGGGCGACATGCGTGCTCTTTGGTGACGGTGCCGGGGCGGCGGTGGTCGGGCGCGTTGGTGAGGGCAGGGGTTTTGTGGCGTCCCGCATCCGCACCGACGGGTCGATGAGTGACCTGATCCAGCAGCCAGGCGGAGGCTCAAGGCTCAGGCTTACCGAAGATAACGTGAATGACGGGCACCAGTATCTCAAGTTGCAGGGGAACAAGGTCTTCAAGGCGGCGGTGAAGGCGATGGCCAAGATTGCCGTGGACACTCTGGCCGACGGCGGGTATGTCGGCGATGACCTGGATTTGCTGGTGACGCATCAGGCGAACTGGAGGATCATCGACGCTACGGCCAGGCGAATAAACGTGCCGCCCGAGAAGGTGTTCAGCAATGTGGAGGATTACGGCAATACGTCGGCGGCTTCGATCCCCATCGCACTGGCTGAGGCCAAACAGAAGGGGATTCTCAAAGAGGGTATGCTGGTCGAACTGGTGGCCTTCGGGGCCGGCCTGACCTGGGCCAGCAATCTGATGATCTGGTGAGGTAGCTATGTCCAGGACAGCATGCGTTTTTCCGGGCCAGGGTTCCCAGTATGTGGGAATGGGAAAGGACCTGTATGATGCCTTCCCCGAAGCCCGGAAGGTTTTCGAAGATGCCAATGCGATACTGGGTTTCGATCTGGCAGGTACCTGCTTCGACGGGCCCGAGGAGAAGATCAGGGAAACCCGTTTCACGCAGCCTGCAATAGTCGTTCACAGTGTTGCGGTTTGGAGCGTGATAGAGGCCGGCGGCATCGAGCCGGCGTTTGTCGCGGGCCATAGCGTGGGCGAGTACTCGGCCCTGGTCGCCAACGGCGCGCTGGAATTCGCCGATGCGCTGAGGCTGGTCAGGGACAGGGCGGAGGCCATGTTCTCGGCCGGATTGGAGCAGCCCGGTACCATGGCCGCTCTGATAGGGATCTCGGAGGAGGGCCTCGAGGGTCTCTTGAGCGAGGCCGGCGAGGCCGGCATCATCGCCACAGCCAACTACAATTCACCGGTTCAGGTTGTGATATCGGGCGATACAGCGGCCGTTGAGAAGGCGATGGAGATTGCCAAAGGCCACGGAGCCAAGCGGGCGATACAGCTCAATGTGAGCGGGGCTTTTCACTCGCCGCTTATGAAGATGGCCGAGGAGAAGCTCGCCGCCAGCCTGAAGGCGACTGCCTTCTCGGATGTCAGGATACCGGTGGTGTGCAATGTGACCGCTGAGGCGGAAACGGACCCGGAGGCAATAAGGTCTCTTCTTGAGAGGCAGCTTACCAGCCCGGTTCGCTGGCATCAGTCGATGAAGTATCTGCTGGAAAACGGAGTGAGTTCCCTGGTCGAGGTCGGTCCAGGCAAGGTGCTCTGCGGGCTCTTGAAGAGGATCAGCCCGGAGGCGGCCTGCGTATCGGTTTCCGACCGGGAGAGCATCAGTCGTTTCCTGGAGGGGGTGAGCGCTTGAGCGATCTCGGCGGCAGGTGCGCAATAGTAACAGGAGGGGCCCGGGGCATAGGCAGTTCCATAGTCCTCAAGCTGGCCGGCATGGGAGCCGACGTGGCCATTGTCGACCTGCTTGAGGCCGAAGCGGAGGACACCGCCCGGAAGGTTGAAGCCCTCGGACGGAAGTCCCTGGCGGTGCACTGTGATATTTCCTCATCCGAAGATGTCAAGGACATGTTTGAGACGGTGAAGACCGCCCTGGGCGGAGTTCACATTCTTGTCAACAATGCGGGTATCACCCGTGACAATCTGATGCTCAGGATGTCGGATTCCGACTGGGAGAGCGTGATCAAGGTCAACCTGACCGGCACTTTCAACTGCTGCAGGGTGGCCGCCAAACATTTCATCAGGCAGCGCTCGGGCAGGATCGTGAACCTGGCCTCTGTGGTCGGGATCATGGGCAATGCCGGGCAGGTGAATTACTCGTCCAGCAAGGCCGGGATCATAGGCCTCACCAAATCGGTGGCGAAAGAACTGGCACCCCGGGGAGTCACGGTAAACGCCATAGCTCCGGGTTATATCGAGACGGAGATGACCGGCAAGCTTCCTGAAGAGGCCAGGACGGCGTTCATGTCGGCGATCCCGCTGGGGAGGTTCGGCACGGTGGACGATGTAGCTAATGTGGTTGCATTCCTGGTATCGGATGATGCAAACTACATCACCGGACAGGTTTTCAAAGTTGACGGCGGAATGTTGATGTAAATCAGGAGGAGGTTAAGTCGAATGTCGGATGTTGCAGCCAAGGTCAAAGAGATCATCATGGACAAGCTCGGTACAAGCGAAGAGAAGATCACGCCCGAAGCTTCCTTCAGGAACGATCTGGGCGCCGATTCCCTCAGCACGGTGGAGCTGATGATGGAGCTCGAAGAGGCCTTCGGGGTCGAGATCGAGGATGAAGAGGCCGAGAAGATACAGACGGTCAAGGACGCCATCGCCTATATAGAGCAGAAGATGGCCGGATAGGACCGGTAACGGAAACGATGCCAATGGACAAGAAAAGAGTGGTTATTACCGGTATGGGTTCGATCTCGCCCATCGGTCTGACGACCGAAGAATACTGGAAGAACTGCCTGGCCGGGAAGAACGGCGTGGGCATGATCGCCGGTTTTGACGCATCGGGCTTTGCTGTCAAGATCGCGGCGGAGATCACGGACTTCGACCCTGAGGACTACTTCGAGCGGGTCGAGGCCAGGAAGATGGACAGGTACGTCCAGTTTTCCCTGGCCGCGGCCGAGATGGCGGTCAAGGACGCCGGCCTGGACCTGGAGAGTGAGGACCCGACCAGGATGGGCACCCTTGTCGGTTCGGGCGTTGGCGGAATTGCCACCCTCGAGGAGCAGCATACCAGGCTCCTGAACCGGGGGCCTTCGCGTATCAGCCCGTTTTTTGTTCCGATGATGATCATCGACATGGCCCCGGGCATGATATCGATGCGTTTCAATCTCAAGGGGCCCAATTTCGGTGTGGTCTCCGCCTGTGCTTCGGGATCCCATGCGATCGGTGAGACGTTTCACATGATGCAGCTGGGACATGCGGACGTGATGGTCTCGGGCGGAGGAGAATCTGCGATCACCCCGATGACAGTCGGAGGGTTTGCTTCGATGAAGGCCCTGTCGACCAGGAATGACGATCCCTCAAGGGCGAGCCGGCCGTTTGACAAGGAGCGCGACGGCTTCGTGCTTGGCGAGGGGGCTGGGATTCTGGTCTTCGAGACCCTGGAGCATGCGCAGAAGAGAGGTGCGCGCATCTACGCAGAGATCGTGGGTGCGGGAGCAACCGCGGACGCTTATCATATGACCGCCCCCGCTCCGGGAGGAGAGGGAGCGGCCAGGGCGATGAAAGAGGCCCTTGCCGATGCCGGGATTGCGCCTGAAGACGTGTCCTACATAAGCGCGCACGGCACTTCGACGCCCCACAATGACCGGCTGGAGACCGCCGCGATCAAGACGGTGTTTGGCGAGTACGCTTACAAGGTTCCGATCAACTCGACCAAGTCGATGATTGGCCATTTGCTCGGGGCGGGAGGCGCCCTTGAGCTGCAGGCCGGGATACTCTCCATCCGGGACGGCAGGATCCATCCCACTGTGAACCTTGAGGTTCCCGATCCGGATTGCGATCTCGACTATGTGCCGGGAAGCGCCAGAGATCTGGAGGTTGACACGGTTCTGAGCAACTCGTTCGGTTTCGGCGGACACAATGTGTCGCTTGTCATAAAGGCCTTCAAGGAGTGATGGCTGAGATTTGATGCCTAAGTGGTTTCGACGGATCGTATCAGGGATCGGCGGGGCGAGGGGTGATGCTGAGGCCCGGAGGCTCCGCGGCGAGTTCGGCGCGAAGTTCGGGATATGGTTCAGGGACCCCATGATCCTCAAGCGGGCTCTGACCCACAGATCCTGCCTGGAGCTGGAGGGGAATGAAGTCTCAAATGAGAGGCTGGAGTTCCTGGGAGACTCGGTCCTGGGCGTGATCGCCAGCGACCATCTCTTCAATTCCATGGATGATGCCAATGAAGGCCAGCTGACAAAGGCGAGATCACGGATAGTCAACAAGAACTCGCTCGGGCGGATCGGAATCAACCTGGGAATCCTGGACCTGTTGATATATGCCCGCGAGGAGCTGCGCGAAGACGACCGGGCGCTGACCACCTTGAGCGCGGATGCCCTGGAGGCGGTGATCGGCGCGATCTACCTGGACCAGGGCTACAAGACCGCGTCGGAGTTCGTGATAAGGCGGATAGTCGAGCCCGTCGGTGATTCGGTGCCTGAGGAGCTCCTGTCCGACTATAAGAGCCGGCTCCAGGAGGTCTGTCAGGCGACGTTCAAGCTCCAGCCGGACTACCGGATCGTCAAGCGGGTGGGGCCCGAGCATCGCAAGATTTTCCATGTGGTAGTCAGGATCCGGGGGGAGACCTACGGCTTCGGCTCCGGCCGCAGCCGCAAAGAAGCGGAGCAGGTTGCAGCCGGCCAGGCCCTTCTCAACCTGTCGAGCGAGGCCTCATGACCACCATGTGGGCACTTTTCCAAATCCCTTGACAGGCAAGAAGTTGCTCCATTAAATTGATTGAGAACTAGTACTTCCACTTTGTCTTGATTTCAATTAAGGAGGGGGAGCCATGAGGATAGGTGTACTTACGGGTGGAGGTGACTGCCCCGGACTCAATGCCGTCATTCGCGCCGTCGTCAGGAAGTCCCTGATGCATTACGGCTGGGAAGTTTATGGAATCAAGAACGGATGGGCGGGGTTCGTCAACAGCAACTTCGTGGAGCTGACCCTTGAGAGTGTCTCGGGCATTCTTCCCAAGGGTGGGACCATCCTGGGCACCAGCCGCACCAACCCCTTCAAAGAGGAGGGGGTTGCCGAAACCATAGTCGCGAATGCCAAGGAGATGGGCATCGATGCCACAGTCGCAATCGGTGGGGAGGACACGCTGGGTGTGGCGGACGGACTCTGTAAGCTCGGTATGCCATGTGTGGGGATTCCCAAGACAATCGACAATGATCTCGGAGGCACCGATTACACATTTGGCTTCGATACCGCCATCAATATCGCCACCGATGCCATAGACAGGCTGCACACGACCGCCGAATCCCATCACAGGGTTATGGTTGTGGAGGTGATGGGCCGTCATGCGGGCTGGATAGCGGTCCACGCGGGCATAGCCGGCGGGGCCGATGTGATCCTGATTCCCGAGAAGCCCTTCCTTATCAACGATGTCTGCGATCTGGTCAAGAAGCGGCATGCCAGGGGCAAGAGCTTCAGCATTGTGGTGGTGGCCGAGGGCGCGAAGTTCCGGCATGAGGGAGATGTTGACGGCAGCCTGATCACCCAGGATGTCGAGGTCGACGACTTCGGCCATGTGAGGTTGGGAGGCATCGGGAATATCCTGGGCAGGGAAATAGAGCGGCAGACCGGTTTCGAGACCAGGGTCTCGGTCCTCGGCTATGTGCAGCGGGGGGGAACGCCGACCGCGTTCGACCGGGTCCTGGCGACCCGTTTCGGCATAAAGGCCTGCGATCTGGTCGAGAAGGGCGATTTCGGGAAGATGGTTGCCCTCCGGGGAAACAAGATCAAGGCCGTGGACATGGATGAGGCATTGAAGATGAAGCTGGTCGACGATGAACTGTACGATCTGGCGTCCATCTTCTTTGGATAGAGGTAGGTGAGCAATGGGACTGGTATCTTCAAATGACATCCTGATTCCCGCGAGGGAAAAGGGATATGCTGTTGGTGCATTCAATACCAGCAATATCGAGATCTCGCAGGCGATATTCGAGGCGGCGTCCGAGCTGAAGTCGCCGGTGATGGTGGCCACTTCCGAGTCAGCCATCAAGTATGCAGGATTCGCCAATATTCTTTCGACCGTCAAGCACCTGGCGGAGTACCACGGTGTAACGGCGGCGCTCCATCTGGACCACGGCGGGGACCTCGAAATCGCGGTCAAGTGCTTGAGGCACGGCTGGACGTCCCTGATGATAGACGCATCCAAGCTGGAGTATGAGCAGAACATAGCCGCGACCGCGGAGGTGGCGCGAATCGCCCATTATGTGGGTGTTCCGGTTGAGGCCGAGCTTGGCAAGCTGGCGGGCGTCGAGGACATGGTCAGCGTCGACGAGCGTGAAGCCACGCTGACCGATCCCGACCAGGCGGCCGACTTCGTGGAGCGCACGGGGTGTGATTCTCTCGCTGTGGCCATAGGCACTTCCCACGGCGCGTATAAGTTCAAGGGCGAGCCCGAGCTCGACCTGGACAGGCTGAGTGTGATCGCCGGCAAGGTGACAATCCCTCTGGTACTGCATGGGGCTTCATCGGTCCCACGGGACGTCCTGGACAGGGCGGCCCGGTTCGGAGCCAAGCTGCCGGGCGCCAAGGGAGTTCCCGAGGAGGCGCTCAAGCAGGCCATTAAGCGCGGGATCGCCAAGATCAACATAGATACCGACCTTCGCCTGGCTTTCACCGGGGGAGTGCGGCAGGTGCTCGCAGAGAGCCCCGAGGTGTTCGACCCGCGCAAGATTATCGGTGAGGGCCGCAAGGCCATCAAGGAAGTGGTGAAGAAGAAGATCCAGATATTCGGCAGCGAAGGCAAGGCCTGAGACTCGCCACAGTCTGGATGAAAGGGGATCAGAATGGCTATCAAAGTTGCTATCAACGGTTTCGGCAGGATCGGCAGGCTGGTGCTCAGGCGGGGCTTCGACGATCCGGACTTCGAGTTTGTCGCGATCAATGACCTTACCGATGCCCGGACGCTTGCCCACCTGGCGAAGTATGACAGCGTCCATGGGATCTGGGACAGGGATGTCAAGGCGGAAGGGGATTCCATCGTCGTTGAGGGCAAGGAGATCAAGGTCTTCAGCGAGAAAGACCCCGCGAAACTGCCCTGGGGCGACCTCAAGGTGGACGTGGTAGTGGAGGCAACCGGGGTTTTCAGGAAGCCTGAGGACGCGGACAGGCATATCAAGGCCGGGGCGCGGAGAGTCCTGCTCTCGGCTCCCTGGAAAGCCGCGCGCGAGGACTGTGTCTCAATCGTCCTGGGCGTAAACCATGATATCTTTGACCCGGCCAAGCACAAGATGGCCTCGGTCGCTTCATGCACCACCAACTGTCTTGCCCCGATGGTCAAGGTCCTCAATGACAGTTTCGGGATCATAAGGGGTGAGCTGACGACGATTCATGCTTTCACGAATGATCAGAATATTCTCGACCTTCCGCACAAGGACCTTCGCCGTGCGCGCGCCGCATCGATGTCGATCATTCCGACTACCACAGGCGCGGCCAAAGCGATCGGCCTGGTGATTCCCGAGCTTGAGGGCAAGCTGGCCGCGATGGCCATAAGGGTCCCGGTTCCGGACGGGTCGATAGTGGATCTGACCGTAGAAGTATCGAAGGCCACGACGGTTGAAGAGGTCAACAAAGCTTTCAAGGCGGCCAGCGAGGCACCGCCCCTGGGAGAGTATCTCGAGTACTCCGAGGCACCGATCGTCTCCTGTGACATCGTCGGCAATCCCAACTCGTGTATCTTTGACTCGCCCTTGACCGAAGTCCAGGGAGGCACATTGGTTAAGATATGCGGCTGGTATGATAATGAGATGGGGTACGCCTCCCGGATGGTCGACATGATGAACCTGATTGCCAGGGGTTAGAGCATATGGCAGGATCCCGGTATTTCGAGAACAGGATGACCTTGAGGGATGTTGATCTCTCGGGCAAGAGGGTGCTGGTACGGGTGGATTTCAATGCGCCTCTGGGCGATGACGGCGAGGTCGCCGACGACTTCCGTATCCGCTCGGCGCTTCCCACGATAAAGCACATCCTTGAGAGCGGCGGGCTGCCCATCCTCATATCCCACCTGGGAAGACCAAAGGGCAAGGTGGTGGCCGGGCTTTCGCTGGAGCCCGTGAGGAAGGTCCTGGAAGGTCTCCTCGGGGTCGAAGTCAAGCTGGCTCCCGACTGCGTGGGCGAAGAGGTCAAGACAATGGCTGCGGCGCTCAAGACCGGTGAGGTGCTCCTGCTGGAGAATTCGCGTTTCCACGCCGAAGAGAAGGCCAATGATCCCGGCTTCGCGGAGCAGCTGGCCTCGCTCGCGGACGTCTTTGTAAACGATGCCTTCGGGACGGCCCACAGGGCGCATGCTTCCACCGAGGGAGTCACCCACTATCTCAAGCCCGCCGTGGCGGGTTTCCTGATCGAGAAGGAGCTGGAGTTTTTCGGGCAGATGATGACGGATCCCCGTAGGCCCTTCATCGCCATCATCGGTGGAGCCAAGATAACAGGTAAGATAGAGGTGCTTAAGAACCTGTTGGACAGGGTGGACGCCCTGCTGGTCGGCGGAGGAATCGCCAACACCTTCCTGAAGGCGCAGGGCCGCGAGATCGGGAGCTCGCTTTATGAGGAGTCCACGGTGGATGTGGCTGCGGAGATTCTCGAGCTCGCGAAGAGCAAGGGAGTGGACCTGGTGCTGCCAGAGGATGGGGTGATCGCCGACCGCGTCGAAGCGGGCGCGGAGACAGGCCTTCTGGCGAACGGCGAACCCGTGCCCGAGGGGTATTCCATAGTCGATGTGGGCCCCCGGACGGTGGTCAGGTTCATCGCCCTGATAGCGCGTGCAAGCACCATCTTCTGGAACGGTCCGCTGGGCGTTTTCGAGATAGAGCAGTTCTCGCATGGAACCGTCGA
>Ga0272444_10005188_pt1 | contig 11312 bp, 11 predicted proteins | sample SSMForm13_FD_201033 | JGI IMG/M metagenome (GOLD analysis project Ga0272444, IMG submission 201033) | Marine sediment archaeal communities from Little Sippewissett salt marsh, Falmouth, MA, United States - SSM-Form-13 | ecosystem: Environmental > Aquatic > Marine > Wetlands > Sediment ... | reverse complement strand
CGGGAAAGTAATACTGGTGGGCTTCGGGACCTTCTCCAAGGTCCGTCGTAAGGCAAGAAAAGGCGTAAATCCTGCCACAGGCGATAAGATTAAGATCAAGGCACATAATGCTGTGCGATTCAAACCTGGGAAAACCCTAAAAGACGCTATTTCCTAGCCTCGTTGCCTTTGTGGAGAGGCTCTGTCAAATAGGGCCATTGTATGTGTTCTCCTGATGCGCTACGCGAAAAATTAGTGATTTTGTGTAAGTCAAGAAAGACCCATAAAGAGACAGTCGTGTTTTTTTCTGAAAAGGGAGGACAAGAGCATCTTCAGAAATGATAGAGAACGCTTAAATCCAACTTGACTATTCTGTTAAGCCTATAATGTTGAAGGAGAGAACTCATGAATAAGGCAGAACTCATAGAGGCTCTTAGGGAGGAAGCCGGCCTCACGAGAACCAAAGCCAATGAGGTCGTAGAGCTGTTCTTTGATGAAATGTCCAATGCTCTGGCTAGTGGTGATCGCGTGGAAATTCGCGGATTCTGCAGCATCTATGTAAAGCAATACAAGGCATATACTGGCAGGAATCCCAAAACCAGAGAAACTATCCACGTCCCACCCAAGAAATTGCCCTTTTTCAAATGCGGTAAGGAATTGAAAGAACGGGTGGATCACCCATAAATCCAAGAAGGGAGGAAAAGGCAAATGAAGCAACTGAAAAAAGATTTGCAGGCAGTATCCAAGGAACTCAAGGCCCTGGCAAAAAAGACAGATAAGATGCTAAAGGCCGTTCAGAAACTCGATAAGGCTCAAGCTACTAGAAAGCCGAAAACCAAGCCCAAACCTAAGACCACGAGAAAGACCTCCGCCAGGAAAGCCCGTCCAGTCACGGCCACGGACACAGTCCTTAAACTTATAAAGAGGACAAAAAAAGGCATTGATGCCCCTAGCCTCATTAAGAAAACAGGGTTTGATGAGAGGAAGGTCAGAAACATCCTTTTTAGGGCCTTTAAGCAAGGAAAAATCAAAAGGGCCGGCAGGGGTAATTACGTGGCAGCATAAGGACGAAGCCCACCTCAGTAACGGTGTTCCACAGGCAGGAAAAATCGGCGGCGAAAAAATGTCTAGGCCTGTCTTCTCCATCGGGCCGTCATGGGGGGACGCACCATTTGACACCCACAGAAACGGTGACCGTGGCCCTGTGGACCAAAATGGAAGGCAAGAGGCCTTTTAGAAACCATGTGGACCATCAGGCAGCCAAGGAAAAGCAGTGAAAAATACATCCCGAAAAAGCCAAAGGAGTCAGTGACACCGGGTTCCTGCACAAGAATAGGCGCTTGCCACTAGTAAAGGAACATCGGCTTTCCGACAATGGTCCTGGCCTTCGGCCTGTATTCGTCCAAATCATATAGCTCGCGAACATCCACACGCTTTTGACCAGACGTAACGGTGCTGATGGGAATGTCCGTGTAATTGCCCCCCGACAATGCCACCATGCGACCTGATACCTGCTTCATGATGAGGTTGACCGTCATGTTGGCAAAATTGATGGCCACCATGAGATCAAGAGAATCTGGGGCCCCGCTTCTCATAAGATAGGAAAGCTGCTGAAAGATAATGCCCTGGCCTGTTAACTTCTTCAACGCGTCTCCTGTCACAATCCCAATGCCCCCGAGCTTTCGGTGACCGTAGGCGTCCTCCTCGCCATATTCATGGACCTTTCCCCCTGCCATCTTAGCCCCTTCCGAGATAGTCAGCATGGCGTAGTTGCTCGGGTTTGCCCTTTTGTCTTCCATGACGAGTCTGGCCAGTTTTTCCGGATCAAAGGGAACCTCGGAGATAATGGCCCGATCGACGCCTGCAAGGTAGCCCGATATGAGTGATGTCTCACCACAACGTCTCCCAAACAGCTCAACCACTGCAATGCGCTCATGGGAACCGGCAGAGGTGCGTAGCGCATGGATGAAGTTCACAGACCGGGTTATGGCCGTGGAAAAGCCTATACAGTAGTCGGTCCCAAACACGTCATTGTCCATCGTCTTGGGAATAGCAACAACAGGAAAACCCTCTTCGTGGAGCCGCTCTCCGTAACTTAAGGTATCATCTCCGCCAATGGGAATCAGCAGGTCAATGCCAAGATGTTCCAGGTTCCTCAAAACATGCGGGGTCACGTCGGTCTTTTCCTGAGTGGGATGGGCGTTTAGAAAAGAGGGCATCTCGCTTTTTTTCACTGCCGCAGGATTGGTGCGGGATGTATGCAAAATGGTGCCGCCCGAACGGTCGATCGTTCGAACCAAGCCTTTGTCCATTGACACCACGCTGGCACCGTGGGTACTTTCATCCTCAATGTTGTATTCTACAAGTCCCGCCCATCCCTTTTTGATCCCAAGCACCTCTATGCCCTCGTCAACGGCGCGGTAAACAACAGCCTTGATGCAAGGATTTAAGCCAGGGACGTCACCTCCACCAGTAAGAATCCCAATTGTCTTGACCTTACTCTTTCCTGTCATTTTCCGTCCTCCTAAACATGCCTCATAGCATTTTGAGAACCTTCTCTAAATCCTCCCTGTTCCTGTCTCTGACAGCATCATATCGCGAGAAGGCCCCTGGGAGTCAAGAGAAAGCCATGCTCGTTGTCACAGAATGGTGATATCATCGGAGCCGGGTGTCAGCTTTTCTCCACCATGCTCGGTGACGAGATAGGTATTCTCCACACCTAGCAGACCAATATCTTGGAGACCCTTTTTCGGTTCCACAGCAATGACCATATTCTTTTTCAGCGGAAAGTGAATCTTTCTGGCAATAGCTGGGAATTCATCGATGGCCAAGCCCAGGCCATGACCGAGGAATGAGACCTGATTGCTTCCATAACCCATGAAGTGCTTCTCAAAGTGACGCGGGGTGATTTCACTTTCATACACCTCGTCAAATATCTGTGAGGGAAGGGCATCAGGCCTCAACCGACACCGAACGGCCTCTTGGATGTGAAGGCAAATCTTGTGAGCATCCACCGCCTCCCCAGGTGGGCGACCAAGGGCAAAGATACGTGTCTTGTCCGTAAAATATCCTTCATAGGCAAAGCCGGTGTCAATGAAGATGGGGTCCCCTCTCTTGAGCCTTCTTGTACCCCCAAGATAGGGAAAGGCGGGGCAAGGCCCCACAGACCCTCCCGGCCCCACAGAGGCAGTGGGGTAGTTGCCCGATTCTCCAAAACTGATCACCCCTGCGAAGAACTCACTGTTGAAGCTCGTAAGCCTGGCCAGGCCTGTGTAACGGAGCTTGAGCATGCGGCCATGGATCGCCGAGCCGAGTTCCCATTCGGTCATCCCTTCATGGATCATATCGGGTATCTGGTCGTATAGGGCCTTGTGCCTCTTTCCGGCTTCGCGAATCAGGCCAATTTCATAGTCGGACTTGACAGAACGGATCATAGACAACATGAGGCTGATGTCTTCAAAGGCCGTCTTGGGAAAGGCTTCGGAGAGTTTTCTATAGATTGAAACGGGCACTGCCGTTTCATCCAGCCCCAGCCGATGCACTTGGTAGCTGAACTTCTTCAAAGCCCCGAAAAGCTGGCTAAGGCCTTTCAGAGGAACCAAAATCTCCAGTGGGGTTTCCTTTTCTGCCCGCTCCAGGCTCCTACGCACGAAAAAGACAGGGGCCCCCTCAACGGGGACAAAGAGGACGCCATTCTGGATGGTGCCCGTGTAGTAGTACATATTGATCCTGTCCAGGATCAAGGCACCGTTCAGGGAGGCCCCTGTCAGTCCCAGCTGAAGCCTTGCGATCCGGCCAAAGACTTCCTCTGGAGGAACGAGACGGTATGTCATTCACCATATTCCGCTAATCGGTTCTCTGCTCCACCGGGCCCTAACACGTCCATTATCTCCTGACCTCAAACTTGGGCTCCAATTTCTCCATCTTTTTCACTATCCCGCCGTACTCCAGCTCAGAATAAGGAAGCATGGACGCACCGGAAAAGCCCTGCTCCCGCATTTCATAGGCCTTTCGAGAAGCCTTGTCCCGCATGTAATCCCAGTAGGGATGGTCAAACGCGTCTGCAGGATGCGTCAGTTTCCCGTTGTGTACACAGAAGGCCATACAGGAGACAATGGGCGGACCATCAAAGAAAGAAACCGTCGTATTTCGCTTCACAGGCATGAGGGGCCCGGTGTGGCTTCCTCGCATGAAACCTGCCACATAGTGACAGATGGAAAAAGGAGCAAGCACTTCACCGGTGGCCGGGAAGTTTCCTTGCACGCGGACCAGCATGACCGGATCGTCCTTACCTGTGTATTTGCCGGCAATATTGTGAAGACGGGTCGTGCTCACGGACACCACCTGTTCTCCGTTTTCCCGGGAGTGGATCGATTCCACGACAAAGCGTTGATTGTCTCTTAAAAGGGCTGCAATATCGTAGATGTTTTCAGGCGTGTTCAAGCGTATGACCCGATCACCTTCCGTATAGGAAACGTCCATGATCGTAAAGGTGAAGCCCTTTTCCATCTTAGGCGCCAATATGAGTCCAGAATTGTACATGGGATCTGCAAATCCCAAATACAGGGGAAGATTGTAAGCCCCGGGATCCGTCTTATCGGCAGCAAACATCAGAAAGGGTTCATTAGGGCGTTCTTCAAATTCCAGTTCAGCAACAGCAGGACCCATCCCTTTCACATTGCCGGAAAAGGCATCCTTCAACAGGTCCTGGCCCGCGCCATACAGGCCCTGTTGCTTGGCCCTTTTGGTGCCTTCAAGAAAGGCCTCCCAAGCCATCTTATGAATCTTCTCATTCAAGCCCCCGTGCTGGTGTGTCAACAGCAGAGCAATGTCATCTCCGGTACTGGATATAAAGGCGTCATCAACGAGTGCCGGAGAGGCGTTTTTTACGTAGTCTTTCACAACGGAAAACAATTGCCTGCTCGGGGCGATGTGTCCCCCCACGCTCCCGATGTCAGCCTTAATGATACTGAGTGTCGTTCTCATGGGCCCTCCTTTCTGCCGGCCACCAGACCGACCGAAAAAGACTGGTTGATAGAGATATGCCCTATTCTCTCAATGATCACACCGGGCTTCTTGCCCAAGTTCAGCACGTCCTGTCTCCTTTACCATTTCTTGACGAAATGGACTGCCCATGGAAAAACGATGGAGTCATACCAAATCATACTTCCTGCAAATAGCCTCCACTGCCCGCTTCTGTGTTTGGGTGGCTTCGGGGGTCTTCAAGGCTGTATGGGCATTCGGAAGCACCCCTGCAACCTGGAGCATCTGTTTCATGAGAGCCGCAGGATTCTGTGAGTAAATGTCATGAAATGCTTGCAGCATCATCCCTGTTTCCATTACCTGACTTGTGTGGTCTGCATACTGTTGCTGGACATCATATTGATTCAGGCAGGACCCGGTCATCTCCCGCCAAGCGTCGGGCAGCAGGTTTGCCCCAGCGGCCACAAGACCATCTGAGCTTGGCCGTCTGACAAAAACCATCTCATCTCCATCGTAGAACTTAAAATCTCGACGAAGACGGACGGCCCTGTGATAGTTTATGGAACGTTTTAGCGAGCCAGTGAAGATAAGACCCTGTATCACATCCATGTGTGACAGCTTCTTCAACACGCTGGTTCGAATATTCTTGTGTTTCACCGGCCTTTTTCGCCGGTCAACGAGTCCGGCATGATTACCCAATATGAAGGGGGAGTTAGTTCGGCAGGGAATGGACATGTACCACTGGGGCAGCCCTCGGTTGCTATGGTAATAGATGGGATAGTCCACCCAAAAGACCTTTCCCCCATAGCCCGAGCCTTCAACGACTGCCTCCATACTGCTTAGCAACTCGCCCGTGGCCTTCATGCTGTGGCAGGTAATAGTAATGAGGACCGGCCATTTGCCCTGGATGATTGTAAGGGCAGCAGACACCATTTCCAGTCTTGTCTGGGGACTCAGAGCAAGGCCTTCTCCCCAAAACACGTCACCCAAGAGGAGGGCATCTGAACCTGCGCCAGCATGATCGATGAGTCGATCCAGGGCGCTGAGGTCTACCTGGTCTCCTCTCTTAAGCGGTGTCACTAGGGGGCAAACTAATCCCCTTGGAAGCTGATTCGTGTCAGCCACCATTGAATCTGAAGGCTCCCTTTCCCAGGATGTCATGGAGGTGCAATATGCCCCGAACCTTATGAACTGGATTGACGATGGGCAGAACCGTGATCTGATTCTTCTCCATCACGCTCAGCGCCTGTGACGCCAGGCTATCAGGACCAAGGGTCTTCGGTTTCTTTGTCATCACCTCTTCCACAGGACGCTCATAGAGGTCTTCTTGTTTCATAAGATGGCGCCGAATGTCCCCATCGGTGACAATCCCCACGAGGATGTTCCCCTCTCTTACGACAAGCGTGGCACCAAGCTGGAGGCGATTGATTTCCTGGATGGCGCGGCGCATTTTCTGCCCTTGGCCCACCTTAGGAATGTTCTTGCCTGTGAGCATGATTTCCCGCACCTTCAACGTTAGGCGCTGCCCCAGGCTACCTCCCGGGTGGAACCGCCTAAAATCGCTCGCCCTGAAGTCACGCTTCCGAATCAGCGTGACGGCCAATGCATCGCCTACCGCCAAAAGAGCTGTCGTGCTTGCAGTCGGGGCAAGGCCCATTGGACAAGCCTCCCGGTCAACACCCACGTCGATCACGATGTCGGCCTGCCGACCCAGGGTGGAACGGACCTGTCCAGTGAAGGCGATTAGAAAACAGCCGATCCTCTTGACACTTGGAATCAGCATGTTCAGTTCATCGGTTTCTCCGCTGCTGGAAAGGGCGATGACGATATCATTTGAACTGACCATCCCCAGGTCACCGTGCATGGCCTCCACAGGATGGAGGAAGAGGGACCGGGTTCCGGTACTGTTAAGCGTTGCCACGATCTTTCTGGCCACGATGCCGGACTTTCCAATGCCGGTCATGATGACCCTGCCTTTACACTGGTAGACCAAATCCACCATCTTGGCGAAATTCTCATCTAGGCGATCCATAACGGCCAAAATGCCGTCGGCCTCAATCTGAAGGACCTCTTTTGCTTGTTTCAATATCATGGAAGTCGCCTTTTGCTTCCCCACCTTTTGCCATATTTCAAGACTTTATATTGCATTTTATATGGGGCAACCAGCTAAAATCAAGCATATTTTTCCAAAAGCGCCTATTCCCCTACGTGGTCTGCGAACATCCCTGCGACAGTATCGGACAGGAGCATCCCCTCCACAGTCAATGCGCATCGGTCAAAGGAGGCCGCCAATAGGCCTTGGGCCTCAAGTCTCTCAACAAGGTCTCCAAAGAGATCGAAGAAATCCAATTTGTATTGTATCTTGAATTGCAAGGTGTCCACCCCGTCTGAGGTTCTTAAACCCAAAAAAACGGTCTCCAGCATGAGTTGGCCTTTGCTCAAGTGCTCCATACCTTCCACAGGAAGCTCCTTGCTGCCCAGTGATTCCAAGTAGTGGCCCAGGGAGCAATGGTTCCACCACCGCTTTGGCCACACAAAGGAGTGGGCAGAGGGCCCGAGCCCTACGTACGGCCCATGAGACCAGTACTTCTGATTATGTCTGGAGCGAAAAGTCTTTCCCCGAGCAAAATTAGATATCTCATAGTGATCATAGCCTCTGCTGCTTAAGAAATCGATGGTGAGTTCAAAGAGCTCTCTCGCCGCTCCTTCGTCTAGCGGACGGAATTTGCCGGCGTTCCGCCACTCGTGAAAGGGTGTTCCCTCTTCATAGGTTAGCATATAACACGATAGGTGCTCGGGTTCATAGCTCACTGCCTCTTTCAAATCCTCTAGCCACCCCTTCAGGCTCTGGTTCGGAAGCCCATAGATCAAGTCCAATCCTACATTCTCAACCCCGGCCGCTCGAGCCAAGCGGAGTGCCTCCCGACCTTCCTGGGCCGAATGGAGGCGGCCCAAGAACTCTAGCTGCTGGTCGTCAAATGACTGAATGCCCAGATTGACACGGTTCACGCCGCCATGCATAAAGGCCTTCAAGAAATCCAAAGACACTGTTCCCGGATTCATTTCCATCGTCACTTCAACGCCTTGTGTGAAGTCACATTGTCTGTGAGCCCTCTGCAGAATCTTCGTGAGCTGTGAGGGCGTGAGAAGGGAGGGGGTGCCCCCACCAATGTACAGCGTGTCAAATGCCACCTCAGGCATGGTTACGAGAGCCATCTCTCGCAGGAGGACATCAACAAAGGCATCCATTTCACGAAGGTCGGTAATGGAATAGAAGTCGCAATAGGGGCACTTTCGAATGCAAAAGGGAAAGTGTATGTAAAGCCCAGCATGTGGAGTTTTTCCCTGGTTTTCCAGTTGCATTCTCACATGACATCCATTAAATTGTTGGGATAAGCGAGGCCCTTTGGGCGCTGGGAGATACGCCTTGGCTCTATCACATACAGCGTTGGCTTTCAATGCAGACTGAAGGAATTGGAAAGACATGAACATCCTGCTTACCAATGATGACGGCATTTACGCCAAGGGCCTTTGGGCCGTGGAACGGGTTCTCTCACGCCAACACAACGTGTCCGTGGTGGCGCCGGATAAGGAGCGAAGTGCCGTGGGCCACAGCATCACGTTGACCAGTCCTTTGAGGCTCACTAAGATAGAGACAAACGGCGGCCGGGGATACGCGGTCAACGGGACCCCGGCAGACTGCGTCAAACTTGCCGTACTGGAGATCCTGAAAACGCGGCCTGACATGGTCATTTCCGGCATTAACCCCGGGGCCAACGTGGGGATCAATCTGAACTATTCCGGCACGGTATCGGCAGCAAAGGAGGCAGCCCTCATGGGTATACCCGCCATCGCTGTCTCACAAGATCCGCCAACACATCATGAATACGGCTTGGCTGCCCGCTTTGTGGGCTCTTTGATCTCCAGGGTCATGACAGAGGGTCTGCCTTCGGGCACCTTTTTGAATGTGAACATCCCAAACTGTCCTGCCGAGGAGATTGAGGCCGTACGCATCACCAGACAAGCCATGTCCAAGCTCGAAGAGACCTTCCACAAGAGAACAGACCCAAGGGACAAGAGTTACTATTGGCAAGGGATAGAAACGCAGGTGTTCGACCACGGGCCAGATACCGACGGTGCTGCTTTGTGTCAGAAGTGCATCTCCATCACCCCTGTGCATTGCGACATGACAGACTACGAGTCCATGGAGCATCTGAAAAACTGGGACATCTCGTTGAAGTGACTACAAACCCGCTCGCTGACACATCAGTGTGCCATCTTGCCTAAGTCCCCCTCCCAGAACCTGGCTCCGCATCGCCACAAAAGCCCTTCAACAAAGAGGCCAGAATAAAAAAGCAACGCTTTCCAATTGCTATAAAAAATGGTAACTTACGGCCTGCATGAGGAGACACCGCCTCACATGACCTTAGCCGAAAGGGTATTTCAATAAGTCGATCCGTCTGCTATGAAAAGGATACGCAGGAACCAAAAACTCTCACGTACCGAGGCAGTGGTTTCGGTGTGAGGGGAGGAGACATGGAAAAGATGCTTCTTGCGACGCGTGGTAAGGTGTTCACTCCAAAAACACTAGATCGGTTGGTGGAATGCACCAGCCCGGAAAGATTCACGACCATACCGTAAAGAGCCAGGAGACAAGCGTTGAAAGAGACCTTTGTAAGCATGATAGAGGCCGGGCAGAGGATAGATGACATCTTTGTGGCTCGCGACAAACAGCAGGCCTTTAAGAAGGATGGAGGCCCTTATCTCACTCTGGTCCTGGCAGACCGCAGTGGTGACGTGACTGCCGTCGTATGGGACAATGTACAGGCCGCAAACAAGGCCTTTGCACCAGGGGACTATGTGAGAGTCCGGGGGAGCGCGGGCGAATACAGGGAGAATCTGCAAGTTGTCGTACGGCATCTTGAACGGGCAGATCCGGCAGAGGTGGATGCCAAAGACTTTCTTCCCGCAACAGAGCGAGATGTGGATCAGATGTTGGACCGATTGATTCAAATCAGCCAAACAGTGGAAAACGATCACCTGTCAAGACTTCTCGCAGCGTTCTTTGAGGACAAGATCTTCGTGGATCTTTTCAAGACAGCGCCTGCTGCAAAAAGGATGCATCATGCCTACCTAGGTGGCCTCTTAGAGCATACCCTTTCCATCGTCCGTCTTATCCAGGCCATTTCCGGTCACTACAAGGGCGTTGACGAAGATTTGCTGATTGCAGGAGGGATTCTTCACGATATTGGCAAGGTTTACGAGTTTTCCTACGAAACCCACATCGACTATTCTGACGCGGGCCGCCTGCTGAACCACATTGTCATCGGGGTGGAAATGCTCGAAAGAAAAATCGCTAACATTCAAGACTTCCCAGAAGACCTGGCCCTTGTCTTGAAACACATGATCGTGAGCCACCATGGCACGCGTGACTTTGGATCACCGGAACCGCCCAAGACTCTTGAGGCCATTATCCTAAACCACCTGGACGACTTGGATGCCAAGGTAACCGCTGTGCGTACCTTTATGGAAAAAGAGGATCCAGAGGCCACGTGGACGTCCTACCACCGGGTTTTGGATCGCTTCTTCTACAAAGGAAACCCAGGCAGTTGATGTGAGGAAAGAGAGTATAGATGTTTATTACTTTTGAAGGGATTGAGGGTTCAGGCAAGAGCACCCAGATAGAGCTCCTCATCCCCGTACTGGAATCAAAGGGCTATGAGTGTCTTGCCACACGCGAGCCCGGTGCCACCAAGATCGGGGAAAAGATTCGGGCCATCCTATTGAACGCCAACCACACTGCTATTCTCCCCATAACAGAACTCCTCCTTTATGAGGCTGACCGGGCGCAGCATGTTCGCGAGGTCATTGAACCGGCTTTGGGAGCAAATAAGGTGGTAGTCTCAGACCGCTTCTTTGATGCCACGACAGTGTATCAAGGGTATGCTAGAGGTTTTGACCTTGAACTCATCGGAAAAATGCATCGCACGGTGCTGGGCCGACTCAAACCGGACCTTACTATCATCTTGGACCTGCCCGTTGCATTGGGCCTGAAGCGGGCCTGGCAGCGCATCAGGGAAAAAGATGCCGGTCCTCGTGAGGACCGCTTTGAAAAGGAGGCCCTGGCCTTTCATGAAAAGGTGCGCAACGGGTATCTAACGCTGGCGAATCTTGAACCTGAACGGTTTCGGGTGATAGACGCCTCCAGAGACGTGGAAACCGTCCATGAAGATATTGTGGGCGTGCTGCCAGAAGCAGAGCGAGTCGATGTTTGACGTGAGATCCCCCGTCAAAGGTCTGCTGCTCTTTGCAGCGACGTGGTTACTGCTGTTTCCATTTTTTTCTCTCCT
>Ga0272444_10005187_pt1 | contig 11312 bp, 4 predicted proteins | sample SSMForm13_FD_201033 | JGI IMG/M metagenome (GOLD analysis project Ga0272444, IMG submission 201033) | Marine sediment archaeal communities from Little Sippewissett salt marsh, Falmouth, MA, United States - SSM-Form-13 | ecosystem: Environmental > Aquatic > Marine > Wetlands > Sediment ... | reverse complement strand
CCTTGCAGTTGCGCAGTCTGCCGCGGCGTATCGAGAGCGGCTGGTGGGATGGTTTCGATATCGCGCGGGATTATTTCGTGGCCTTGAGTGCGGCGGGGGAGCGTTTATGGGTGTTTCGTGACCGGCGCTCGGGGAGGTGGTTTTTGCATGGCTTGTTCAGTTAGAGGTTTGTTTGGGGAGAGGGTTTTGTGCGCTTCGCGCGGGTTTGGTTTTGATGCGCGGGGTGCCGCGCGCGCACCTTACTTTTACTCGCACCAACGGTGCTCGCCCTTCGGGCCAGCCTGCGGCTGTTCAAGGCGGCAAGCCGCCTTAGTCTTTGTTTGCCCAAAGAAAAGTAAGCAAAAGAAAGGGCACCCCTACGACTTGCCCTTCGCTGCGCTACGGGTTCCCTCCGCTCCTCGGCCAAAGCCGGCGCTCGGGAACTCGCCCATCTGCGATGGGCTCAGACACCCCTCGCTTCTCCCGGCTTTGTCCTGCGGTGCTCGGCTGCGCCGAAGGGGACCCGGGCACTCCGTCGCATCCGTAGCGGACTTTCAGATTGCGACTTGGCCAAATCAAAGCACCCGGCGCGACTTCATGCCGCCGAGCAACGCAGAAGCCGCCCGAAACAAGCGAGGGGTGTTTGAGCGACCGTAGGGAGCGAGTTCCCGAGCGCGGGCGGATTCGAGTAGCGCAGGGAAGTCACCGCAGCGCGGTGACCGGCATGTTGGAGCAAGTGCTTTTGGTTACTTTTGGCGACAAGCAGCTTGCTGCGCAGAGCGGCCGCAGGCCGACCCGAAGGGCGAGCTTTAGCGAGTAAACAAAAGTAAGGCGGGTGCGCGCCGCCGCGCGCATCAAAATCAAACCAGCGCGAAGCGCTCAACACCATGTACGCCGAACTCCTTACCACCAGCAACTTCACCTTCCTCAAGGCCGCCTCGCATCCCGAGGAACTGGTCGCGCGTGCCGACGATCTGGGCTACCGCGCCATCGCCATCACCGACGAGTGCAGCGTGTCCGGCGTGGTGCGTGCTCACGAGGCGACCCAGGGACGCGATATCCGCCTGATCGTCGGCAGTCGCTTCGTGCTCGACGATGGCCTGCAACTGGCCTTGCTGGCACGCAACCGCCACGGCTATGCGCAACTGTGCCGCCTGATCACCCGGGCGCGCCGGCATGCGGACAAGGGGCAGTATTTTCTGCAGCGTGCCGACCTGCAGCAGGACATCGACGACTGCCTGGCGCTGCTGCTGCCACAGGACGATGAGCAGGTGGGCTGGTTTGCCGAACATTTCCGCGGCCGCGGTTGGTTGGCGCTGGCGCTGCTGCGCGAGGGCGACGACGAGGCGCGCCTGACCCGCCACCTGCGCTGCTCGAGCGAACACGAGCTGCCGCTGACCGCGGTCGGTGATGTGCACATGCATGCGCGCGGGCGACGCGCCTTGTTCGACGTGCTCAGCGCGATCCGCCTGCAACGTCCGGTCGACAGGCTCGGTGCGGACCTGCCGGGCAACGGTGAGCGGCATCTGCGCACCCCGGAGGAACTGCGCGAACTGTATCCCGAGTCGCTGCTGCGCGAGAGCCTGCGCATCGCCGCGCAGTGCCGCTTCTCGCTGGACGAGATCAGGTACCAGTACCCGGACGATGTCACGCCCAGGCATCTCACGCCGCGCGCCTACCTGCGCCGGCTGACCGAGCAGGGCATGCGCAAGCGCTGGCCGGACGGCTGTCCGCCCAAGGTGCGCGAGCAGGTCGAGCACGAACTGCAGCTGATCGCCGAACTCAACTACGAGCCCTATTTTCTGACCGTCTGGGACATCGTGCGCTATGCGCGCGAGCGCAGCATCCTGTGCCAGGGGCGCGGCTCCGCGGCGAACTCGGCGGTGTGCTATTGCCTGGGGATCACCGAGGTCGATCCCTCGCGCATGAACCTGCTGTTCGAGCGTTTCATCTCGCGCGAGCGCGCCGAGCCGCCGGATATCGACGTGGACTTCGAGCACCAGCGGCGCGAGGAGGTGATCCAGTACATCTATGCACGCTACGGGCGCGAGCGTGCCGCGCTGGCCGCCTGCGTCATCACCTATCGCACGCGCAGTGCGCTACGCGACGTGGGCAAGGCGCTGGGCTTCACCCTGGAGCAGATCGAGGCGCTGGTGGCGAGCAGCGCCGCCTGGCGGCGCAGCCGCGAGGTGCAGGCACAGCAGCTGGCCGAGGCCGGCTTCGATGCGGACAACCCGCAGCTCAAGCGCCTGATGATCCTGGTCAACCAGCTGCGCGGATTTCCGCGCCACCTGTCGCAGCATGTCGGCGGCTTCGTCATCGCCCAGGGCCGGCTCGACGAACTGGTGCCGATCGAGAACGCGGCCATGCCCGAGCGCACCGTGATCCAGTGGGAGAAGGACGATCTCGAATCGCTCGGCCTGCTCAAGATCGACGTGCTGGCGCTGGGTATGCTCAGCGCGATCCGCAGGGCGCTGGAGCTGATCAATAATTTTCAAACGCATGCGGGGACGCCCAAGGGGTCGGAGTCGACAAGGTCGACTCCGACCCCTGAACTCACGCTCGGCAGCATCCCGGCCGAAGACCCGCTCACCTACGCCATGATCCAGCAGGCCGACACCATCGGTGTGTTCCAGATCGAGTCGCGCGCGCAGATGTCGATGCTGCCGCGGCTGCGCCCGGCCAGTTTCTACGACCTGGTGGTGGAGGTGGCGATCGTGCGCCCCGGGCCGATCCAGGGCGACATGGTGCATCCCTACCTGCGACGAAGGCAGGGTGAGGAGGCGATCGAGTATCCCTCCGAAGCGGTGCGCGAGGTGCTCGAACGCACCCTGGGGGTGCCGATCTTCCAGGAACAGGTGATCAAGCTGGCGATGGTCGCGGCCGGCTTCACCCCGGGCGAGGCGGACCGGCTGCGCCGTGCCATGGCCGCGTGGCGGCGGCGCGGCGGGCTGGAGCCGTACCGCGAACGCCTGATGCAGGGCATGGCCGAGCGCGGCTACCAGCCGGACTTCGCCGAGCGCATCTACCGGCAGATCCTCGGCTTCGGCGAATACGGCTTTCCCGAGTCGCATGCTGCCAGCTTCGCGCTGCTGGTGTACGTCTCGGCCTGGCTCAAGTGCCATCACCCGGCGGCCTTCTGCGCGGCCCTGATCAACAGCCAGCCGATGGGTTTCTACCAGCCGGCGCAGCTGGTGCGCGATGCGCGCGCACACGGCGTGCAGGTGCTGGCGGTGGACGTGCAGCAGAGCGACTGGGACTGCACCCTGGAAGCGGTCGACGGTCAGCCGGCCCTGCGCCTCGGCCTGCGTATGCTCGCCGGCCTGTCGCAAGCAGGCGGCGAGCGCCTGCTGGCGGCACGTCACCAACAGGCCTTTGCCGACGTGCCGGACCTTGCGCGGCGTGCCGCGCTCAAGCGTGCCGACCTGAAGGCCCTGGCGGCGGGCGATGCACTGCTGGGTATTGCCGGGCACCGTCACCTGGCCGCCTGGGAGGTGGCGGGGGTGGAGCAGGCGCTGCCGCTGTTCGAGCAGCTGGACTTTGCCGAGCAGGCACCGCAGCTGGCCGAGCCGAGTGCCGGGCAGGCCCTGGTCGCCGACTATGCGCACGTCGGCCTGAGCCTGCGCAACCATCCGCTGGCGCTGCTGCGCGACCAGCTGGCGGCGCGCAAGCTGCTGTCGGCCGAGCAGGTGGCAGAGCGTGCCCCGGGCAGCATCGTGCGCGCCGCCGGGCTGGTGTTGATCCGCCAGCGGCCGGGTGGGGGCAAGGCGATCTTCGTCACCCTCGAGGACGAGACCGGCACCCTCAACCTGCTGGTATGGGCCAACCTGGCGGAGCGCCAGCGCAAGGTGCTGCTCGGTGCCTCGCTGCTCGGCGTGGTGGCGGAGGTGCAGCGCGAGCAGGGCGTGCAGCACCTGGTGTGCCGGCACCTGGAGGATCACTCCGACCTGCTCGGGGAACTGCAGGTGCGCTCGCGCGACTTCCGCTAAAGGACGGGCACAGAACCGGCCCGCCGGCTCGCGAACCCTATCGCCCTGATGGTTGTCATAATGACCAAGCGTGGCGTGCGCTGCCACGCAGCGCCACCCTTCCGCGTTCCACGACCGCTCAGTCGGCCGTTGCTGCGGCAGTGGCCGGCAAACGCCAATCACATACGCCAAATCAAGCGATCCCTTGGCAATACCACCGCCGGCACTGCATGCTGTGACAACGGCTGTGCACAGGCTCGGCCGCTGCAGGAGCAGGCCCGGAAAGACCCATGCAATCGTTGCCATACAAACTGATCCCGGCAGGCGCACGCCAAGCGGCGGCGGGCGGTCTGCTGAGCCTGTTGCTGGCGGCGCCGGCGTGGGGCGAACTGCAGCTGAAAATCGAGGATGTGCCGAGTGGCCTGGAGCAGAACATCCTGTCCCGCACGGCGCTGCACGAGGAGGCCTGCGAGGCCCCGGCCTGGCGCGTGCGGCGCCTGTTCCGGCGCCTGGAAAAGGATATCCAGCCGGCCCTGCAGGCCTTCGGTTATTACCGCGCGCGCATCGACAAGCAGCTGCGCCGCGACCAGCAATGCTGGCATGTCGAGCTGAACATCGAGGCGGGGCCGCGCACGCGGGTGCGCAGCCGCCTGCTGCAGATCGACGGCGGCATGGGCGAGGATCCGCAGCTGGCCGAAATGCTTGCGCAGCTGCCGCTGGCCGAGGGCGAGCCTTTGCATCACGGCGACTACGAGGCGATCAAGACCGCTCTGCGCGAATTCGCCCTGGAGCACGGTTACCTGGATTTCGCCTTCACCCGTCAGCAGCTGCGCGTCTACCCGGCCGAGGACGCGGCGGAGATCGACATCGCCGCCGACAGCGGGCCACGCTACCGCTTCGGCGAACTGAGCTTCGATGAGCAGCCGCTGAGCAACGCCTTCATCGCGCGCCTGGCGCAGTGGCAGACCGATGTGCCGTTCGATCCGCGCGAGCTCAGCGCCCTCGATCGCCGCCTCAGCGACAGCGGTTATTTCAGCCGGGTCGAGGTGCGCTCGCGCCGCGACCTGCGGCAGGATGAGAGTATCCCGGTCGAACTCACCCTGCAGACCGCGCCACGGCACGCCTGGCGCGCGGGTATAGGCTTTGCCACCGATACCGGGCCACGCCTCAGCCTGGGCTACAAGAACCGTTACCTGAATACGCGGGGGCACCTGCTGGACAGCGAGCTGCGCCTGTCGCCGGTCGAATCGGGGGTCGGCGTGCAGTACCGCATCCCTGGCGAGAACCCGCACCAGGAATATTTCAGCTTCGGTGCCAAGGCGGCCCACGAGGATACCGAGACCGCGGTCAGCGACAGCTTCACCCTCGGCGCCCAGCACGTGCTGCAATGGCACGGCTGGACCCAGACGCGTTTCATCGAGCTGCTGTACGAGCAGTCGCAGGTCGGCGATGACTCGATCGATGCCACGCTGCTGATGCCCGGCATCAAGATGAGCCATACCGAGGCGGACGACGTGCTGCGCACCCGCCATGGCTACCGCATCAACCTCGAGGCACGCGCCGCCTACGAGGGCCTGTTGTCGAGTTCGACCCTGCTGCAGCTGCGTGCCGACTTCAAGATCATCCACCGCTTCGGCGATGCCGGGCGCGTCACGCTGCGCGCCGAGGCCGGCAGCACCATCGGCGACAGCACCGGTGACCTGCCGGCCTCGCTGCGCTTCTTTGCCGGTGGCGACAACAGCGTGCGCGGCTATGCCTACGAATCGCTGGGCCCGGAAACTGCCGGCGGCACGCCGGTCGGTGCGCGCAACCTGCTCACCAGCAGCGTCGAATACGAGCACCCGATCGTCGACGACGACTGGTGGCTGGGCGCCTTCGTCGATGCCGGCAACGCCTTCGATACCGATGCGATCCGTTTGCGCGCCGGTTACGGTGTCGGCGTGCGCTGGTATTCGCCGGTGGGGCGCCTGCGCTTCGACCTGGCGTTCCCCGACGACACCTCGCAGGACGAATGGCGCATCCACTTCGGCCTGGGGGCGGACCTGTGAAGCGTCGCCTGCGCCGTGCCCTGTTGTTGCTGGCGCTGCTGGTGCTCAGCCTGCCGCTGCTGGCACTGGCCGTGCTCGGCAGTGAACGTGGCAGTGCCTGGGTGATCGCCCAGGCAGTGCAGGCCATGCAGGCCGAGGGGCGCGAGCTGGGCCTGGCGCGCAGCGAAGGCAGCCTGCTCGGACGCCTGCAGCTGCATGGCGTGCGCTATGCCGAGGCCGGCGTGGAGTTGGAGGCACAGCGCCTGCTGCTGCACTGGCGGCCTGCCGCCTTGTGGGAAGGACAACTGCTGCTCCAGCAGATCGAGCTGGATGGCGCGCGCCTGCAGCTGCCGCCGGGCGGGGACGAGGCCCCGCAGGCGCCGGCCATCCCCGACATCGTGCTGCCCCTGCCGGTCGCGTTGCGGCAACTGACGCTGAGCGATGTATCGATCGTCAGTGGCGCCGACAGCTGGCACATCCAGCAGGCCTCGCTCGGCGCCGCCGCAGACCCGCAGGAACTGGTCGTCGAGCGCCTGCAACTGCAGGGCAGTGGCCTGCAACTGCAGGGTGAGCTGCGCATGCAGGCGCGCGCGCCGCATGCACTGCAGGGCCGGCTCGAAGCGGTGTTGTCTGAACAACTCACACAGATCGGGCAGACACGCGCACAACTGCAGCTGAGCGGTCCGGCGCTGCGGCCAAGGTTGCAGCTGCAACTGTTCGAACCGGCCGAGGCACAGCTGCAGGGCGGCCTGGATCTGCGCCAGGTGCAGCCTGCCTTCGATCTGCAGGCCACATGGCAATCGCTCGGCTGGCCGCTGGACACAACGCCGCAGTACCTGTTGCAGCAGGGTAGCCTGGGCCTGCAGGGCACCGTCGAGAATTACCGGCTGCAGTTGCAGGCCCAGGCGCAGATCGAACAACTGCCGGCTACCGCGGTGAAGCTGCAGGGCAAAGGCAACCTGCAGGGGCTCACGCTGGCGCCACTGCAACTGTCAGCGGCATCAGGCAAGCTGTCACTGGAAGGCAGGATCGGCTGGGACGGGCCCTTGTCCTGGGATGTGCAGGCGCAGGCCAGCAGGCTGGACCCCGGCCTGTACCTGCCCGACTGGCCGGGCGAGGTGAACGGCGGGTTGCGCAGCAAGGGGCAATACCGAAGCGCAGACGGCGCGCTGCAGCTGGATCTGGACATCGACCAGCTGCACGGCAGCCTGCGCGAGCAGCCGCTGGCGATGGACGGCAGGCTGGCGCTGCAGCAGGGCCGCTGGCGCGCCGAGAAGCTGCACCTGCGCTCGGGTGAGAACCGCCTGCAGCTCGACGGCCAGGTCGGTGATGCGCTCGGGCTCGCGTTCTCCATCGACGCGCCGCAGCTGGAGGCCCTGTATCCCGGTCTGTACGGGCGCCTGCTGGCGGCCGGCCGCATCGAGGGCACACCCGAGTCGCCGCAGCTGGCAGCGCGCGTCGATGGCAGCGCCATCGCCTACCAGGACCTGCGCCTCGCCAGCGTCGGCGCGGATATCGACTGGCGCGAGCAGGGCGGCAAGGCCAAGGTCTCGGCGAGCGGGCTGGCGCTGGCCGGAGAACAGTTCGCCAGTCTCGATGTCGATCTGCACGGCACGCCGCAGCAGCACGAGCTTGGAGTGCAACTCCAAGGCGATGGGCTGGGTCTGGCCTTGCAGGCCGCGGGCAGCCTGGAAGAGAACGCATGGCAGGGCAGGCTGAACGCGCTGTCGCTGCACGAGGCGCTGCTCGGTCGCTGGCAACTGCGCGAATCGGTGGAAGTGTCGGCCAGTGCCGAGCAGGTGCGCACCGCTCGCCTGTGCCTGCAGCAGGCGCAGGCCCTGCTGTGCAGCGAGGGCGGCTGGAGCGGGGCCGGGGGACTGGATCTGCAGGGCAGCCTGCAGGACCTGCCGCTGGCCCTGCTCAACCCGCTGCTGCCGCAGGCGCGCATCGACGGCCTGCTGGCCGGGCAGTTCAGCGTGCGCGGCGATCCGGCGCAACCGCAGGCGCAACTGCAGCTGCAACCGGGCGACGGCAGGCTGCTGATCGGCATCGACGAACCCGAGCCATTGCAACTGCCGTACCGCGATGCACGGCTCGATGCACGCTTCGCAGACGACCGCGGCAGTGCCGAACTGAAACTGCGCCTGGAACCGGGCGGCCAGGCGGCCGCCAATATCCGCCTCGGTGCGCAGCGCGCCGGCGACCGCAGCCTGCAGGGCCAGCTGCAGGCGGACTTTCCCGACCTGGCGCTGGTCGAGGGCTTCGTGCCCGAGTTGCGCAAGGTGCAGGGGCGGCTGCGCCTGGATGCGCAGCTGGCCGGCAGCCTGGCTGCGCCGGATATGCGCGGCGGCCTGCACATCGAGCAGGGCAGTGCCGAACTGCCGTTGGCCGGGCTGGAGCTGCAGGACATCGCCCTGTCGCTGAGCGGCGATGGCACAGGTCCGCTGCGCGTGCAGGGCCAGGCGAGTTCCGGCGAGGGCAAGCTTGAGCTCAGCGGCAGCGTGCGTCCGCAGCCTGCCGGGCCGCGCCTGGACCTGCGCCTGCAGGGCGAGGACTTCCTCGCCTACCGCACACCGGACGCGCAGGTGTGGATCTCGCCCGACCTGCAGTTGCAGGGTACGCGCCCCTTGCGCCTGAGCGGCCTGCTGCGCGTGCCGCGTGCCGAGGTGAAGGTGAAGAGCCTGCCGGGCAGCAGCGTCAGCCTGTCCGATGACACCCTCATCGTCGGCGAGACCGAGGCGAGCGAGCCGCCGGGCCGCGCCATCGATGCGCAGCTGCGCGTCGAGCTGGGCGACAAGGTGAGCTTCGAGGGCTTCGGCCTGGAGACCCGCCTGCAGGGCGCGCTGGATGCGCGTGTGGACAGTGCCGGCCAGCATGTCGAGGGCAAGATCGAACTGGTCGAGGGCAGCTACCAGGCCTATGGCCAGGACCTGACGGTGGAGCGCGGGCGCCTGCTGTTCAGCGGTGTGCCGGGCAATCCGGATGTCGACCTGCGCGCCCTGCGCACCTCGCGCGACGGCCGGGTCAAGGCCTACCTGGCGCTGGACGGCCCGCTGCGCAAGCCGCGCCCGCGGGTGTTTAGCGAGCCGGCCCTGCCGGATGCCGAGGCGCTCGCCTATCTGCTCACCGGCAACGGCCTGGATGCGGCCGACCGCCAACAGGGCCTGGACATCGCCGGCGCCGCGCTGTCGCTGGGCCTGGCCCGGGGCGAGCCGCTGCTGCTGCAGATGAGCGAGCGCCTCGGCCTGGACGAGCTGCGCGTGGAAAGCGGCGACCAGGGGGTGCAGGACAGCGCCCTGGTGCTCGGCAAGTACCTCAACCCGGACCTGTACCTGGGCTATTCGCAGGGCCTGTTCAACCCCGAGGGGGCGCTGCTGCTGCGCCTGCGCCTGAACGATCGGCTGGACCTGGAGAGCCGCTCCGGTGCCGAGCAGTCGGTGGACCTGTTCTACCGCCGCGAGCACGACTAAGGGGGCTTCTAAACACTCGTGACCAAACTGATTGAGCGCCAAATGTCCCAGATCTTCGTTACGAACCTTCGCAATAGCTGGCTATTACGCGCGGTTCGTGCCTCGATCTGTAACATTTGGCATCTCAATCAGAATTGCCCAGAGTGTTTAGAAGCCCCCTGATGGGCAGATTTGGAGCGCCTGTATCGAATCGGCGATAATCGCCGGCCGCTAAAGAACCTCTGGTAGTTGTATCGTGAATCCAGTCATCAACGGCAATCCCGACCCCTCGCTGGCCTTCATCCCCGATCTCGATCCCGAGCAACGGCGCGCGCTGCAGGCGCAGATTGGCGCGCGTTATCAGCTGCAAGCGAGCTTCAGCGATGCGCTGCGCGACGGCGCGGCAGGGCCGCGGCTGGCGGTGATCCCGCCCGGTGTGTTCGAGATGGGTTCGACCGCCGCCGAGTTCGGCCACCGCCCCGAGGAGGGGCCGGTGCACTACCAGCAGATCACCGAGGCCTTCGCCATCGGCATCCACCCGGTGACCGCCGAGCAGTTCAAGCTGTTCGAGCGGGCCACCGGCTGGCGCTGGCGTTCCGACCTGATCACCAGCGAGGGCGATCACCCGGTGATCAACATCCGCCATGCCGAGGCGCAGGACTACTGCGCCTGGCTGAGCGAGCAGACCGGGCAGCGCTACCGCCTGCCGGGCGAGGCCGAGTGGGAGTACGCCTGCCGCGCCGGCACCACCACGCCGTTCAGTTTCGGCGAAACGGTCAGCTGCCGCGAGGTGCACTTCAAGGCCGCCTTTCCCTACGAGGAGGCCAGGCAGAACAAACGCTGGTACCTGCCCAAGTGCGCGCCCATCGCCAAGACGCTGCCGGTCGGCAGCTACCGCGCCAACGACTGGGGCCTGTACGACATGCACGGCAACGTGTGGGAGATGACCGAGGACAACTGGAGCCACTCGCACGTCAACCTGCCGCGCCAGCACCCGGCACCCTCGAGCAAACGCCGCAAGTGGATCACGGTGCGCGGCGGCTCCTGGTTCGACGCGGCCGTGTATGCGCGCAGCGCCTCGCGGCGTCCGCGCCTGCGCGACGAGCTGGACGTCAACCTCGGCTTGCGCGTGGTGCGCGAACTCTGAATAGTATTTAGCCCCCCAGGTGTTGGGGTGGAAGCTTATATCGTTTTTGAAAGCGGGCGGCGGCCCGCACGCGCCTTACTTTGATTCGCACCTTCGGTGCTCACCCTTCGGGCCAGCCTGCGGCTGTTCAAGGCGGCAAGCCGCCTTAGTCTTTGCTTGCCCAAACGAAAGTAAGCAAAGGAAAGGGCACCCCAAGGCTTGCCCTTCGCTGCGCTATGGGTTCCCTGCGCTCCTCGGAGAAACGTGGCGCTCATGAGTGTTTCGGGGCATCCTGCCCCTCACCCGATGGGCGCCGTAAACGGCGACAATCGGGCTCCTGCCCGATTTATCGTTACGCTCCGACATTCGCTTCTCCCACGTTTTTCCTGCGGTGCTCGGCTGCACCAAGGGGACCGGGGTGCTCCGTAGTTGAGTATGAGTCGCTATCCGTCACCATTGTGGTCGGCTCAGTGCACCAATCGCGACCTCAGGCTGCCGAGCAACGCAGCAGCACGCCGGAGAAAGCGAATGTCGGAGCGACTCATGAGCGCGGCGGGATGCGAGACAAGCCAGCTTGCTGGCTTGGACGGCTGCAAGCCGCCCGCAGGGTGAGGAGCGCAGCGACGAATCAACCGCAGGGAAGTCCCGGCTTGCCGGGACCAGCCTGTTGGAGCAGGTGCTTTTGGTTACTTTTGGCGACAAGCAGCTTGCTGCGCAGCGCGGCTGCAGGCCGACCCGAAGGGCGAGCGTCAGCGAGTCAACA
>Ga0272444_10005186_pt1 | contig 11313 bp, 8 predicted proteins | sample SSMForm13_FD_201033 | JGI IMG/M metagenome (GOLD analysis project Ga0272444, IMG submission 201033) | Marine sediment archaeal communities from Little Sippewissett salt marsh, Falmouth, MA, United States - SSM-Form-13 | ecosystem: Environmental > Aquatic > Marine > Wetlands > Sediment ... | reverse complement strand
CCGCCGTATTGGATTACAAGCTCGACAAGGTCCTCTCGCCGCACGATATCGTTGCCTTCCAGCAGCTTGTCCGGCGGGTGCCTGTATCTGACCATCTGATCCGATACGCCGTGGATATAGTCCGCTACCCGGCCGAACGAGAACGGCTCGCTCGAGTTCGTCAAAAACTGGGTCAACTGGGGCGCCGGACCGCGCGCTTCGCAGTACCTGATCCTGGGTGCCAAAACGCGGGCCATTCTCGACGGTCGCCCGACCCCGGGACCCGAGGACGTCCGCTTCGCCGCCAACTCTGTCCTGCGGCATCGTATCGTAACATCGTTCAATGCCGAGGCCGACGGGGTGGATACCCTGGAAATCATCCGCCGCATTCTGGAAACGGTGAAAGAGGAAAAATAATCCGTATGAATCGGGGAGAGCTATGTTTGAGAGCTTCCGCATAGCCAATCTGCCCGGATACGCCAAGGTCTTCGTCGGGCTGTTCACAACCCTGATGCTGGCCGTGTGTTTCTGGGCAATGTTCATTCTCTATCTCGAGAAATTCGAGACCGACGCCGACCTGTTGCCGGCCGTCGAGGAGGAGCAACTGACCGAAACTGCCGCCGAGGAGTTTGAAGAAGACCTGCAACGTCAAGAAGACGCCGAGATCATCTCCGAAGACTCAGCGGCCGTAGTGGCCCCCATCTGGGATAGCGCCTATGCCGGTCGAGACATGAGAGCCGACAGCGCCACCAACATCGAGCTCTTCCGGGACCGCGACCATGAAACGGAATTGGACGCAGAGGCGGGCCTTGAAGAAATCGACGAGGGTGAGCTGGATCTGGAGGAGAACGTCAAGTTGGCCCACACCCACGTGAACGGCCAGACCCTGCTGTATTTCGCTATCGGGCTGGTGTTTCTGTTTACTTCGGTGCGGCCGAGAATCAAGAAGGTCGTCTACTGGGTGTTTGGCATTGCCGTGATGATGCATGCCGTTGGACTGACCGGCGATGGGTACCATTGGTTTTTCGATGATATCCTGGCGATCTCCGGCGCGCTGATCCTGGCCGGCATAGCCTTTATGGCCGTGGTCATATACGCCGATCTGGCTAAGAAGGGAACCGCGGCTAGTGCCGACTGATTACCGACAGTATCTCCAGCCGGAGACCGTCTCGAAGCTCAAAGGGATGGAACTCAAAGCCCGCATGGTCGTCGAAGGCTTCATCGCCGGAATGCATAAATCCCCTTATCACGGCTTTTCGGTAGAATTTGCCGAGCACCGTCAGTATATGCCCGGGGACAATATCCGCGATATAGACTGGAAAGTGTTCGCGAAAACAGACCGCTTCTATATCAAGCAGTACGAAGAAGAGACCAACCTGAAAGGCTATCTGCTGCTGGATTGCTCGCGCTCAATGGCCTACCAATCGGCCGGGATTATCAACAAGCTCGATTATGCCGGGATGTTATCCGGGGCACTGTCGTACATGATGTTGCGCCAGCGCGACGCTGTGGGGCTGGTCACATTCGATGACAAGATACGCCGCTATATCCCGCCGCACAGCAAGTCCGGGCATCTGCATGTGCTGTTGACCGAAATTGCCGCCCAGGCACCCTCGGAGCGAACCGACATCGCCTCAGCCCTGCATGAAATGGCCGAGCGCATCAAACGACGGGGACTGGTCATAATCCTCTCGGACCTTCTAGATGAAGCCGAGACGATCATCTCGGGCCTTCGGCACTTCCGCTACAACAAACACGAAGTCATTGTCTTTCACATTCTTGACCCCCGTGAGAGGGATTTCGCTTTCGGCGCCGAGGCGATCTTCAAAGACATGGAGACCGGCGAGGAAATGACCACCGCACCCTACCAGATCAAGAAGCATTACTCCCGGCAGGTCCAGGCGTTCGCCGACCAGATCGCCGCCGCCTGCCGCCAGTCCAACATCGATTACCATCCTATCGACACCTCAATGCCGTTCGACAAGGCGCTGTATGCGTTCCTGAGCAAACGTGAACGGCTGTATTGATACCGAGAAACTCCAGGTTGGGTCGTCAGACCAAAGGCCGTCCTCACACCAGACTAGTCCGGCTGCACCAATCGATCCTCCCTCTCATCGCGGTGATGATCCGGCTACATGTCCGTAGAATAGTATGTGCGGGCGGAAATCGATTCGGCTAGCCGACTTCCGCCGGTTCGAGCAGTTTGCCCACGAAGAGGCTGGAGTTCTTGACGAAAAAGACCACCGGCAAATCACCCGCCAGGTCGGTCAGGCGTTCGGCGTAGCCGGCTTCATCGCCGAGTTCGGGCGTTGCCAGCCCAAGGAACACGGCGTCGGCTCCGGCACTTCGTTCCTGGATCACGTCCTTGATGTGCCGGTCTTCCGGTTTGATGAAGACGTCATACTCGGCGTCGATTCGCGTCTGCTGAATCAAATCCGTCAAGTAGCGTTCCGTGTTTTGCTTGGCGAAGTCGTTGGAGGCCGCACAGAGGATTCGAAGTTCCGCTCCGCGCCATTCGGAATTGCGCGTCAGCAGATAAGCCAGCAGAAGCATCAGATCGCCGTTTTGCTTCATCCCTCCCCACCAGACATGCACCTGAAGGTGGCTCTTTCGGCGGGGGAAGACGTATTGCGGGTGGATGCGGCCGATGACCACCGACTTACGCAGCTTTTCGAGCCGACGGACGGTCACCAGAAACTCCGCGAGGCGCTCAGGGTCTTTCGGCCAGCCCAGCAGAATCGTATTGCTGGTCATGCCCGCCATGCCGTTGGCCTGAGCGACATTCAGAATACCCTCGACAACCCGATTGACGACATCCACCTCCGCGAAGACGGTCAAGTCCTCACTGTTCATCAGTTTCTGAATCTCCTGCTGTCGCTTGGACAGATCGAAATCATTGTCCAGCAGATCTCCGGTAAGCAGTTCGCACACCGTCACCACGCCGCGCTCCTGACTGAACCAGCAACCGAACCGTATCATATCCAGGTGCTTGAGGGGATCGTCAACGAATGCCAGCACATGCGGCCGCCAGTTTCGGGCGCTCATGGGACGTCGAGCAAGTCGTATCAGCGCCCAGCGGAACAAGGCTTCGTACAAACCGCGGCGGGCATCACCCCAGGTGGCCTTCTGCTCGCGCCGAACAAAAAACATCCAGAGGAGAATCTCAATGGCTATCGCAGCCACGCTGGCCAGCGGATTGATCAGCAGCATCACCCAGGCGCACGCCAGCCCGGCGGCGAGATTCAACCACCACGGGATGTGGAACCGGGGGCGCCAGGATGGATCGCCGCTAAGCGTTTCCACTGCCGCGACTACGTTGACCGTACCGTACACGGTCAGGAAGAACATCGTGACAACCTCGGCCACGGCGTTTAGATCCCCGAGAAATACTGCTGTCAGGGCAATGACCGTCGATGCGATCGTCGCCACCCGTACTCCGGTCGGGCTGGCTACAATGCGACCCAGGCCGGTGCGCGCCAATTGATCTCGCGTTACCGACTGAATTGTCCGTGGAGCTCCCAGCATCGAACCGACGCCCGACGACAGAATAGCACCCCACATTCCCGGCAGAATCAGCAACGCTCCCAGCGGGGCGATCCGCAACCAGATCAACGGATCGCTGCGAAGCTCCTCCGGCGAGGCGGTGTAATCGAGAACCACCGGTATCAGAAGGTACACGACAAACCCGGTCATGGTGGCCAGAATGGCCCCCATGGGTATCGCCCGGCTCGGATCTTTCAGATCACCGGACAGACTCAATCCCGCCATGACTCCAGTCACGGCAGGGAAAAAGACCGCGAATCCATGCCAGAATGTGACGTCGGATGCTGCCACAACGGCGGCCTCGGCCGGCTCGCGATGCCACATCATACCCAGAGCCAATGCAACCAGTGACAAACCCACTAACATCAGTAAAGGGACCTGCGTTCTCAGGGCGAATTCTGCCCCCCGATACGATAGCGCCGCGACCAATAGAATAATCACCACCGTCGCAGCCTGCACCGGTATGCCAGGCCAGACAATACTCAGCGATTCGGCAAGACCGAATGAGTACAGTGTTACCGATATGGCCTGCGACAAGAAGAGGGGCAACCCGACCGCTGCGCCGATACCCAGCCCCAAACTGCGGGATATGATGAAGTAAGCGCCGCCCACACCGACCCGCATATTGGTGGCCATCGATGAAAACGAAAGCGTCGTCACCAGCGTGATGCTGTTGGCCAGGATTACCACCATCAGCGTCTTGGTCAGGCCCAGATGCCCCGTCACCCAGCCCGACCGAAGGTACATGATAACGCCGAGAATGGTCAGAACTGTCGGTGTATAGACGCCCAGAAAAGCGCCCAGCTTCCTCTGCGGCTTTGCTTCCATGCGGCGGAAATATAGTCCGGTGGCTTGCCTCACGGCAAGCAGAACATCGGGGCTCTATCAGAAGGCATAATCGGCAGCTAAACCGGAAAACAAACTTGTCCCAAGTCTGTTGCCTGACGACCTTTCCGGAAGGATTACATCAGTGAACGGACGTGACGTTCGTAAAGGAGGTATTATGAAGGCAGTACGGTTCACCGTTCTGTGTCTTATCCTTGCCATCGCTGTCGCACCGGCAACCTCCACGATGGCTGATGAGCAGGAGACCCTGCTCAATCAGCTTCGCGACACTTTCAAAAAGGATTATCTTTCCGTTGGCGCTCTAATGCAGGTCGTCGGGGACGTCCAACCGGAACGGACCCTTCCCGGTCGGAACGGCTACAGTATCGCCAACATGCGCGTCAGCCTGACCGGCAAGCTCGATCGCGGCTTCGGTTACTTCATCCAGGCCAACCTTATCAACACCCCGGCGCTACTCGATGCTCGACTGGATTGGCAGACAAACGAAGCCTTCAGGCTGTCGGTAGGTAAGTTCAAGGCGCCATTCAGCAAGGAGTTGCTGACCGTAGCCTCGGACATCGATTTCGTCAACCGGGCGCGGATGATCCAGGCGTTTTCTCCCGGCCGCCAGATCGGCATGATGTTCAGCGGCTGGCTGGGCGATCGACAAATCTACTACGCCGCGGGTATGTTCAACGGCAACAAATCCTCGATCAACTCCAACGACAATAACGATTTCCTCTTTGCCGGCCGGGTGGCCGCTCACCCGCGAGTCTTCGACGCACCCGATGCGGGCGATTTGGAGGTCGGTGTCAGCGCCGCGCACAGCAGCGATAGCGAGTTCGATCTGCCCGACAGCGACCTGCCTGCTTTCACCGGTAAACGCCTGCTTCTCGGCGGCGATTTGAGGCTGACCTGCAAACGATGGCTTCTGGCCGGCGAGGGACTCTATACCGAGCTCGAACCGGGCGAGGGTGAGTCAATGGAACCGTACGGTTTCCACGCTACCGTCGGATACATGGCAACAGACAACATCCAACTGCTTGGCCGATGGGACAGCTACAATCTCGACGATCTTCTTGTTGAGAATCCGGACTCTGACTGGCTAATTCTCGGCGTCAACTACTGGCCGACCGGAGCCACGGAACTGCAGGTCAACTACATCGTGGATATCGACAGCTCCGACTTTGACCATCACCAGGTGCTGGTCAATGTGCAGGTGGTCTTCTAAAACCGGAGACTGAATATGCAAGAGAGCATTACGCGCTGGTTGTATGACCCGGTGGTCGGCAAGCTGATTGCCGCCACCCTGGGTGTTCTGATAGTCATTGCGATCATCCGCCTGGTGCAGCGGACGCTGGGTCGGGTGGTTCAGGATACCAACACCCGCTACCGGGTTCGCAAGCTGATGACCTTCATCGGCTACTTCCTGGTGATATTCGTCCTCGCGACCGTGTTCTCCGACAAGCTGGGGGGGTTGAATGTCGCCCTCGGCGTTACCGGCGCCGGGATAGCCTTCGCGCTCCAGGAGGTGATTATCAGTGTTGCCGGGTGGTTCGCGATCAACTTCTCTCATTTCTACAAAACCGGGGATCGCGTTCGTTTCGGCGGCATCAACGGCGACGTCATCGATATCGGCCTGCTGCGCACGACGCTTATGGAAGTCGGCGAGTGGATCGACGGCGATCTGTACAACGGCCGAGTCGTTCGCGTGGCTAACAGCTTCGTTTTCAAAGACCCGGTCTTCAACTATTCCGGGGATTTTCCCTTTCTCTGGGACGAGATAACCATACCCATCCGCTATGGCAGCGACTACAAGACCGCCCAGGCGATGTTCGAGCGTATTGCCGAGGAGACGGTCGGAGAATACGCCGAATACGCCGCCCGCTCCTGGGAGGCGCTCGTCAAGAAGTACATGATCGAGAATGCCCGGGTCACCCCCCTTATCACCATGACCGCCAATGAGAACTGGATGACGTTTACGGTTCGTTATGTCGTGGATTACAAGATGCGACGTACGACCAAGAATCTGCTGTTCACCCGCATCCTTGAAGAGATCGAAAAGACAGAGGGAAGAGTGGCCATCGCCAGTACTTCGATGGAAGTCAGTGTCTCGCAGTCGGCCGGACCGACAGCTAGCTGAAACCTACTTCGAAGTCCTGGTCTCGCGCAATACGATCCCCCGCAACAGGCGCCCAAGAATGTCCGCACCCGTGATAATTCGCTTCTGATCATTCCAAACGAGTATGATATCTTGGTCGATGACGTCGTCCTCCATGTCCTCAGCCTCCACCCGAAGTCTGCTGAGCACCTCGCCGAGTATGGTATTTGTGTCGGTGACAATGATCGGACGGTAGCAATACTCATGCGAGTCATACGGATCTTTCTCGAAGAGCGCCGCCCGGAGAAAGCCGTCGGCATCGACCACCATCCGAGGTACACCGCTCTCATCGGTCAACGTGACCCACTTCTCACCGGAAGCCTGCACTGCCTGCAGGAACGGATCATCGATCTTGCGCTCGTAATCGGGACAGCGCGGTTGCTCTCCGGAGAACGGGATACTGATAATGCTGTCCGGGTTGAGCGGCTCGCCCTCGTGTGCCACCAGCAGATCGTCCAGAGCCAGGAAGTTTAGCGCTCCCAGACCCTCCAGCCGGTCCAGGTCAGCCTCGTCGGCCTCAATATGCTTCCGGATCATTTCCCTGAGGTGGTGTTCTCGGAAGTAGTTTATTCCCTCGGCCCCCAGCCACCAGTCCAGAACCAGCGCCGACGGTTTGGCCACCGGGAAGAGCACGATCTGATAGAACCTGAGCACAGGCGAGAGCATCGAAGCCATCCGCAAGGCGTTGCGCGAAAAATAGGCCTGGGGAAGAATCTCGCCGAAAAACGTGATCAGCACCGTCGAGAACAGAAACGCCACAGCGCCCGCCATCACCGAGTTGGACAGAATCGCCAGCAGCGTGTTGAAGGCCACGTTGCTCCACAGGATGGTGGTCAGAAGAAAATTGGAGTCCTGTCGCATCGCCAGCACGCGCTGCGCGGCCGGGTTGCCGGCATCGGCTTCCACCTCCAGTCGAAGTCTCGTCACGCCGAATACGGCCAGGTTGAGGCCGGAAAACGTGGCCGAGTGGAGGATACAAACCCCGATACCAATCCAGGTCATGGCTGCCATTCGACAATGTCCTTATTGCTCTGCTTCGCGTTCTTTGATATATGCCGCCAGCTGCTCGCGGCGGGCTTCCAGATTGGTGATCTTCTCCCGAATCTTCTCGCGGTCGAGCGAATCCCTTTTGTCGGCCTCCTCCTCGGCTGATTTGAGTTCTTCACCAAGGTTCTTGTAGCGTTCGCGTAGCTTCTCCAGCGACTCGGCCTCGTCAGCCTTATCGAACACAATCGCCTCCGGAGCCGGTGCCGCTTCCGCCTCCGGCTCTACCCGGACACGCGACGGCTTGGGGATGAACTCTTTCTCGACAGGGAATACGCGCTGATTCATGAAAGACGGCGAGACGATCTCTATGCCTGCTCCGTGCAACTTGTCGAGCATCTCCTGACGAAGCCGCGAACGGGCGGTCAAGAAGCGTTTGACGTCCGTCAGCAACCCGGCCACGCGGTAGGTCACCGAGAAATCGCCCAACTCCATCACGTGTACGAACGGGTCCTGTAGCTCGGCGGCCGCGGCGGCTTCCAGCATCGCGGCCTCGATTTTCCCGTGCGGTACGTCGTAGCCAAGCGACGCTTCGGCAGCCATCAGCGTGCCCGAGGCTCGAATCACCTTCACCGGGTTGGTTACCAGGTAGAGATTCGGCATGGTCGTCAAATCGCGGTCTTCGGTCTGAATCTCCACGTGGAACAATCCTCGCTCGGAGACCCGACCGAAATACTCACCCACCCGGATGAAATCACCGGCTCGGAAGTTTCGCACCGCCCGCAACATCAGCCCGGCCATGATATTGCCCACAAAGGTCGTAGCCGACAACGCTATCGCCGCCGTGAGAAGAATCCCGATCAGGCTCAGCAGTTGACCCCGAAGGGAATCGCTTATGGGCAGAACGATTATGACTGCGATCAGGCCGCCGAAGGTCAACAGCAAAGTGACCATCTGGCGCTGGAACGCCGATCCCGAAGCCGCCGCGCTACGCCGGTCGATCACCATGCGGGCGATTATCACTATCGCCAACACGGCTATGACCGCCACGCCGGTGGGTATCAGTTCGACGACACTGTCAAGCAGCTTCTGAAGTGTCTCCATATCTTCCTCTCGTCCCGTTTCGGCTCCTTTGTTACAGCTTGGCTCCACAGTATTTGCAGTGGACGGCGTTACCGTCGTGATCGTCCTGACTGCACTGCGGGCAGGCCCGGGTGGACAGCTCACGCTGCTCGGTCCGGGACAGCTCTACTGTCACAATGCCGGTCGGCACCGCAATCATACCGTAGCCGAGGATCATGATAACCGCCGCCAGCGACTGACCGATCGGCGTTTGAGGCGAAATGTCCCCGTAACCGACCGTGGTCAGAGTGACTATCGCCCAATAGATGCTGCGCGGGATGCTCGTAAAACCGCTCGCTTTGCCCTCAATGAGGTACATCAACGAACCGAGGATCACTACTGCTGTCAACACCGTAAACAAAAACACGATAATCTTGTGCCGGCTGGCGTGAAGGGCCTGCCGCAACATGCGAGCCTGCCTTATGTAGACACCGAGTTTGAGCACGCGGAATACACGAAGCACCCGGAGGATCCGGATAACCAGCAGGTACTGGCTGCCCGGAAACATCATGCTGACGTAGGTCGGCAGGATGGCCAGCAGATCGACAACGCCGAAAAAGCTGGTAGCGTAGTGCAGCGGCCGGCCGACACAGACCAGGCGCAGAATGTACTCGATCGTGAACAGGATGGTAAAAAACCACTCGGCGGCAAAGAGGAGCCTGCCGTACTCCGCACGCACGGATGCTACGCTGTCGAGCATGACAGCCGCCACGCTCAGCGCGATACTGACCATCAGGGCGACATCGAATGCCCGCCCTGCCGGGGTGTCGGCCTCGAAGATGACCTCGTGCAGCTTGTCGCGCCACCCGGCCGTGCTTGTCTCGCCGTTGGTTTCGGCCATGATCCCTGGCCCGCCGCCTCCTGTTGTGGGTGGTCAGAAATAACAGGTAAATGAAGCTCAACGCGGGCTGGGTAATCAACAAAAAGCGCGCAGAGGAGGACTAGTACAGTTTGACCCACTGATTGCATGGAATTTATGCGTTGCAGGTATACGGTCAGGTAATCGCCGGCAATTCGGGAGTGTGTCGATTCGGCTTTCGCGGGAAAGATGGTGTTGCGTGGCGCCGAGAGCGGATCAGATTCTCAACTGCCTGTATTGCTGCTGCAACGCTTTGCGGGGATACGCCCACCCAAAAAGACTTTGACATGAGGATCAGCCTCCGCCTCTTTGAGGCTCGGCCCGTCCCTGCCGTCCAGGGCGAGCGTACATAGCCGTAGTGCCTCTTCCTCCTGTCGTAGCGTGGCATGAGCACAGGCGAGAGTAAACATGATGTCACCCTGGAGTGGTGATGCCTGCTCGACTGCCATAGCCAGTTCACTGGCATCTTTCTGTAGGCCCAGCGCTGCGAGTGCCATCGCCTTGTAGCCGTTTAGATGAGCATTACCTGGATCTTGCTCGAGGTACTTCTCACATTGTGCAAGCGACTCGGCAAAGAGCTGCCGAGATTGAATCAGCTTGCCACGCAATACTTCGGTTAGTCCCAGGTAATAGGACGACACAAAGGGCAAGTGACCCGCGTCCAGAGATCGACGGAACATATCGTCGGCAGCGTCGAGTTCATTCATTATCAAGTACATGTAGCCGGCGTCGTTTAGGCTGTTGGGATCACCTCCGTACTCGGCTGCTCGCTTCAAGCTCTCTACCGCCAGGTCGAATACTCCCAGTCTGGAGTACGCCATGCCGAGGTAGTAATGTGCCCGACCGTAGTCCGGAGCCAACTCCAGCGTGCGCTGTAGAGTTGCGAGAGCAAGAGTGTATTTTTTCAGTCGAAGGTACAACAGGCTCATTAGCAGGAGCGTCTCGAGATCCGTAGGAGCGACATGCAGAGATTTCTTGGCCCACGTGAGGGCGCGGTTAAAGTGACATTTCAAATCCTCCAGCCAGGCTAGGGTGCGGTAGCCAACGTGCCAGTTTGGGGCGATACTGATCACATCCTTGAATGCCTGCTCAGCTTTATCGACGTTACCCGTGAACATATAGTAGCGGCCAAGCGCCCGATGGGCTTCCGGCAACTTCGGGTTGAGCTCCAATGCCTTTTCAGCTTCGTTTCGGGCACCCGCAATGCGCTGCGGGTTCCTGTCGTAATAGGCCATGTACTGGAAAGCGAAGACATCCGAAAGGCCGGCATGTCCCAACGCCAGATCGGGATCGATTTCCAGTGCCCGAGAGAACATCTCAGCAGCGAAATTGAGATCACGTTCCGTGTTGGTCTGATAGTAGTTGCGACCCCGCAGGTAGAAATCGTAGGCGGTCACATCTCCCGTGGCCTGATCCTCTACGGCGACGGCGTCGGAGTGTGTTGCCTCGGCAAGCGCATCCGCTACAGCCTCGGAAGCCGTGGTCAACAGATTGAAGACGCTGTCGGACGGTCCCTCGAACTTGCGGCCGAACACAAGCTCGTCGCCGTCCTGTCCGTAGATGCTCAAGTCCAACCGGAGCCTGTCTTCCCATTTCATTAGGGAACCGGTGATGATGTAGTCGGTACGGTATGAACGAAACAGCTCGTGGATACTTCGCCGCACGGAGGTATCCGGCTCCGGCGATACGATGAGTCTCGTACGTCGAGAAATCTCCCGCGTGAGATCCTCAGAGAACCCCAGGCAGAAATAGTCCCAGGTGGCCTCACCGGAAAGATTGGCGATGTCCAGAACTGTAACGGTCTGCTGCCGACGGCTAACAGATGTGACCTGCTCATCTC
>Ga0272444_10005185_pt1 | contig 11313 bp, 10 predicted proteins | sample SSMForm13_FD_201033 | JGI IMG/M metagenome (GOLD analysis project Ga0272444, IMG submission 201033) | Marine sediment archaeal communities from Little Sippewissett salt marsh, Falmouth, MA, United States - SSM-Form-13 | ecosystem: Environmental > Aquatic > Marine > Wetlands > Sediment ... | reverse complement strand
ACACGGTGGTCGAGGACAGGAAGATGGTGTCCAAGCGCAATCCCCTCGCCTGGCTGCTGTACGGGCTGGAGTGGCTGGCCTGCCGCGCCGCGGACCGTGTGATACTGGATACCCGTGCGCATGCCGATTATTTCGTTGAACGATTCAGGATTCCTCGCGAAAAAACCGGGGCGGTATTCGTGGGCGCAGAAGCAGAAAAATTCCGCGTCAAGTCGAGTCAACAATCGAGCACATCTCGTTTTACCGTGTTGTTCTATGGCCAGTTTATCCCTCTGCATGGCATTCCAACCATCGTCGAAGCCGCACGATTGCTGCAGAATGAAGACATCCAGTGGGTGTTGATAGGCAAAGGCCAGGAGGAACAACGTGTCGCTGCCATGTTACGCGAGACCCCATTGGCAAACCTGCAATGGATTCCCTGGGTGCCATACGAACAGCTCATCGATTGGATCAACCGGGCCGATATCTGTCTCGGCATCTTCGACACGGGTGAAAAAGCCATGCGAGTGATACCGAACAAAGTCTTCCAGATACTCTCCGCAGGAAAACCGCTGATCACCAGGGATTCACCTGCCATGCGCGAACTGGTGACCGACGACGCCCGCAGCGTTTGGCTGGTTCCCGCCGGCGACCCACGTGCATTGGCAGATGCCGTGCTGGCTGCGCAGGATGAAAACATCGGGGATACTGAATTGCACGCCGAGATCCGCAGCCGATTCTCGCTGCCTGCGATCGAAAGACAGTTCACCGAGGCTCTTGATAAAACATGCTGAACAAGCTGCCGCATCGGGCTATTGGTCTTGCCGGGGTGCTGAGCGAATCCACAGCGCGTGCCCCTTCGGGCCGAAGCTCGCCTTGGTAAGGGATACTGAAAGGAAGCATCGCGATGAGTACCAACACCCCGCCCCCAAGACGCCATTACCAGTTCGAACGGTATATGACGAAGGCGCGCTGGATAAGCTTCTGGCACCAGTTGGATGAAATCAACAAGCTCCATCCTGACCGGGTACTGGAGATCGGACCAGGCCCCGGGCTTTTCAAATCCATAGCCGGCTCCTTGGGCATTGTCGTCGAAACACTCGATCTCAGCCCTGATTTGCAGCCGGACTTTGTCGCTTCAGCGACGACACTGCCGTTCGCCGATAGCAGCTACGATGTGGTGTGCGCATTCCAAATGCTCGAGCACATACCCTATGAAGAATCGCTCCGCGCATTCGCGGAGATGGCCCGCGTCGCCCGCAAACAGGTGGTGATCAGTCTTCCTGACGCGCAGATTCTCTGGCGTTATCGTTTTCATTTACCGGTGTTCGGAGCCGTGAATTTTTCGCTTCCGAGCCCGCGACTGCAGCTGCCCGTATTGCAACAGAACGACGAGCACTACTGGGAGGTGAACGTAAGAGGCTATCCGCTGAGCCGTATCAGCGAGGACTTTTCAAAGCTGATGCCGTTGACAAAAACTTATCGTGTTCCAGAGAATCCTTACCACCGCTTCTTCGTGTTCGCTCACACACGTGGATAATCCGCCCGCATCACCGGCAACCGGTTTCAAGGCAAACTGAATGCATCGTATCGACCGGAAAAACCTGAAACGCCTGCTCGATCGCCACGTCGCCAAGAGCGCAAAGATCCTCGATATTGGATGCGGCCTGGGCAACAACCTGGACCTTCTGCAGGAACTCGGTTACCGCGATGTCAGTGGCGTGGACATATCGCCGAACATGGTCGAAGCGACCCGGGAAAAGGGCCACCGGGCATGCTTGCCCGAGCAACTCGAACAGCGCGACTTGGACGTGCTGCTGTTTTCGCATGTTATCGAGCATCTCGGATATCCCGAGATTGTCGGGTTCATGGAAAACTATTTCCAGCATGCAAAACCCGATGCCCTGATTATCGTCATCACACCTATCCTGTACGATGCCTTCTTCAACGACGTGGATCATATCAAGCCGTACTATCCTGACGGCCTGATCGCGCTCTTCTCCGACAGCAGGATTTCAAAACAATACCGGTCGAGTTTCGCGCTCGAGCTGATCGACATCCACTTTCGGCGCACGTCCCTGCTGCCTTACAACCTGCGCTCCAAGTACATCCGCAGTCCCTTCAACAGACTGTTTTACGCGGCCCTGGTGCGTGCAGCCGGGGTTGCGAAATGGGTCTCTTTGGGACTGCTATCCAAAGCCACCGGCTATGCCGCCCTGTTCCGCCTGGCCAGGCAGTGAGCCATGAAGGTGGTTCACCTGGTCGGCGGCGACATGAACCAGGGTGCCGCGCGCGGCGCCTACTGGTTACACAAGGCGCAATGCGAGCTCGGCATTGATTCGACGATAATATCCAACTGTCAAAGCAACTGCGGTGACGACACCGTGGTTTCGCTGGCCAATACGCCCCTGCGCAAACTGAAATTCCTCGCCTTACCGCGCCTGGCCAAGCTGCCGGTACAGCTTTACCGGAAGCGCGAACCGCATCCTTTCAATACCGGCTTTGAAGGCGCCGGCTATCAGAAACTGGACGCTTACCGGAATGCCGACATCATCCACCTGCATTGGATCAACGGCCTGGTCAGCATGCGCTCGCTGCGTTCCATCGACAAACCGGTCGTCTGGACCCTGCGAGACATGTGGCCCCTGACCGGCGGTTGTCACTTGTCGATGGACTGTACTCGTTATACCGAAGCTTGTGGACGTTGCCCCGTGCTCGGATCAAAGCACGCCTGGGATTTGTCGCGACTGGTCGTGTACAACAAGCGCAAATGCATACCCAAACACCTGCAGGTGGTGGGTATCAGCGAGTGGATATCGCAATGCGCGCGCAACTCGCAGGTGTTCTCGGATCACGCCGTGCAGACCATAAGCAACAACATCGATACCGAGCAGTTCTTTCCTATCGATAAAAAGACGGCGCGCGAGGTTCTCGGACTGCCGGATGAGCGGCGGATCGTTATGGTCGGCGCGCAAAACCTTTCGTACTTCTACAAGGGTACCGACAGCCTGCTCGAAGCATTGGCGAGTCTGCAGGGTGATGAACTGCATTTCCTGTTCGTCGGCAAAGTCAACCATGCCATGCTGGACGAACTGGCACTCGACTACACGAGCCTCGGGTTTCTGTCAGACAGCGTGTCGCTGCGACTGGCCTATTCCGCCGCAGATGTGTTCGTGATGGCCTCACGCATGGAGGCATTCGGCAAAATGGCCGCCGAATCCATGGCTTGCGGCACCCCGGTGGTCTGCTTCAAGGCCACCGGCCTGATGGATATCATAGAGCACGAGAAAAACGGCTACGCAGCGACCCCTTTCAGTTCCCGGGGGCTGGCACAGGGCATCCGCTGGATTCTCAGCCGCCCACCCGGGGAATACCAACAACTGTGCAATCACGCCCGAACGAAAGTACGAACCAATTTCGACTCGAAAGTGATCGCGCAGCAATATCAGGCGCTGTACCAGCAGTTACTGGGAGCCTGACCATCGGCCACATATCGACTGATATTCCTTGGGACTGTGTAAGGGCTGGCCCGAAAGCATATTCCGAACCGCCATCCGAGCAACGCACGCAATGACAACCGACTTGCGAATCGCCTTCGACGAACAGATATTCCTCCGGCAGAGGTTCGGAGGCGTATCCCGCTATATATGCAGTCTTGCCGACACCTTGAACCGACTGCCGGACACCAGTGCGCGTATCTTCGCGCCGCTACACATGAACCAGCATTTGGCACAGCTCGGACCAGCGGTATCGAATGGACACCTGATCCCATGGCCGAATCTGCTTGGCCGAGGCCCCATGATCCGCGCCTTCAGGGTCATCAGCGCACATCTCGGCGCACGCCAACGGCACAACTTTGCGCCACACGTGTTGCACGAGACCTATTTCACCGGTCACACGCGTTCAGCGGAAGGGGCGGCCCGCATCCTCACCGTGTATGACATGATCCATGAACTTTTCCCCGGGCAGTTTGGCCCGGCGGACAAGACCACGCAGTACAAGCGCGCCAGCGTGCACCGAGCAGACCGGGTGATCTGCATATCCGAATCCACGCGTCGCGACCTGATCAAGCTGTTCGGCGTCCGCGAGGACAAGGCTGTAGTCGTCCATCTCGGGTTTGATCCACTGCCGCAACCCGAGGTCGGCCAAGGATCACACCTTTCACACCGAGCCAAACCGTACATCTTGTACGTCGGGCAACGTGCCGGCTATAAAAATTTCGAGGGATTGTTGCGGGCCTACGCGGCCTCCCCGTATCTGCGTGAAAATTTCCGCTTGATAAGTTTTGGTGGCGGCCCTCTGTCAAGGAAGGAAAAAGAGCTGATCAGACAACTGGGGCTGGCCGCGGACGCCGTGTTGCAGCACGCAGGTGACGATCGCGAACTGGCTTTGCATTACCGCGATGCAGCCCTGTTCGTTTATCCATCGCTGTACGAAGGATTCGGGATACCCCCATTGGAGGCCATGTCTCTGGGCTGCCCCGTGGCGTGCAGCCAGACCAGCTCGATTCCCGAAGTGGTCGGCGATGCCGCGGTACTGTTCGACCCCAAAGATACGGAGGCCATGCGCGACGCCATCGAGTCGGTACTGCAATCGACGTCACTCAGCCATGCCCTGGTACAGAAAGGGCACGCACGTACCAGGCTCTTCACCTGGGATGAGTGTGCCACCAAAACCCTGGATGTCTACAGGCAGGTCATATGATTCGCGCACTGATATGCGGCGTCACCGGACAGGATGGCAGTTACCTGGCGAAGAGCCTGCTCGACAAGGGCCACCAGGTCTGGGGCACCTCCAGAGACGCCCAGACCTCCTCATTGAGGAACCTGCACCAGTTGGGTATAGCGGATCGCCTGCATATGGTTTCCATGGCGCCGACCGACTTTCGCAGCGTCATATCGGTACTCAAGAGCTGCGTGCCGGATGAAATCTATTTTCTGGCCGGACAAAGTTCAGTGGGTCTTTCTTTCGAACAACCAGTGGAAACACTCGAAAGCATCACCACAGGGACGCTCAACCTGTTGGAAGCGTGCCGCTTTCTCGAGCGTGAGGTACGCATCTACCATGCCGGCTCGAGCGAATGCTTCGGCGATATCGGCGATCAGCCGGCCACTGAAGATACGCCGTTTCATCCGCGCAGCCCTTATGCCGTCGCCAAGGCCTCTGCGCACTGGCTGATCGACAACTATCGCGAGGCTTACGGCATTTACGCCTGCAGTGGAATACTTTTCAACCACGAATCGCCCTTGCGGCCGGAACGCTTCGTGACACGCAAAATCGTGGCGGCCGCCACACGTATCGCTCAGGGCTCTGACGAAGTGCTGCAGTTGGGCCGACTGGATGTGGTTCGCGACTGGGGATGGGCGCCCGAGTATGTGGAGGCAATGCAACTGATGTTGCAACAGCAAAAACCGCAGGACTTCATCATTGCCACCGGCAAGTCACATACCCTGCAGGACTTCGTGGAAACCACTTTCAGCAAGTTCGACCTCGATTGGAAGGAACACGTCGAGATCGAGCCGCGCTTGTGCCGACCATCCGACTTGGCTTGCAGCAGCGCCTCCCCAAAGCTTGCCGCTGAAGTGCTGGGATGGCGGGCTGAATATTCGATGCCCGACGTCATCGACAAGATGCTGGAGTTCGAGTTGCGCCACAGCGGCCAGACAGAACCCGAAAAATGAGGCCGATGTTGCGCTGAACAGGGCTGCTCCGCTCCTCGCCCTTCACCAGCACCCCCCTAGGCGACGACACAATGGTCTGAGCGCATGAGCGGTTTTGCGGAACAGGTCCATCCTCCAGGAGTGCCGTCGCCACGCCACCCGGCGCCTCAGCCAACTGTGGTAAAGGGAGATTGCAACTTCGGGCAGCTCTGGTGGGCACTCAACCTCCGCTCCCGACAGATGCGGATGCGCCATGTCCGGAACGCCGGGAACACGGATATCTGACACCATCCCCTCGCCATCCAGTCTGAGGGTATGCCTATAGTTCCAGTCCGCGTCAAGTACCAGGATGCGACCGCTGGTCGCATCCCGCATCTCGCGCGGTGCGAACATGGTGAGTCCGAGCAGTACCAATTCACCAGTGATCGCCAAGCCCCTCGGGAAACCACCGGTGAAATAGGCGTCGCCTGATTCTTTCAACAGCATGCCTTGATGAGAGCTGCACACTGTGTACTCGCCCTTGTCAATCCATATATTGTGAGCGCCACTCCCAATCGACCTGCGTTCGATCAAGCACCGCGAGTCACATTCGAACCGCCATATTTCGCTGGGCCGCTGCAGATTGTGCGCAAGGACATGCAGTTCATGCCCTTTCAGATAGATCGAGTTGAAGTGATTGACATCCTTACCCGCCACCCCCTCAGGGGACGGGTACCACTTCGACCACTGCCCGCCTTCGTACAGCGCGATCAAGTTGTCCATGCTACAGGTCAGCCACAGTTTCCCCGCGTGCCACAGAATCTGGTGCAGATCACGCAACGCAAACGGCGCTGTCAGTTCATCAACCTGACGCAACTGCTGGTCGAATACCAAAATGCATCCATTTTCCTGATCGCGGGGCACAGTCGATGCAGTGCCTCGGCCGCGCGCAGCGACATAGATATGTTCGGGCGACAGAGCGATCCCGTAGTAAAGACCGGCCCCGGTATGGACCCTTTTTGCCTGTCCGGTGATCGGATTCAGCAACAGCAACGACTTGCTGGTCGAGACGAGGCTGTACATAAGAAATCAGACCGAGTTCATCTGGTCCATCGAGCCGGGACAATTCCAGAAGATAGCGCACCCCGGAGGATTGTTCGATCGGCAATGCCGGCCTTGCTCCGGCAAGAGACATCCCTGCCTCTCATAAAGATTGCCGGCTGCACAGTCGGCAAGCGCTCAATGACCCCTTAACAGGGCGTGCAACTCGTGCACTCGCTTCAGCCAGCGAAACACTCGTGGCACCCTCAGGTCCCGGTAGGTTTGTTGGTATTCACGGTCGCGTTCCAGCACGTTGACACTGGATATACCTGTGGTGTCATAAACCGCCAGGGTCAGTTCACAGGGCAGCAGTTTTACCGCGCGCCGAATTCTCAGGAAGTGATGCAGATCGGAAACGATCCGGTAACGCTCGCTGAACGGTGTCGATTTCAGAAGTTGAGTCGGATAGAGCATGCCCTGGTGGTATACAGGCAACATATAGTGCTGCTTCAGCCACAGTAATTTCGGCCGTTTGAGTACGCCCCGGTCCGTCCTCACCGCACACAGATACAAGCCAGGAACACCGGAATCCGGCGTCCTGTAACAATCATCGACGAACCGTTGCAGGGCATCCGGACCGGCAAGCGTGTCGGCTGAATTGAGGAACAGCGTCAATGCCCCGCTCACGTGCCCGACTCCCTTGTTCATGGCATGATAGATGCCACGGTCTGGCTCGCTGCACCAATAAGCCAACATCGACTGGTGGTCACGGATAACCTGCGTTGTCCCATCGGTCGATCCGCCGTCGATCACGATACTCTCTAATCGCGGATAACTTTGTTCCGCAACCGAAGCAAGTGTACGGCGTAGCCCTTCAGCATTGTTCCAAACAACGGTGACAATGCTGATCAGCGGCTGCGGATTCCCGATGTCGCTGCCAGCGGTGGAATTGCGAGAGACATTGATATCTGGGTCAGAGGCATTCACGGCTACAATGATCCCCAGTTCAGGCGCATCCACGCCAATGTCGAAACCAGAAAAATCCAGATTGCTGCATATGAAATCATTCGTGTTGCGCATGTCCCGATGCGCTTGCGTTGCACTAGTTTGCGGGCTTCGGAGCGCACTGGGCAAGGTGTTTCTCGAGCACCTTCCCCGAGCCTTATTCCGAGCCGCGCCCCCTGCATCCGGCATCTACGCGATCGTATGGCATGGCCGCGCCGCAGACACCCGGATGTTCGAGGCCATGAGCCGCCGTTTTCGTGGTTTTCCCACGATCAGGGCAGACATCTGAGGTAGACATGCTCAACGCGCGCTCCAGACTTCGTGGCATCTTGGCAGGCGGCATCGCAAGGGGGGCTATGGCGAGCCTTGGTCTGCGCATCACCTCGGTAACCCTTGCATTTCTCAGCGCCATCATCCTGGCACGTATCCTGGGCCCGGCCGGCTTCGGCATCTACGGCTTCTCGCTCGCGGTAGCCGAGATAATGCTGATCGCGTCCACCCTTGGAATCCCGAACCTGCTGCGAAAAGAAATACCGGTGGCGATGCATCATTGCAAAAACATCTATGTCCGTGACCTGCTGCGACATTCCTTTGCCATCGTGTTCGCGGCAGCCGCCTTGACAGGTGCAGCGGTTTACCTGATCGCCCTAGCATCGCCGGACTTTCTCGAACAAGGCTCGCTCCTGCCCCTTGGGCTTGCACTCGTGATGCTGCCTTTCCATGCGCTGGCGCTCACTGGCCAGGGGGCATCGGCGGGCTTGGGCCAAGTCGTCTTCGGGCAGATCCCGCTTTCGATCATCAGGCCGGGGGTCATATTGGGCATCTTGTTGTGCGCATATCTTCTGGCGATACCCCTGAATCCGGCCGAAGCAGTCGCCATCACCCTGTTGTCCACGCTGGTCACGCTCGGCTTCGCCCTGCGCCTGGTCCTGCGCAATATGCCTGATTACCAGCCATCAGAGTCGTCACCTGAAATCAGCTTACGGCCGCTACTGAAAGCAGGATTGCCGTTCACACTCATCGCAGGCTTCGGTGTGCTGAACAATCAAGCCGATGTAGTGATGCTCGGGATTCTTACTTCTGCCGAGGAAACCGGGTTTTATCGTGTCGCTCAGCGCATTGCATCAACCGCTGCTTTCCCCTACATGGCACTGATAATGCCGCTTGCGCCTGCGGTAGCGGCAATGTTCGCGCGTGGAGACATCGCCGGCCTGCGTTATCGTTCGGTGATGGCCTCTCGATATGCCTTTGCAGGCGCTGCAGCCATCAGTACCGTACTGATTGTCTTTTCCGATTTTGTCCTGCGCTTGTTCGGCGACAGCTTCCGTTCCGCCGACACGACTTTGCTTCTGCTTTGTGGCGGCCAACTGGTAATTACGGGTTTGTTCGCCATTCAGACCGTATTGGCAATGACCGGCCATGAAAAAATTGTCGCGCGCAACCTCGCGGCCGGAGCGATTTTGAACATCAGTCTGAACTTCGCCCTGATACCAAGCTTTGGAATGGAGGGCGCGGCTTTCGCGTCGTTGTTTTCTTCGCTGTTGCTGGGTATCGCTTTGTTAATCCAATCCCGGCAATCGTTGGGATTTGCGCCCGCATTCTTCAGCCGCACACGTCAGACTGCAGAATGAAACCAGCCATGCTGGCGATCGGCGCAACTCAAAACCGCTGGTACTGGTAACCCAGTTCCTCGAAGTCCGACCGATAGTAATTTTCCACCAGCTCGCGAACATCTGCCGTGTACAGTTCCCTGTAGCTCCTTCCCTTGCGTCCGACTGACGGGTTCTTGTGGGTCAATCCCCGATCTTCAGCGACACCAATCCGCTCGAAAATCCACTGCACATCCTCTGCAAGCGTCTCGAAATGTCCAACATAATCCACGATGAGCTGCTTTTTGTCCTTATCCATCAGGAAGTCTGTCTGGATCGAAGGTCCGCTTGAAAGGTAGAAAGGCACGAACTGGGCAAAATCCATTTGCACAACGTCCTTATGCATCGGGTGATATTTGTCCTGTCGAAGAAAAAAATACATGCTGACGACAAGATCGTAAGGGTCCCTGACAATCGCAAACTTGAAGTAGCTATCGAAAAGCGCCTGATCCATCCCTGCCCGGATCTGGAAAGCCTTCGCATGCTTGTGGAACCCACCGAGCCTGCTTATCGGTTTTATACGGTTCCCGGCAACATCAATGACTTTCCTAGCGGCCTTGCTGGCATTCGACTCGCCGAACAGGACTCTGTCGATCCAACGACAATAAGGCACCAAAGCACCGGTAATCGATGTACCGGCCGTTTTCGGAATATGGATGAAAATGAACTTCTTCTGATGCGATAGCAGCAATTTTCAGACCTGCATTTTTATACAAGCTTCCCGCAGACGGCTGAACCCACGCCCTGTGTCCACGCTTCCACTTCACCTGGCGCAGCACCTATCATCCAGAACACCTTCGTTCCATGGACCGCAACACCAGCCTGGGCAACGCCAGATCGAATGGATTCTGCAGGTCTTTGATTATCGCAATCACGCCCTGCCGAATGCCAGAGACATAGTTTCCTGCCGCGATTTCGTGCTTGGCCGAGAAAGCGTAAGCGGCGACTTCACGTTTTCTTCTCAACAAGCGCAGTCGCTTCGCCGACACTGAGCCGGTGATCAGTTCGTCTCGATATACCGAGTCGATGGCATTCAGGGTCACTTCGAGTTCTTTACCATGAGTTCGCACAAGGCTGTTCTCCCTTAGCCTGTACTGCATCACTGGTCCCTCTCCGACGTAGCGGAACTGTCCGACAGTGGCCAACCTGCACCACATGTTCCAGTCTTCGTGGAGCAGCCCATGGTAGTAATCCCCGATCTCGGCGAGGCAACTGCGTCGGATACAGGATGCGCCGCCGAAAATGAAATTCCCCTTCAATAACTCTTCGAGGATGAAACCATCAGGCCGCGGGCTGTAGTTTGGACGTTTTTCCGAACCGATCACGACCCCACTCTCGGACATGAATATCTCGTCGCCGTACGACACGCATACCTCGGGAGCATTCGCCAGAACGGCGACATGGCGCTGCAGAGCATCTGCACGCAGCACGTCATCAGAATCGAAAAAAACAATGTAATCGGCAGACGCCTTGGATACGCCCTTCTGCCGCGCTGCGGCGGGACCGGCATTGTCCTGATAGTAGTAACTTATTCGCGAGTCAGGAATCGATCGGACCAGTTGCCCGGTGTCATCGGTGGAGCCATCGTCAACAACAATCAACTCCCATTTTTCGTGCGTCTGTTCGATGACCGACTGAATCGCAGCGGTAATGAATCGCCCCGTGTTATACGCAGCCATCACCACCGAAACCAGGCACAGGCTTGGATCTTTCTCATGATTTTGCATCGACACAACTCACACAGCAACGCGCATCAAAGCCCTACACAAAACTGCCGATGACAGCCCGCGTGGACGAAATCGCGATGCCTCAGCCCCGGGCTTCCGTCTCGTCCTGATTCAATTCCATTCTCCGCACACGTTCCAATGTCATTTCCTGCAACTGCCGGTTGAACGAGATCAGGTCGGCGACCAGGCCGGCGATGAAGGAGATGAAGCCCATCAACAACAACACGCCGCCGAGCACCAGCGACTGGATGTGGCCCCCTCCTTCCCCGATCA